>Ga0335073_10013711_pt1 | contig 11364 bp, 8 predicted proteins | sample Lox_Sample_22_FD_207093 | JGI IMG/M metagenome (GOLD analysis project Ga0335073, IMG submission 207093) | Soil microbial communities from Loxahatchee National Wildlife Refuge, Florida, United States - Lox_Sample_2.2 | ecosystem: Environmental > Terrestrial > Soil > Wetlands | place: USA: Florida... | reverse complement strand
GGCTCGGTTGATTGAATGACGACGTTGGCTCGATCCGGAGTACCTTGGATTTGCCAAGCCGCGGTTCCGGGGAAGGAGCCAACGTCATGGTGATTATAGGTTGTGATTTCCACTCCGACTTCCAGCAGATTTCGCTGCTGGACACGGAGACCGGTGAAGTGAAGGAGCTGAGTTTGCGGCATCGGGAGCAGGCGCGGGCTTTCTATGCGGCCCTGCCGCCGGGGGCGGTGGTGGGGGTGGAGGCCTGCGGGCAGACGCAGTGGTTCGAAGCTCTGCTGGCCGAGCAGGGGCACGAGTTGCGCATGGGCGACCCGGCCAAGATCCGGGCGGCGATGCCGCGGCGGCAGAAGACCGATCGGCGTGACGCCGAGCACATCCGGGTGCTGCTGGCGGAGAATCGCTTTCCCGACATCTGGGTACCGTCGCCCGCCGAGCGCGATGCGCGGCAGTTGATCGTGCATCGCCACAAGCGGGTGCAGATGCGCACCGCGGTCAAAAACCAGTTGCACGCGCTGGCCATCAATCAGGGCCTGCGGTTGCGCTGGCGGTTGTGGACCGCGGCTGGCCGGCGGCAGTTCGAGGCGCTGCCGCTGCTGCCCTACGCGGCACAGCGGCGCAACGAGCTGCTGCGGTTGCTGGACGAGATGGACCGCGACATCGCCGTGCTGGATGCGGCGGTGGCGCGCGAGGCGCAAGCCCGGCCCGCGGTGGTGCGGCTGATGACGCATCCCGGGGTGGGGCCGGTGACGGCCCTGGCCTTTGTGCTGACCATCGGTCCGGTGGAGCGCTTCGCGCGGGCGCGCCAGGTAGCCAGCTATCTGGGGCTGATCCCGGCTGAGCACAGCTCGGCGGGCAAGCAGCGGCTGGGGCACATCAGCAAACAGGGATCGCCCTTGCTGCGCTTGCTGCTGGTGGAGGCGGCGCACGTCGCCGTGCAACACGAGCCCGAGCTGAAGCGCGGCTACGCGCGCTTGCGCCACAAGCACGCGGCGGGCGTGGCCAAAGTGGCCATCGCCCGCAAGCTGGCCACCCGGCTGTACTGGATGCTGCGCAACCAGACGAACTACCGGCAGCTCCGCGCCGGCCATACGCAGGTGAGCCCGAGTCATTCCGTGGTCGAAGTTTAGACCGCTCGGTTGAGTGAGCAGCCTGCCTCCCACAGTGTGGGAGATCGAAGAATCAATCATGGTCGTCCTGGGGACGATCGCATACATGGTTGGTGGGCCGCGTGGCCCATCGCAGAGATTGTGAACAACCCGGACCTCGGTATGGCAAACGAAAACCGGATTGCAACTAAGGAAGAAAGCTCAGAAAAAAGCATTCTGAGCTTTCTTCCCGGGCTCGATTATGGGCCGGGGAGGGGCGGCGTCAAGGGTCTGCGATAAACGCCGCTGCGCGGCGCCCTTGACCCCGCCCCTCCCCGGCAAAGACCTTCGTGTGCCTTGACAACGCCAACGTCGTCATACACGGGATGACACCCTATGAACAGCGGCCGGGCCGGCACGGCTGAAGCCGTGCCCTTTCAAAGCCAGCTACAGCAATTCTGAAATCGCTCCCAGACGTGACGCATGTCACGAGCTCGCGTGCGCGCGGACACGGCACAGCGAGAGGTGAGGGCTATCACCGACGCAGGTTTCATGCAGGTTTTAGCCTCATCTGTTGGAAATGCCCGACGAATCCGAGCGCGTCCCGTCGTTCGCCAGCCTGACCGATCTCGAAGGCCGGCGCATCAACTACCTCCGTCTGTCCGTAACCGATCGCTGTAATCTGCGCTGCCGCTATTGCATGCCTGCCGACGGCGTCCCCTGGTTGCCGCATGAGGAGATCCTGCGCTTCGAGGAGCTGGAGCGGATCGCGCGAGAAGCCGTCGCCCTCGGCCTGGACAAAGTCCGGGTCACCGGCGGCGAGCCGCTGGTCCGTCGTGGAGTGATCGGCTTTCTGGCGCGCCTGGCCGCAATCCCCGGGCTGCACTCACTGGTGTTGACGACGAACGGCGTGCTCCTGCCGCAGATGGGCGGAGACCTGCGCCGAGCCGGTGTGCAGCGACTCAACGTCAGTCTCGATTCCATGCGGCCCGCGACCTTCGCCCAGATCACGCGCGGCGGCAGCTTGCAGCAAGTGCTCGATGGAATTGACGCCGCAGAAGCCGCCGGCTTCCCGCCGGTGAAGATCAACACGGTGGTGATGCGCGGCGTCAACGACGATGAGGTCGTCGCGTTCGCCGCGTTGACGCTGCGCAAGGCCTACACCGTGCGCTTTATCGAGTACATGCCGACGATGCGGGAAGCGCATTGGAACTCGTCATGGGTCGCCGGAGCCGAGGTCCTGAAGAAGCTGCAACAGCGCTACTCGCTCGAGCCGCTGCCGAGGACCGAACCGAGCGGCCCGGCACGATATTTCCGCATTGCCGGAGCGGCGGGAAAGATCGGCATCATCACCCCGGTCTCAAACCATTTCTGTGATCGCTGTAACCGTATTCGTGTGACCGCCTCGGGCATTGCGAAGGGATGCTTGTTCGCCGCAGGCGGCATCGATCTGAAGCCCTACCTACGCCAGGGAAACAAAGCGTTGCGTGAGGCCCTGCGTCAGATCGCCACGCATAAGCCGGCATGGCACGACCTGCCGAACCCGCAGCCGCAATACGCACCGTTTTGCATGGCGGCTATCGGAGGCTGACAACAACCGACGTGCAAACCCTCGGGAGCAGTGAGTTCAAATTCACGAGCGCAAGGAGCAAAGATGGAAACCAGTGAAAAGCTATCTCGCAGGCGCTTTATGCGGGCCGCGGGGATAGCGGGGATCACGCCTGTGATGGCGGCCTTCCCATTCCAGAACCTCGAGGCCATCGGCCAGTTTGAGAAGCACCCGCAGGAGCAGCCCACCTTCAAGATCACCAAGAAGGTGCCGCAGGTCTGCTCCCGCGCTTGCGAGATCAACTGCGCCGTGAAAGTCGTCGTGGGGACCGATACCAAGACCGGACTGGAGCGGGCCATCACCATCGAAGGCTGGCCGGAAGACCCCGTGTCCAAGGGCAAGTACTGCATCAAGGCCATGGGCTTCGTCGATTCCCTCTATAACCCCGACCGCCTGATGGTCGCGCTGAAGCGGACCAACCCGCAGAAGGGGACGGATTCGGACCCGGGCTGGGTCACGGTCAAGTCCGCCGACGCCGTCAACCAGATCATCGACGTCATGCGCAAATACAAGCCGGAGGAGATCCTGATCTGCTCTCCCGGCAATCCGTTCACCAACAAGCTGTGCAAGTCCATGGGCGTCATCCGCAGCGATCAGCGGACGGAATGCTTTGGCACGCATTACTACATCAACTGCCTGACCATCACCAATCCGCCCAACGACGTTTATTCCAGCACCTACACGCCGTCGCATCACCTGCCCGGCTACGACTACGACCTGGCGAAATATCAGATCTGGTTTGGCTTCGATTCCTTCACCAAGTCGGCCAAGGCGGGCATGCTGCCGCACTGGATTGCCGCCAAGAACAACGGCAGCAAGATCGTGATGTTCAATCCCATGCGGACTCCGATCGCGGACAACTTCGCCGACCAGTACTACTCGATCAAGCCGGGGACCGACCTGGCGGTGGCGCTGGCCATCATCAACACCATCGTCTCGGCGAAGAAGTACAACACCGACTTCCTCGTCAAGTACAGCGACGCCCCGGCATTGGTGGACCTCGACAGCAAGGCCGCGCTCAAGACCGATGACGGTGGCTTCTACGGCTGGTGCACGGAGCACAAGCAACTGGAGCCGCTGACCACCTGTCATGCCCCCGCCCTGGATGGCGGCACGTACACGGTGACGGTCGCGGGCAAGGAAATCAAGGCCAAACCGGTGCTGCAATTGCTGGCCGAAACCACCAAGCCGTTCACGCCGGAATGGGCCGCCCCAATCACCGACGTGAAGGCAACGGTCATCCGCAAGGTCGCGCTGGACTTCGCGGCCGCGGCGCCTTACGCGGTTGTCCCCACCAACAAGCGCGACGCCGCCGGACCCAACTACGCCAATAGCTGGCGGCTGCGGCACTCCCTCAGCGTGATCAATACGCTGGTGGGCGCCATCGATCATGAGGGCGGATTGCTGCTGCTGCACGACGTAAAAATCCCGTGGCTGGAGGACCTCTACAAGCCGGCGGAGCCGTACCCGGCACTGCCGGCGAAGGCGGTCGATTACCGCAACGAGTTCCCCGTCAGCAACGATATCTATCGCCAGAAGGATTTCTCTGCCCCCGGACACTACGGCATGGTCGGCTATGGCTTGTACAACACCAACACGGTGAAGGTGGTCATCTACGGCAACCCGCATCGCGGGATGTTCGCGACCATCCAGCCGCAGATGCTGGAAGCCGGCCTGGCCAAGAAGGACCTGGTGGTGGACTGGAACCTCTACCTGGACGATCTCGGCTACTGGTGCGACTACGTTATTCCTGCTCCGCACAACTTTGAGGAGGGCAAGCTGGACGTCCGCACCTACTATCCGAAGCACGCCTGCCTGGTGGGCGGCGCGCCGGTGCAGAAGCCTCCGGGCGACCAGATCGGCTGGGGCACGGTGACCCAGAAGATCGGCCTGGCGCTAGCCCCCAAGTACTGGACCACCGACGGCAGCGGCGATCCTAAGAAGCTGGTTCCCATGGGCATCGGCGATGCCGCGGTAAAGATGACGGGCGCGGCCGACAACACCAAAGACTTCATGGCGAAAGGCGCGTTCTGGATCAGCGACAAGCCCTACGAGAACTACCGGCAGATCCGCGAGCAATCGTACGGGCGGCCCAACGGGCGGGTGCGGATCTTCCTCGACGAGTTCGCGAAGGTCGACCATTCGCCACTGCCCACCTGGGATTCGCGCTGGCAGCAGCCGGACGGGAACTACAAGTTCTCGCTGCTGATCACCCGCGCCCCCTGGTACATGCACGCCGATCCCAACTTCATCAACAACCCCATCCTGAAGCAGCTCACGACGATGAACTACATGGACACCGTCTGGATCAGCCCGGCCGCCGGCGCCAGGCTGGGACTGAAGGAAGGCGACCCAGTGATCGTCGAGAGCAACCCCAAGTACATGACGCAACTGCCCCGCCCGGTCACCGCGAAGGTGCACCTGTCGAAGCGCATGACCCGCGACGACTGCATGCTCGCCTTCCACGGCATCGGGCACCGCGCCAAGAACCTGCGGGTGGCCGGCAACTTCGGCTACCGCGACGGCGATCTCGTGCCGCAGAAGGACCCGATGATGAGCAAGAAACTCGATCCTCTGGGCATGGGCTGGGTAGAAGACGTGTACGTCAGCATCAGGAAGGCGTGAGGAGGCCGGGATGAAAGAACAAGCGATCTTAGTCGATACCACCCACTGCACGGGGTGCAATTCCTGCACCTACCGCTGCATTCAGGAATTCGGCGATCAGGACGTCGCGGCCCGGGGCGTCTTCCGGACCGTCGTCAAGATCACCGATGAGGGGATGCTGCGCACCCAATGCATGAACTGCAAGGACCCGCAGTGCGCGCAGAAATCGGCGGCGTTCACCAGGACCTCCTACGGGGCGGTGCTGGTGGATGCGGCGAAGCTGACCAACGCCAAGGAGGTCGAGGCGGTCTGCCCGTTCCACGCCATTGGCTATGACGAGCAGACGAAGAAGGTTTCGACTTGCAACCTGTGCGCTCATCGCGTGAGCGAGGGCAAGCCGCCGGCGTGCGTCGAGGCGTGCCCGGCCAGCGCCCTTCAGTCCGGAGACTACGAAGCGATGGTCGCTCGAGCCAATCAGCTCGCCAGTGCCAAGAAGCTGAAGATCTACGGGCTGAAGGAGAACGGCGGCACGCACGTGATCATCCTGACCAAGGCTGATCCGGCTGTCATCGGCTACCCGAAGGTCAGCAAGACGCGGCTGCAGGCGCAACTGCCCACCGACATGTCAACGCTGCCCCTGGTTGCCGGAGCCGTTTACATGGGCCTCAAGAAGTACGGCGAACGGCGAGCGACCGTCAGCAAGACGGAGAAAAGGAAGGAAGCGGAATAACCGGGAATGGGTCAGTTTAAAAACCGATTGGCGCCAATGTCATGTCAAGTGCGCCAATCAAGGCGGTGTCCTTGGGCCTGCCCTGAGCTTGTCGAAGGGTTCGCGTCCTTCAGGCCTTCAGGACGCTAACCTGGACCAAGGTAGAGCGGTTTAGGAAATGCTTTGAGGCTAACGAGCACGGGTAGAGCGGCGCTTCAGCGCCGCGTCACGCGTCCTTTTTTTGGAGTCGAGCCGGCTTCAGCCGGCGGCACTGCCTGTCGGGACTCGCACACAACGCGCCGCCCTCCGGCGGTAAAGAAAGGGTGAAGTATGCAAGCGGTCGCCATCGAAGCGACGGAACTCCAAGCCAAAGCCGGCCTGCATGCCTTGCTGGCGCAGGCGTTCAACTATCCCGATGAGAAGCTCGTGGCCGCGCTGTGCGGCGGCGAGTTCCTCGACGCGCTGGCGCAGTTCGCCGACGCGCTGGGCCATCCCTCGCTGCGCAAGCTCATCACGGATTGCCGCAAGGAGTGCACCGGCAAACAAACCGGCAGCAACGCGACCGTCCTCCTCGATCTGGAGCGGGATTACACCCGCATGTTCTTCGCCTCCAAGCCGCGGCTCGCCTACCTGTTCGAATCGGTATACCGCGAAGGCAAGCTGATGCAGGATTCGACCTTCCAGATCGCGCGCCTGTACGCCGACGCCGGCCTGAAGCTCACGGAAGAGTTTCGCCTGCCTCCCGACCACATCGCCGTCGAGCTGGAATTCCTGTCGTTCCTCTTCTTTAAGGAGATTGAGGGCGCGAAGAACGGCGCCGCCGGCCAAGTCGAGTACGCGCGCGAATTGCAGGCCCTGGTCATCAACCAACATCTGCGCCCGTTCGCGCAAAACATCGGGGAGCGCGTGGCGGAGCACGCGTGCACCAGCTTCTACCGCACCGTCGCCCTGGTGCTGAAACAGTGCTATGCGTGAGCGCCGGCGGACGCTCCCAAAGCTTTCGATGGCGGCTTTATTGAGAACTGCAAAAGAAATGTCCGCTTGCCTGGTGGAAGGGCACGGCTTTAGCCGTGCCGACTAGCGACGTTTGGGGCGGGCTTCAGCCCCGGTTCACCGCGGCTAAAGCCATTTTGTTCGTATCTCGGATTAGCCGGGCTGAAGCCCGGCTCTTCCACCGCCGACTAAGCCTTCTTTTGCAGGCATCAATAGCCGCTGAGGGACTTAATCAGAGATTCGTTAGAGGAGGATCCCTTGAAACGTACGATTCTTGCCGCAGTCTTATTCTGTTTCGTCTTCGCGCTTGCCGTCGTAACCAGCCAGGCGGCGGAGCCCAACATGCTCGTGACCACCGGCTGGTTGTCGGAGCATCTCAGCCAGCCGAATGTCGTTGTGCTGCACGTCGGGAACGACCGGGCGAATTACGACGCCGGACACATTCCCGGCGCTCGCTTCGTCGATTGGGTAGCCGTGACCGTCGTCCGCAACGGCGTGCCCAATCAGGTTCCCGCCGCCGCCGACCTCAAGGCCGCCTTCGAAAAGCTCGGCGTCGGCGACGGCTCGCAGGTGATCATTTACGGCGATAGTCCGCTGCTGGCGGCCCTTGTCTATTTTGAAATGGACTATATCGGGCACGGCGCGAAGGCGGCGATGCTCGACGGTCTGCTCGATAAGTGGAAAGCCGAGAAGCGCCCGCTCAGCAAAGAGCAGCCCGCCGTCAAACCTGCCACGCTCACCGTCACGCCCAATGCGGGATTAATGCTCGACATGGCCGCGGTCGAGAAGATCGCCGCCGAGAAAAAGCTCGTCCTGGTCGATGGCCGCCCGCCCGACCAATACACGGGCAAGGACCCCGGCGCCGGCGTGAAGCGGGGCGGTCACATCCCGGGCGCGAAGAACGTGTTCTGGGCGCAGACGCTGGTCAGCAAAGAGAACCCCACGCTGAAGCCGGTGGAGGAAATCCGCGCGCTGTACGAAGCGGCCGGCGTGAAGCCGGGTGACCCGGTCGTGGTGTATTGCCGCACCGGGCTGATCGCCACGCACGCGTACTTCACGCTCAAGCTGGCCGGCTTCCGTCCTCAGCTCTACGACGGCTCCTTCATGGAGTGGAGCAACGCCGGCAACACGCCGGTCGAATCCGGGATGTAGCGCATTAACACGCGGGCCTCGAAATGGGCCCGCTCATCTCCCGCAGGCGCGTGGTTAAGGAGAAGCGAAGATGGCCGGCGAGATCACGCGCCGCGAATTCGTGAAATTGACTGCCGGCGCGGGAGCTGCCCTTGGCGGGGCCGGAGCTGCCGCGGCCGAGACGCCGCGCACCGGCTGGCACGGCGACGAGCGCGTCACTCAGCTCGCCAGCAATTGCGAGATGTGTTTCTGGCGCTGCGGCATTCTCGCCCATGTGGCCGATGGCAAGGTCGTCCGCATCGCCGGCAATCCCGCACATCCCCTCACGCGTGGACGCCTGTGTGCGCGCGGCAATGCCGGCGCCGAGCTTCTCTATGATCCGGATCGGCTGAAGTATCCCATGGTCCGGACCGGCGCCCGCGGCGAAGGCAAGTTCGAACGCGTGAGCTGGGACCATGCCCTGGACCTCTTCGCCCGGCGCCTGAACGACATCAAGGCGCAGTACGGTCCGGAAAGCGTGGCGCTGTTTCCGCATGGCGTGGCAGCGACGTTCTTCGCGACGCTGATGAAGGCGTTCGGCACGCCCAATCGCGCCGAGCCTTCCTTTGCCCAGTGCCGCGGCGCTCGCGACGTCGGCTACGCGCTCACCTTCGGCCGCGATCTCGGCTCCCCGGAGCCCCTCGATTTTGAAGAAGCGAAGCTCATCATTCTTATCGGCTCACATCTTGGCGAAAACGTGTTCACGTCGCAGATCACCGCGTTCGCCGACGCGCTCTCCCGCGGCGCCAGGCTGGTCGTGGTGGACCCGCGCTTCTCTACCGCCGCGGCGAAGGCCGACTGGTGGCTCCCCATCCGCCCCGGCACCGACATTGCCCTGCTGCTGGCCTGGATGAATGTCCTCATCGAGGAAGGCGGCTACGACGAGCCGTACGTTCAGGCGTACGCGACCGGATTCCCCGAACTCGAGGCGCACGTTCGCGGCTGCACGCCGGAGTGGGCGGAAGCCATCACCGAACTCCCGGCGCGCCAGATCAGGGACACGGCGCGCGCCATGGCCGACGCCAAGCCCGCCGTGCTGCTGCATCCCGGACGGCACACCAGCTGGTACGGCGACGACGCGCAACGCGCCCGCGCCATGGCCATCCTCACCGCCCTCACTGGTAGCTGGGGACGCAAGGGCGGCATCTTTTTCCCGACCGCCGTCAAGGCTGGAAAACTCGCGCTTCCGCCTTTCCCGCAGTCGAAGCGCGGCCGCGCCGATGGCGCCGGTACCCGCTTCCCCTTCGCCTCGGAGGACCAGGGCCTCACCAACGGATTGGTCGAGGCCACGCTCACCGCAAAGCCGTATCCGATTAAGGCCTGGGTGGTGTACGGGCAGAACGTGCTGGAGAGCATTCCCGAGAGACAGAAGACGCTGCGCGCCATCCAGCAACTGGACTTTGTCGCCGTCGTCGATGTCATGCCAGTGGAGCAGGTCGAGTACGCCGACCTGGTTTTGCCGGAAGCCACATATCTGGAGCGCTACGACGTGCCGCACATCGTCGCCACCGCGAAGCGGCCGTTTGTCGCGGTGCGCCAGCCGGTCATCGAGCCTCTGCACGAATCCAAGCCGGGATGGTGGATCGCCAAGCAGATGGCGCGCCGCCTCGGGCTGGACGCGTACTTCCCCTGGAACACGCCCGAGCAGCACCTCGAAAGCCTCATCGCTCCGCTGGGGATCAGTCAGGACGTTCTGCGGGCGCGAGGCGCGGTTGCCTTCGATGGCCGACCGTATCTCGAGGATCGCTTGCCGGAAGACGGCCCGCTCTTTCCCACACCCAGCGGCAAGATCGAACTATATTCGGCGGCGCTGAAGCAGGCCGGCTTCGATCCGCTGCCGCGCTACACGCCGATCGTCGATCCGCCCTTGGGTAGCTTCCGCCTGCTCGACGGCCGCACCCCGGTGCACTCATTCGCTCGCACCCAAAACAATGCGCTGCTGGACTCACTGGTGGCTGAAAACGAGCTCTGGATCAGCGTCGCAGCGGCGCGGGGACTTGGCTTGCGCGATGCTCAGCGCGTCGTGCTGGAAAACCAGGACGGCGTCAGAAGTCTGCCCGTCCGCTTGCGCGTGACCGAGGGCATTCGCCGCGACTGCGTGTTCATGGCGCATGGCTTCGGCCAGCAAAGCCGGCTGCTGTGCCGGGCCTGGCGCCGCGGCGCCTCCGACACCCAACTCATGACCCGGGTGCAGGTCGATCCCATCATGGGCGCAACCGGAATGCGCGTGAATTTCGTCCGCATCCTTCCGGCGGAGGCCTGACGTATGCCGCGCTACGCCATGGTCATCGACCTCACGCGATGCGTAGGCTGCCAGGCCTGCACCGCCGCCTGTAACAAGGAGTGGAACGTGCCGCTGGGCTTCGCGCGCACTCGCGTGCACGCCACCGGCGTGATCGGGACCTTCCCCGAACTTGCTTCCGGGTTTCGCGTGGCGCAGTGCAACCAGTGCGACAAGCCCTCCTGCGTGGCGGCGTGCCCGACCGGCGCAACGCGGCAATCCGACGACGGCATCGTGCACATCGACCGCGGTGTGTGTATCGGCTGCGGCTATTGCGTCGAGGCCTGTCCCTACGATGCGCGCTACATCAGCCCCGCGTTGAACCAGGCCGACAAATGCGATTTCTGCTCGGCCCGGCTGGAGCGCGGGTTGCAACCGGCCTGCGTCGCGACGTGCACCGCGCACGCCAAGTACTTCGGCGATCTCGAAGACACGACCGGCGAGGTGTTTCACCTCGTCTACGACAACGGCGCCAAGCGATTCGAGAGCCGCGAAGTTTCCATTGGACCCAATGTCTTCTACACCGGCAGGAAGCAGGACGTAGCGCCGGTGCTGGCGTCCTTCGCGCCTCATCCGCCGCGTGCGCCGGCTTCGCGCGAGGTCTGGGCGCGCGTGCTGAAGCCGCTGGTGCTCGCAGGAGTCGGGGCCACATTCGTCGGGCAGGCGGTCGCGTTCTTCTATCAGCTCGCGACCGGCGAGCCGGACCACCAGCACAAGGAGACGGACTGATGGCGACCCTCGCCCCAGCACCACGCCCCTTGAGCGCAGCCGAAGCCGACGTGCTCGCCCAGCGACAGGTCAAGAAGCACGACATCGCCATCATGCTGCTCCACTGGTTTAACGCCGTCGTCTGGCTGGCAGAATTGTGCACCGGGCTGGCGATGCTCACTTCCGAATTGCGCGTCATGCCGTG
>Ga0335073_10013710_pt1 | contig 11364 bp, 9 predicted proteins | sample Lox_Sample_22_FD_207093 | JGI IMG/M metagenome (GOLD analysis project Ga0335073, IMG submission 207093) | Soil microbial communities from Loxahatchee National Wildlife Refuge, Florida, United States - Lox_Sample_2.2 | ecosystem: Environmental > Terrestrial > Soil > Wetlands | place: USA: Florida... | reverse complement strand
AGCTCCTAGATACAGAAAGTGCCAAATGCTAATTGCCAATTGCTAATTGCTAATTGCTAATTGCTTGATCCCTCCATGCTAAATGCAGACTGCCAATACAATGGAACCGTGCCAAGAAATTATCCAATCGCCCGAACCACGACCGCGAAATCCCTGGAGATTCTGCGCGCGCCCGAGCTATCTCTTCCCTGGCTGGTGCATGGATTCAGCACGCGCCCCGGCGGCGCGACCACCTGCTACGGTGGCCGGACGCTGAACCTCGGATTCACCTCCCACGACGCAGACGAGAACGTGGAGCAGAATCGCAAAGCGTTTCTTACCGCACTGAATGGGACAGACGCGCACGGCAGGCCGTGGCCGCTGGCGCAGCTCAAGCAGATTCACTCGGCGACTGTGCATCGCGTGGAAGCTGTTTCGTCGGAACCTCTCGTCGGCGACGGGCTGATCACCAATGCGCCCGGACTGCTGCTGGCGATCAAGACCGCCGACTGCGTGCCGGTGTTGGTTGTCGATGTGAAGCGGCACGCAGTCGGCGCATTCCACGCGGGCTGGCGCGGGACGGTTGCGCGCATTATCGAGAAGGGTGTCGGAGAGATGCGGCGGCATTTCGGCAGTAAGCCGAGTGATTTGCGCGCCGCGATCGGGCCGTCAATTCGGCGCTGCTGCTATTCCGTGGGCGCGGAAGTGCGGGCGCAGTTCGAATCGCAGTTTTCCTATGCCAGCGAGCTCTTCGAAGAAGTGTTCGACGCGAATGCCATTCACGTGCGCTATCCGCTACTGTTCCTCAACCAGCGCGCGCCGGGCCACGGCGAGCTTGGGCCGGAGATTCACCTGGACCTGGTGGAAGCGAACCGTCGTCAGTTGCGGGACGCCGGCCTGCGCGAGGACAGCATTGCGGTGATCGACGGCTGCACCGCATGCGACACCGCGCGCTTCTTCTCGCATCGCGCCGAGTTCGGCAATACGGGCAGAATGATGGCAGTGATTGGGATTCCTCCGGAGTGAGTTATGGGTGTGCTGGTCGATGTGGGATGGGCGCTGTTTGTATTTGCGCTGCTATATGCGATCAGCCGAGGCTCAGAGATCTGCGCCAATTGGAGAGCCCGCAGGCACAGAGAGCTTGAAAATCTCATGGCGCATGGTGGCAGTGGTCTCGTCCAGAGCCGCGTGAATCCAACAAGGTTTGGAGCGCGATACAAGCACAGGTGAGCGGTTAGGATATGCGCTCGGGAAAGCCGGGTGCCGGGTGCCCCACACATCCGCGCCTTTCGGATGTGTGGGTCTGGGAATAATGACAGTCTTCGTAGCCTCGCTTATAAAGCCCATTCGCTGGGGCAGCATCCGAGAGCGATCGAGAAGGAGCGTTCCCCTTCGAGCACCCACTCATCCGAAAACAGCGGATGAGTGGGGCACCCGGCACCCGGCGCCGCGATTCTAATGATTAGATTTCACGGCAGTAAGCCTGACCTTTTCGCCATCTGAGGCGTTAGCAATCTGTCGATTCAAATCTCCCAAGAAGGAAACCTGCTCGTAGAGGTCTGCAACATAGGCGTTCTCAGGAACAGCGGCGCTCTCTTTGAACACGAGCGGCACCTTGAATCCAATACAGTGCATGTCATCGAGTTTCAATCCGCGTTCGCTGGCCGTGTCGAGCTCGCTCTCCCCAAGCCATTCATTACGGAGTCTGGGTTGTTGGAGCAGTTGAAAGAACTGAGATTCGGTTTCGGCAGCCTTACTGAGCGTTCCCGTTGCCACGTGGAGCCATGCGACGCTCCCGTCGAGCTTCCGCAGGAACAAGTCACCGAAGCCGCTCCGCGCGATCACGGTCACGGGTTCGGGACAGAGCCATCGCCATTCGTGCAACAGGCGGTCACCATCGAGTTGTCTAACGTCAAAGTCTTGTCGCATCTACAGAACTCCGTGAGCCAGTCCCCACCAACACGCATTACTGTTGTGCCCAAGCGAATCCACTCCAATCCCTCATCTCACGGCCTGCCGCATCATAGCGACTTCGGCCTTAGACACCCGGTGTGCGACGCAAATTCTCGGCTGTCAGACAGAGGACCGTCACCACTCAAGTCGCTATGCCGCTGATTCCAGCTTTCCGAAAGCCTCCGCCATCTTATGCGAAACCTTCTGACCTTCCACGCCCTCGATCTCCAGCAAGATCGGCGGCACGTGCGGCGCGGTGCGCAGTAGCTCCATGGTTTCCTTCCAGTCGATGCTGCCCTCGCCCGGCCACAGATGCGAATCGCGGTCCTGCTGGTTGTCATGCGCGTGGGTCGAGCGGATGCGGTCCTTCAATACCTCGAATGCCTGTCTCACGCCGGGTGAAAGATGTGCGTGGCCGAGATCGAAGCACACGCCGATATCGGTGAAGCGTCCCGCATGCAGAAGCTCCATCAGGCTGGAAGGCGTGGAGAGCTCGTTAGGGATGTTCTCAACCAATAACTCGACGCCCAGCGGCTTGGCGAAGGCGTGCAGGTGTTCGAGCGAATTGATGGCCGCTTCGACCTTGTGCTCGTCGTTCTCTTCATGGCCAACGCCGACGTGCTGCACGAGGAACTTGAACGGCGCCTGTTCAGCAACTTCCAGGGCGCGCTTGATTTCGTCCATGGCGGCGATGCGATCGCGCTTCTCCACGGCCGCGATGTTGAGCGCCGGCGCGCCGCCGCGTCCCCACTCGTCATCGCCGTACATGGGCGAGTGCATGGAGTGAAACGTGACGCCAGTCGAGCGAAACCAGTTGGCGATCTCGCGCACATGCTGGCGTTCGCTGTAGTTGAAGTGGCCGCGCGCGGCAAAGATCTCGATGGCCTCGGCCCCACCGGCGACGAATTGGTCCAGCAGACCGGGATGCAGCCGCTCGGAGCGCGCATAAATCAGCGTGGACATGGCACGGCGCATCAGAAGCCCACCGCCTTTCCCTGGTTGCGGCCGTCGCTCGCGCCCAGCAGTTCGCCCGTTTTCGGATCGACGGCAATGCACTGTGCGTCACCCAGATAGTCGCGGTCGCGTTTGATCTTGTGTCCCATGCGTTCCAGAATGCCGATGGTATCGGGCGAAATGCCCGTGGGCTCGACCTCGATCTGATCGGGCATCCACTGCTCGTGGAAGCGGGGAGCGTTGACGGCCTGCTGAATGTTCAGTCCATAGTCAACGACGCCCATCAGGATATTGGCGACCGTAGTGATAATCGTCGGCCCTCCCGGCGAGCCCAGCACGAGAAAGAGCTTGCCGTTCTTTAGCACGATGGTCGGCGTCATGGCCGATAACGGGCGCTTTCCGGGACCGATGGCGTTGGCCGGTCCCTGGATCAATCCGTACATGTTGGGCACGCCCGGCTTCGACGAGAAATCGTCCATCTCATCGTTTAGCAGAAATCCTAATCCTTCCGCGGTGACGCGCGAGCCGAACGCGTCATTCAGCGTGGTGGTCACCGCGACCGCGTTGCCTTCAGAATCGACGACGGAGTAGTGGGTGGTGTGGTTCGGCTCAGGCCCGGCTGCAGTCTGCGGATGCGCTCTGGCGTAAGAATCAAGTTGCGAAAAAACCGAGGGACGGCGCAGCGCAGAGGCGGGCGTGGCCTTGCGCGGCGCGATGGTTTCGCGCCAGGCGTTGCCGTACCGCTTGTCGATGAGCTGCGCGACGGGAATTTTCGCGAAGTCGGGATCGCCCATGAACTCGGCGCGATCGAAAAACGCGCGCTGATACGCCTCGGAAATGAGGTGGATGCTCTGGGCGGAGTCTTCTTTCTCTTTCGCCAGATCGTAGCCTTCGAGGATGTTGAGTATCTCCACCAGCGCGACGCCACCCGACGACGGCGGCGGCGCGCTGATGATCTCGTAGCCGCGATAGGTGCCGCGAATCGGCGTACGTTCCTTGACTTCGTATTGCGCCAGGTCATCGGCGGTAATCAGCCCTCCGCCTTTCTGGATCGTGGCAGCGAGTTCGTGCGCCAGCGCACCGTGGTAGAAATCGTCGGGATTGGCCGCGATCCGCTCGAGCGTGTTCGCCAGCTCGGGCTGCTTGAAGATGTCGCCCGCGCGGTAGTAGTCGCCATCGCGCTGGAAGATGCGATGCGAATCGGGAAAGCGCGCAAGGTCGGAATCGTGGAACGATTTCGCTTCGTCGTAGTCGAGCGCATAGCCGTCGCGCGCCAGGCGAATGGCAGGCTCCATCACCTGCTTCAGCGAGAGCTTGCCCCAATGCTGCTCGGCATACACCAGCCCCGCAACCGAGCCGGGCACACCAATGGACTTGTAGCCGATGGTGCTCAGGTCGGGAACGACGTTGCCATGGCTGTCGAGATACATAGTCGCCGTGGCTTTGGCCGGCGCCTTTTCACGATAGTCGAGGAAATGGACTTCGCCATCCGGCCGCCGAAAAAGCAGGAATCCTCCTCCGCCGATATTTCCCGCTTCGGGATAAACCACCTCCAATGCAAAACCCATAGCGACAGCAGCATCAACGGCATTGCCGCCTTGTTGCAGAATAGAGAGGCCCACATTCGAGGCCTCGGGATGCACGCTCGTTACCATGCCGTGCGTGCCGTGGCTAGGGCTCACCATGTCGCCCGCGAACGACGGCAAGCAACTCGCAGCGCACAGTACGAGCAATAGTGAGAAACGAAAATTCATAAATCCCGTCGGGAAATTGAACGTGAGTTGGTTACAATAAGCTCGGTACCGCAGTGCAAGGGATTGAGGCTAGACCAGCCTTGCTGGCAGAGTCAAATGCGCGGCACTGCTTACCAACTTGGGCCATGGCGTGTTCTGTCACTTGCCGCCTGGGCGCTGAAGGGATATACCTGAAGCCCGCGAATCGTGATGCAGAACTTTATCTTCTCGGTTGATGTTGAGGATTGGTTCCACATTCTGGACGTTCGCAGCGCTCCGCCGCTGGCGGAATGGAGCCGGTTCCCCTCGCGCGTGGAAAAGAACTTCTCCCGCCTGCTGGATATCTTCAGTGAGCATAAAGTGCAGGTGACCTGCTTCGTTCTCGGCTGGGTCGGCGAAAAATTCCCGCATCTGGTAAAAGAAGCGATGGCGCGCGGACATGAGATCGCGTCGCATGGGTACGCGCATCGGCTGGCGTACGAGCAATCGCGTGACGAGTTCTTCGAAGACGTGCGCCGGGCTCGCCTGTTGCTGGAGGACATTGCCGGTACAGCCGTAGTGGGCTATCGCGCGCCTGGATTCTCGACGACCACGGAGACCCCGTGGTTCTTCGACACACTGGCGGAAGCCGGGTATCAGTACGATTCCTCCGTCTTCCCCGCGCCGCGGACTCATGGCGGAATTCCCGACGCTCGCCGCGATCCTTACCGGGTGAACGGAAGCGGCATCCTGGAGCTTCCCATCAGCGTGGCCGATTTCCTGGGACGGGGTACGTGTTTCTTCGGCGGTGGGTACTTGCGTTTCTTTCCCTATTGGCTGATTTGCCGCAAGGTGAAGGAAGTGCTGGCCGAGGGAAGGCCGGTGGTTTTCTACATTCATCCGCGCGAAGTCGACCCCGGGCATCCCCGGCTCCCCATGAGCCCGGGCCGCGCCTTCAAATGCTATGTTAATCTCGAAGGCGCAGAGGCGAAGATCCGGGCCATTCTTCAGGATTTTCCCGTTACCACCTTTCAGCAGGTCATCAGCCATTACCCCGAATTGGTAAATTCGCATGTCGCCTGATCGTACCCAAACCTTCTTCCACCAGTATGCGAACGACTTCGACGCCATTTACGGCAATCAGAATGGCCTGTTCGACAGCGTCATCAACCGGCTTTTCCGCAAGAGCATGCGCCTGCGCTACGAAAAATCGATCGAGGGCTGCGAACCGGTTCAGGGCAAGAGCGTGCTGGACGTGGGCTGTGGCCCCGGGCACTATTCCATTACGCTGGCGCAACGCGGGGCCTCGCGCGTGGTCGGCATCGACTTCGCCGACGGCATGCTGAAGTTAGCCGCCGAACACGCAAAGAAAGTCGGCGTCGGCGATCGCTGCCAATTCATGGTGGCCGACTTCTACAGCTATCAGCCGCGGGAGTTGTTCGACTACGTCATCGTCATGGGCTTCATGGATTACATGCCGGATGCCGAAAAAGTGATGACGAAGGTGCTGTCGCTGACGCGCCACAAGGCATTCTTCTCGTTTCCCGTCGCCGGCGGTGTGCTGGGCTGGCAGCGGCAACTGCGCTACAAGAAACGCTGCGACCTGTTTCTCTATACCGAGGGTCAGCTCAAGCAGTTGTGTGCCAAATTCCCCGAGGCCAAGGCGACCATCGAGCCCATCAGCCGCGACTTCTTCGTGACGCTGGAGAAGAACGGGGTGAAGGTGTAGCCGGGTGATCGGCATTGCTGATACGGGCGAGATCGCACGTGACGCAGTAGGACTGCGCGTGGGCAAGCGACACGGCACGTGAAATGGTAGGGTTGCGCGTGGGCGCCAATACCGCGCGTAGGGGAAGATTGTCATCCCGAGCGAAGCGAGGGATCTGCTGTTTGCCCGGGGCAAGCATCACCTCCCCTTCCAGCCAACAGCAGATCCCTCGCTGCGTTCGGGATGACAATCTCGTGCTGCGCGCGGCTTTCCCTGGCTGAGAGCTGAACCGGCAATTCGCTTACACTGTTTCGTATGCCCGCATCCGCGCGACGCGCCGTAGTAATCGGAGCCGGTCCCAACGGCCTGGCGGCAGCCATTCTTCTGGCGCAGGCAGGATTGCAGGTCGAGGTCTTCGAGGCCGAACCGCAGCCCGGCGGTGGCGCGCGCACGCTTCCCCTAACTCTGCCGGGATTCATGCACGATTTTGGCTCGGCGGTGCATCCCATGGCGCTGGCGTCGCCGTTCTTTTCCACGCTGCCGCTGCGCGAGTACGGGTTGGAATGGATACAGCCTTCCGCGCCGGTAGCGCACCCGCTTGACGATGGCACCGCTGTCGTTCTGGAACGCGATCTCGGCGAGGCAGAGCGCGCTCTTGGCGAAGACGGCAAGCGGTGGCGCCGGCTGTTCGGGCCATTTGCTGAGCGATGGAACGAGTTGGCGCCGGAAATCCTGCGGCCTGTGTCTCTGTTGCCGCGGCATCCGTTTCTGCTGGCGCGGTTGGGGCTGCTGGGATTTTCCTCAGCCAGTTCGACCGCGCACTCCTGGTTCAAGAGCGTGCGTACCAGAGCGCTGTGGGCGGGGCTGGCGGCGCACTCGGTCCTCTCCCTGGACGAGCCGCTCACCTCGGCGTTTGGGATTATCCTCGCCGCGACCGCCCACGCTGTGGGATGGCCGATTCCGCGCGGTGGAGCGCAGTCCATCACCAACGCATTGTGCGCACATCTGGCGGCACTTGACGGTCAGGTCCATACCTCCAGACGGGTAGAGAGTCTCGCGTCGCTGGGCAAGTTTGATCTTGCCATGTGCGACGTCACGCCGCGGCAGTTGCTCGCCATCGCGGGCAACCGGCTGTCGTCCTCCTACAAAAAGAAGCTCGAGCGTTATCGTTACGGCCCCGGCGTCTTCAAGGTCGATTACGCTCTGTCGAGCCCGATTCCGTGGAAAGCCTCCGAATGCCGGCGCTCGGCGACGGTCCACATTGGCGGCACGCTGGAGGAGATCGCGCTGTCGGAAGACGCCATGCGTCACGGCCAGCACGCCGAGCGCCCATTCGTTCTGCTGTCGCAGCCAACGCTGTTTGATCCATCGCGCGCGCCCGAAGGCAAGCACATTGCCTGGGCCTACTGCCATGTGCCTAACGGAAGCGAATTCGACATGCTTCCGCGTCTGGAGGCGCAGATCGAACGCTTCGCACCCGGCTTTCGCGACTGCGTGCTGGAGCGGCGCATTTTCTCGCCTGCCGCGTTACAGGCCATGGACGCCAACCTGATCGGGGGCGACATCGTCGGCGGTCTCGGCAATCTGTCACAGTTTCTTTTTCGTCCCACAATGCGGTACTACGCAACCTCGGCGCGCGATGTGTACATCTGCTCCTCGTCCACGCCTCCCGGCGGCGGGGTGCATGGCATGTGCGGCTATAATGCCGCGCAGCTGGCGTTGCAACGCCTGTGAGCAAACCTTCCCAGCTCGGCACCGGCGGCAAAGTTGCGACGGCCCTGTCGCTCACCACCATGGGCGGCTTTGTCGACGCGGTCGGTTACATCGCCCTGTTCCAGGTCTTCACCGCCAATATGAGCGGCAACAGCATTCACATCGGCATGTACTTCAGCCAGCGAGACTGGCCCGACTTTCTGCGCCCCTTTTGCGCCGTCGCATCCTACGTTGTGGGAATGCTGCTGACTCGTGTCGCAATAGAGATCGCAGGACGCCGCGGGCTCACCCGCATTGCCTCGTTTACCTTCGCGGTGGAAGCGCTGCTGCTGCTTTTCTTCGCACGCGCTACGCCAAAAATGCATCTAGGCCAACTGACGGACCTGCACTCGCCGGCATATTTCGCGCTGGTGGCGCTGCTGGCTGCGGCCATGGGAGTACAGACCGCGACCCTCACTCATGTGGGCGCCCTCACGATTTACACGACATTCGTTACCGGAACCCTGACCAAGATGGTCGAGTCGCTCACGCGCGCCTTGTTCTGGACGTGGGATGAACTACGACAAACGGGCATATCCCACATTGTGACAACTGCGCCCGGGCAGCCGGATGTGCGACAGGCCGTGATGCTGGCCTGCACCTGGATTCTCTACGTAATAGGGGCGGCCTTCGGCGCGTTAGCCAAGGCGCGCTGGGAGCTGCGCGCGCTTTACGCGCCGGTGCTGGTGCTGCTGATCTTCATTGTGATCGACCGCTTTTGTCCCATCGGAGTAGAAGAGGAAAAGAAGCAGACCGGCTCCTGAGCAGCGCCCGCCTGCTATAGTGTTGCGACGATACGGGCCGCTGCCCCACGAGGCGCGCATGTCATCCTCAGAACCGCAGGTCTCCGCTAATCAGCACCTGACCGTCCTCTGTCTGACCAGCTACTACAAAGGCAGCGAGTTCATCCGAGAATGCCATCGCCAGGGCTGTCGCACCCTGCTGCTCACCTCCCACAGCCTGAAGGACGATGACTGGCCGCGCGAAAGTATCGACGAGATGTTCTACATGCCGGACCGGAACAAGGAGTGGAAACTGGAGGACGCCTTGCTGGGCGTCAGCTACATGGCGCGCAAGGAGACGATCGACCGCATTGTCGCGCTGGACGATTTCGACGTCGAGACCGCGGCGACTCTGCGCGAGCATCTGCGCGTCCCCGGCATGGGCGACACCACGGCGCGCTATTTCCGCGACAAGCTGGCGATGCGCAGCCGGGCGCGCGATGCCGGCCTGCTGGTCCCCGAGTTCATCCACGTTTTGAATTACGACCGGCTGCACGAATTCATCCAGCGCGTGCCGTCGCCGTGGGTGCTGAAGCCGCGCTCCATGGCCGGCTCCATGGGCATCAAGAAGATCCACAACGCCGAAGAGTTCTGGGCGGCCGTCGATCAACTGGGCGACCAGCAGTCGTTCTATTTGCTGGAGCAGTACGTGCCCGGCGGTATCTACCATGTCGATTCCATCTTTGACAATCGCGAGCTGCTGTTCTCCATCGCCAGCCGCTATGGACGCCCGCCGATGGAAGTTTCGCAACAGGGCGACATCTTCACCACGGCGACGCTGCCCCTCGGGTCGCCCGCGGCAGAGCCGCTCATCGCGCTGAACAAAGAGGTAATGAAGGCCTTCGGGCTGGTGCGCGGCGTCTCGCATAGCGAGTTCATTCGCGGCCGCGAGGACGGAAGACTCTACTTCCTGGAGACTTCAGCCCGCGTAGGCGGCGCGCACATCGTCGATCTCGTGGAGGCCGCCACCGGCATTAATCTTTGGGCAGAGTGGGCGAAAGTCGAGATTGCCGGCGGCAAAGCGCCGTATCAACCGCCGGCGCCGAGACAGGATTCTGCCGGCCTGATGGTCTCGCTCGCCAAGCAGGAGACGCCGGACACCTCGGCGTACAACGATCCCGAGATTGTCTGGCGCATGAACGACAAGAAACATCATGTGGGGCTGATCCTGAAGTCGCCCGACCCGAAGCGCGTACAGGAGTTGCTGCACAGCTATGTCGAGCGCATGCGACAGGATTTCCTGGCGTGGCAGCCGCCGTTGGACCGGCCAACGTATTAGTCCCAACGAAGCGTGCACCGGCCGGCTTCAAGGGATTTCCTGTTCCCGCAAAAGTTTGCCTAACGTAGGCTTGTGTTTTTCAGGCTTGCCCTTGCGCTTCTTGTCGCCGGGCTCGGCCCGAGTGGGCGGCGGTGTGCCGACCTGCGCACGGGCAGCAGCTTTCACCGCAGTAGCCGCGCGAAAGGGTTTCGGCTTGCGTCGTTTGGAAGGCATATTCTAGCCGCGAGCTTCGAGCCGCGAGCTTCGAACTACAGGTTGCGAGCTCATCTTGGCCGCTACTTTGGTAGTTTGGCCCGAGCTCGTAGCTCGGGACTCGTAGCTTTATTCATCGCCGGTAGGGCCATTGGTTCACCCAGTGAAAGCCGCGGTTGATCAAAAGGAACTTGTTCGGATCGGACAAATTCAATCTTTGCAAATGGACTATCAGCGGCCGATCATCCAGTTGGCCGGTCAGCGTCATTTGGTCCGGCTGCGGATGTTCCACGCTGAAATCGCCCTTCCAGCGCTTGCTGCCCCAATCCGCAAACTGCAACTTGTTCTGCTGCTCATCCACATGCAGGCCGTATTGTTGCAGGGTTTCGTCCATCATTTGTAAGTTGATGACGGCGGGCGTGTCGAGCACCAGGTTCTTCCAGCGCTGTTTGTCGGTCAACAGCGGGGGGCGCGGCATCCCGTCCCACTCAAAGTCTTCCACATACCAGATGCCGCGAATCTCGGGGCCAAGATGAGTAGCCGCAAGGGCCTGATCCTCGCGCGCATGAGAAGACGCCCCCACAAACGCGACGAGGCCAAATAAAATCTGGAAAACCACAGCCAGCTGGTTCCACTCTTTCCTGGTAAACAGCGGCACCTCGCGGACGGGCGCGGCCGGCCGGTTGAAGAGGAAAAAATTGGCCAGTCGGCGGAGTTCCGGCAGCAGCAGAAAACCGCAAAGCAGCAGGATGTGAATGCTGTAAATTTTCCGCGGCACGTCGTAACACAGATTCAACATGAGCACGTTGCTCATCACGCCGATGGTGATGAGCGAGGCCAGCGTCGTGAGCTGTGGGAACAGCATCAAGACGCCTGCGGCCGTTTCGCCCAAGCCGCCAAAAAAACTGTAAGCCCGCGAGTAGCCCATGAACGTCCAGAGAAATCCCATGGGCGAAGCTTGGCCGAGGGGATCGATGAGCCTTACCAGCGGGGGTTCGGGGAACTGCGCCCAGAAGAGCTTGTTGACGCCGTAGCCGATCATGGGCGCAGCCA
>Ga0335073_10013709_pt1 | contig 11365 bp, 4 predicted proteins | sample Lox_Sample_22_FD_207093 | JGI IMG/M metagenome (GOLD analysis project Ga0335073, IMG submission 207093) | Soil microbial communities from Loxahatchee National Wildlife Refuge, Florida, United States - Lox_Sample_2.2 | ecosystem: Environmental > Terrestrial > Soil > Wetlands | place: USA: Florida... | reverse complement strand
GCCGTAGGTAGCTTTAGAGACCTACCTGACCTTCCGGGATCACGTCCATCCTCTCCGTTGGCCGTAGGTAGCTTTAGAGACTTACCCGACCTTCCGGAATCACGTCCAACTTCTCCATTACACGTGGGAAGCGCGAGAGATCTGCCTGCTCTTCCTGAGAGTAGAGCTACATCTCCATTACCGGTGGGAAGCGCAAGGGATTTACCTGCTCTTCCAGCGAGCAGACCATCCTCTCCATTACCCGTGGGAAGCGCGAAAGATCTGCCCGACCTTCCAGAGAGCAGACCGACCTCTCCATTGGCTGTAGGAAGCGCAAGAGATCTACCTAATCTTCCAGAGAGCAGACCAACTTCTCCATTAGTAGTCGGTAGCGTGAGAGATCTACCTGATCTTCCAGAGAGCAGACCAACGTCTCCATTAACCGTGGGAAGCACGAGAGATTTGCCTGCTCTTCCACAAAGTAGACCAACGTCTCCAATAGAGGTCGGTTCTGCAGCTGATTTGCCCGCTCTTCCTCCCGACAGGCCAGATTCTCCTTATGAGCCTGAAACTCCTATTCGCCTTTCACTACAGAGTCAACGTGCCAAATCTATTACGGCAATACCATTGCGATTCAAAAGACCTCCGGGATTCCCCACCATTGCTAGGAGAACATTATCTCCATCTCAAGACGCACAAACACCACTCTCGGCTACGGAAGAGGTGCGCTCTCCACTTGGCGTCAATTGGGCTAGGCACTCCAAGACTCCATCAACCGACCACAAACCTTCACCACGGTTCAGTGGTGAGCTCAGGCCGCTTTACCTCATGGAAAGAAGTCGGTCAACACCTACGTTTGAAGATGAGGAATATCCACCTTTGCCTCCTAGTCGTGAGAGCTCGCGCACGCCGTCAGTCCATAGCGAAGCCGGAGAGGAGAGTCAGTTGTTGGCTTCTGCCACTCAGTCGCCCGAAGCAAGCTTTCAGGAAAGTTTTGCTGCCCATTCTGCAGAAACAAGCTTCCGGAGAGGCAGGGAGTTACAAACACCCGAGCAGCCCGTGGAAAGTTCACGTGAAAAGAGTATGGGTATCTTAGGCTCGCAAGAGACAATGCCCATCGCAGCTGGTTTGGCTGAAGGACTCATGAGCAGGCCTGTCTCTGAAGAGTTCGAGACGCCCCAGGCTACTGTCGAAGAAGTACCTGCTGCAGAAATTGCGACTCCTGTACCTACGAGACAAAGCAGGTATTTTCGCAGAGCAAGCTGGATGGGCGAAGATTTTGATGAGACTACACCATACCCTTCTATCGCCGATCGCTTTGACCGACTTGATCGACTCACCGAACTTCCTGATAGCCATCCTAAGTCTCCTCAACGTCAACGACCTGTTGATGAAGAGTCAATTTCCCCGACCCGTCAGCCGCGACACCTGCCGACTTCTGTGTTACCTGCTGCTGCAATCAGTGAGCCTGCTTTTATGCCTTCCTTCGACGAGAAAAACCAACAATTGCTACCGCATATGAGACCTACTACGCCTCTTGAGGTTACTGCTCCGAGGTCAGAACAAGCTCAAACTGAGCTTGGTCCTTCTCATGTGGGTGAAATTATAGGTGCTGCTGCACTGGGCGGTGTCGCAGCAATGTCTGCTAGTCAATTCACAGGATCTCACAAGCAGGACGAAGAGCACGAAGTTCTGAAGGAAGATGAACCTAAATCAATGCTTCAGGCAGAGGAACCTCGTCGACTTGAGGAAGGCAAAGAGGCTGAGGTGCGGGAAGTGGCCAATGAAGACAGGCACGAGACTATTGCACGGGACGAGCCAACTGAACCAACAGAAGTCAAAACTGATGAATATCACGAAGCTAGCATGGAATATGGACCCCAGACCAACGCCCCGGATAATGAATTGAGTCTGCATACTGCAGTTCAAGAACCAAGAGAGACTCCCGCTTTAGAACGAAAACTATCCAAAGCAGAACAGAAAAGGGCGAAGAAGGCCGCTAAACGCAAGAGCGCGGCTGTGGGCGCAGAATCTCAAGAACGAGAAGAATCCACTGCCATGGAAGTTTCAACAGAAGGACCTGCCACTCAACCATCCGAAATCGACGAACAGGGAATGCGACAGGTTGTGGAGGAACCAATTGCTGAAAGGGACGTGAATGAGCCAGCTCAAGAGGAAACGAAGCGACCGTCCATGGCGGACGTACTCCTCCAACGTAAGAGCTCCAAAAAGGAGAAGAAAAAAGGGAAGAAAGGTGGAAAATCAGGCAACTCTAGTCAGAGTGCATCTGGCACCGCAACACCCGCCGAAGAGGAATTTTTGGAGCAGGACGTAGCAAAGGAAGAGCCTGTCTTAGACTACGAAGATGCGCAAGCAGAAGATGTAGAATCCAGCAGGCAACCTACCGAACCAGATGCGACTGCTGAGACCGAAGCTCAGCCTGATGAAGAATTTCCCGCAGTCCGCCGGCAGTTGTCGAAAAAAGAAAAGCGCAAAGCGCAGAAACAACAAAAACTACTTGAAATTACTCCGGATGAAGACAATTCAGCTACTGATACTACCGATGCCGCTGTTGGCTTAGCTGCTGCTGCCGCCGTAGCTGGAGCAGTTGGCCTCGAGTCAATTAAAGACAAAACGCAAGGCGAATCATGTCGCAGTCCGAAGGAGGGAGAAGACAAAGGTCAGAAGAATAGGCGTACCATTGACAATTGGGCAGAAGAGCAACAAGAATCCGCAGTGGCAGCAGAAGATCCCCGGGAGATTATACAGCATGTTGATCCCCTTCAACCTTCGAACATAGAGGACGTTACCCGAGGCGAAGACTACACAACTCAAGGTCCTGAGGTGCACACAGACAAGATGGATATCGAAGAAGCTCTTATATCACGTGAAGAGCCGATTCGATCAGATTTTGTGCCTATGGCAGAGCGTGAGGAATGCGAAGCCCAAATGCGTCGCCAAGAGAGCTATGATAGGGAAACTGAGCTCGAGAGAGAATTTGCTGAGGAAGATCTCCCGCATAAGACGTCATCAAGAACGAACACTGGAGAGATTCTTCGTTTATCAGATATTCCTGCTGAAAAAGACACCGAGTTACCACCAGTATCCGCCACGAGAAAAGATAACCTAAGCTCACAATATCCGCTGGAAGAGACGACACGGGACGAAGAAATTCCACCGGATGAGCCTCAAGACGACAGCCTTCATCTAGCAAGAACACCGTCACAAGTCAGCCCTCGCACAATACCAGTTCCTGACTTTGATGACGACGAAGATGGCAGGCATGTAGAAGTACTGTCATATCCTTCCATTACAGAACGTTTTGAACTGCTTGACAGGCTCACTACAATACCGGACAGTCGACCATCCTCCCGTACTCGTGACCGTTCCCGGAGGTCTAAGCGCTTGGCCCAAGACGGTGCCATTGCTGCTGCAGTAGGAGCTACAGCTCTTGGTTTGACACAAGCTACATCCAAAGACGAACCAGAATTTGATCAAAGGGAAGTGGATCCAGAACTTGAGGCGATTGAAGCTTATCGCGCACCCGACACGGTTGTAGAGGAACATTTGCACAGAGTCTCCAGTGGTCCGGCTCCAGAAGCGATCCCTCTACCTGATGACGAAGATCTCGCTCTTCGGGAGTATCACGAACCATTAGCAGTCATTGAAGACCATATCCGTAACCGTGAACAAGACGGACCACGAGAAGCTTCCAGTGATGATCATGTCCGCAATTGTGAACAAGACGAACCACGAGAAGCTTCCGGCGAAGACCATATCCGCAACCTTGAACAAGACGGACCGCAAGAAGATTCCGGATATGTCGAAGTCGTTCCGCCCGAGCTAATTAAATTACCATCTAGCCAGGATCTTGAACTCGAAGAGTATCATGAAGCTTCAGAAACTGTGAGGGAACATCTACACTCCGCTCAGGGTGACAACAATAGAGCGGAGGAAGGTCTCGAGTCCATGATTATAGAGGAATATCAAACCACCGCCACCGGGGATCTCGGCTCTGGCCAAGACCGATCTATTGAGCCAGAACCCTTGGAACAGCCTGCTCTTGAGCCAGATGAAATTGAAGAACCCCCATCTGCGCCTATATCACGGCAAGCAACTGAGATTGTTGCGGAGGAAGAGTTGACAGAAACACCGACAAAGAAGTCCAAGAAGGGTAGCAACAAGAAAGGAAAGAAAGGCAAACAAGCTTCGAGTGCGTCGAGAATGCCCGTTGGTGTCATCTCTCAGCCAGCGCAGAACGACGATACTTCTCTACCAACGGAGGAACAGTCTTTGGAGGATTCGACCACTGTCACACCGGCGCCAGAACCAGAGGACACAGTTCCAGAAGACCCTACAATTGAGGATTTCACTACTCGGTCGGGGAAAAAGGCTAAAAACCGTAAGAAGTCGAAGCGCGCATCCGTTGCGAGCACACCTGCCGAAGCCTCTTCGCCCGCAATGCAGCCCTCTCGTGATGTGGACGACATTCCTACCACTCAAGATGAAGCAATGATGAAAGATGAGGTAATGCGCGACACAGAGGAGCCAACCGAGGCACAGCCAGATGATGAAATCCCTATACTGTCAAAGGATAAAGGCAAGAGAGCAAGCAAACAGTCGAAGAGAAAATCTTTATCGGCAACGCCACCCGTGGTCGAAGAAGCTAGAGAGGCTATTCAAACATCCCAACCTAGCATTTTCGCTGCTCTTAGACAACCTACGACAGACGAACCGCAACAAGTTAGACCAGTTGATACCGCCATAACAACTGCAGAGGCAGAGCCGACACGAGATGTAACCGGCGAAGATTTCGATGCGATGAGGTCCAAAGATTTCCCGGAAATCGACGCTTCAGCCATTCCACTGCCAGCCGAGAGTGACGATGACCTTGAGAAGATAACCAGTCAACGCTCGGTGGAACCATTGCCTGATACAGTGCAGTTCACTGGCGCCAAAGAAGAAGAGACACACGGCATCAACCTCGAAGAGTCAATTGGTTCGGTACTCAGAGACCCAGCATTTTCTCGCCCAAGGTCTCGTGCTGGTGCTCTCGATGAACCGACCTATGACGAATTACCATTGCAAGATAGCAGGCGACTATCCAGACCCATGTCCAGAAGGTCCAGCCGCAGGGAGTCTTTCGATGTAACTACGCAGCGAGAACCTTCCGGTTTGACTGCGGAATCGAGCTCACATCCTCCTGATAGCGATAAGGAGTTCGTTGCTGCACTTGCAGCAGGCTTGACAGGAGCGGGCTTTGATCCCAGTCTTGTTCAAGAAGACAAATCATATACAGAACGACATCCCTCACCACGAGAACTTGACGATGACAATGAAGGCTTTTCGGAGTTACATCGACGTCAAACAAGAGGAAGCAATGGCAAGAGAAATAGAACAGCTAGTCCGCCTCAATCCCAATCAGAACCACCTACGGTGCAGCACGACGAATTCGCCACGGAGTCCTTCGCTTCACATCGTGACATCGTCACTCAGGAGTCTGAGGCATCCAGTGAGAGGCCAAGAATATCGGAAGGCCAAGGTATCACTGAAGCGGCCTTGGCAGCAGCTGCGGTTGGAGTAGCTGGATTAGCGGCTACCTCGTTGGCAGCCAAGGAAGACCATGATGACATGATGCCGAGACAAGGAGAGTCTAGCGAGGCCTCTCGCTCTCGTTCCATGACAGAACCGGTCTCAATACCACCGAACTCAGCGGATCTTCCTAGTGGCCATTCACGACGAGTCTCAACTGAAGCCATATCACCCACACAAGTCATCCCTGGGAGGAGAAGAGTTTCAGATATGTTTCCTGAACTTGAACGTGTGAAACGGAAAGCTCCCGCTCGGACAGATACGATCATCGAGCAACCAACAAAGAGGGTCTCGCTAGGTTCTGGCGAGGAAGCAATCCAGCGTATAATCTCACCTAGGCCAAGCACTTCACAACTAGCAGCGGAACCTTCTCTAACGAAACAAGTGTCGGCACAAGACTTAGCGAAACCAGCATGGTCGTGGGTGGAGCCGGAGAATCGTGATAGCGCCGTGATTATGGACTCACCACAAGTGCCACAGCAGCATGAAGCTGTTCGCGATAGTGGTTACCACGATATTCCGGTGACTCCCAGCGCTGCAAATGAGCGTGATTCAAGCCGTAAATCGCGAAGCAGCTCCCGTGGATCAGCAAAATCACCAATGAAGGTTCAGGTGGAGGTTTCTCCTGGCTGGAACGTGTCAGTTGAGCAGTCTCCACCCGTACATGAAGACCAAGCAAGAGAATCCATCACTTCAGCTGATTCATTGCCGCGCTCTGCATTTGACGGTGTAGAGTACGCAGAACCTGAACGTCTTCCACCATCGCCTCCTGCAGTTGAATCAACATCAAAAGATCGATCATCCGCAGCATTATTCGAATCTTCTCCTTCTACCAGGGAACCACCAGCGATCGCGTTAGAGTTCCATGAACCAGTTCAATGGGAGTCTACTGCTAGTCCTCCTTCAATCTTCGGACCGCAAGAGACATCTCGCGATGGACTCACTCCTTACACACCTGGTGCGATTTCGCACACTCGAAGCCCAAGCATGCCACTAGACACCATTCATGAAGATAGCCCAGAGTCGCCTCTAGCGAAAAAATCACGGCCTCTAAGCGACATTGGAAGCGACGAACGCATGCACAAAATGGCTCATCGCTCTGATACACCTGAGACACTTGCCGAAAAGCGTTATCAGCCGGGTCTCCACATCTTCCCATTAGAGACGGACCAGCGCGCCTTATCACCATCCAGTGCGGTCTCCATGGGTGAGTTGATTGACAACAGAGACTGGCCGGAGGTGGACGAAGAGAAAGGAACGGTTGAAGGAATCGATCAAGTGCTCGATGAGGAGCAGGCACGGCGCACTCCCAGCAGCGGCAACCCAAGCTTGATACGCGAAAGCCGCAAGGTGTCTCCAATGGGCGACAGACGATCTCCCAGCGTGGTCAGCGACAAATCAATTGGAAGAATCAAGAGTCCAGAGCATGTGCGATCTACCAGCGTTGCAAGCACGCGCTCCGATCGGTCACTGCGAAGGGTGGAGATGTCAGGTGACTTGCGCGCGGCCAGCCGTCTTAGCGGGGCGGGCGTGCGCATCTCCGCGACACCTCAACCTCCGACGCCGCCCATTGCTGGCGCGTCAACAAATGAGCGTCTTAAGGGTATCGGTCGTCGAATTAGCATGGAGGGTGTCTACGTGAGTTTTACACGTCATCACTTGCAATATAATGATGCTGACGATGAAAATCAGGAGGGAATAGGCGATGCGCCAGGCTCGCCCATGTCGCCGTCCGGGCGACCGCCAAGCATCCGCAAGAGACAAAGCTTGCACATAATCGACCTCGAAGGCAAACTCGATCAGCTCACGGCAGAAAATAGCCAACTTCGAGATGCGAAGGCCAGGTACGAATCGGCCGCGCAAGATTTCTCTCAGGACCGCGAACTGCACGCGACGAACATGCGCCAGGCAACCGATGCGCTGGCATCACGTGATGCTCTCATTCAAGAGAAAGATTCCGAGATTGAAGAGATCCGGGACATGGTCGCGAGGCTTCAGCAACAGGTCGACCAGCTTGCCGGCGAGAACGCACAACTCACCGCTCAAAATCAAAGCATCGCGACGGATGCGCACAGGTTTGCAAGCTTGCAGGCTCAAAGCGCCGACGCCCATTCCAAATGGCAAGAGTCTACCAGAGCTCTGGAAATGCTCCAACAAGAACATAGCGAACTCCGATCGCGACATGAAGTCCTCAACTCGGGTATGGAGCAAATTGTCCGAGACGAAATTACCGCGAGACTTCAAGATCGTGACGACGAGATTTCCAGACTTCGGCAAGAGCTTAACGATGCCCACGACGAGATCAGACGGCTGAGCCAGGAAATAGCGTCCGGTCCCGGAGTGGATTCTTTTCTTACCGTTCGCTCTGAAGACTACATCGATTCGGCATGCAACCAACTATGCCAGCACGTTCAGCAATGGGTGCTTCGGTTCTCCAAGTTCTCAGACCAGAGAGCATGTAGGCTTTCCACGGAGCTCAGAGATGACAAGATTGAGGAGTTATTGGATGATGTTATGCTTGACGGATCGGATGTGGATAACCTGCTTAGGGACAGGGTTCGGAGGAGAGATGTTTTCATGTCGGTAGTCATGTCTATCATCTGGAAGTATGTCTTTTCAAGGTATCTGTTTGGATTGGATCGGGAACAGAGGCAGAGACTCAAGTCGCTAGAGGGAACACTCAAGGAAGTTGGTAAGTGCAGGAACCGCTATATAAGTTCTTTCGCTGGTTGCTAACACATCATAATCTAGGACCTCCAGAAGCCGTGGCTCAATGGAGAGCAATTACTCTAACGCTACTCTCTCGGCGCGAAGTTTTCATGGATCAACGCAATCAGGACATGGAAGCTGTCGTGCACGAAATCATCTCCGTTCTCGCAAAACTTCTTCCACCACCATCAAATCTGCAAAACCAAATCATCGATTCACTCCGCAATGTGATGCGGCTGGCGGTCGACCTTTCCATTGACATGCGATGCCAGCGTCCGGAGTACATCATGCTGCAACCGATTCGACCGGAGTACGACGTGAACACGGGCGATCTCGTGCAGAAGGTTGCATTCAATTCATCTTTCATGAACGAGCGCAGCGGCGATTTCGCAAGCAACGACGATGTGGAAAGCAGAGGAGCCGACGTCAAAATTGTTCTCTTCCCGCCCGTAGTCAAGAAAGGCGACGACAACGGCATGGGAGAAGACGAGACAGTAATTTGCCCAGCTCAAGTCATCGTAGCCAAACCCAACGACAGCAAAAAAGTGGTCCGGATTAGCAGCGGAGCAATGGACATTGATACGAGGCAGAGCCTGACGAGCTCGCTCCCTCGTGATGGCGCAACTGGTTAGTTCTTTGTATTGCTAGATGAAGGTTTTTTTTTTCGGCGTCTTCATTTCAGTCGGCTGCTTTCTGCATGGCGAGGTGTTTGTTATTCCTCATTCAGCGCTCTGGACATGGACGACTTCACGAACCTGTTAAATAATTGACTCGATAGATGGAGAAAATAGTGTCAGATCCAGTCTATACTTGTTCCTGAACTGTGCCACTTGCCTCGTTTATCATCGTATAGGCCTCGCTTATAACCTCGACTGCATGAGACGCCTGCGCTGGCCGGTTATTCTGCATCATGGAGTCCATCCTCGGCTGTTCAAAACCACCACATGCCAATCCTTGCCCTGCCGCCGCGCATAGCAAATAGAAGCCAGCAACAAATCCCAGCTTAACGCACCCAGCACGCCAAAAGGGCTTCCCGCGTGCCTTTTCCGTCGAAGCTATATTCGAGGCTGTCGAAACAGAATGTGACACTTTCCCGCTCGAACCTCGCGTCCTACACCACCTTAACCTCAGTTCTTTTAGCCATCTTTGCCGCTGTTCATTCTCCTCTAGTCATCAAAAGCTGTTCATAATGCCTATCCGCAGCGATTGGTCTTGGCCTCGTGAAGGTAACAATCGCGGTTTCCTGCCGCAGAGTCGACAGAGCTAACATACTCTACGCTGCTCAGGTTTCACTCTCGACGTCGTCAACAACCTTCTCAAGTACACGGCCCTTAATCCACTCAACACATTACCTCTATATCTGGCAGGACTGTATACTGAGTCCGGAAAAGCGTATGCCGCCAGCAACCCTCGCCTCTTCAAAGCTCTACAAGTGTGTCTTGCTCTAGGTGTATGGAATCGCATCAGCAACTTCCTTAACAAGGGAGCAGCCAACAATTGGGTCAGCGATAAATATGACTGGAAGAAAGAGATCGTAGTCGTGACTGGCGGTAGTGATGGCATCGGAGCCATTGCTACCAAGCTTCTCGCGGAAAAGGGTATCAAGGTTGCGGTTCTAGATATCCAGAAACCCAAATACGATAGTAAGTCAAACTGCTCACGAACCTGACCTTGTAATTGAGAATCACCCTCCTCATTCACTCTTCACACAGCTCCACCGAACGTCCACTATTTCAACTGCGACTTGGCATCACCAAGTGCCATCAAGGCCACCGCGGATGAAATCAGAACTCATCTGGGCAACCCAACCGTGCTAGTGAACAATGCCGGCTTCGTGCGTGGTAGAAGCATCCTGGACGCCACTCAATCCGACATCTCTTTGACTTTTGACATCAACAGCAAGGCACACTACTTCCTGGCGCAAGAGTTCTTGCCATACATGATCCAGAAGAACCACGGTATGGTGGTGACGGTGGCATCGCTGGCGGCATTCGTGACGGCTCCAAGCATGGTCGACTACGCAGCGTCGAAAGCAGCGGCAGTTTCCTTCCACGAAGGTCTGACGGCTGAGCTCGTGAGCCTGTACAAAGCACCCAAGGTGCGGACGGTGCTCATGTGCCAAGGCTACACCAACACGGCGCTGTTCAAGGGCTTCCACGCCGGCGACGGCTTCGCGCAGTACCAGCTGGCGCCCGAGACCGTCGCCGAGGACATCGCCAAGGCCGTGCTCAGCGGCCGCAGTGCAAACCTCGTCCTGCCGCGCAACAATTTCACCATCCTCGGACTTCGCGGTTGGCCGCTTTTCATGCAGCTCTCTCTGCGCGGTAATTTGACTAAGCTCATGAAGAATTGGCAAGGCAGGCAGGTTGTTCAGCCCAGTGAGGCCAGCGGTGACTTATCTGAGAGCAAATCTTATGAGAAAGTGGAGAAATAATCTTCGAAGTTTGCCGGCGCTATTGAAGATATGTTAACAACGGGTGATGTCTTTGAACGACGGTTGCTGACTACTACCTTCCATTGTCAAGATATATCCCTTCTAAGGAAGCTTTTATAAACTTCTCGCTATGTATTTCCCTCATCCACGTGATGGAATATCCGCCGTACTAGAACAACTTTGGACATATTCCCATTGCGTGCTCAGCTCTATACGTTTAAACCACCTATGGCAAAAGTCTACCGGCTTCCATGGAAAGCGACAAGCTACAGCACCCAGCTAAAGACGAAGCTGTAAAATAAGCTAAATAGCCTACGGAGTACTCCGTACCTTCATACTGCGTACACCAATTACTAAATCGCGGCACGAACAACAACTTCCGCTACACCCGCAGTTTCGTCAATCGAGTTGACCGTAACCGTCCATGCACTCCCCAACGAGAAACTAACCGGTCCATTTCCCTTTGGAAACAATCCATAATCTCCTCCCACCTCCGTTATAATCAGCGGGAAGCCATTACCATCAAGCTCATGGATCAGCACAGCGCTCTCAGGAATCGACGCGTCCCATCTCGTCTTGGTCATCAACTCGACAGTCCACTGCTTCCCGGTGCGATTTGTGATGCGGATGACGCGCGGACCGTCGACTTCA
>Ga0335073_10013708_pt1 | contig 11365 bp, 12 predicted proteins | sample Lox_Sample_22_FD_207093 | JGI IMG/M metagenome (GOLD analysis project Ga0335073, IMG submission 207093) | Soil microbial communities from Loxahatchee National Wildlife Refuge, Florida, United States - Lox_Sample_2.2 | ecosystem: Environmental > Terrestrial > Soil > Wetlands | place: USA... | reverse complement strand
GCACTCCCAAGCACTCGTGCAAGCATGCCTTGGGTTGTTATGTGAGTTGTTGTTATCGGGAGAGGCTGCCGTTCGGGCCAATCGACGGCACCAATATCGCGAAACCGATGCTCGATATCGCTACGCGGTCCGTCAGTTGCGCCAGTAAGAATGCCGCCGTCGTCAAGCGTTAAGGAGACCCGACCAGGAGCCCCCGCACGAGTATTCGCCAAGTATCCAGCAGGGATGAGACCATCCTCGTGATCTCTGACCTGTCCGCTGATTGCAAATTCAATCGCTTGAGCGATCGATGACTTCCCAGTCGCGTTACCACCATAGATGATCGTCAGACGTCGTCCGAACTCGATACTCAGAGTTCGCTCGATGCCACGAAATGCATTTAGATCGAGCCTGGATAGATGAAGTGGTCTGGTAATCACGCCTCCTCCTCCGCCAATTCCTGGATGCGGGTTGTAGCTAGGTCCTCATTCAGAAACGCATCGGCCAACGTTGCGGAAAGGCCCTTCCGAACGACCGCTTCAACGTCACGGGGCGGCGCATCGGTGCCATGTTCCAGTGAGGGCAGACCCACGAACGGCAACGTTACCTGCCCGTTGGCATTCTGGTCGAGAAACAACACCATGCGACGACACTTCGATACGTCTTGTGCAAAAGCGGCTGCGGACCAAGCGAGCACTGATGTCTTTTGGCCCTCGACAAGTAGAATTACGTATCGCGCCCAGCTCAATGCAACCCGCATCGTTTCTTTGCGGAGGAGATCTTCAGCCTTCTGGCGCCAAATCTCCGGGTCGGGAGGACAAACCGCCAAACCAACCACACGCGGACTCGCCACGGAGGTGAAGCAGCCCGGTTCAGTCTCCCGAAAGCCAGCATTTGTCAGCCGATCTGCAACTGCAGCATACGGATCTTTCATGCGTAGACTCCTGGCAAGAATGCCGACGTGCGATTGCGAGCATTATCTAATGTTGCTTCGTCAAGGCTCGGTTTCAAATCCTTCGGCTCGCAGAAGTGAATATCACCCAAGTTTATGGTAACGGAACTTCCTGGCACTCGCGCAGGCCCGTCGCTGAGCTCCGGACTCTCCGAACTGACCCGATCAGCTCGAAGCACATCGCCAACGGTTTTTGCGCGTGGAATTCTGGAAGAGGCTTCTACCTTGAGGAGGACGATGCCGGTTGGTAGCGCAGCGCCTGATAACAAAGCTGCCGTAGAAAACCGCGTTTCCAGGGCCGCATCGACCTTAGGCGCGTAGAGCACCGCCACAGGGCGTCCGGCGACCGTGCAATTGCCTCCAGGACAAGGAGCGATTCGAACTTCGTCGCCACCTGAGGCGAGTAGTGCGCCCGCATCGACGAGATCATCAACAAGGGCCTCTACGGTCGACCATGTCGGGCGCGTGTCGCAAATCATCTGAAAGAAGGCATCGCTGGTGATTGTCCGAGAGGCACCATTGAGGATGTATGCGCCTCCCGCAGTCAAGGACGAGCGGTATGACTTCCTCGGTTCAGTGCCAGACCACGTCGGACCTGAAGTCGCGAGATATCTCTCGGCTGCGGCACTCCTCATAAGTCCAGCCGGCAGGCCGCTCAGATCCACGTCCGACGGGGTCAAAACAGCGAGCACGCGGCCCCCGCATACCGGCGGTCTAGTGGCGTTCATCGGCCCTGCGGGGTGCGTGACGTCTGCGTACCAGAAGCAACCGGTCCGCTCGGGAATCCGAAAGCCCTTGTACGTACACGTGTCTGGCAGCCAAAGCTCATGCCGTCCCTGATCGAATCCTGGCGCCGCCGGACTTACCGGTGGCGTCATAACAAAGCAGGTCCCATCAGACCCACCCAGGAGCGCCTGATTTACGAGAACAAAACGCGTCTGAGCGTTTTTCTGATAAGCAGTATGAATGACCGGACCCAAGTGACGCCGCTCGATGTCCTGATTACGCTGTAGGACAGGCATCAGGTCGATTGCGAGCCCTGGGGCATCGGACGCAAGCCTGATCGAAAGCTCCGGCCATATCAACTCAGAACAGATGAGAGGAACGATCACGAAGGGCGCCGAGCCCAGCTTCAAAACCAAGAACTCACTCGTACCTAATGCGAGTTGCGGCCCTCCCAAGTTTTCCGGTCCACTCGCATAGCGTTTAGCCCTAAAAAAGATCTTGAGATTGGTTGCCGTTCTCACCGCGACGACCATGAAATTAACGTAGGTGCCAGGCGCAGCGCCGGGGACGTCCGGAACGCCTCCGTGCTGGACGACGAGGGCGCGGTATTCGTCTGGCGAAACTCCTTCCACTCCGCCGATAACGACCAACGGCTCCGGATCCGACTCGATCTTCCCAATTAATTCCGCCACGGCATCGTGCGGAATGACTAGCTCGGGAATCAGAGCCAGATGCGCGTGCACCGTTCGCGCGTACTCGATAAGGCTGAGACACGCCTGGCGTGCGCGATCTGGGTCTTTGACCACGTATCTACCGCCAGCACTTGTGGTCTCCTCTCGTAGCGCGCAATCACCCTGCAATGCGACTAACTTCAAGTCGTGCGCCAGCGGAAACCCGAGTTCTTCGACTAACCACATAGGGCATCGGTCCGGGCGACCTCACGTCGTCCGGTGACAATTCGTTCCTTGAGTTTGGCCGCGGTTATGCCAGTGAAGGTAAGAGCAACTTCGTTTTGGGACCGACAGACCGGCGCTCGCGCCATTTTTCAGGAACGTGACAACGTGCATGGCTACACCTCACTTTCCGTCGATCCCGCACGGGCAACATTACCAGACTACCCTTGTCATGCTCTATCACAATCAAATTGTGTACAGGATAGCGAATTTCGAGGGTACGGGGCACTCCGGGCGCTGAAGCATAAGAGATTCTTGCGTGCTGCGTCGTTTTGCTCGTAGGACGTCTAAAGGGTAGTGTAATTCGGCCGGTCAATCCCGCACAGAGTTGGCACGCAGCGAACGACGACAAGCTCACTTAGTGTGGGGTTCTTGGGAGCAGACAACCATGATCTATTCATGATTGCGGTCAAGCGGCTCACCGACACAAAAAGTGATGTGGAAAAGTCCGATACTGGGCTGCGAACTCACCTTCGCCACGTACTTCAAACATTTGGGCGCGGCCTAGGTTACTGTACATGCAAGTGGCTGGCACCTCCGGCGCGCGTCTGGCACAGTGCCCATTAATGGATAAGGGAAATTGTGGCTCTTCGCTGCTCTGCGGCTGATCGGCCGTGAGCTCGACCGGAGTTGATACCAATCTCGATATCCGGCACAGAGTTGGCACACGGCCTATCCCTGAGGATGAGGGTTTAAGCGGGCGTTCCGTGCTGGCACGGCTGATCGGCCGTCACTCGTTCATTTTCAAGCGTTTGTTCAGGTTTGCCGAAAACAGTTAGCGAATCGATAATTTCATCGAATGTTCCCAGAGACCCTTTTCAAGCGCCACGAGAGCTTCAGCCCAAGGAATCCGTTCCTGCTCCAAACGTACGTTGTTTCCCCACGCCTGACTGTGAAGCCCTTGATAGACTATTCTTTCGCAGTCTGTCAAAAGCGACAGGTCAAGGCCGTCGTTCTGCTCAGGCTCCTCTACCCATAGTTTTCGATACTCAAAAAGGGTTTCCTTATCCATCAAGACCGATCTGAGACCCGGTAACGCGCGTCTTGCGGTGTTCAAAATGGCATATCCGTGCGTATCAATGTCCCCCCAATATAGGGCGTCGATCCCTTGCATCCATGGAACATTATTGAGAACCCCCACTGCAACACCGAGCTTCATCAAGACTACGACACCCGGCAGATGGGGAAATGCAAGACCAGTTTCCAGATTCTCCACGATAATTGCGGCTTTCGGAACCAATGGTAGGGCGGCAATTTCCTCAAGAGGGGACTCCACGTCTTCTAGGCCGCCAACAACTTTTCGCAAATTAGGGCAGAGAAACCGCAGCCGAATTCGATGCCGGGGATGCTGAAGGCCACAGGCTGCAAAGAAGTCGGCATCGTGGACTTCTCCTCGGATTGCGCAAACCAGGCCAGTTACAAGACGTTTGCGTCGCTCTATCCATTTTGTGTCTAACCCCTCTACAGGCACCTGTCGAAGGTACAGTTTCGATCTGGGGTTGCCCTCGAGCCACAACATCAAGGACCAGAGTCTTTCGAAATCGACACAGTCGTAGTCTGCGAGAACGTCAAAGTGCTGTGGAAGCACAGGATTCTCGCCTAATGTTGGCCAGCGCGCGATCAAAAGGCTATAGCGCTCGCAGGCACGGGTCCATCGGATCTGCTGCCCAACTACCGTGGCTACATGGTCGGACGATGCCAGCGTCAAGCTCGTGGGTATACGCTGGAGCCCGAGCCGCGGCCAATGGCGATGCTCCCAAGAAACTTCACCCATATCTCGCCAACTGGACCAACCAGCCACCCATGCACGGATAGCCGCGAGCAGACCAATCAAGGTCTGGAATGTCAGCACCCGATAACCCCTTCGCAAGCTCGACGCTGCCGTGATCAGTGCCGCTACTTCACCATCTGAGTAAAGATAGGGCGTAGCCCGACATCGTTGCCACGGCAACAGGTCAGTTGGTGGCACTTCGGTCGCAGGGTCGATCGTGTGCAGGTGACTAGCGAAGCCACGCACAATCGAGAGCCTTTTTGACAACCAATTCTTAGTAGTATTAACCGGCTGGGTCGCCCAAGCGAGCATCGTGGAGGTGAGCAGATGCTGCTCTCCGCGTTCTTCGGCGTAATTAACGAATTGCAGGAGCAGTCCCTCGGCTCTACCCAACTTGAATCCGAGGGAACGACGGACCGCCAAGTAATCTACTAGCGCTTGTCGCAGCGGGCTCATGCTGCACCTCCCAGCCACGGGCGCGCGATGCTTCGTAGTGCATCTCGATCGACCTTGGCATAGACCGCCGTTGTAGAAATGTGACGGTGGCGGAGCAGTTGGCCAATCTCAGGCAATGACGACCCTGCACGAAGAAGTTGGCTAGCCACTGTGTGGCGGAGAAGATGTGCACGGATAACACCGAGACCTGCGCGGCGAGCGGCCGCGACAACAATCCCGCTGACCGCGCAGCCGCTAAGCGCGTGGTGAGGTGCTCTGATGCGGACGAATACACTACGATCGGCCGCCGTGATAGGTCGGCCTTGTCGTAGATATGCGACCACTGCGCCGCCGACATCTTGCGGCAGCGGTAACGGCTCGATCTGATTACCCTTGCCTCGAATCAGAATTGAACCAGCACTCCAATCGATATCATCGAGGCGAAGGCCCGCAACTTCACTTGCACGTAGCCCGAGGCGAACTAGGATCGTCAGAACGGCAAAATCCCGACGCCCCATTCGCGTGCGCCGATCACACGCTTCCAACAACGCCTGAACCTCGCGAGGTTGTAGGGTCTTCGGCAGCGCCGCCAACCGCCAGCCAGCCACCACAGGAACGGCCGCTGTCAACTGCTGTTTGATCAAACCCTCGGTGTAGAGGTAGCCAAGAAATGACCGCAAAGCAGTCACGGTCGTACTTGCGAGGCTTCGCGATTGACTCGGGGTGCGAGCTACCACGAATGCGGTCACTCTAGCCGCGTTCAGCGACTCCCAATTGATCTTGTCTTCATCGCGTGAGAGTTCGCTCACCAGGAATAGACGAACAGCATTGATGTAATTATGAACGGTCAACTGTGCAACTCCACGCTCGTGGACCAGATAGTCGCGATACTGATCAATGGCGAGATCTATGGGCCCACGGCTGACAACAGCGGACGCCGAAAGTGCTATTCCTTCGGCCCTTAGATAGCTCAGCAGCGGCAGCATCGCTCTTAGGCTCACGCAGTGCGTGTACCCAGCGTGGCGCCGTGACTGGAAGAATCGTTCCAAATCGTTCTGGCGGAGAGCGCGCACATCGAGGCCTTCACCGGCGAGCCAGCGGCTCAAATGCGCCATAAGTTGGATTTGGTTAGCCGCGGAGTCCGGCGTGTATCCCAACTTAAGAAGTGAATGCAAGAATCCTTCTTTGAAAGCTTCAAGGGGACCGGATACGGATACCCGGGACGGATCATTCATCGGGAACCTCCTTTCAGGTTCAGAAGGAGTTTCCTCTCTGTGAGCCCGTCAAGACTATGCCGAGTTCAAAATCATGAAATGGTCGTCGCTGCAGACAAGAACTGATCTAGGGCTGTTAACACTTTCTCCGCTCTCTGCGTCTATCATCGCGGGGGCCTCTTTTGCATATGGCCGCAAGCGCTGAGGGCGGCATGGAGTTAACGCGGTGGATGGAACGAGGGACGATGAGCTGGCAGTCGTCATCCGAAATCTCCGAGGACGAAGTGCTGGTGGGCGCTGCGCGGAAGGGTGACCGCGAGGCCTTCGGTCGCCTTTATCAACGCTACGCGCGAATGGTGCATGGAGTGCTGCTGGCCAGAGTCCCTCCGGGCGACGCAGATGATCTGGTACAGGATGTTTTCATCACGGCGCTGCGCCGGCTGTCGAGCTTGCGGGAACCGGCGAAGTTCGGAGGCTGGATTGCGGCGATCGCACGCAATCGGGCGAATGACTATCACCGGAACTCCGAACCGGTCGATCCGTTGGAAGACGATTTGCCCGACGGACAGGCCGGAGACCCCCCGCAGGATCAGGCACGTCGCGCAGCGGCGGCGCTCGCCGCGTTGAAAACTCTGCCCGAGACCTATCGCGAGACTTTGATTCTGCGGCTGGTGGAGGGCATGACCGGGCCGGAGATCGCGATCCGCACCGGACTGACTCATGGATCGGTGCGCGTCAACCTGCATCGCGGCATGCAGTTGCTGCGCGAAAAGCTGAACTTGGAGTCGGACGAAAGTGGGCGCCGGAAGGAGAAGGCATAGTCATGGACCGTCACCATGGGCAAAAGAAAAGCGGGATGCACGAGGGAAATGACTATCTGTGGGACGGCTCAGGGGAGCCTGATGCCGAAGTCCAGAAGCTGGAAGTGTTGCTTGGGAAGTTTCGTCATGAGCGCCCCGCTCCCGTGTTTCCCGAGATCACTCATGCGGGGAGATGGAATTTCTTCTCGCGGCGAACCTGGCTGGTTCCCGCGATGGCGGCGGCTTGCCTGGTGATTGGTGCGGTCATCTTTTTGCGGCACGGAAACACGCCGGTTGCGGAGAATGGCGGTGGTTGGGCCGTGTCCGGCACGGAAGGAACGCCGCGAGTCGGAAGCAGCACGATCATTGGAAAAGTGGCAGCAAAGCTGGGGATCGGGCAAGTACTGGAAACTGACCACGCATCGCGGGCAGAGCTTCAGGTGGGGGACGTGGGCAGAATCGAAGTGGATGGCGACACTCGCCTGCGCTTGCTGAGCATGGGCAACGAGTCGAAGCGGATTGCGCTGGATCACGGCACGATTCATGCGTACATCTGGGCGCCTCCGGGGCAGTTTGTGGTCGATACGCCATCGGCGACGACGGTGGACCTGGGGTGTGCGTACACACTTACGGTCGACAACTCCGGTGCGGGGATGGTCCGTACGTCAATCGGGTGGGTAGGGTTCGAGTTGAACGGTCACGAGGCCTTCATCCCGGCGGGCGCGGCGTGCTCGACCAGGCCGAAGGTGGGTCCGGGCACTCCGTATTTTGAAGATGCATCGCCGAGTTTCCGAGCGGCGCTGGCAAGATTTGATTATGAAGACGCGACGCCAGAGCAGCGAGCCAGCGATCTTGGGGTGGTGCTTCGCGAATCGCGACCACACGACGCCTTGACACTGTGGCACCTGCTGTCGCGGGTGGAAGAAAGTCAGCGGGGCATGGTGTTCGATCGCTTGAGCAAGTTCGTGCCACCGCCGGCGGGCGTCAGCAGGGAAGGCATTCTGCGTCTGGATCAGAGCATGCTCGACCTCTATTGGAATGCACTTGGGTTCGATGATACCTCCGTGTGGCGGCACTGGGAGCGGTCGTGGTCGGGAACAACCGGAGCTTCAGGAACACGATAGATGGTCATGCTTCCACGAAGCTTGCACCCTCGTTAACACCTCATCATCAAATGGCGTCTTTCCGTGCGTGGGGCAATAACCCAACTTGAAGACCAGGAGGAACGAGAGTATGACTCGCAGGATTCCACGCTTCACGCTGAGCATCATGGCCATTCTGGCTGCCTTTACCACCGCCGCATATGCCGGGCCGCCGTTAGTTTGTCACGCCATTGAAATTGGGCAGGCAAAGACCCTGCCATCCGTAGACCTGAACTACCGGAAGGGGAGTACGGCGTACGATCTGAAGAACCTCGCCACAGACGCTTTGAGCATTCTCGACGCGGATTCTTCTGTGCTCGTGCACATGGAGACGTTGCGCCGCGCCACGCTCTACGCTCGTCAGGACCCGCAAGTTGCAAAGGAGTTGCTGATCCGACTGCAGGCGCGCGCAGGCAACGCCGAGACTGCTCACCCCGCGAATGCGCTGGCGTGGTTTGATGTCGGCTATTTGGCGGCGACTTACAAGGAATGGTTCGGGAAGCAGGAGGCGAATCCTGCAGCGGGCTTGGACGGATATGCGCTGGTGAAGAAAGCGATCACCCTGCGCGGGGAGGATGCCGAGATGGAATTCGCGGCTGCTCTGATCACCCTGGCGGGGCCGGAACGTGATCATCAGGAACACACGCGCCGGGCAGTGGCAGGGAGTAATAGCGATCCGCTGCTGGCGAAAAATCTGGATCTTCGGTTTAACCAGCAGACCGTGTCTGAATTATTGGTGCGTCCGGGAGAGGCGAAGCACTGACCTTTTGGATTCGACGGCTGCAAAGCAGGCGTTCGGCTGGGCCGAACGCCTTTTGCACTCTTCGGTTCTTGTTGGAGAGTCGGTCAAGTCGGCATATTCTGAAAGTCGGCATTCCGTTCCTTATGCCGACATCGGCATAAGGGACGATGTCGGAATAATCTGTGAAGTCCTCGTGGCAAATCGCGCATATGCCGCCTTGTTCTCGGACCTTCCTGTTCATCAGTTTGCGCATCTCCGCGGGGGATCGTAGTTCCCGATATCCCCGCGGGTGATGCCGATCTTCAACTCTCTGAACTCCGAGTCTGACCAGCTTTGGTTTGGGTAGGAACTCGCGGCCACAGCAAGAAAGCGATCGATGGATCGGGCACAATTCGTTAGTACGAAGTCTCATGGCATTCCTTTTGAACTGCGAATGAAGCTGGGGTTGAATCAGCGAATCGGGAAAAGGGACGAAGATGTCTACTAAGGCAGCCCTGCTACAATTCCTGTGCGAAGGAGAAGCGATGGCGAATCTGGCTACTGTGGTCCAGCAGTTGAGGAAAGAACGTGATCAAGCCCAGAAGAGAGTCGAGCAGTTGGACCAAGCACTGGAAGCTCTGACCGGCGTCGGACGTATGCGAGGCGCGAGTGGACGTCGCCGTCGGGTTAATGCGCCCGCAGCGCGGCGAACCATGTCAGCCGCGGCACGCAAGCGGATCGCTGCGGCACAGCGCGCGCGCTGGGCGAAGTGGAAAGCCGCGCAAAAGAGCAAGTAATCCAAATCCACCCATGATTTCCACAATTCCTTCACAGAAATCTCGCGTTTAGGCTAAGTTTTGCGTTGACTTGATTCGAGCAACTGTTTAGTTTGTCTCGCGTCGACGGCTGAAAGGATTGGCGAAATCAAATTTGCCAGTCCAAAGTAGGCTGAGTGATCTGCTCGGCAGGGCGACCTGAGCGGGCAACCAGACCCGAAAAAACCGGCTGACTCTGCGAGGAGGGGCCGGGGTTTGGGACCGCGAAAGCGGCGATCGCATCAAGGGCTGCGACGGTGCATGGATCCACGCTATGGGCTCTCTCGCAAAGAGCAGATGGCTGGAGCATAACCAATGTCGCAGCCTTTCCTCTTTCCTCGGCAAAGGGCGGGTTTCGCCCCGAAATTTGCTTGACTCCGTTTTCTATCCTCCGCGGCGAGCGAATCGACATCTGTCACTTCCTTTAATACCTCTCCCAATTGGCTGCCTTGGAGGGGGACCTTGGCGCTGACTAAGGGCGTCGTCAGCTTTTCAACATGAATTGTGGATAAGGCTGTTCATGTGGCGTTGGATCGCCCATGCTGCACGGCTTCGACCGATTTGCACCATGAATGGGCAACCAGCCTTGAGTAAAATTGCGAATGTAAATGGGAGTCACGATCGAACTGCAGAATCTCGGCGACGCTCAGCTGTGCCGCGACATTACCGCTCACCTGGAGCACGCGTTCAGTGGGCGACAGGGCGAGTGGCGTGTGTCGATTGCCGGATCGCGAGCGGCGGAGAACTGGGAGCTCCGAGTGGAAGGACCCAATGGCTTTGAACGGTCGTACACTCTCTCGGCTGCGTCCGGTGAGCACGGGCCCACGGCGATCCGCACACTTGTTCTAAGGCTCGTTCCGCCTGCCAATGCGTGACCACGCCTTCTGTGGGTCCGGGTGCAGCCTTCATCTCTTTTCGTCTTTTCGCTAAAATGTGATCCGCATGAAAGGAGCACCATGGCGAAGAGGAAGATTGATCCACTGAACAAGAAAGCGTATGGCGCGATATCGGCCGCGGTTACCGTCGCCGACATTCCTGCGGCGGTCAGCTTTTACCAGAAGGCATTTGGCTTCGCAAAACGCGCCATCATGAACGGCCCCGATGGCAGGCCCGTGCACGCGGAACTCACCTTGCGCGGCACCGTGCTGATGCTAAGCCCCGAAAGCCCGGCTATGGGAAGACGAACGGCCAAGAGCGTCGGCGCGTCGCCGGCGAGCTTGTACCTCTACGTCGAAAATGTGGACAAAGTAGTGGAGAAAGCAAGCAAGCTGGGGGCTACACCTCAGGGTCCGGTCATGGACATGTTTTGGGGCGATCGTTGCGGCACGGTTCTCGATCCCGACGGCTACAGCTGGATGGTTGGGACCCACAAAGCGGAACCTTCGGCAAAGGAAATGAAGAAGGGGATGGAAGAGATGATGAAGCAGCAGCCGCCGGCCACAGCTGCGGCTGACTGATCCGGCGTCATTCGAAAAGCGCCGGTTGAGGCTCAATCGGTTCGGCTTCCCGAAAATTGCTCAGACCGACCCCTACGAGACGATAACGTTGCTGAGGGGCGAGAGTCATTCGCTCTCGCAGCTTGAGGGCAATCTCTGTCAGTTCGTCGCTTCCTGGGTGTTGCCGACCCGTTCAGTTGCGGCATGTGAACCATCTGCATGTCGGTGAGACCCACGGCCGACCCTCAACCTCGTTCGCAAGGGCTCATGGCTTCTTAGAGAACAACGCCTCAAACCAAGTTTAGGCTAGAAAGCGCCTAACTGGACATTAGGCGAAAAAACGCCTAATATCCCCTTAGGCGGAAAAACGCCTGACCCTATGGCAAGCATCGACAAAGTCGCACGAACTCCCTTGCAGCTC
>Ga0335073_10013707_pt1 | contig 11365 bp, 12 predicted proteins | sample Lox_Sample_22_FD_207093 | JGI IMG/M metagenome (GOLD analysis project Ga0335073, IMG submission 207093) | Soil microbial communities from Loxahatchee National Wildlife Refuge, Florida, United States - Lox_Sample_2.2 | ecosystem: Environmental > Terrestrial > Soil > Wetlands | place: USA... | reverse complement strand
TCGCGGACACGTAGAATCCCAGGCATGTTTTCTCTCAAAGACAAAGTCGCACTCGTCACCGGCGCGTCTCAGGGCATCGGGCGCGCGACGTCGCTCGCGCTGGCCGAGGCAGGCGCCAAGGTCGTCGTCGCTGCGCGCAGCACGGATAGGCTCGCGGCGCTTGCGGAGGAAATCGCAGCCGCAGGCGGAGAATCGCTCGCGGTGCCGATGGACGTGGCCAACGCCGATCAGGTGAAATCGGCCTTCCAGCAGGCGCTCACGAAATTCGGCAGGCTCGATATCCTGGTGAACAACGCCGCGATCACGCGCGACACGCTCGCGCTGCGGATGAAGCTCGACGACTGGAACGCGGTGCTGCAGACGAATCTCACCGGCGCGCATCTGTGCATCCAGCAGGCGCTCGGGGCGATGCTCAAGCAGCGCTCGGGCCGGATCATCAATCTCACCTCGGTGGTCGCGGAGACCGGAAATGCGGGGCAGGCGAATTACGTCGCCTCGAAAGCGGGGCTGATCGGATTGACGCGTGCGATTGCGGTGGAAGTCGCGTCGCGCAGTATCACGGTGAACGCGGTGGCGCCGGGCTTCATCGAAACGCCGATGACCGATCCACTGCCGCAAGAGCTAAAAGACAAGATGAAGTCGCTGATTCCGCTGGCGCGGTTCGGGAAGGACCGCGAAATTGCCGCCGCAATCGTCTTTCTCGCCAGCGACGAAGCCGCCTATATCACGGGGCAAGTGCTCGACGTGAATGGCGGCATGCACATGGGCTAAAGATCGACCGGGCGTGTTTCCCTGCGCCCGCAAAGGTTGACCCCGCGATACGCGACGCATAGAATGGGCAGGTTAAATACGGGATGCAATCCCTGCCTGGCATGCCGCCCTGCGGGGCGAAGAAAGCCGAAATCGGAGGAACAATCAGGATGGCCAGCGTCGAAGAACGCGTAAAGCAGATTATTGTCGAGCAACTCGGTGTGGATGAAGGCGAAGTGACTCCCAGCGCTTCGTTCGTGGACGACCTTGGCGCCGATTCGCTCGACACGGTCGAGCTGGTCATGGCCTTCGAGGAAGCGTTTGGCGTCGAGATTCCGGATGAGGATGCCGAAAAGATCGCCACGGTCAAGGACGCCATCGAATACATTGAGAAGCACGGCAAGAGCAAGTAGTCCGCCGGTCGTCCCCATCCCGAACAGGAGAATTTTCTTTTGAGCCGCCGAGTCGTTGTGACGGGCGTTGGCTTGGTCTGCGGTTGCGGAATCGGCACCGAAGAAGTCTGGAGCAACCTGCTGGCCGGAAAGAGCGGTATCGCCCGGGTCACCCAGTTTGACGTCAGCGCCTTCGATTGCCAGATCGCGGGCGAAGTAAAAGGCTTCGAGCCGCTGAACTGGGTCGAGAAAAAAGAAGTGAAGAAGATGGCGCGGTTCATCCATATGGCGATGGCCGCGTCGGACTTCGCAATGCGCATGGCCCAGCTCGATGTTGCGCCGGGCTTCGCCGACGCCACCGGCGTCTACATCGGCTCGGGGATCGGCGGGTTCGACGTCATCGAGCGCGAGCACTCGAAGTATCTCAACGGTGGCCCCGGCAAGATCTCTCCCTTCTTCATTCCTTCGGCAATCGTGAACCTGGCGGCGGGGAACGTTTCGATTCGCTACGGTGCAAAGGGCCCCAATTCGGCGACGGCGACGGCTTGCTCCGCGGGCGCGCACGCGGTGGGCGATGCGTACAAGATTATCCAGCGTTGCGACGCCGAAGTGATGATTGCGGGCGGCTCAGAAGCGGCCGTGACGCCGATGAGCATCGGCGGATTCGGCGCGATGCGCGCGCTTTCGACGCGCAACGACGATCCCGAGCGCGCCAGCCGCCCGTTTGACGCGGATCGCGATGGCTTCGTGGTCGGCGAAGGCGCGGGCATCCTGATTCTCGAATCGCTCGAATTCGCCCAGCGCCGCGGCGCGAATATCATCGCCGAGATCGTGGGCTACGGCATGTCCGGCGACGCGTACCACATCACGCAGCCGGCCGAGGGTGGCGACGGCGGCTACCGCGTGTCGATCGCTGCGATCAAGGACGCGAAGATATCGCCCGACGACGTGAGCTACGTCAACGCGCACGGCACTTCCACGCCCATGGGCGACGCCATCGAAACTTCGGCGCTGCGGCGCGTCTTCGGCGAGCGAGCCAAGAAAGTTCCCATCAGCTCCACGAAATCGATGACCGGCCATCTGCTCGGCGGTGCGGGCGGTCTCGAGGCCGGCATCAGCGTCCTCGCGTTGCGCGATCAGATTCTTCCTCCGACGATCAATCAGGAGACGCCCGATCCGGCGTGCGACCTCGATTACGTCCCCAACGTCGCGCGGAAAGCCGAAGTCGTCTACGCGCTCTCGAATTCCTTCGGCTTCGGCGGCACGAATGCGTCGCTGATCTTCAAGCGCTGGGACGGACGGTGACGATGCGGCCAGCATCGTCACGCTGAAGGAGTAACGCGACGGAAGGGTCCCTCTTTTGTGCCTGCTTGCAGCAGATTCACCGCGTAACTCGGAGGCGATGCGTTCATGAAAATCGGCGTCTGCGTGAAGCAGGTTCCCGCCAAAGACGCGCCGCTCGCGATCGTCGATGGCGGCGCCTGGATTCGCGAATCCGACATCGGATTTGAGACCAACGAGCCCGACACCTACGCGCTCGAAGAAGCGCTGCGCCTCAAGGAAAAGCACGGAGGCGAAGTCGTCGCGATCTCGATGGGCCCCGAGCGCGCCAAGCAAACCATCAAGGAAGCGCTCGCCAAGGGCGCCGGACGCGGCATCCACGTCGCCGACAACGAATTCTACAAGCTCGATCCGCTTACCTCTGCGCGTTCGCTCGCGGCCGCAATTGAAAAAGAAAATTTCGACCTCATCCTCACCGGTCTCCAGAGCGACGATCAGGGCTTCGGCCAGACCGGCGTCCTGCTCGCGGAGCTCCTCGGCCGGCCGCACGCCACCATCATCATGTCGATCGAGGTCACCGACGGCCGCATGAAGCTGAAGCGCGAACTCGAAGCCGGATGGTTCCAGTGGGTCGAGTTGCCGCTGCCCGCCGTGATCACGATTCAGTCCGGCATCAACAAGCCGCGCTACGCCACGCTCAAAGGCATCATGGCGGCGAAGAAAAAAGAGATCGCGACGATCGACCGCGCCTCGCTCGCCGTCGCCGATTCGCACACCGAAAAAGTCGAGCGCATCTACGTCCCGCAGAAAACCAAGAAGACGGAATTCATCACCGGTTCGGCGAAAGAGGCTGCTGCGAAATTGATTGAAAAACTGAGGCATGAGGCGCGCGTGCTCTAAGCGATGGAAATCCTTCTCATTACCGAGCAGCGCGACGCCAAGTGGAATAAAATCAGCTTTGAGACGCTCGCGGCAGCGCAGCAGATCGCACAGCAGGCAAAAAGCTCGCTTTCCGGTGCGGTGATCGGCAAAGGCGTCGCGGCCCTCGCCGACGAGTTGGCCGGCTACCAGCTCGACGAAGTGCTTCTTGTCGAGCACGACCTGCTCGCGCAATACACACCTGACGGCTTTTCGCTCGCGCTGCGCCAGGTGGTCGAGTCAGCGGAGCCCGATCTCATTCTTTTCCCGCACACGTATCAGGTTCGCGACTTTGCGCCGAAGCTCGCGGCGTCGCTCGAAAAGGGAATGATCGGCGATTGCATCGCCTATCGCTACGAAAACGGCGAATTGATTTTCGTGCGGCAGATGTTTCAGGGCCGCACGGCAGCGGATGTCGTCTTCACGGGCGACGCGCCGTGGATTGCGTCGTTTCAGGCGGGCGCGTTTCGCGCCGATCTCGCGGCGAAACACGCGAGCGGCAAAGCGCCTGTGAAATCGGTAAGCGTCGATCTCAAGCCCGAGCAGATCCGCACGAAGCCTCTGGAGCTCTTCCGCGAAGCAAAGCAGGCGGTTGACCTGACGCAGGCGCCGATCCTGGTTTCGGTCGGCCGCGGCATCAAGGCGCCCGAAAACATCCAGATGGCGAAAAAGCTCGCGAAGCTGATGGGCGGCGAAATCTCCGCGTCCCGCCCGATCTGCGACGAAGGCTGGCTGCCGATGGAGCGGCAGATCGGCAGCTCCGGGCAAACCGTTTCACCGAAGCTCTACCTCGCGCTGGGCATCAGCGGCGCGATCCAGCACGTGGTCGGCATGAAAAGCTCGCGCACCATCGCCGCAATCAATAAGGACGCCAACGCCCCGATTTTCGAGGTCGCCGACTACGGCATCGTCGGCGATCTTTTCGAAGTCGTTCCCGCCATGATCGAAGAACTCGAAAAAGGCAGTTGACGATCCGGCGAGGATCGTCGTCCTGCCTGCCCTGACGAAGGAGGGGACCCGGCGTCGTTGGTTCTCGCCGAGTGAAGGATCTCCCTGGTCATCCTCGAGCGACGATTGCCTCTGCTTCGATTTCCACCAGCATTTCCGGCTGGATCAGCCGGCTGATTTCGATCATCGCCGTCACCGGGCGAATATCGCGGAAGAACTCGCCGTGCGCGCGGCCGATCTTCTCCCATTCGGCGATGCTCGTGACGAAGATGCGCGTGCGCACCACATCCGCCATGCGCGCGCCCGCCTTGGCGAGCGCTGATTCGATATTGCGCAGCACCTGGACCGTTTGCGCGTAGGCGTCGCCCACGCCGACGATTTTGCCGTCCCTATCTGTGGCGGTTGTCCCTGCAACGTACACGTACGGCCCGACGCGCACTGCGCGCGAATAGCCGACGATCGGCTCCCACTTCGTTCCGGATGAAATGTTCTGGCGTTCCATTGCGTCTCCTTGAGCCTTCTCAGGGATCGAATCGCGCGCGCAGGTCAGGCGGCACGATGGGGCAAACGTCATCTCGCGTGCCGAAGATGCTATAGCGTACACGCGCGAAGAAATCGTAGCCCCCATCACGCACCACTCGCGGGACCGCAGCGAGCACGCCCGCAACGGCGCTCCATCCGCCGCCTAGCCGCCGAAGGATGTACACCACCGCATCCGAGCGCGTGAGCAAGGCGCCCTCGTGCGTGAGCACGATGATGCTATCGGGCAGGTCCGCGCGCCGCTCGGCGGGCACGCGCGCCTCGAAAGTCGGCCCTTGCAACGGCGCGAAGCGGAAGAGGCACCCGTCACGATCGCGTTTCAAAACGAATTTCACGACGCCGTGGCAAAGGCCGCAGTGCCCGTCGTAGAAAAACATCTCGGCCGTGGACTCATCCGGAGGCACTTCGCAGAAAGCATAGCACGACGGCTCGCGCAGACATCGGAGCCGCAATCGGCTCGAAAGCAAACTGTTTCTGGACAGAGTTTCCGGAAGCCTCTAATCTGTTTCGTCTGAGAAAACGGTTCCGGAGAACAACCACTTGTGAAATGCCAAAGCATCCTCGACGCGATCGGACACACGCCTCTGGTCCGGCTCAATCGCGTGGCCAAGGACGTGCCGCCGCCGGTGTACGTAAAGGCCGATTACCTGAATCCCGGTGGCTCGACCAAGGACCGCATCGCGCTGCGCATGATCGACGAAGCCGAGCGCAAGGGCCTACTCAAGCCGGGCGGCACGATCATCGAAGCGACCTCCGGAAACACGGGCATCGGTCTGGCGCTGATCGCTGCCGTGCGCGGCTACAAAGTGGTCTTCACCGTCACCGACAAGCAATCCCGCGAAAAGATCGATTCGCTCAAGGCGTTTGGCGCCGAGGTGATCGTCTGCCCCACGGCGGTCGAGCCTGAAGATCCGCGCAGCTACTATTCGGTGGCGAAAAAGCTCGCGCGGGAGATCCCGAATTCCTACTATCCCAATCAATACGAGAATCCCGGCAATCCCGAGGCGCACTATCACACGTCCGGCCCGGAAATTTGGGAAGACACCGAGGGCAAAATCACGCACTTTGTCTGCGGGCTCGGGACGGGCGGCACGGCCTCGGGCGCCGGCCGCTTCCTCAAGGAGAAGAACTCCGAGATCAAGGTAATCGGAGTCGACCCGGATGGTTCGCTTTACTACGAGTACTTCAAGACGCACAACATCGGCGGGGCGCACACCTACGTGGTCGAAGGAATCGGCGAGGACATTCTCCCCTCGACGATGGATTTTTCCGTCCTCGACGATGTGGTGCAGGTGCACGACGAAGAGTGCTTCGTCTGGGCGCGCCGACTGGCCAAGCGCGAAGGGATTTTCACGGGCGGATCGGGAGGCGGGTGCGTCTCGGCGGCGATTCAGATCGCAAAGAGCTGCAAGAAAAGCGACCTTGTGGTCGCCTTTCTCCCGGACGACGGCAGCCGCTACCTCAGCAAGATTTACAACGACGGCTGGATGCGCGAGCACGGGTACGCCGATGCCGAGGTCACCCTCACGGCGGCGGACGTGATCCGCGTGAAGCATCAAAACGGCAAAACGCGCCAGCCGGTCGTCGTCGGGCCGAACCGCACGGTTTTTCAGGCGCTGAACACGATGCAAAGCGAAGACATCTCGCAGCTGCCCGTCTTCGAGGACGGGCGCTCCGTCGGCACCATTTTTGAGGACCAGATTCTCAACCTCGCGCTGCAGGGCAAGGATTTGCGCAAGCTGATCGTCCGAGAAGTGATGGGCCCGCCGATCCCTCAGGTGCCGGCGAACGCGCCGATCGAGCGCGTCACGCATCTCCTGAGCCATGAAAGCCCCGCTGTTTTCGTCGAGATGGAGGAGGGCAAATTCGAGGTCCTTACCAAGTTCGACCTGATGGATACGATCGCCGGCCTCGTCGGCAAGAAGCGCTGAGGCGTGAGCAGGCGAGCCGCCCGGGAGCGAAGGTCCAACGTTCGGCAGCCAATTTGCTTTCCGGGCGGCGCAATCTCTGCTAGCATTAAGTTTCGCACCGAGTGGAAGTAGAAATTCCCTCCTGCGGGAGCAATCGAACCATGGCGATGGCATGTGAAATCTGCGGCAAAAAGCCGCGTTACGGTAATACGATCAGCCACGCGCACAATGTGACGCGCCGCCGCTGGAATCCCAATCTCCGCCGCGTTCGCGCGATCGTCAATGGCACGCGCAAGCAGCTGCGCGTCTGCACCGCCTGCATCCGTGCCGGCCGCGTGACGAAAGCCGCCTAACGCCATTCCATCCTCTCGCAAGGAGCTCCGGTTGAAGCGCAAAACTCTCGCCCTGGCGGCGCTCGCTGTTTGCGCCTTCGCCGTCTCTTGCCGCAGGGAGATGGCGCCCGGGCCGGACGTCTGGGCGGTCGTGAACGGCAAGCAGATCCTGCGCGAGGACGTTGAAAAGCTGTTCCGCTCCCGCGTAAACGCCGACGCGCCTCCGCCCTCGGCCGAAGAGGCGCTCTCGCTCAAGCTCAGCATCCTTGATGAACTGATCAACAGCGAAATCCTGATCGAGCGCGCACAGAAGATGAACCTCGTCGCCAGCGACGCCGAGGTCGAGGACAAGTTCACCGAATCGAAAAGCCCTTACACCGAGGAAGAGTTTCAGAAGAAGCTGCAGGAAACGGGGCTATCCGTCGACGACCTCAAGAGCGACATTCGCCGCCAACTTTCGATCCAGAAGCTGCTCAATCGCGAAGTCGTCGCGAAGATTTCCATCACCGATCAGGAGATCGCGGATTTCTACAACAAGAATCGCGCGCAGTTCAACGTTACCGAGCCGCAGTATCACATCGCGCAAATCGTGATCACGCCGCGGCCCGATCCGAGCATCCACAATCGCAAGAACGACAAAGCTATGAACGAAGCCGAGGCCGGGCGCAAAGCTGCGATGCTCGAGCAAAAGCTTGCGGGGGGCGCCGACTTCAGCGAACTCGCGATGGATTATTCCGAGGATCCCAGCGCGGCTACAGGCGGCGACCTCGGATTCCTGTCCGAGTCTTCCCTCAATCGCTCGCCCGCAAATCTTAAGGCTGCCGTACTCTCGCTCAAAGTAGGCGAGGTGAGCCAGCCGATTCCGGAGAACGGCGGGGGTTATCGCATCCTGAAGCTCGTGGCAAAAGAGCCCGCGGGCGATCGCCAGATTTCCGATCCGCAGGTACAGCAGGCGATCCGCGACGCCCTCCGCACGCGGAAGGAACAGCTCCTGCGCTCGGCCTACCTGATCGAGGCGCGCGACGAAGCGCACGTGACAAATTATCTCGCGAGCCAAATCCTCGAAACGGCAGGCAAACTTCCTGCCGACGACTCGAACTAGCTCACGATCGCCAGAACCTCGCCGGCGGTCACGGCCTGCCCTTCCCTCACCAAGACGCGCTCGACTGTCCCGGATTTCGGCGAGCGCACTTCGTTCTGCATTTTCATCGCTTCGACGACCGCGATGGCCTTGCCCGCTTCCACCGCGGCGCCGGCTTTCACCAGCACGCGAACCACTTTCCCCGGCATCGGCGCCAAGACGGCCTGGCTTCCTTCGGCCTCGACGGCTGCGCCGCGCCGGCGCCGCCACTGCCGCGGATCGCGCAGCTGCGCCGAATACTCGCGTCCGCCCACCGTGATTCGTAGGCCGCGCGCGTCCGGCTCGACGCGCACCTCGAAGGAGGCGCCTTCGATCAAGATCGAGTAGATCCCCGGCGCGACTTCAACGGCGTCCGCCTCGACTGCTCGGCCATCGATCGTGCAGTGCAGGCGGCCGTTGGTCCCCGAGGCGGGAACCTCGATTTCGACCGTGCGCGTCTTGCCGGCGAGCTCGATCGGGAGTTTCATCGGTCAGTCGGTGCGCGATCCACTTGATCGCGCCTGCCTTCGAGCTTCCAGCGGGATTGCGGAGCACTTTCAGGCGGAGCGGCCCTGCCGGCGGCGTCATCTTGCGCAAGATGCCAGAGAACCGCCGCCAGCAACGCGGCGTCCTCCTCCGCGTGCGCCGAGGGACTCCGCGAGCTATTCGAGGTTTCCAGCCGCCGCGCTCCCGGCGCGGGCTCCGCCGGCCTTTGCAGAAGATCGTCCAGCCAGCGCGTGTAAATCTCGCCGTCCTGAAAATCGCGCGTAGCGAGAATTCGGCGAAAAAGCCCGACGTTCGTTTTGATCCCCGTGGCGTAGTGCTCTCCGAGCGCGCGTTCGAGCCGCGCAATCGCTTCCGCGCGGTCGCTGCCCCACACGATCAGCTTGCTGAGCAGCGGATCGTATTCGTTCGGCACGGTCCAGCCAGCGTAGACGCCGTCATCGAGCCGGATTCCTGGCCCCGTGGGCGTGCGGCGCTCGAGGATTTTGCCCGGCGATGGAAAGAAATTGTTGTCGGGATCCTCGGCGTAGAGCCGGCATTCGATGGCATGGCCGCGCAGCTCGATATCCTCCTGCCGAAACGGCAGCGGCTCGCCCGCCGCCACGCGAATCTGCAGCTTCACGAGATCGAGCCCGGTGACCATCTCCGTCACCGGATGTTCGACTTGCAAGCGCGTGTTCATCTCGAGGAAGTAGAAATTGCGCTCGGCATCGACCAGGAACTCGACCGTGCCCGCATTCGTGTACCCGCCGGCGCGCGCGAGCTTCACGGCGGCTTCGCCCATAGCCCGCCGCAGCTCGGGCGTCATCACCGGCGAAGGCGCTTCTTCGATCACCTTTTGGTAGCGGCGCTGCACGGAGCACTCGCGCTCGCCGAGATAGACGATGTGCCCATGATGATCGCCGAGAATCTGAATCTCGATGTGGCGGGGCCGCAACAGATACTTCTCGATGTAGAGCCGGCCCTCGCCGAAGGCGTTTTGGGCTTCGGACGTCGCGTCGCGCCACGCGGCCGGCAGGTCCGCCTCGCTTTCGACGAGCCGCATTCCCTTCCCGCCGCCGCCCGCGACGGCTTTGAGCACGAGCGGGAAGCGGATTTGCTTCGCCGCCACGAGCGCAGCATCCGCGTCGCGCAGCGGATCGAGGGTGCCCGGCACCGTTGGGGCGCCGATCTCGCGTGCCACGTGGCGCGCCGCCGTCTTCGATCCCAATTTTTCCATCGCCGCCGGCGACGGGCCGATGAACGTGATTTCCGCTCGGCTGCAAGCGCGCGCGAACGCGGCGTTTTCGGCAAGGAAGCCATAGCCCGGATGGATCGCATCGCAGCCCGCCGCGCGCGCCGCGGCGACGATTCTTTCGATGACGAGGTAGCTTTCGCGCGAAGGCGCCGGCCCGATCGGATAGGCTTCGTCGGCAAGGCGCACGTGCAGCGCCGCGCGATCGGCCTCACTGTAAACCGCCACTGCCGCGATGCCGAGTTCGCGGCAAGCGCGCAGGATGCGCACGGCGATCTCGCCGCGGTTTGCGATCAGAATTTTCCGGAACATTCGCCCCAAGGAAAACCAGCCACGCAAAAGCCGAATTCTAGCATGCGACTCCCGGCGCCCGCGCTTGGCAGCCTCCGGCGAAAGCGGCTATGATGGCCGGGCCGCGTGCGGCCTCTTTTGCGGCCGGAAAGCGAGAAAAGCCTTGGCGGAGTCGGAACAGGATCAGTGGAAGGAAGCGGCGGCCGACGAAGCGGCGAAGCTCGTCGCCGACGGCATGGTGCTGGGCCTCGGCACCGGCTCGACGGCCACGTTTTTCGTCAAGGCTCTCGCCAAACGCATCGCGCACGAGCATTTGCGCATCGTGGGCATCCCCACGTCGTCGAAGACCGCGGCGCTCGCGCGCTCGCTGAAAGTGCCGCTGACGACCTTGGCCGCGCACTCGCAGATCGATCTCACGGTCGACGGCGCGGACGAAGTCGAGCGCGGCACGCTCTATATGATCAAGGGACACGGCGGGGCGCTCTTGCGTGAGAAAATCGTGGCGGCGGCGAGCAAACGGATGGTGGTCGTCGCGGACGAAACCAAGCTGGTCGACCGGCTCGGCTCGCTCGTTTCCGTCCCCGTCGAAACCGTGAAATTTGGATGGCAGGCCACGCAGCGAAAGCTGGAGGCACTCGATGGCAAGCCGTCGCTGCGGCTCGGCGCGAACAAGAAGATCTTCGTCACCGACGGCGGAAACTACATCATGGACTGCGCCTTCGGGCCCATGGAAAAACCGAAAGAGGTGGCGCACCATCTCGACCACATCGTCGGAGCGGTCGAGCACGGACTCTTTCTCGGATTCACGCAGGAAGTGTACGTGGGAGGGCGCGACGGAGTGAGGGTGCTGAGGGCAAGCTGAAGCGAAATCGGAAAGCGCGGGGCCTGCGAAGCGCGAAGGGCACGACGGCCCGCGATTCGCGAGCCGTCGTGCTCCTCTCCCCCCGTCGGTTAATTCCTTGCTGCGGCCGAAGCCCCCAATGGCTATGTCCAGTCCAGGCCGCTCAAAACGCTTCAACAAACCCGCGAGAGTGTAATGGAATTCGTTTTGAAAATCCAGCGCTGCTCCGAAATTATTTTCGCGAATGTTGTCATAAGGGAATGTTTCCGTGCTTCTTTTTCGGGTTCGTGTCGCACTTGGTTTC
>Ga0335073_10013706_pt1 | contig 11366 bp, 8 predicted proteins | sample Lox_Sample_22_FD_207093 | JGI IMG/M metagenome (GOLD analysis project Ga0335073, IMG submission 207093) | Soil microbial communities from Loxahatchee National Wildlife Refuge, Florida, United States - Lox_Sample_2.2 | ecosystem: Environmental > Terrestrial > Soil > Wetlands | place: USA: Florida... | reverse complement strand
GCTCACCAGACCGGCGCGCCCACTGCCGGTAACCCTCATCGAAGACAATTCGCTCGTCCAAGGCGATGATCCCCAATCTCATTAACTTTCATCTATCTCATTAGCACTCATCAGTATTGCCGACAGCAGCTATGTGCCTATGTCACAATACGCGGGTGATTTCCCTCGCGGCTCTGACCGTAATGATGAGCGATCCGGCAAGGCGGGAGTATCGATGACCGACTATTCATCGACCGCGATTCCGCGGCCAGTCCAGGTCACCACCGTCCCGGCCCAACTCGAGCCGGACGCGATCGGGGTCGCCCAGGACACAATCATTGGCCTGGCCTCATCGGGCCCCGCGGCCACGATCGCGGTGACGCTGGCCGGCCTGGCGGCGGCGGCCGCCTACGGCAGCGGACCCGTCATCATCTTGTGCGGCATCCCGATGCTGGTGCTGGCCAACACGTATCGCCGGCTGAACCTGTGGAACGCCAACTGCGGCGCGTCCTTCGAGTGGGTCGGTCGTGCCATCAACCCGTACCTGGGCTTTATCGTCGGCTGGCTAATGCTGGCCGGCTGCCTGACCGGGACGATCTCGGTGGTGGTGGTCCTGTCGCCGGCGGTTCTCGATGTCTTCGGCGCCAACGTCACCAGCGCCTGGCCGAACATTCTCATCAGCACCGCCCTCATCCTGGTCATGGCCGCCATCGCGGTGCTCGGCATTCGCATCACCGCGCACACGCAGGTCGCTATGGCGGTGATCGAGTACGTGATCCTCATCGGCTTCTCCGTCTGGGCGCTGCTCGCGGTGCTGCACCACCACGCCGGCACGTTCCCGATCACCAAGGGCTGGCTGAGCCTCAACGGGATCAACGGGAAGGGCAACCTGGCGCAGGGACTGCTCATCGCCGTCTTCATGTACACCGGATGGGACGCCACCGTCTACGTCAACGAAGAGGTGACGCACCGGCGGGTCAACCCGGGGCGGGCCGCGCTCTTCGCGGTCGCGCTGCTCATCCTGCTGTACGCGCTGCCGCAGGTCGCGATGCAGGGCATCTCATCGCCGGCCCAGCTCCAGGCGCATTCCTCCTCGGCCCTGGTCTTCGTCGCCCAGGTGCTCGGCGGCGGTGGGTGGGCCAAGGTGATGGCCTTCGGTCTGGTCCTGTCGGTGATCGCGTCCGTCGGCACCGGCATCGTGATCACCTCGCGGATCGCCTACGGGATGGCGAGCCACCAGGTGCTGCCGCCGGTGTTCGCCAACGTGAGCCCGCGGCACCGCACCCCGACGATGGGCACGATCATCATCGCCGCGATCCTGGTCGCCGCCACCTGGGCGTACCTGCTGTCCAGCTCGATCGCGACGGTCTTCACCGACGTGGTGAGCGTGACCGGCCTGCTGTTCTGCGCGTTCTACCTGTTCACAGCGCTCAGCGCGGTCATCTACTACCGCCGCCGGATCTTCAGCAACGCGGGGAACGCGCTGATGGACGGTCTCCTCCCGCTGGGCGCCGCCGTGTTCCTCGGCTGGGTGATGGCCAAGTCGCTGCAGACGGCGCCCGCGTCAGAGGAGTGGTCGATCGTGGGCATCCTCGCGGTCGGCCTGCTCCTGATGCTGGTCGCCCGGTTCGGTCTGCGCTCGCCGTTCTTCCGGATCGCGATGGAGAGCGCCAGCAAGGAAGGCTGAGGGCCGCTGAGCCGCCGTCGCCGGTCGCGCGCTAAGCGGTCCCCGTGATGTTCATCAGGCTGGTTCGGGCGGCCACGGTGAGCGGGTGGGAGACGGCGAGGCTCAGTTCACAGCGTTCCACGGTGTCCGTGAGCAACTGCACGGCGTCGGTGCGCCGCCCGACCGCGTAGTAGGCGTGCGCCAGGTTCACGCAGGCCGTCAGGGTATCGGGGTGATCGGCACCGAGCGCGCCCGTGTAGGCGGCCCGGGTCTGCTCGGCGAGCCGGACCGAGGCGGCCATCTTGCCGGCCGCGTGATAGGCGGCACCGAGCGCGCCGCGTGCCGCGATCGTGTCCAGGTGGGCGGGGCCCATGCTGCGGTCCAGATCGGCGACGACCCGCTCGTACTGCGTGACCGCCGCCTTCCCCTGGCCATCGGCCAGGTACGCCTCGGCCAGCTTCTGCCGGACCGCGGTCACGCCGGGGTCGCGTGCCCCCTGCACGCGCTCCCGGCCCGCGAGCACTGTCCGGTACAGCGTGATCGCGTCGGACAGCTGGCCCGCGGCCCGGTACGCGGCGGCGAGGTCCTCGCGTGCGCTCAGCGCCGCGACGCTGTCCGCCCCTTGCGTCCGGTCACGGCCGCTCGCGACTTCGGCGAGAACGGTGAGGGCTTCGGTGAGCCAGCCCGCGCGCACCATGGCGAGGCCCAGCTGACGGGTCGCGTCGACGGTGTCCGGGTGGTCCGGGCCGAGCCGGGCCGCCCGCTCAGCGAGGCTCTCTCGCAGTAGCGCGATGGCCTCCGCCAGACGGCCGGCCGCCAGGCAGGCCGCGGCGACCCGCTCATTGATGGCCAGCGTCTCCTGATGGGCGGGGCCGAGAATCCGGGCGCTCGCGGCGGCCAGCTCCATCCAGTACGTAACCGCGGGTCCGGTCAGCCGGGCGCCGTCCAGGCTGCGCCCGGCAAGCAGCAGCAGCGGATGGCAGGTTCCCTCCCAGAGGAGGTCTCCGGCCGACTCGCGCAGGGTTTCCGCGCACGAGCGGAACACGCGAGGCAGCCACTCCGGCGGATCATCCGCGGGCCATGCCTGGAGCACCGCGTCCGCGGCCGCGAGAGCCGCTCCTTTGCGCATCCCGTCCGGCATCGCCGCCCGGACGGCCGCCAGGACCGGCCAGCTCACCCGCAGGATCGGCGGCGAGAGTGCCTCGTCGACGGAAACGAGACCCGCCTGCTCCAGGGCGACGAGGCCGTCGCGCACCAGCTGCGATGCCTGCCGGGGCCCGGTCGCGCCGCCGACCCCGGGGGACGCGCAGTGCTCCCGCACGGCCGGGGTCTCGAAGATCGTGGCCGGGATGCCGTTACCGTCGAGCAGCGCGGCGAGCACGAGCAGCGACTGGGCGGTGCGAGGTGCGAGCAGGTCGGCGTGGTCGATGGCCAGGGTCCAGGTAATGGCGCCCGGGGCGTGCTCCGCGCCGTCGCCGGCCGTGGCCGCGACCGCCTGCTCCAGGCGACGCGTGAAATGCTCGCGGTAGTCGTGGCAGGTCAGCTCGGAGCTCGCGATGACCGCGCTGGCCTGGGCCAGTGCCAGCGGTTGCTGGTCAAGGTCGCCGACCAGGTCGATGGCGCCCTGCCGCTGGTCAAGATCCGCGGCGAGCCGGCCGATCAGGTAGGTCAGCGCTTCGCGGCGACTGTACGCGGCGACCGGCATGGCTATCGCCCGCCGCCCGGCCAGGGTCTCGAGGAGCACCGGGTCCGCCGTCGTGACCAGCACCCGCCCGGCGGGTCCGGCGGGCCACAACTCGTCTGCGATGCTGCCGGTAAGGTCATCGAGCACCACGAGCCAAGGGCGCCGTGTCTCGCGCAGGAAGCCGAGCAGGCGTGCGGACACCGCCTCGGCGTCTCCCGACAGCGCGAGCCCGAGCACAGCGGCTGCCTCGACGTAGCCGGAGAGCGCTGACGCGCTGCTAGTCGCCGTTACCCAGATGACCAGCTCGACGGAGCCGTCCTGCAACAGGGACCGCGCGGCGGAGACCGCCAGCTGTGTCTTGCCGCACGAGTCACGCCAGTCCCGGGCTTCGGGGCCCGGCCGGTCGGCGGGCCAGGCACCCGGCCGGCCCGATCCGAGCGCGACCGTCGCGCCGCCGACAAGCGCCTCCGCAAGCGCCAGCCCGGGTTCCTGCCTGGCGATGAAGCCCGTCGCGAGCGGCGGCGCGGTGCCGATCCAGGTCATCGTCATCACCTGCTTCCCACGGTCGCGGCACGCCGGGCGGCGACGTTCTCCACCAGGGTGATCAGCACCTGCTTGACCGAGGCGACATCCCGGGCGTCGCACATCACCGTAGGCACGCCGGGGTCAAGGTCAAGCGCTTGCCGGATCTCATCCGGGTCGTAGTTAGGCGCGTCGTCGAAGCAGTTGATGGCCACGACGAACGGCAGCTTGCGGCTCTCGAAGTAGTTGACGGACGGGAAGCACTCGTGCAGCCGCCGCACGTCGGCCAGTATCACGGCGCCAAGCGCACCGAAGGCGAGCTCGCTCCACATGAACGAGAACCGCTCCTGGCCGGGGAGCCCGAACAGGTACAGCACGACCCTGGTGCCGATGGTGATCCGGCCAAAGTCAAGCGCGACGGTGGTCGTGGTCTTGCCGCTTACCCCGGACAGGTCGTCAAGACCGACGCTCGCGCTGGTGAGGATCTCCTCGGTCAGCAGCGGCCGCACCTCGCTGATGGCGCCGACGAGCGTCGTCTTGCCCGACCCGAAGCCGCCCGCGATGAGGATCTTGTGCGCGATGAACGCGGCGGCCGGCGGTGGCGGCGGGGCGGCGGGGACGGATCGGTCAGAGCGCGCGGAGCCCATTCAGTATCTCCTGGAGGACGTCGGTGGGGTCTCGCTGGGAGCGGGGGCGCTGACGCACCACGGTGATCGTTCCCTGCGTGGTCAGATCGGCCAGCAGGACCCGCACCACGCCCACCGGCAGACTGGTGCCGGCCGCGAGGTCGGCCACGGTGACCTGCTGCTCGCACATACCGAGGATCCGGTGATGCTCGGGGGTCAGCGGCTGGTGATCGTCGGCCGCGGCCCGACCGGTGGCGACAACGAAGGTGAGAAGGTCGAGCACTTCGCCATCAGAGGGCTCCGTCCGGCCGCCGGTCACGGCGTACGGGCGAACGACCGGCCCGGAGCCCCGGGGTCGCCACCTGCCGCTCGGGGGCACCCCAGTCACTCCTCAACGATCTCGTCGGCCGGGAAGCGCGGCAGCGCGGCCAGGTGCGGCCTGGCCCGCTTGACCAGCATCGCCATCTCGTAGGCGATATTGCCGGCGTCGGCGTTGGCCGGACACAGCGCCGCCAGGCAACTGCCCTCGCCGGCCGCGATGACGAAGAAGATCCCCTTCTCAAGCTCGACGATCGTCTGCCGCACCCCGCCGGCCTCGAAGCGATTCCCAGTGCCGGCCGCGAGACTCTGCACGGCCGCTGCCACGGCGGACAAGTGCTCGGCGTCGTCGCGAGAAAGGTCCTTGGACGCCGCGATCAGCAGACCGTCACGGGAAAGGATCACCGCCTTGCGGAAATCCGCGACCCGGTCAGCGAGATCGTCGAGCAGCCAGGCGAGGTCTCGCGCGGGGGTGCTGCCCTCAGCCGTCACAGTCATGAACCGTCATTTCCCCTCTCGCTCTCGGGCTCCGGTTCCCGCCGGCTCCGGTCCCAGCTGTTCTGCAGGGAAGCCGCGAGGCTGCGGGCGGCTTCAGGCGCGGGCGCTTCGACGGGGGCGGACCGCGGCGGGAGCCTGTCCGGCAGGTTCGCCTGGTCCGGTCCGAGCCCGAACTCGTCGTCGGGTGGCGGCTCGCTGGCCGGGCGGATGCGTCTGGGCAGGCCGTGGGCCGTGCTCAGCGCGGCAGGGTCGGCGGGAGAACCGGTGCCGGAATCCAGCTCGTCGTCCGCCGGTTCGGCCGTGGCCGTCGTCGGTTGCGCGAGCGCGCCGACCAAGGTCAGGACCTCGGGAGAGCGCAAGTTGAGCTGGGTAGAGTCACGCGAGGGCCGTTCGGGATTAATGCCCTTGCCCTCCGCCACGGGAGTCACGATGCTGTCCGGGAAGACCACGACCGCCTTGGTGCCCCGGTACGGGGAGGGGGCGAGCGAGACGTGCACGCCGTGCCTGGCGGCGAGCCTGCCCGCGACGAACAGCCCGAGCCGGTCGGCGTCGGCCATGTCGAAGTCCGGCGGGTCGGTCAGCTTGGCGTTGAGCTCGGTCAGCTGTTCGGCGGGAATGCCGAGGCCCCGGTCCTCCACCTCGACGGCGAAGCCGTTGGCGACCCGCTCGGCCCGGACCTCGACCCGGGTGCTCGAGGGGGAGAACAAGGTCGCGTTCTCAATCAGCTCGGCGAGCAGGTGGATCATGTCGGTGACGGCCGGAGCGGCCACGGTTTCCGTGGAGTCGGTGATAACGGTCACCCGGGTGTAGTCCTCGACCTCGGCCGCGGCCGCGCGCATGACGTCGATGACCGGCACGGGACCGCTCCAGCTGCGCCCCGGGGCCACCCCGGACAGGATCGTCAGGCTCTCCGCGTGGCGGCGCATTCGGGTGGTGAGGTGGTCGAGCGAGAACAGGTCCGCGAGGGCGCCCGGACTGGACGCCTGCTGCTCCAGCGTGTCGATGATGCGCAACTGCCGCTGTAGCAGCGACTGATTCCGGCGGCCCAGGCTCACCAGGATCTGCCGGAAGCCGTTGCGCAGCGCCGCCTCGGCGGCCGCGGCCGCGACGGCCGAACGGTGCACGCTCGCGATGGCCGCGGCGGTGGTCGCGATCTCACTGACACTGGGCGCCGGCCAGCCGGCCGGCAGCCGCTGGGCGTCCGCCACGGTCTGCTCACCGTTGCGCAGTGCCGTAACCGCTAGCGGCAGCTTCTCGTCCGCAACCAAGGCGGCGGCCGCCGCGAGTTCCCGGATCTCCGTGGCGAGGCGGCGGGCGAACCGGCCGATGAGGATGACGGCGGCGAGCACGACGAGCAGGCCCGAGCCGCTGAGCACCGCGGTGCCGACGATCGCGCGGTGATAAGGCGCCGCCGTCGCGAGCCAGTGCGCCCGGTCGATCGTGCCGCTCAGCACAAGCCAGGCGATCAGTCCCCAGAGCACAAGCAGTCCGGTAACCGGCCCGATTAGCCCGGCACCGAGATAGAAATCAATCGATTTATTTCCCGCGCGTTTGGCTGCCTGCCCTGGGGTGCTTGGGATGCCCATATGGTCACTCCTGCAATTTCGCCCGCCTCCGGAACTCGGCGCGGCAATAAGGTCACCGAGACGCGATAGGCCTCCAAGCCTACAGAAAAGGCACTGGGTTATGTCGGCTTGTTGGCTACCTCCACCATCCAGGATCATCCGTGCTGGTGGACCGTCAGCCACAGGCAAAACTTCAGTCCGCCGGGGATCACTACTAAAGTCGTCAAGATCAATACGCCCATGTCCCTGGGGGTGGATCACCGCGACCTTAAGTGCGAATTCGAAAACCGTGACAGTCGATATCCGCGTGGCGTTCCGCCGATATAGGCGCGCGTGCGAGCGACAATCACCAGAGTGACTGCACGGGCGGTCTACGGGGTGTGGTGCCCGGGACAACGTTCCCGGGCGTGGGGTGGCCGGCGACCCCGGTCATGTCTGGTGAACGAACTCCGGCCCGAGCCGAATCATCGCTGCAATCATCCCTTGACGATGGATCTCGAATTGGGCTAGCGTTCTCCTCGAAACAAATAAGAAACTTTCCTATTTGTTCTCGACTCCTGCCCTTCGGAACCTAGTGGAAGGATCCGCGCTTGAGACGATCCACCTTCCTGGCCACGGCGATCGCGTCCGTGGCCGCCGTCAGCGCCACCGTCGCCGCGGTCACCGCCGGCGCTGCGAGCGCCGCGGTGGCGGACTTCCCGTGGCAAGCGGCCCACGGGCTGCCGGCGCACGTCTACGCCCCGTACTTCGAGACGTGGGATTCCACCGACGGCGGCCTCGCCCAGCTGTCGGCGGCATCCGGCGCCAAGTACCTGACGCTGGCCTTCCTCGAAACCGACACGTCAGGCTCGTGCGACGCTTACTGGAACGGCTCGACCAGCACGCCGATCTCCGCGACCGCCGCCGGCAGCTTCGGCGCGGACATCGCGGCGATCCAGGCCCACGGTGGGAACGTGATCCCGTCGTTCGGCGGCTACACCGCGGACACGACCAACACGGAGCTGGCGGACAGCTGCACCAGCGTGGACGCGATCGCGAAGGTGTACGAGTCGCTCGTCACCACGTACCACATCTCGCGGATCGACCTGGACGTCGAGCAGACCTCGCTGACCGACACCGCGGGGATCGTGCGACGTAACCAGGCGATCGCGGAGGCCGAGGGCTGGGCGGCGCGGCACCACCTGCGCCTGTCGTTCTCCTACACGCTGCCGACGTTCGCCACCGGGCTGCCGGCGGCGGAGCTCGCCGTCCTTCAGAACGCGGTCGCGGAGCACGCCAAGATCTCCGTGGTCAACATCATGACCTTCGACTACTGGTACGGGACGCAGCAGGACATGCTCACCGACGCCGAGAGTGCCGCGACCGCCGCCGAGGGCCAGCTCGCCACGTTGTACCCGGGCGTGCCCGCGAAGAAGCTGTGGGGCATGATCGGCATCACCCAGATGAACGGCATCGACGACTTCGGCGCCGATGAGACATTCCCGGTCTCGCAGGCGCCGGCGCTCGAGCAATGGGCGGCCAGCCACGGCATCGGCGAACTGTCGATCTGGGCACTCCAGCGCGACAACGGCAACTGCCCGGGCACCAAGGGCGCGGGCAACTGCTCCGGCGTCGTCCAGCAGCCCTGGGACTTCAGCCACGCGTTCGAGCCGTTTAGCTACCTTCCTCGCGGCGCGTTACCGGGTCGCGTGCGGCTGTCGTACCCGCGATTCGCCGCTCCATCGCCGACCCGTACTGATCCCGCGACGCGGCAATGGTAACGACCGTTATCCCCTCCTCCTGGATTGCCCGCGCGGCCTTGTCCTCACATCCGGGATACAGGCGCACGTCCGCCTTGTCGACGGAATCGATGGCGAGGCCGCCGGGCAACCGCTCGCTGAACAGCAGGGGACGGACTTCGGCCGGCGAGGCACGTACCGCGACAACGCCCGGGGCGTGGCGGGTCGGGTCGGTGAGCACGGTCAGCCCCGCTTCCCGCAGGCTGACCACCATCTGCTGAGCGGCCCGCCGCAAGGCTGGAGTCAGGGCGGCGTGCCGCTGGATCGCGAAAGCGCCCAGCAGCGCGGCCGCCGGAGCGGCCCTGGTCATCAGCCGGTCATCACACGGCGACCCGATGCCTGCCAGGAGCTGGCGAGTTGGGTGCTGTGTGCGCGCAACCGCGTGCCGGTAGCGGGCCGCGGAACCTGTGACCAGGCAGCCGAGCTCGCCTGCGCTTGGTGACTTGGCGGCGCCGAAGGAGAAAGCGCAGGCATCGGCGGCCGACCCGACCGGGCGGCCATCGGGATAGCGCGCTCCCCAGGCCTGCGCCGCATCCTCGACGATGAAAAGTTGCGGGCGAGCGCGCCGCAGCGCCGGAGCGTCGCCGGTGAGGCCGTGCAGGTGCACGAGGATGACAGCGGCGAGATCCCGGGTCGAGTCTTCGCGGATTGACTGTGCCACGTCGAGCAGTCCGGTGTCCGGGTCGGCGGGCAGCGGGACGGCGCGGGCGCCGAGTGCGCGCACCGCGGCGCTGGCGGCCGTCCAGTCAAGCGCGGGGACGCCGACCTTGTCCCCGCGCCCGACGCCCGCGATCTCCAGCGCGGTGCGCAGTGCCGCGGTGGCGCTGGGCAGCGCAAGCGCGTGCGCGCCGGGCCCGATGTGGCTGGCGACGGCGGACTCGAATGCGGCGATGACGCCGCCGCCGGTGTGCGAGGAACTCACCCGCCAGGTGTGCTGCGCCGCCCACCAGTTCAGTGCCGCCGAAAGATCTTCGATGAAGTCGCGGTCCGCGACCGCGGCCAGGTGCGCCTGGTCAGCCAGCATCGTGCACCCCCGCGGCGGCGAGCCGGGCCGCGATCCGCTGCCTGTCGGGCAGGCCGTCGGCGCCGATAACGTCGGCCAGGTAGGCGGGCAGCGGCGGGCGCGGCCGCCCCTCGATCTGCCGCGCGATCCACGGCAGATCGTACGGGTTGTCGACGACGAAGATGGCCTCGAGACCGTTGAGTTCGGCTGCCTCGTCGCGCGCGGCGGCCAGGTGACGGACCACCAGCCGGAGGTCGGCCGCGCTCAGCGAGAGCGGATGGCCGCGGACGGTGCCGTCGGCAGCCGGATCAGCCAAGCGCAGTACATTGCTCCGCGCCGACTCGATCATCTTCTCGATGTCGCGCCCGTTCCACAGCACGTCCTGCGCGCCGTTGAACATCGCGGCGACGTCCGGGGACAGCGTGACGTCGTGCTTGGCCGCCTCCTGGCGCGCGATGGTGAGTGCGTCGTCCCCCGCCGGATGCAGCACCGGGATGATGCGGAATCGGTTCCGCACCCGGTGCTGCATAGCCGACAGCGGGTTGTTGGTAGCGGCCACGACAAAAATCCCAAGACCGGGCGCGTCGTTCAGTAGCGTCAGGATCGACTGGCGGACCTCGTTGGAGGCGCCCGAGTCCCCGTTCCAGTCGGTGGACCGTCCGAGCAGAAGATCGATCTCGTCCCAGAAGACCACGACCGGGGCATAGGCGATCAGCATCTCCCTGAAGCGCGCCAGGTTGCGCGCGGTCTCCCCGACGACGCCTCCCTTCAGCCGGCCGTCAGCGTAGACGATGGGGATCCCGAGCTCGTGCGCGGTGGCCTGCCCCAGCATCGTCTTCCCCACGCCGGGAGGCCCGGCCAGCGCGAGCGGCGCGAAACGCCCCTCTTGCCGCTTCTGCCGGACGAATGCCTTGACGGCCTCGCCGCCGACCACGTCACCGAATGAGATATCCGGGTGATGGTCCACCCGGAGCAGATTCCGGAACTGGCGGCTGAGCGCAGCTCCCCTGACCTCGCTCACCCGCCGGGGCGTCAGCGGCTCGACACGAGCGTGTTCCTCGACCAGTCGCCGCAAGTCATCGAGTTCGAGGCCACCGGTCGTCGCGGCGAGGTCGTCGAGATCCATCGAGGCGGGGTCGAACGCGCCGATCCGTGCCCAGTACCCGAGCGCGGAGCGGCGTTCGGTTCGGTCTGGCAGGGACAACCGGAACGCGTCCCATCCGGTTGCCCCCTGCAAGGTCGCCGGCGCGTCGTCGCGGTAGGACACGACGACTTGCGCGGCTCCGTCCGCGAGCCGCCCGTCGAAGGGAAGGTTCCGCAGCCGTTCAGCGAGTGACTCGTCTTGCTCCACGGCGCTGCAGGCACCCTGCACGAGGAGCGCCGACGGGCGGCCCGCCAGCCGGCCGAGCGCCTGGTCGAGCAACTGGGCCATGGGCGCGGCCGGGAGTCTGACCGGATCAGTGGGCGGCGGCGCGCCCGGCGGCGTAAGTGTGACCGCGCCGCTCAGCTCCCCGGCGACCACCGTCATGATGCCCTCGCCGACACCGGCCACGGCCAGCAGTTCCGCTAGCCTCAGCGCGCGGCCGTCCGGGGTGAGCAGCAAGTCGTCAACGTGGCCGTGCACGGCGAGGCACCGGTGGGTGCCCCGGTCGATGCGCAAGGCTCGAAGCAGCAGCGCTGCGCGGTCGGTCGCCTGCGCGGCGGGGGATGAGGATGTTGCCATGCTT
>Ga0335073_10013705_pt1 | contig 11366 bp, 9 predicted proteins | sample Lox_Sample_22_FD_207093 | JGI IMG/M metagenome (GOLD analysis project Ga0335073, IMG submission 207093) | Soil microbial communities from Loxahatchee National Wildlife Refuge, Florida, United States - Lox_Sample_2.2 | ecosystem: Environmental > Terrestrial > Soil > Wetlands | place: USA: Florida... | reverse complement strand
GAGCAATGGCTCCTCGGCGAGGCCGTGGTGGAACTGGATGCCGAGCCGCCCGCTGGCGTCTTCTGGTCCAGGATGAGCGCGTCCTCGCACACCAGGAACCACCCGTTCGCCAAGGACCAGACCAGGGGAGTCCTCGCCTGGCTGGAGGCGAGCGGCCGTCGCGTAGTCAACGGCCGCCGTGTGCTGGACATGGAAATGAGCAAGGTCGAGCAACTCGCAGCGCTGCGGGCCGCCGGTTTCGATGTGCCGCGGACAGTTGCCGTGGCCGGCCAGGCGGAACTGGCGGCGGCTGCCCGGAAATTGCCCGTTCCCTTCATAGTTAAGCCCAACCAGGGCGGGAAGGGACTCGGCGTCCGGGCGTTCGCCAGTCACACCGACTTCGATTCGTACCTCGCCGCACCCGAGTACGAGCCGCCAGCGGACGGGATCACCCTGCTGCAGGAATACCTCGTGGCCGCGCAGCCACGGATTGCCAGGGTAGAGATCGTCGGCTCCGAGTTCATTTACGCGATCACTGCGGACACCGCTCGCGGGGGGTTCCAGCTCTGCCCGGCGGATGCGTGCGCCGTCAGCCCGGCCGGACTGCCGGAGGCCGAGCCGAGCCTGTTCGCGCTGCTGCCCGGCTTCGACCACCCGGTAGTCGGCCGCTACCTGGAGTTCGCGGCCGCGCACGGGATCGGCATTGCGGGCTTTGAGTTCATCGAGACTGCCGACGGGCGGCTCGTTACCTACGACATCAACACCACGACGAACTACAACGCCGAGATCGAGGCGCTCGCCCCCCGCCCGGCGCTGCAGGCCGTGGCCAGCTATCTCGGCCAGTTGCTGGCCGAGGCAAGCTAACGGGTGTTCCTGGCTGATGAGTGTCCGATGGGAGTGACGGAGGCCTGATGCGATTCGGGTACTGGATGCCGATCTTCGGCGGCTGGCTGCGCAACGTGGCGGACGAGGGCATGCCGCTGTCCTGGCCATATATCCGGGAGCTGGCCGCGGAAAGCGAGCAGCTTGGCTTCGACCTGTCGCTGATCGCCGAGCTGAACCTCAACGACATCAAGGGCCACGGCGCGCCGTCGCTGGACTGCTGGAGTCTTGCCCCTGCGGTCGCGGCTGTGACCAGCAGCCTCGAACTCATGCTGGCGGTGCGGCCGAATTACCACTCCCCGGCGCTGACGGCCAAGGCGCTGTCCACACTCGACGTGATCGCGCCCGGCCGGATCTCGCTGAACGTCGTATCGTCCTGGTGGAAGGACGAGGCGGCTCAGTACGGCGCGCCGTTTGACGTGCACGACGCGCGGTACGCGCGGACGGCGGAGTGGCTTGAGGTCGTCGGCCGGCTGCTGCGCGAGGACTGCGTGACTCATTCCGGCCCGTTGTACCAGCTGGCCGGGACCGTACTGGAACCTAAGCCGTCCCGGCTCCCTCCGGTCTACATGGGCGGCGAGTCGCCGAAGGCGAAGGACGTCATCGCGGCACAGGCAGACGCCTACGTGATGCACGGCGATGCGCCCGGCGTGATAGCGGCCAAGGTTGCCGACCTTAGCGCCCGGCGGGCTGCGGCAGGCGGCCCGCCTCTGGAGTTCGGTGTATCGGGCTACGTGATCTGCCGTGACACCGAAGCCGAGGCACAGGCGGAGCTTGACCGGGTGCTGGATGTCCGTTCGTCGCCGGCGGCGTATGCGTCGTACCGGGATTTCCTTGAGGGGTCTCAGCTGGAGTCGCAGGTCTCGCTGGAGGAGTACAGCGTCTCCAACCGCGGCTTGCGCAGCGGGTTGATCGGGACGCCCGACCAGATCGAGCAGCGGCTGCGCGCCTACGAACGGGCTGGCGTCGGTCTCATGCTGCTGCAGTTCTCGCCGCAGCGGGAGGAGATGGCCCGCTTCGGCCGGGACGTGATCAGCAAGTGGTCAGGCTAGCGGTTCGGTGCGGCGAGCGATCAGGGCCTGTTAGCGGGCTGTGCTGGCTGGCGGCATGGGCTCCCGGCTCAGCTCCTCCACAACCAGCCGGTAGGCCTGCCGTGGCCTGCCGGCGTGGCGGTTGCGCCGCGGGGGCAGCGGCAGGGCGAGTCCCTGGTCGGCCATCGCGCGCAACTGGCGGCGTGCCGTCCTCGGGGTAACCGACAGCAGCCGGCCGGTGAGCTCAGCGTCCACGACCGGCGCGTCGTCGGCTGCCAGCTTCTGCGCCAGCTTCGTCAGCGTCTCCAGGCTGCGCAGCCAGCTGAGGCTGTCTGACGCCGGCCCGGCCCGCGCCGGGTCGGCCCGCGCCGTGCTGGCCCGCGCCGTGGCCGGCCTGCCGGAAGCGCGCCTCGTCTGTGTCATGGGCAGCCCGGTGGTCGACGCCACCGTGGTTGCCAGCCCCGTGGTTGGGAGCCCCGTGGTTGGAGGCACGGCCGTCAGTCCAGCGGCAGGCGCTGGCATTGCGCGCCGCGCCTCAGCAGGCGCGAGTTCGGCAAGCTCGAGTTCGGCAGTGGCTAGCCCGGCAGGCATCGAATCGGCGGGCGCTAGCTCGTTCTCAGGATCAGCGGCAGTGGCGAGGAGCGCCGGTGCCAGCATGCGCGGCCGACCCCCGCTGGCCGGTGGTCCGGGCGTCAACCGCTTCCGCGCGGCCTCCTCGGCCTCGCTTTCGGTACGTCCGATGCCGATGCCGACATCGAGGCTGACACCGAGCGTCTGCGCCGCGGTCGCCTGGAACTGCAGCTCGCCGTCCGCGGCGATAGCGGGCGCCAGGGAGCCTCGGGTGGCAATCATCAGGAACCCATGCTCGCTTACCGGGCTGACGGTCGCCTGGATCTGCCGGGCTTCGTGCACCAGGAAGCCGTGCACGGCCAGCCTGAGCTCCTCCCTGGCCTGCCTTGATGCGCGGCGGCCAGCCCGGTCACGCAATTCCGGCACCTCAACCATCGCGACCGTGAGCTGCGCCGCGGTGAGCGCATGCCGCTCGGCCAGCAAGATCGCTGTCCGGAGTGCGGAAGCGATCGCGTGATCGGTGGGCTGTACCTCGATCGCGGGTACCTGGCTAGCTGTCAGCCGGCGCGCGACCTCGTCCAGGCAGGTGACTGCGACCGAGGTCTGGCCGAGCTGCCAGAGCCGGCAGTGGTAGGACGCCGTGGCCGCCGGTGTCGCGATCTCCTCGCGAACATGCAGCCGGCGTGCGGGCATGCCCAGCTCAGCCAGCGCATGCATTGCCTCAAGCCGGCTGAAGGTGTCGAAGCTCGCGCGGCCGGCGTCGTAGCCGGCCTGAGCCGCTCGTGCCAGCGCCGCGATCAGCGGTCCGTCCGCGAGGTGGATGTGGACCGCTGGCTTGTGCAGGACACCTGCCCGCCGCGCGTATTCCAGCGGCGCCGGACTCGCGAACAGGCAGGCGTCGGCGGTACCGAGCCTGCGCACTTTGTCTGGCGCCTCTTGCTCGTCGGCATAGGCGGCTGCCAGCAGGCGGCACTGCAAGCTGTCGTCGTCGGCGCCGTCCGCGGTCACGCGCAGGCTGCCGCTTGCGCGGCCCGGACTGCTGGGCAATCCGGCTGCCAGCACGATCCGCTCCAGCAGGGCGTGCGGGCCGACAAGGCCGACAGTAACCTCCTGGCGCGAGGGCAGGCCCTCGCCCGGTGCGCCCCGCTTCACGCCTCCAGCCACCCTGGCAACCCCGTCCCGGCCCGGCACTAGCGCAGAAGTGCTCCCTACCTATTACTAACTCACGGTTGCGCTAGCGGGAAGACGGCAAACCGGGCACCGCAGGCAAGGTCAGGCTCATAGCGCGGCCTGGCGTCTGCTTGCCGGGCCGGCTGAAGAAGCTCAGGGTCAGCTGAAAAGGCGTCGGCCAGCGCTAGCCGACGAGCTCGGAGGTGATGTCCGCGCCCAGCGTCGCCAGCCTGGCGGCCATCGAGGCGTGCCCGCGGTCGATAAGGTAGCCAGGCGCGACGACAGTCTCGCCATCGGCAGCGAGCCCGGCCAGGATCAGCGCAACGCCCGACCGCAGGTCGTGCGCGATGACCTCACAGCCGTGCAGCGGCGTCGGCCCGTGCACCAGGACGGCGTTCCCCGCGACCTCAACCTTGGCGCCCATCTTGTTGAGTTCCTCGGCCAGCATGTAGCGGCCGTCGAAGATGGTCTCCCGGATGTAGCTGGTGCCGTCCGCCAGGCAGCTGAGCGCCATGATCGGCGACTGCAGGTCGGTGGCGAAGCCCGGATACGTGTCCGTAATCACGTTGATCGGCCGTAGCTGGCGATCTCGCTTCACCTGCACGATCGCGCCGTGAGTGGCGAACTCCACGCCCATCTGCTCGAGCTTCCAGCGCGCGACGCCGAAGTGCTCGAGCGATGCGCCGACCAGGCTGACCTCGCCGCCAGTAATAGCTGCGGCCATCGCGAACACGCCTGCGTCGATCCGGTCGGCCATGACCGTGTGCTCTACCGCGGTCAGCTCGTCGACGCCCTCGACGGTGACGAAGCCGGTGCCGCCTCCGCTGATGCGCGCGCCCATCTTGGTCAGGAACGCGATGACGTCGAGTACTTCGGGCTCAAGCGCGGTGTTGTCGATGATCGTCGTACCGGGCGCCATCGACGCCGCCATGATCAGGTTCTCGGTGCCCGTATGCGACGGCGTGTCCAGGTACAGGTGGGCGCCGCGCAGCCGGTCAGCCTTGATGTGGATGACGGTCTCGTCTTCTTCCACGATGGCGCCAAGGCGGGCGAACCCGCGGTAATGGAAGTCCAGGCTCCGCCTGCCGAGGTTGCAGCCGCCGACCTCGCCCTCGATGGTGGCCTCGCCGAGCCGATGCAGCAGGGCGGGCACGAACAGCACCGAAGCACGGAACTTGCCCGCGATCTCCGCGGGCAGCACCGAGCTTGTCAGCTCGGAAGCGTCGACGACGAGAGTCCGCTCGGCCTCATGAAACTTCACTACCGCCCCGACGGCCTGAGCCAGTTCCACGGCCCGCCGGATGTCCTCGATCACCGGGACATTCCGCAGTACCGTGCGGCCCTTCTCGGCCAGCAGGGACGCGGCGATCATCTTCAGCGCGGCGTTCTTAGCGCCCTGGACGAAGACCGTGCCCTGAAGCGGGTTACCGCCCCGGACGATATAGCGGGTTTCTGGGCCGCTCGTCATCGTGATGGAACTCCCGTCAGTTAGCCGCATCCTGCCGATAGCCGGCACCACGCCCGGCTCCTGCACCCATGCAGACTGCGGCCAACCCTGAGCGAGGCCGCCCGCTTGTCGTGACGTCAAGTATTCCACCGCAATCGAGCCCCCTAGACCATGATGGCAGTGTTACGTAACGTACCCGAGCGACTTCATAAGGCTATGACAAGGGGATACTGCTCTTAGTGCCACCGCATACCAGTGATACGCTCGAACGCCGCCTGATACATCTGCCGGGTTTGCTCGACGATCTGATCCGGCAATGGCGGTGGCGGTTCCTGGCCATGTCTGTCCCATCCGGACGCCGGCGAAGTGAGCCAGTCGCGGACGAACTGCTTGTCAAATGAAACCTGGCTGCGGCCCGGCTGCCACGCCTCCGCAGGCCAGAATCTTGACGAGTCCGGCGTCAGCACCTCGTCGGCTAGGCGCAGGGTCCCGGCCTGGTCGAAGCCGACTTCGATCTTGGTGTCGGCCACGATGATGCCACGTTCCCCGGCCAGGTCGGCGCCCCGCCGGTAGACCGCCAGGGTGATCCGTTCCAGCTCGGCAGCCACATCCGCGCCGACGAGCAGGCCGAGTTCGGCTTTGGTCAAATTCTCGTCATGCTGCCCCTGCGGCGCTTTGGTGTCCGGGTCAAAGATTGGCTCGGGTAGCCTCGATCCGTCACGTAGGCCCGGAGGCAGGCGCACCCCCGCGACCGCGCCGTCCTGCCGGTAATCGGCCAGCCCGGTGCCGCTCAGATAGCCCCTGGCGACGCATTCGACGGGCACCATCGCCAGTGGCATGCAGGCCAATGCCCGCCCGGCAAACTCCGCCGGGATCGGCGCGGTAACCAGATGATTCGGCACGATGTCGGCCAGCCGCTCGAACCACCAGGCGGAAAGCTGGGTAAGAATTTTGCCCTTGTCAGGGATGGGCGTAGTCAGCACGTAGTCGAAAGCAGAGATTCGGTCGGTGGCCACCAGCAGCAGCACGCCGTCGTCGGTCTGGTAGAGCTCCCTGACCTTTCCGGAGTAGACGTGCCGCAGGCCCGGCGCCGCTCCGCCGGCCGGGCTGTCCGCGGTCACGCGAGCCGTTCCAGCCGGTCGAAGACCCCGCCGAGGCGGCGCACGTAGTGCTCAGGGCTGGACACCTCGTCCAGTCGTGCTTCGTCGAGTTCCTGGCCGCGGGCCGCGCCGTGCTTGCGCAGCGTTTCCCTGAAGGGGGCCCCGGACTGCCAGGTCTCCATCGCGGCGGCCTGCACCAGCGCGTAGGCGTCCTCCCGTGACATTCCGTCCGCCACTAGCTCCAGCAGCACGGCTGAGGTGTAGATGAGGCCATGGCTTGACTCGAGGTTTGCCAGCATCCGCGCGGCGTCGACGACCAGGCCTTCCATCACGCTCGTGGTCTGCTCGAGCAAGTAGTCCGTGGCAATCGCGGCGTCCGGCAACGCGATCCGCTCGGTGGAGGAGTGTGAGATATCCCGCTCGTGCCACAGCGGGATGCCCTCCATCACCGGGACGACCTGAGCCCTGACAATCCGCGCCAGGCCGCTGATCCGCTCCGCCTTGACCGGATTCCGCTTATGCGGCATCGACGAGGAGCCCTTCTGGCCCGTGCCGAAGGGCTCGGCCAGCTCGGCCACCTCGGTACGCTGGCCGTGCCGGATCTCTAGCGCTATCGCGTCGCAGACCGAGGCGATCAGGGCGAGCACGCTCACCCACTCAGCGATGCCGTCTCTGATCACCACCTGGGTGGCCACGTCCGCTGGGCGCAGGCCCAGCTCACCCAGCACTTCGGCCTCGATCGCCGGGTCGATGTTGGAGTAGGTGCCGACGGGACCGGACAGCTTACCGACCGCCACTGACTGGCGCGCCCGGATCAGCCGGTCCCGGCACCGCTGGATGGCGAACGCAAAGTCGGCTACCCGGTGGCCCCAGACGTCCGGCTCCGCGTGAATACCGTGCGTCCGGCCCACACGCAGTGTCGTGCGGTGCGCGAGGGCATGCTCGCGCAGCACGTGCAGCAGCCTGTCGCATCGCGCGGTCAGCAGGTCCGTCGACTCCGCCAGCTGGATGGCCAGGGCGGTGTCGAGCAGGTCCGAAGACGTCATGCCGTAGTGCACGTACGCGGCCGCCTCGCGCGGCGTGGTGTTGTTGGCCCAGGCGGACAGGAAGGCGATGACGTCGTGGCCCGTCACTGCCTCCAGCGCGGCTACCGCCTCCGGCGTGGGCGGCGGTGCGGCGGCCACCGGGGCGACCACGTCCTCGGGCACGGTTCCGGCGCGGGCATGCGCTGCCAGCACCAGCGTCTCGATCTGGCACCACAGCTCGTACTTGTGGGCCTCGCTCCAGACGTAACCCATCTCCGGCAGCGTGTAACGCTCTATCACCCTCCTATCCTGCCGCATGACCTTCGGCGGGCTCGTCGCCGCCTTCGCGGCCCTCGGCGGTGAGTGAGGCCGTCAGCACCACTGCCACCAGCAGAAGCTGGACCCTGAGGCCGGCAGCTACCCCGGCCACGATGGTCGCCAGGGCGGCGACAGCGGCCGCGGCCCGCAAGATCTCGAGGGTGGTGACCCGGAGCGGGAGTTCGTCCGTGACCGCGGCGACAGTGTCCGCCGTCGCCCCGTCCTGCGCGCCGGTCGAACCCGCGCTCATGTCCCGGCGCTGGTGGCCGGCGCCGGCCCGGCCGCGATATCGCTGCGGTACCAGCCGCCGCGCATCCGGATCCGGGCGGCCGCCTGGTACGCGCTCGCCCTCGCGGCGGCCTGGTCGGCCCCGGCCCCCACGACATTGAGAACCCTGCCACCAGTCGCGACGAGTCGTCCCGAGCTGTCGCGCGCTGTGCCCGCCTGAAGGACATAACTTCCGGGAACGAGGGCTGCGTCGTCAATGCCCTCGATCACATCGCCGCTGACCGGGGCACCCGGATACCCTTCCGCGGCTATCACGACCGTCACAGCCGCGCCGCCGAGCCAGGTCAGCTCCCCGGCGCCGGGCAGGTCGCCGGTCGCTGCGGCCGCCAGCAGGCCGCCGAGCGGAGTACCGAGCCGGTCGAGCACGACCTGAGTCTCGGGGTCGCCGAAGCGGGCGTTGAACTCGACTACCCGGATCCCGCGCGGGGTCAGGCAAAGGCCCGCGTACAGCAGGCCGCTGTAGGGAGTGCCGCGGCGAGACAGTTCGGCTAGCGTCGGCTGCACGATCCTGGTGAGGGTCTCCGCTGCCAGGTCCGCAGGCGCCCAGGGCAACGGCGCGTAGGCGCCCATGCCGCCGGTGTTCGGACCGCCGTTTCCGTCGTAGGCCCGCTTGTAGTCCTGGGCCGGCAGCAGCGTGACGGCGGTGGCACCGTCGGCGATCGCGAAGACCGACACTTCCGGGCCGTCCAGGAACTCCTCGATCACCACTGTCCCGCAGGCAGCGGCGTGCTCAAGGGCTGCGGCGCGGTCGGCGGTGACAACGACGCCCTTGCCTGCGGCCAGGCCGTCAGCCTTGACGACATAGGGCGGTCCGAATTCGTCCAAGGCGGCCTGTGCCGCTGCCATCGTGGTGCATGTCCTGGCGGCGGCAGTCGGTACCCCGGCCGCTGTCATGATCTGCTTGGCGAATGACTTCGAGCCCTCAATCATGGCCGCGGCCTGATCCGGGCCGAAGCAGCTGTAGCCGGCCGCGCGCAGGGCTTCGGCTACGCCGGCCACCAGCGGCGCTTCCGGGCCGATGACGACCAGGTCAGGTGCGGTCTGCTTGGCCAGCGCGACGACCCGCGCCGGGTCGGCCGGAGCGACGCTGTGGAGCTCTGCCAGCTGGCCAATGCCGGGGTTCCCCGGTGCGGCGTGCAGCTGGGTGACCGCTGGGTCCCTGGACAGCGACCGGGCGAGCGCGTGCTCGCGGCCGCCCGAGCCGATGACGAGTACCCGCACGGCGCTGAGCCTACCGGCCGGCGTCGCTACAGGATCTCGCGCAGCTGGACGGTCTGGTCGCGCCGCGGGCCAACACCGACGGCGCTGACCGGCGCGCCGATCAGGGCCTCGACTGCGCGGACGTAAGCCCGGGCGTTCTTGGGCAGGTCGGCGAACTCCCGCGCGTTGCAAATGTCCTCCCACCAGCCGTCCAGGTACTCGTAAATCGGCTGCGCGTGGTGGAAGTCGGTCTGCGTCATCGGTATCTCGTCGTGCCGCTTGCCGTGCACGTCATAAGCGACGCAGACAGGAACTTTCTCGAGCCCGGAGAGGACGTCGAGCTTGGTGATGAAGTAGTCGGTCAGGCCGTTCACCCGGGTGGCATACCGGGCGATGACCGTGTCGATCCAGCCGGTCCGGCGTGGCCGGCCCGTGGTCGTGCCGTACTCGCCGCCGGCCTTGCGCAGCCATTCGCCCTGGGCATCGGTCAGCTCGGTGGGGAATGGCCCGGAGCCGACCCTGGTGGTGTAGGCCTTCAGGATGCCGAGCACCTTGCCGATGCGCGTTGGCCCGATGCCCGATCCGGCGCACGCGCCGCCCGCCGTCGGCGACGAGGAGGTCACGAACGGATAGGTGCCGTGGTCGACATCAAGCAGCGTCGCCTGGGCGCCTTCCAGCAGGACGACGCGGCCTTCGTCGAGCGCGCTGTTGAGCACCAGGCCGGTGTCGGCCACGTAGCGGCCGAGCCGCTCGGCGTAGCGGAGGTACTCCTGCGTAACGGCTTCGGCGTCGATACCCCGGCGGTTGTAGACCTTTGTGAGCACCTGGTTCTTTTCCCGGAGCGCCAGGTCTAGCTTCTGCCGAAGGATGCCGGGGTCGAACAGGTCCTGGACCCGGATCCCGACCCTGGCGGCCTTGTCGGCATAGGCCGGCCCGATGCCGCGTCCGGTGGTGCCGATCCGCGCGTCGCCGAGGTAGCGCTCGGTGACCTTATCGAGCGCCACATGGTGCGGCATGATCAGGTGCGCGTCCGCCGAGATCAGCAGGCGGTCCTGCCAGACACCACGATCCACCAAGCCGTCGATCTCGCCGATGAGCACTTCCGGATTGACCACGACGCCATTGCCGATAACCGACGTCGCGTGCTCGGACAGCGCTCCGGACGGCAGCAAATGCAGCGCGTAGCGCTCGTCGCCGATCACAACGGTGTGCCCTGCGTTATTGCCGCCCTGGTAGCGGACGACGTAGTCCACCCGGTCGCCGAGCAGGTCGGTGGCCTTGCCCTTGCCTTCATCGCCCCATTGCGCACCGACGATCACGATGGCGGGCATGTCACAGGTCCTTCCCGGAACAGAACGAAAGCCCCAGCCGACGTCATTGCAGACAGAATGCAAGCGCGGAAGGGGCTCTTGCATTCAGATGTTACCGGACCAGTTTCCGCTCGACGTGAGCCACGCACCGCAGCAGCCGGGATTCCGGTGCCTGCGGAAGCAGTCAGGATTCCAGCGCTGCTGCGGCGGCCGGGCTCGCGTCGGCCAGGAACTCCTTGCAGCGAGTCGCCTCGTCGTCCTCACCGATGGCGGCCGCGGCTACGCCCAGCATGTGCAGTGCGCGCAGGAAGCCCTGGTTCGGCTCATGCTGCCACGGGATGGGTCCGTGCCCGTGCCAGCCGGCGCGCCGCAGTTGGTCGAGGCCGCGGTGATAACCGGTCCGGGCAAACGCGTAGGCGGTGACCGGATCACCGGCTGCCATCGCGCGCTCGGCCAGCGCTGCCCAGGCCGCGCAGTAGCTCGGGAAGCGGCCCGCGACCTCGGCCGGGTCGCTGGCGGCCGCCAGCGCCGCGTCAGCCTCCGGGCTCGCTGGCAGCAAGGTCTCGGGCGGGCCGCCCAGCAGGTTCTCTCGCATCATCCGATGATCCCGGTCAGGTCATCCGCTTGCCCGCGGACATCAGGTCCTCGCAGGCGTGCACGACCCTGTCGGCCATACCTGCCTCTCCGGCCTTGCCCCAGGTCCGCGGGTCGTAGTCCTTCTTCCGGCCGACCTCGTCATCGACCTTGAGCACGCCGTCGTAATTGGTGAACATGTGCCCGGCGACTGGCCTGGTGAACGCGTACTGGGTGTCAGTATCGACGTTCATCTTCACGACGCCGTAGCCGATGGCTTCCCGGATGTCGGCCAGGTCCGACCCTGAGCCGCCGTGGAACACCAGGTAGAAAGGCTTGTCCTTGCCGTACTTTGCGCCGACAGCCTCCTGGATCTCGTTCAGGATGGCTGGCCGTAGCTTGACGTGGCCGGGCTTGTACACGCCGTGCACGTTGCCGAAGGTCGCGGCAAGGATGTAGCGGCCGCGCTCGCC
>Ga0335073_10013704_pt1 | contig 11366 bp, 10 predicted proteins | sample Lox_Sample_22_FD_207093 | JGI IMG/M metagenome (GOLD analysis project Ga0335073, IMG submission 207093) | Soil microbial communities from Loxahatchee National Wildlife Refuge, Florida, United States - Lox_Sample_2.2 | ecosystem: Environmental > Terrestrial > Soil > Wetlands | place: USA... | reverse complement strand
TGCGCGAGCGCAGCGCGATGTTGCGCGCCCGGTGCTTCTCGGCCTGGCGAGCCGCTTTTTCCGCCGATTTGGTGTTGGCCACGAAACTCTCCGAAGGGCGCACGGGCCCGAAAAAAGGCGCGGTAGTGTGCGGAGCGGTCGCCGGGAAGTCAACGCCGCGGACACGGCGCGGGCTCCGCCGCCTGCGGCCATGGTAATGCGCAATGAGCCTCCCCTACGGCGGGGAGCCTCGCGCGTGGGCGGAATTCCCTATAATTCCCCGTTTTGCCGGCCGGATGCCGCCGGGGACCGGATCCCAAGCTCATGAGGCTCATTCGTGGATTGGTCAACCTGCGGGAAATCGAGCGCGGGAGCGTCGTGACGGTCGGCACGTACGACGGCATCCACCTCGGACACCAGGTGCTGCTCGCGCGGATGGCTCTGCACGGTGCGCGGCTCGGGCGCCCGACGATGATGGTCACCTTCGAGCCGATGCCGCGGGAGCATCTCGCCCCGTACGACCCGCCGCCCAGGCTCACCTCCTGGCGCGAGCGCTGGCGGATCCTGAGCCGCATGCAGCTCGAGTACCTGTTCCTGCTGCCTTTCGGGGAGCGCGTGCGGAGCTTGTCGGGTGAGGAGTTCGCTCAGCTGCTGTTCTCCGAGCTGCGCGCGCCGATGGTCGTCGTCGGCCACGACTTCCGCTTCGGCCGCAACGGCGAGGCGACCGCGGGCCTGCTCGAGGAGGTCGGATCGCGGCTCGGGTGCCAGGTGGACGTGGTGGCCCCGGTCAGACTCGATGGAGTCCGCGTGAGCAGCAGCGGGATCCGCGCGGCGCTCGCGCGCGGGGACCTGCGCCAGGCGGAGCGCTGGCTCGGTCGGCCCTACGCGATGAGCGGCCGCGTCGTGGAAGGCCGGCGGCTCGGGCGCACGCTCGGATTCGCCACGGCGAACCTGCGGCTCGAGCGTCGCAAGCCCGCATTGAACGGCATCTTCGCGGTGCGCGTGCGCGGGGTGCGCGCTCAACCGGTTCCGGGGGTCGCGAGCCTCGGCACGCGACCGACTGTCGATGGGATCGAGCCGCTGCTCGAGGCGCATCTCTTTGATTTTGACGGCGACCTCTACGGACGGGAGATCGATGTGGAATTCGTGGCCAAGCTGCGCGATGAAGTGCGGTTCGACTCCTTGGGCGCGCTCACCGAGCAGATGCGGCGCGACGCGGCCGCGGCCCGCGCGGTCCTCAACACCTGAACACCGATGCGGATGACGCAGCCCGACTCATGACGAAGCTCGACTACAAGAACACGATCAACCTGCCGCAGACCGACTTTCCCATGAAGGCCGATCTCGCCCAGCGCGAGCCGGCGCGGCTTGCGGCCTGGCGGGCGATGGACCTGTACGGGAAGCTGCGCGAGCGCGGGGCCGGGCGGCCACGATTCCTGCTGCACGATGGGCCGCCGTACGCGAATGGGGTCATCCACTTGGGCCACGCGGTCAACAAGGTCCTGAAGGACGTGATCGTCAAGGCGCGCACGCTCGACGGTTTCGATTCCCCGTATGTGCCGGGCTGGGACTGTCACGGGTTGCCGATCGAGCAGCAGGTGGAGAAGAAGTACGGCCGTCCCGGTCACAAGCTCGATGCGCAGGCCTTTCGTGCCGCGTGCCGCGCCTATGCCACGGAGCAGATCGAGCTGCAGCGCGCGGATTTCGAGCGGCTCGGTGTGCTCGGAGACTGGGCCCGGCCGTACCTCACGATGGACCCGCGCTATGAGGCCCAGCAGATCCGCGCACTCGGACGCATCATCGCCGCCGGGCACGTCTATCGAGGCGTGAAGCCGGTGCATTGGTGCATGGAGTGCCGTTCGGCGCTCGCCGAGGCGGAGGTCGAGTACGAGGAGCGCAGCTCGCCTGCGATCGATGTCGGCTTCCAGGTGACGGAGAACCGCGAGCTCGAGCGGCGCGCGCGGCTCGTGCCCGGCGCGCTCGGCGCAGTGCCGGCCGAGATCGTCATCTGGACGACGACCCCGTGGACCTTGCCGGCGAACCAGGCGGTGGCGGTGCGCGACGCCTTCCGCTACCAGCTGCTCGAGGCCGGCGCAGGCGCTGGTGCGCGGCATCTGCTGATTGCCGCCGAGCTCGCCTGCGCGTGCCTTGCGCGATACGGACTTCCGCAGCGCGGGGTGCTCGCCGAGCTCGACGGCCGCGATCTGGAAGGCCTCAAGCTCCGTCATCCGTTCCTCGAGCGCACCGTACCCGTGGTGCTTGGGGATCATGTGACGCTCGATGCCGGCACCGGCGCCGTACATACCGCGCCCGGTCACGGTCACGAGGACTTCGTCGTGGGCCAGCGCTACGCATTGAGCGTAGCGAACCCCGTCGGGGATGACGGGCGTTTTTTGCCGGACACGGCGCTCGTCGCCGGACTCAAGGTCGAGGCGGCGAATCCCGTGATCGTCGAGGCGTTACGCGAGCGCGGCCGGCTCCTGCATCACGAGCCGCACCGGCACAGTTATCCGCACTGCTGGCGGCACAAGACGCCGGTGATCTTCCGCGCGACGCCCCAGTGGTTCATCAGCATGGAGCGCAAGGGGCTGCGCGAGCACGCGCTCAGGGACATCAAGACGGTTGAATGGACGCCCAAGTGGGGCGAGCAGCGCATCACCGGCATGATCGAGAACCGGCCCGACTGGTGCATCTCGCGGCAGCGGACCTGGGGCGTGCCGATCACGCTCTTCGTCGACAGCGCGGGCGAGCCGCATCCGCGCTCGCTCGAGCTCATCGAGACGGTGGCCGCGCGCGTCGAGCGCGAGGGGATCGATGGCTGGTTCGACCTCGATCCGGCCGAGCTGCTCGGCACGGACAGCGCGCGCTACCGCAAGCTCACCGACGTGATGGACGTGTGGGCGGACTCGGGTCTCTCGTTCGAGTGCGTCGGAACCCTGCGGCCCGATCTCGCCATGCCCGCGGACCTCTATCTCGAGGGCTCCGATCAGCACCGCGGCTGGTTTCACAGCTCGCTCCTCATGTCCGAGGCGCTCTACGAGCGGGCGCCCTATCGGGGTGTCCTCACCCACGGGTTCACCGTGGATGAGAAGGGACGCAAGATGTCGAAGTCCTTAGGCAACGTGATCGCGCCACAGCGGGTGGTCGACACGTTCGGGGCGGACGTGCTCAGGCTGTGGGTGGCGGCGACGGACTATGCCAACGAGATGAGCGTCTCCGATGGGCTTCTCAAGCGTATCGCCGAGTCGTACCGGAAGCTGCGCAATACCGCGCGGTTCCTGCTCGGCAATCTCCACGGCTTCGATCCGCGCACCGACGCCGTGCATCCCGCGCAGATGGTGGCGCTCGACCGTTGGGCGCTCGCCCGCACGCGCGCGCTCCAGTCCGAGCTCATCGAGGCCTACCGCGACTACGCCTTTCATTTGGTCTACCACAAGGTGCACAACTTCTGCATCGTCGACTTGAGCAGCTTCTATCTCGATGTGGTGCGCGATCGACTCTACACAACGCCCGCCCGGAGCCTCGCGCGCCGCTCCGCGCAGACTGCGCTCCTTGAGATCGCCGAGAGCATGGTGCGCTGGCTCGCGCCGATTCTCTCGTTCACCTCCGAGGAGATCTGGGAACTGCTGCCGGGCGCGCGGGCGGAATCGGTGTTTCTCGCGACCTGGCACGAGGTGGCCGAGAGCGGCACGCACGCGGTCGACTGGGATGCACTCATCGGGCTGCGCCGCGACGTATTGCGCGAGCTCGAGAAGCTGCGTGATGAGGGCGCCATCGGCGGCCCGCTCGATGCGGAGGTTGACGTGTACTGCGTGCCGGGGGAGTACCCGCGCTTGAACGCGCTCGGGGACGAGCTGCGGTTCTTCCTGATCACCTCGGCGGCGCGGGTCCATCAGGTATCCTCGCCGCCGTCATGGGCCGTGTCCGCGACCGAGGGGGCACGCGAGGGCGTGTGGATCGCCGCCAAGGCAACCGACGCCGAGAAGTGCGTACGCTGCTGGCAGCGGCTACCGGACGTGGGCTCGCACCCCGACCACCCCGAGCTCTGCGGCCGCTGCGTGCTCAACCTCGCCGGTGCCGGCGAACAGAGGAGATTTGCGTGACGGAATCACCGCAGACCGTCGAGAACGCCGCACCGGGGGCAGCAATCGCGCGCAGGGCGCGCGGATGGCGCTGGCTGCCGGTTGCGGCCGTCGTAATCGTCATCGATCAGCTCTCGAAGGCGTGGATGGTGCGACACTTCCGCTACGCCGAGGATGTGGTCGTGCTGCCCGTGCTCAACATCACCCTGCGCTTCAACAATGGTGCCGCCTTCAGCATGCTCGCGGATGCCTCGGGGTGGCAGCGCTGGCTCTTCACCGGCCTTGCGATCGCGGTGGGCGGTGCCATTCTCGTTTGGCTCTACCGGCTCGATGCGCGCGCCGAGCGGCTGCTCTCCGTGAGCCTCGCGCTCATCCTGGCCGGTGCGATCGGCAACCTGATCGACCGAGTGCGTCTCGGTCACGTCGTTGATTTCATCGACTTCCACTGGAAGGATGTGCACTTCCCGGCATTCAACGTCGCCGATTCGGCGATCACGATCGGGGCCGCACTCATGCTTCTCGAGGCCTGGATCGGGGGGCGCAACAGGAGCAGGTGATGCAGATACTTCTCGCCAATCCGCGCGGCTTCTGCGCCGGTGTCGATCGTGCGATCGACATCGTCGAGCGGGCGATCGAGCTCTTCGGCGCCCCGATCCACGTGCGCCATGAGGTGGTGCACAACCGCTACGTCGTCGACCGCCTGCGTGCACTCGGTGCAGTGTTCGTCGAGGAGCTCGAGGAGGTCCCCGACGGAGCGACGGTCATCTTCTCGGCGCACGGGGTCTCGAGCGAGGTCGAGCGCACTGCGCGCGAGCGCGGGCTCAACGTGTTCGATGCGACCTGTCCGCTCGTGACGAAGGTGCACATGGAAGTGCAGCGCTACGCGCGCGAGGGCCGCGATGTCATCCTGATCGGGCACAGCGGGCACCCGGAGGTGGAGGGCACCCTCGGTCGGTTCGACACCCGCTTCGGTGGCCGGATGTACCTGGTGCAGAGCGCCGCGGACGCGCGGCGCCTGACGGTGCGGGATCCCTCGAGCCTCGCCTTTGTCACCCAGACGACACTCTCCATGGACGACACCGCCGAGATCGTCGCGGTGCTGCGCGAGCGCTTCTCTGCGCTCGCAACGCCGCGCAAGGAGGACATCTGCTACGCCACGCAGAATCGGCAGGATGCCGTGAAGACGCTGCTCGAGCGCTGCGAGGCGTTGATCGTCGTTGGATCGCGCACGAGCTCGAACTCCAATCGGCTGCGCGAGCTCGCCGAGCGCAGCGGTGTGCCCGGCTACTTGGTCGACGGACCCGATGAGATGCACCGCGACTGGGTCGAGGGCAAGAAGGTGGTCGGGGTCACCGCCGGGGCATCGGCGCCCGAGGTGATCGTGCAACAGGTGGTCGAGCGGCTGCGCTCCTGGGGCGGGCAGACGACCGAGGAGGTCACGGGGCGCGAGGAGCGGGTGACCTTCGCCCTGCCGCGAGAGCTGCGGCGCAAGGCGGCGGACGCGGGAGCCGACGCCAAGGGGGACTGAACATAGGCCACCTGCGCGAAAAGGCCGCCCGGGCACGCGGGGTGCCGACGTTGATGCGGCTCTTTTGAGGCCTCTCGGAGCCCTTGATATAGTTGATTCCCATGGAACCGCACTCGGCAAAGATCGACGCGCAGGCGCTCTCGGCGCAGCGCCTGGCCGATTGCGGCATCCGCCCAACGGCACAGCGGCTGCAGATCGCGGCACTCCTGCTCTGCGCCCCCCAGCACCTCTCGGCCGAGCAGATCCTGGCGAGCCTGCGTGGCGGTGGGGTGCGCGTGTCCAAGGCGACCGTCTATAACACCCTCAATTTGTTCGCCGCGCGCGGACTCATCAAGCAGCTGTGCGTGGACGGCGCGCGGGCGTGGTTCGACTCGAATATCGCCGCCCACTACCACTTCCACGATGTGGAGAGCGGCCGGCTGATCGATGTGCCGGTGCCGGAAGTGGAGTTCAGCCGCCTTCCCGCGCCGCCGGCGGGCATGGAGATGGCGGGCATCGATCTCGTGATCCGGCTGCGCAAGAAGCCCGCTCAGGGGCCGATGCGCTAGAATCCGCGCCTCGCCCTACCTTCCTGTCCCACGGTGCCGGCTTAGCTCAGCTGGTAGAGCACATCATTCGTAATGATGGGGTCGGGGGTTCGATTCCCTCAGCCGGCACCATGAACCGTCGGCGCCACGGAGCCTTGCGGCGGCGGTGACGGTGCTGCTACGGCGAGCACAGGCACGTCCAGAGAAGCGAGGATCGAAGGCCGGAGCCGACGAGGCACGGCACGCACCTCCAGGCAGACCGAGAAGATTCGACCGGAGCTGACCGATCGAGTTCACCCCGGCAGTGTAGACTGCGAGCCGCACTCACGGAGCAGAGGCGAGCCGTGGATCCAAAGCTCATTACTCCTTTACTGATGGCGGCCCTGGTGATCTGGGGCGTCTATCGGCGCATGCGACGCAACATCGGGCGGCAGAGCGTGCAGGAGGGCCGCATGGTCTTCCGAATCGTGCTGTTTCTCCTGTTTAGTGGATTTGCGGCGTTCATCACGTATCGCAACCTCGAAGCGCTCGGCGCGCTCGCTGCCGGCTTGGCGATCGGCGCGGCGCTCTCGGTTGTTGGGCTCAGGCACACACAATTCGAAATCACGCCCCAGGGCCGCTTCTATACCCCGCACACCTACATCGGCCTCATCGTGAGCGCGCTCTTCATCGGGCGCGTGCTCTATCGCATCGTCGTCATGTATTACCTGGGACAGGGTATGCAGGCCGGGCACGCCGCCTATCCCGGATATTCCGGATTTCCCGCGAGTCCCGGTACCGCAGGGAGCCCTAATTGGGCCGCGATCTATCAGCACAGCCCGCTCACGCTCGGAATCTTCGGCGTGCTGGCCGCCTACTACGTGATTTACAGCGCCGGCGTGCTTCTCAAGACACGCTCGCTCAGCGCGCAGCCTCCCACGCAGAGCGCGATCGAGCGCAACTGACTCGCAGGCGGGGCTCGCTCCCGCGAGCGCTCGCTACCGCACCGTGTAGTTCCGGGCTTCGAGGCAGGCAGCCTCGGCGCGCAGGTAGCCCTCGTGTGCGGCGACACTGCTCGGCAGCCCAGCCGGTGGCGGCGGCGCGGCTGCAGGCGGTGGTGCACCGCTCACGGCCCCGCTTGCGGGTGGCGGACTCGGATTGGTGGCGGTCTGCCGTGCGGCCCACTGCCGGCACTCGGTGCGGTCGCGCGCCTGCTGCGCCTCGGACTGTCCGCCCTTCGGGTAAGCGAAGAGCTCGTTGGTCATCGGGGCCGCATCGGCCGCCGCGCCCGCCGGCACGCCGTTGAATCCCTGCGGAGGGCTCACCTGCTCGTACTGATCCGCGTCCCCGTCCCAGACGTAGTACGCATCGTCACCGTAGTAGTACGGGATACCGTCCCACCAGAAGCTCGTGTAGTACCAGGGCAGCACCGGGAGGAACAGACCGAGACCCCACCAGCCGGGACCCCACCACCCCCAACCGCCTCCCCAGCCGCCGCCGCGCCAGCCATACCCACCGTATCCGCCGCGGCCGTAGTAGCCGCGGCCATAGTAGCCACGACCACCAAAGCCGCGACCGGCGTAGTGCGCACCGCCGCCGAAGCCGCCACGCATGCCGCCCCCGTGAAAGCCGCCACCGCCGCCGCCGCCGTGTCCGGCTGCTCCCGCGGTGCCCGCGACTGCGAGCGCGAACGCGAAAAGAACCGTTACAAGCCGCCATCTGCGGAAGAAGTCTGGAGTTGACATAGTGAGAACCTCCGTCAGTCGCGCTCGCGCGAGGGTCACGCCTGTTGGACTCTCCGGACGGTGCGACCGTTCCGGCCACGGTCGATTATCCGCCAAATCGCTAGAAGGCCACGAGTGCCGCCTTGGCGGCCGCTTCGTCCTGCGGCGGCGCACCGCCGCTGCAGCCGACGGCGCCGATCACGTGATCATCGCGCAGGATCGGCACCGCGCCCTGCGCCGGCACGATCCGGTTGCCCACCGAGGCATTCACGCTTGTGAAGAATGGCGAGGCCGCCATTGCGCCGAACTCGCCGCTCGGGCGACCGAAGAGGGCCGAGGCGAGCGCCTTGCCTTCGGCGAGAGACCCCGTGAGGAACGGCGCATTGTCCATGCGCACGAAAGCAATGAGATCCCCGTGCACATCGAGTACGGCACAGCTCAACGCGATGCCCGCGTCGCGCGCGCTCGTGATCGCGGCGGCGAGTCCCTTGAGCGCTTGTGCGAGCGAGGGGCGCGGCACCTCGGCGCCGCTCGGGGGTGGCGCAGTGCGCGGTGTGCCTGCGCTTGAGGGCCCCTGTGCGCTCGGCTGCGCGCTCGCGACGAGGGCAACCGCCAGCGTGGTTGAGAAGAGGGCCGCGGTATTGAAGCGCTTCATCTCGTGCCTCCCGAGTTCGACATTGCCGTAGCCCAATGTTAAACAATCCCGATGGATCACGCCCTGTGGCGGCCGTCCGCCGCACAGATCGCCGATGCGAACCTCACGCACTTCATGCGCGGTGTGAACGCGCGCCACGGCGGGCGCCTCGAGGACTTCGATGCGCTCTACGCCTGGTCGGTCGAGCAGCCGCAGCAGTTCTGGGGCGAGTTCGCGCGCTTTGCCGGCGTGCACGCGCAGTGGGGCGAGGGCCCGGTGCTCGAGCATTCCGAGCGCATGCCGGGAGCGCGGTTCTTCCCGCTCGCGCGGCTCAGCTTCGCCGAGAATCTCCTGCGCTACGCGGACGACCAGCCGGCGCTCCTCTTTCGCAACGAGCGCGGCGCGCGCCGTGCGCTCTCCTACCGGGAGCTCAACGCCGAGGTTGCGCGCATCGCCCACGGGTTCAAGCACTTCGGCGTCGCGCCGGGCGATCGCGTGGCGGGATTTCTCCCGAATCTGCCGGAGGCGATCATCGCGATGCTCGCCGCGGCGAGCCTGGGCGCGATCTGGAGCTCGTGCTCGCCGGATTTCGGTGCGCGCGCCCTCCTCGACCGCTTCGGCCAGATCGCCCCGAAGCTCCTCATCACCGCAGACGGCTACTACTACGGCGGCAAGGCGCTCGAGTCGCTCCCGCTCATCGCAGCGGCGCACGCGCAGCTCCCGAGCGTCGAGCGCATCGTCGTGGTGCCCTACCTCGATGCGGCGCCGCGGCTCGAGCGCCTCGGTGCCGCAGCGGCGCGCGCCACCGACTGGAGAGCGCTCGGCGCGCACGCGCTGCCGCTGCGTTGCGCGGCGCTACCGTTCGACCATCCCCTTTACATTCTTTACTCCTCGGGCACCACCGGGGCGCCGAAGTGCATCGTGCACGGGGCTGGCGGCACGCTCTTGCAGCACCAGAAGGAGCATCTGCTGCACACGGACCTGCGGCGCGGGGATCGAATCTTCTACTACACCACCTGCGGCTGGATGATGTGGAACTGGCTCGCGAGCGCGCTCGCGACCGGTGCGACGCTCGTGCTCTACGACGGGAGCCCGCTTCATCCGGATCCCGGTGCGCTCTGGCGCATGGCGCAGCAAGAGCGCATCACGATCTTCGGCACGAGCGCGAAATACCTTGCGCAGCTCGAGAAGGAGACGTACGAGCCTCGCCGCAGCGTCGATCTCACCTCGCTTCGCACGCTGCTGTCGACCGGCTCACCGCTCCTGCCCGACAGCTTCGACTTCGTCTACCGCGCGGTGAAATCCGATCTCCTGCTCGCATCGATCTCAGGGGGCACCGACATCGTCTCCTGCTTCGCCCTCGGTTGCCCCATCCGCCCGGTGTATCGCGGGGAACTGCAGTGCCGCGGATTGGGCATGCGAGTGGAGGTGTTCGACGAGGCGGCTCGCGCGCTACGCGGGGAGCGCGGCGAGCTCGTGTGCACGGCACCCTTTCCGTCGATGCCGATCGGATTCTGGAACGATCCGGACGGAGCGAAGTACCGCGCAGCGTACTTCGAGCGCTTCCCCGGTGTGTGGCATCACGGGGATTACGCGGAGCTCACCGCGCACGACGGGCTCGTGATCTACGGGCGTTCCGATGCCGTGCTCAACCCGGGCGGCGTGCGCATCGGCACCGCGGAGCTCTATGCCGCGGTGGAGGGGATGAGCGAGATCGAGGAGGCGCTCGCGGTGGGACAGGACTGGCACGGCGATACGCGCATCGTGCTGTTCGTGCGCCTGCGGCCCGGCGTCGAGCTCGATGAGTCGCTTCGCCGCCGCATTCGCGAGACCATCCGCGCGCAGACCTCGCCGCGACACGTGCCGGCGCGCATCATCGCCGCGCCCGACCTGCCGCGCACGCGCTCGGGAAAGCTCACCGAGCTCGCCGTCCGCAATGTCATCCATGGCCGTCCGGTCGGGAACGTCGATGCGCTCGCAAATCCCCAGGCGCTCGAGTACTTTCGCGATCTGCCGGAGCTCAGAGGCTAGATCGAGGAGAAGCGTGCCATGCTCGTGGAGCCTGCGAACGAGAGTGAAGGCCTGGTTCTGAAGTTCTTCGCCACCCTCGGGGCGGGCGACCTCGAGGGCGTGCGCGAGCTGCTGCACGAGGAGGCGACGTGGACGCCTCAGGTGCGCGCCGTCCCGGGCGCCGGAGTCCACCGCGGCAAGCGCGGCATCGTCGATGAGTTCCTCGCGCCCGTGCGCGGCCTGTTCCGTCAGGGCGACCCCAAGGTCATCATCGATTCGCTCGCCTCCAAGGGCGGTCTCGTATTCGCCGAGTCCCACAGCGACGGCTGCCTCGCCGATGGGCGCCCGTACGAGAATCTCTATGCGTGGGCAGTGGAGGTGCGCGACCGCAAGATCTACGCGGTGCGCGAGTACTTCGACAGCCACTACGTGATGGGTCTGTTCGCGCGCTGACGGCGGCTGCGCTTCGCCGCGGCGCGCCGCGCGCGCATCGTCTCAGGCGTTGAACGGCAGCCGCAGGCCCGGGCGCGGCCAGCGGCACTTGAATAGCTGCCCGCTGCTCGAGCAGGTCACCCACGCATCGCGCATGTCGGGGCCTCCGAAGCAGATATTGGTCGTCACCGGATCCGGGAAGGCGACGTGCTCGAACGCGCCGCTCGGAGCGAACACGGTAATCCCGCCGTTCCACAGCGTCGCGACACAGATGCGCCCGTCGGCCTCGACGGCGAGGCTGTCGAGCCACTGAAAGCCGGGGAGCGTCGCAACCACCCGCCCGGCCGCGATGGAGGTGGGCGGGGCGAGCTCGCCCGGGCGCGGCACGTCGAACTCGTAGAGCCGCCCGACCATGCAGTCCGCCATGTAGAGCTTGCGCTCATCCGGGGAGAGCCCGATGCCGTTCGGAGA
>Ga0335073_10013703_pt1 | contig 11367 bp, 12 predicted proteins | sample Lox_Sample_22_FD_207093 | JGI IMG/M metagenome (GOLD analysis project Ga0335073, IMG submission 207093) | Soil microbial communities from Loxahatchee National Wildlife Refuge, Florida, United States - Lox_Sample_2.2 | ecosystem: Environmental > Terrestrial > Soil > Wetlands | place: USA... | reverse complement strand
CGTAGACGACGAAGGCCGCGATCAGGAGCGTCATCACGGCCAGGGCGGGCTGGCGGCTCCTGGCGGCGAGGACGGCCGGCGGCACCACCCCGAGCACGGCGCACCCGGCGAAGAACAACAGCGCGGCGCTGAGGAAACCGGTCACAGCGCCGCCCCCATTACTGATCCTGGCTGGCCGGCCTGGCCCGGATGGGCGAGCGCCTCGTCCGGGGCCACGTCCTGGTCATCCGCGGCCCGAGGGAGCCGGGCCGCGCGCATGCGCCCCATGCACCGAAGGCACAGCCCGCCAGCGGGCTGATCAGCAGCACGAGGAGGTATCCCGCCGCGAAGGCGCTGTTGCCTGCCACGTAGCCCACGCGGGAGTGGACGATCGACGTCATGCCGCCGACGGCAGGCGTCCAGTGGCCGATGTGGCCGACCGCCCAGTGCTGGAGTCCGGTGTCATAGGGCAGGATCGCGATCGTGGCGGTCGACAGGACGGCGACCACGAGCGCGGCGGCGACCCCCGCGCACAATCCGGCCATGGCGCCCTGGCCCGCCCGGAAACCGCCGGACCGGACACGGCCCGCCCGGCGGGCGGCCGCCAGTCCCGCCGCCACGGGAGCACACAGCCCCAGCAGCAGGCCCAGGGCCAGCGCCCCGTCGTAAAGGCGCGCCGGCCAGGCACCCGCGAAGCGCAGCGGGAACCCTAGCGGTCCGAGGAGGTAGGCCACGACCCCCAGGGCGATCCCCGTGGCGGCGCCGATAACCATGGTGGCCGGGAGCGCCGGGGGGCGGCGCGCCGTACAGGCGAGGATCACGATCGCGTAGCCGGCCATCACCGCCAGGAAGACCGCCTCGCCCGTCCAGGTCACGGCCGATCCGCCGAGATTGTTGGGCGGCGCATCGGCGACTCGTTCCACCGCGCTCTTGGCCAGGATCAGGGCCAGCACGGCCGCGTACCCGCCGATGCGCACCAGCCGCGGCAGCCGGGCGCGGGCCACCGGGCCGCAGGCCCGGCGGACGATCCAGGGCAGCCCGGCCAGGATCACCATGATCGCGATCACGTCGGCCCGGTTGATCCCGGTCGCCGAGTCGCCGGGCGGCCCGGACCATGCGCTCCAGGCGATGCCCGTGGCCGCGGCGGCGAAGGCCAGCGGGTACCAGAGCCCGCGCGACCGCACGATTCCCGGCGCGGCCAGCCGCAACCCGCCGCCGAGCCACTTCAGCCGCTGCCACGGAGCCGGGACCTCGGCCGCCTCGGCCAGCACTGCTTCGATCCACTGGCGGCGGCCGGCCGGCATCAGCGCCGCCGAGCGCCGCAGTACCGCCGCCACCGCCCGCGTCAGATCGATCATGGTCAGCCCTGGGTACTGAGCCGCCGGCGTGGGGACAGGCCAGCTCGTGCCGTGGCCTTCACCTCAGGGGTCACCTCGGCCAGCGCCGTGGTGGCGCTGGCCAGCCCATCGGGGGTCAGCCGGTACAGGTGCCGCCGGGGCCGGCCGACCGGCTGCTCGTCCTCCCAGCGTGCTTCCATCAGGCCGCGGTCGGCCAGCCGGATCAAGATCGGGTAAAGGGTGCCCGACTTCAGGCCGGTATCCCGGGCGATCGCGTAGCCGTGCTGCCAGGATGACGGCTGGGCGCACAGCGCCGCTAGCACAGACAAGGTCTGCCTGGAAAACTCCGAACGAGCTGCCACACGAGCACCCTACCTAGGTAGAGAGCCGCTGTCCACCCGACTGGCGCCCGCCGGGTCGCGGGTCACCCCGGCCCGTGGCCCGCGCCGGTCCGTGAACCGATCCTGCTCCGCCGCCGCCGGCCTGCGCGGCACGCCAGCTGCGGCGCCTGTCCAGGTCAGGGGACCTGGACAGGCGATAATGGCCAGATGATAGATGAGCTGATCGCGCGGATGGCGGCCATGCTCGAGCCGCTGCAGGCCGGCGGCGATCAGCGGCGCTATTTTCATGCCACCTATCAGCGGACCACCATCGCGGTGGCCGCGGAGATCAAGCGGGGCGGCTTCGCCGACAACGAGTGGGTAGAGCGATGGGACGTGGCCTTCGCCGATCTGTACCTGGACGCCCTGGAGGCCTCGCTGGCGGGCCGGGCGCCGACGGGGCCCTGGGACACCGCGTTCGGCGCCCCCGCCAGGCTGCCCGCGCTCCGGCACGTGCTGCTCGGCATGAACGCCCACATCAACTACGACCTGCCGCAGGCGCTGCTGGCGGTGATCACCGACGAGCAGTTCGACGACCCGGCGCTGCTGGCCCGGCGGGAGGCCGATCACCGGGCGGTCGATGGCGTGCTCGCCTCCCGGGTCGCCGCCGAGGACGACGAGCTGACCAGGGTCTCCGGGCCGCCTCCGCTGCTCGACCGGCTGCTCCGGCCCTTCAACCAGCTCGGCACCAAGCGCTTCCTGCGCGAGGCGCGGGAAAAGGTGTGGGCCAACGCGATCGTGCTGAGCCGTGCCCGCAGGCAGGGTGCCGGCGCGTACGCCGCGCGGCTGGCCCAGCTCGAGGAGCTGAGCGCGGACAAGGTCACGGCCCTGCAGGCCCCCGGCCAGGTCCTGCTGAAGCTGGCCGCCACCGGCTTCGGCGTGCGGCTGCCGGGCTAGGCACCCGGCGCGTCACGTGTCACCGGTGATCGCTGGTGTGGACGGGCGGGAGATCCGGCCCGTGATCCGTGCCTGCCAGTTCGGTGAGCATGGGCGCAGGCGGGCAGCGAGTGCGGGATCTGATCGCTGGAGTTCGCCGGTCACGACGGCGATGGCGCCGTCGGCTTCGGCGCGCGCGAGCAGGCGCGCCTGAACGCGGTCCCGGTCTTCGGCCGTGAACATCACGCAGCTCCTTGCCTTCGCCGCATAACTGCGAAAGTCGAGTTTCCGGCCGGAGACCGGAATACATATCGGGTAAAACCTTGTCCAGCACCGGCTGTATTTCTCCGGCTACCAGGCGCCGGGCCACCCGATACCTCCGACACCTCCTGAGTACACCTTGTGACCTGTGCATAGCCTGTGCATAGGCTGTGCAAGAGACGGTGGAAAACCAGCGCGGAATGCGGATAACGAGCCCCATTCTGTGGACATCGTGTGGACAGCGGAAAAACTGAAAAAAGTACCGGCGCAGGCCTTGCGCGCTCCCCGGCCGAGGCAGTAGAAATGCTTTCACCGTTAGAAACGGGCACTGCCCCGGGGCCAGCTCCGGGAACGCGGGAGGCTCAGGGCAACCTCAGCCTGACGCGGGTGCCGGGCTCTGGCGGGCGGCGCGCAGCGCCGGGAAAGCCAGGCGACTGGCCGACCTGATGCGGCGAGGCCAGGCAAGGTCCCCTGCATCTCATACATGGAGGGGACCTTGTCGTATTCCGCCCGGCATAAGCGGCTGACCCAGGACCGGCACGAGGGCAAGCACTCCCACGGCGGCCGCAGGCATTCCTGGACCGCCTACCGGAAGAACCGGACGGAGACCGACCCGGCGGAGGCGCCTGCGGAGCAGGACGAGCGGGCTCGCCAGCATCTCGCGGCCCCCACCGAGGCCTAGCCGGCTTCCCTGCCGCCACACAACTCACGTCCCGTCCCAGCCGCGGGATCCCCTGACCGCGACTGCGGCATGCCACCACGGGACAGCGGCCGCTGCCCGGGCCGCTACGACCGCCCGCTATATCCCGGCGCCGCCGCCGGTCGTGGCGGGCTCGTCGCGGTCGTCGGCGAGGTTCAGCCGTCTTCCCAGGAGTCCGCCGTGTCACTATCGCATCACAGGATGCTTGTCACGCCAGGCCTGGGATCAGGGGACGCGTGAGGCCCGTGGGGACGGGGTCAGACGGGCCAGGCTTCCTGGCGGTAGCCCATGTCCCAGAACATCCACTCGTACCGGCTCGTGGTGCGGAAGTGGCGGTGCACCCGGTCGCGCTCGGGCGCCCCGAGGCCGGGACCCAGCTCGTCGGTGACGTCGATGACGGCCCGCACGACATCGCCGAACTCCTCGCTGGAGTACGTGTCGATCCACTTCCGGTAGCGGGGATCGGGTGAGCCGCGGCGCACCAGTTCCTTGCCGACCTCCCAGTAGATCCAGTAGCAGGGCAGCACCGCGCCGACCCCTTCGGCGTAGGACCCGGTGCTGGCGGTGGCCAGCAGGTAGCTGCAGTAGGCGAGGTTGGTCGGGGCGGGCTCGGCCTGCTCCGCGGCCGCCGGGTCGATGCCGAGGTCGGCAAGCAGCGAGCCGTGCAGGGTCTTCTCGACCGCGATCGCGTCCGCCGCGTGCCGCGCGAACATCTCGGCCTGCCCGGGCGCGGGCGCCCGGCTGGCCACGGCGGCCAGGGCCTGGGCGTACCCGTGCAGGTAGATCGCGTCCTGCACGACGTAGAACGCGAAGGCGTCATGCGGCAGGCTACCGTCGGTCAGCCCGGTCAGGAACGGGTGGGCCAGGATGGCGTCGTAGACGCCGGTCACCCCGTGCCATAGCTCACCGCTGAAGCTGTCGCTCATCGCGTGGTCTCCTTGCCGGGGAACGGTATTCGTGCAGGGCATGGACGGGACCCTCGCCGGCGCCGAGCCCGGCCAGGCCGTGCGCCACCGCGTCGCCGGCCACGACGGCGGCCTGCCGGGCCGCTTCGGGCAGCGGCAGCCCGGCCGCGAGCCCGGCCGCCAGCGCCGCCGAGTGGGTGCAGCCGGCCCCGTGCGTCGCGGCGACGCCGTGGCGGGCGACCGGGATGGCCATGTGCCGTGACCCGTCGAAGAGGTGGTCCACCGGCTCGGCGCCGTGGCCCCCGGTGACCAGGGCCGCCCGCGCGCCCATCGCGACCAGGCGCTCGGTCAGCACCGCGCGGTCCTCGGTCATCATGGCGGTGAGGGCCTGGGCCTCCGGCAGGTTGGGCGTCACCACCGTGGCCAGCGGGAACAGCCGGGCCACCAGGGTCCCGACGGCGTCCGGGCGCAGCAGCGTGCTGCCCGAACTCGCGACCATGACCGGATCCACCACCAGCGGCAGGTCCCGGCCGGCCAGCGCCCCGGCGACGGCCTCGATCAGCGCCGCCGAGAACAGCATCCCGGTCTTGGCGGCGTCGGCTCCGATGTCGTCGAGGACCGCGTCGATCTGCGCGCGCACGAACGCCGGCGGGACCTCGTGGATGGCGCGCACGTCCGCGGTGTTCTGCGCGGTCAGCGCCACGATGGCCGACATGCCGTGCGCGCCGCAGCGGGCGAAGGCCTTGAGGTCCGCCTGGATGCCCGCGCCGCCGCCGGAGTCCGACGAGGCGATGGTGAGCACCCGCGGGGCGGTGGCACCGCTCACGACGGCAGCTCCGGCCGACCGTCCACCGGGCTGGACGCGCGGGCGTGCCACCGGCGCGGGATGCGCCCGGCGGTCCGCGCGGCGTACCCGGCCGCCACGGCCAGCCGCATCGCGGTGGCCATCCGGCCGGGCTCGGCCGCACGGGTGATGGCCGAGGCGATGAGGACCGCGTCGCAGCCCAGCTCCATCGCCAGGGCCGCGTCGCTGGCCGTCCCGATCCCGGCGTCGAGGACGACCGGGACGCCGGCCTGCTCGACGATCATCGCGATGTTGTGCGGGTTGCGGATGCCGAGCCCGGACCCGATCGGGGCGCCGAGCGGCATGACGGCCGCGCAGCCGGCCCGCTCGAGCTGCCGGGCCAGGACCGGGTCGTCGTTGGTGTAGGGCAGCACCGTGAACCCGTCGGCGACCAGCATCCGGGCCGCGTCGAGCAGTTCGACCGGGTCGGGCAGCAAGGTGTGGTCGTCGGCCACCACCTCGAGCTTGACCCAGTCGGTGCCGAGCGCTTCCCGGCCGAGCCTGGCCGTCAGCCTGGCCTCGCTGGCGGTGTGGCAGCCCGCCGTGTTCGGCAGGATGCGCACCCCGGCCTGGCGCAGCGTGCCGAGCAGGTCCCCGTCGCCGGCGGGCGAGACGCGCCGCATGGCCACGGTGGTCAGCGCGGTGGCCGAGGCGTCGAGCACCTGGCGCAGCACCTCCAGGCTCTGCACTCCCCCGGTGCCCAGGATCAGCCGCGAGCTCAGCTCGTGGCCGGCCAGCACCCACGGCTCGGCGTCCGGCGGCGCCGACGGCGCGGGGCCGGCCGCGGGCTGGCTCAGCAGGTCCGTGTCGCTCACGTCATCCTCCTTGTACGGCGGTGACCACTTCGACCTGGTCACCGTCGCGAAGCACGGTCAGGTCCCAGGAGCCGCGCGGCACCACGTCGCCGTTGACGGCGGCGGCGACGCCGGACGGGGCCGCAGTCAGCACCGCCACGGCCTGCGTGATCGTGCTGCCGTCCGGCAGTTCGCGCGGCTCGCCGTTGAGCTTCACCTGGACAGTCACGATCATCCCTCCCGGCCGGCGAAGCGCGCGGGCGTGAACGGCTCCCATTCCGCGGCGGGCGGCTGCCCGGTGAGGCAGGCCGTGATGGCGTCCGCGGTCACCGGCGACATCAAGATGCCGTTGCGGTAGTGCCCGGTGGCCAGCAGCAGCCCGCCCGGCCCATTCCCGCCGCCGAACCCGCCCACGATCGGGCCGTTGTCCGGCGTGCCCGGCCGCAGCCCGGCGCAGGTCTCGGCCAGGATCAGCTCGCTCGTCACCGGGAGCACGCTCATGGCGTCGTGCAGCAGGTCGTGCACGGCGCCCGCTGTCACCGTCCGGTCTGGCCCGCGCTCTTCCTGGGTGGCGCCCACGACCACCTCGCCGTCGGCCCGCGGCACCAGGTAGACGTCCGCGCCGCGCACGGTGGCCCGGATCGTGTGGGTGATCACGGGTGGCATCCCGTCCGGGTGCCGAAGCCGCAGCAGCTGCCCCTTGACCGGCCGGACCGCGGCCCGCAGCGGCGCGGGCAGCCCGGCGACCGCGCTCGTCCCGCACCCGGCGGCCACGACGACCCAGCCGGAGCTGATCTCGCCGCCGCCGGCGAGCGCGACGCCGCGCGCCCGGCCGTCCGGCGCCAGCGCCCCGGTCACGCGGTCCCGCACGACCCGCACCCCGGCGGCCGCCATCGCCTCGCGCAGCGCGGCCGCGTACCGCCGGTTGTCGACCGACCAGTCGTCGGCGAACAGCACGCCGCCGTGCACGTCGGGGGTGAGGAAGGACTCCAGCTTGCGGCAGGCCCGGCTGTCCAGTTCCTCGGCCTCGAGCCCCGCGGACCGGCGGAACGCCGTCAGCCGCATCAGCGCCGCGTAGTCACCCGGGTCGTAGGCGATGGCCAGCGTGCCCTCGCGGCGCAGGCCGACCCGGTGGCCGGTCACCTCCTCGAGCTCGGTCGCGAACGAGCCGAACCGGGCCAGCGCCAGCAAGTTGACCCGGAGCAGCGCTCCCTCGCCGAACAGGGCCTCCGAGGCCGGGGCGAGCATCCCGGCAGCCACCAGCGACGCGGCGTCGCCGTGCTCTGGGTCCACCACGACGACATCGAGCCCGGCCGCGGCGGCCCGCCAGGCGATCGCGCTTCCGATGACGCCGCCTCCCGCGACGACGACATCTGCGGTGACGGCCACGTGCGCTCCCTTCGCCGGCATTACCCGGATCAGGTACGACGGTCGGAGGCGGTCGGCCTCCCTCTCAGCCCGGCGGGCTCCCGTGGTCGGAGTTGTTTCCGACAAGTTCACCTTATATCAGCCCGGCGGGGGCCAGGAGCCAAGGCCAGGGGGACGGGGGACAGAGGGGGACGGGCCCGGCCCGGGTCCTGGCAGTGATTGGATGGCGCGATGGCGAGTGATCTGCGGGAGCGGCTGGCGGACGCGCGGCTCTACCTGTGCACGGACGCCCGGCGGTCCCAGGGCGACCTGCCGGGGTTCCTCGACGCCGTCCTGGGCGCCGGGGTGGACATCGTGCAGCTGCGGGAGAAGGGCCTGGAGGCGGGCGAGGAGCTCGCGCTGCTCGAGGTGTTCGCGGCCGCGTGCCGGCGGCACGGCCGCCTGCTGGCGGTGAACGACCGCGCCGACGTCGCGCTGGCCGCCGGGGCCGACGTGCTGCACCTGGGCCAGGATGACCTGCCGGTGCCGGTCGCGCGGCGCATCCTCGGGCCGGGCCCGCTCATCGGCCGCAGCAGCCACAGCCCGGCGCAGGCCGCCGCGGCGGCGGCCGAACCCGGCGTGGACTACTTCTGCGCCGGGCCGCTGTGGACCACGCCGACCAAGCCGGGACGCCCGTCGACCGGCCTGGGCCTGCTGGCCCACGTCACGCGGGAACGACCGGAGCGCCCCTGGTTCGCGATCGGCGGCATCAGCCTGGAGCGGCTCGGGGAGGTGCTCGCGGCCGGCGCCAACCGCGTGGTCGTGGTCCGCGCCATCACCGAGGCCGCCGACCCCGCCGCCGCCACGCGGGCCTTCGCCCGGCGGCTGGGCCAGGCCTGACCGGCCTCAGCGCAGCAGGTCGGCGACGGCGGCGATGCCCGCCTCGATGGCCCGCTCGCCGGTCAGCCCGAAGCCCAGCACGAGCTGAGGCGGGCCGTCCGCGCCGAAGGCGCGGAACGGGCGCATCCCGTACAGGCCGACCGACCGGTCGAGCGCCGCGGCCACGACCACGGCCTCGTCGGCGCCTTCCGGCAGGTGCGCCACCGCGTGGAAGCCGGCCGCCAGGCCGGTGAGCCGGACTCCGGGGGCGTGCCGCCGCAGGGACTCGACCAGCGCCGTGCGCCGCCGCGCGTACACCCCGCGCATCCGCCGCAGGTGCCGGTCGTAGCGCCCGGACCGCAGCAGCGCGGCCAGCGCCAGCTGGTCCAGGCCCGAGGTGCCGCGGTCGCTGAGCAGCTTGGCCTCGGCGATCGCGCCGGCCAGTTCGGGCGGCGCGACGATCCAGCCCAGCCGGACCGCGGGCGCCAGCGACTTGCTGACCGTGCCGAGGGTGAAGATCCGGTCCGGGGCGATGCCCTGCAGCACGCCGACCGGCTCGCGGTCGTAGCGGAACTCCGAGTCGTAGTCGTCCTCGACGATGTACGCGTCGGTCCTGACGGCCCACTCGGCCAGCGCGTGCCGCCGCGCCGCCGCCAGCACCACCCCGGTGGGCGACTGGTGGGCGGGTGTCACCACCACGGCGCGGGCGCCGCTGGCCGCCAGCGCCGCCACGTCGATCCCGAGGTCGTCCACCGGCACGTGGACCGCCTGCGCATCGGCCAGGCCCGGGGCCAGGTTGATCGAGGTGCTGGTGGCGATGTCCCCGTAGCCGGGATCCTCGAACGCAACCCGGCCGACGCCGAGCTGGTACAGCACCTGCAGGGCCAGGTTGAGGCCCTGCGCGAAGCCGGTGCACACGATGAGGTTCTCCTGGTCCGCGGCGGCCGCCCGCACCCGCCGCAGGTACCCGGCGACCACCTCGCGCAGCGCGGCGCGGCCGCGCGGGTCGCCGTAGTCCAGGTCGGCGGTGGCCACCTCGCGGCACGCCTCCCGCATCGCCCACACCCAGTCGCCGCGGGGAAAGCTGGTCAGGTCCGGGACCGCGGGGCGGAAGTCCGCGATCAGCCGGCGCGCCGGGGCGGGGGCGCGGGATGCGGCGGGGGCGGGGGATGCGGCGGGGCCGCGGGCCGGGGCCGCCGCGGGCCCCTCCCGGCCGCGGGCCGGGTAGGCCCGCTCGGCCACCCGGGTGGCCGAGCCGACCCGGCTGTCCAGGTAGCCCTCGGACAGCAGCTGGCCGTAGCACTCCTGCACCAGGCCGCGGGAGGTGCCGAGCTCGCGGGCGAGCTCCCGGGAGGAGGGCAGCCGCTCCCCCGGGCGCAGCCTGCCGTCCCTGATCGCGTCCCTGAGCCCGGTCTCCAGCTGGGACCGGAGCGGCTGGCCGCTGCCCCGGTCGAGCCGCAGGAGCAGTTCCGGCCCCAGGCCGGACCACTCGATCGCCATGTCACCGGACAGTATCGGCTCCCGGCCCCGTCAGGTGTCACCGAGGTACCGGGGTCGTGTAACGATGGGCAGATGCGGATCGCCGGCATCGAATCGACAGACTTGTTCACGGGAACCGCGCAGCGGCCGCTGCAGGTCGTCCGGGTCACGCTGGTAAACGATCAGCCGACCGCCACGTCCGCCACGCTGAGCGTGCAGGGTCCGGGGGTGCGAAGTCCCGGTCCGTTCGGGACAAATGATCTTGAACCCGCCGAGGAGAGGACCTTCGAGGTACCGGTGGAGATCGCCGCGCCCTACCAGCCGGGCAGCACGCGGCGGGTCACGGTGACGGCCGAGGCCGGCGCGTCCCGGATCCAGGACGAGGCCGTCATCACGGTGGCCGAACCCGGCTGGACCATGTGGATGGTCAGCCACTTCCACTACGACCCGGTGTGGTGGAACACCCAGGGGCAGTTCACCGAGGCGCGGCTGGCCCTGGCCGACGAGGACGGCAAGCTGCCGGACGTCCGGAGCGTGTTCGAGCTGGTCGGGGCGCACCTGGACCGGGCCAGGCACGATCCGGACTACAAGTTCGTGCTGGCCGAGATCGACTACCTCAAGCCGTACTTCGACGCCTTCCCGCAGGACCGGGCGGACCTGCGGCGGCTGCTGGCCGAGGGCCGGGTGGAGATCGTCGGCGGCAACTACAACGAGCCGACCACCAACCTGATCAGCGCCGAGGCCATCATCCGCAACGCGGTGTACGGCATCGGGTTCCAGCGGGACGTGTTCGGCGGGGACCCGCGCAGCGCGTGGATGCTGGACGTGTTCGGTCACGACCCGGGCTACCCGGGCCTGATGGCGGCGGCCGGCCTGACCTCCTCGGCGTGGGCGCGCGGCCCGTTCCACCAGTGGGGCCCGTCCGGGGCCGAGGGCGGCGACCGGCGGATGCAGTTCAGCACCGAGTTCGAGTGGATCTCGCCGGACGGCGGCGGGCTGCTCACCGGCTACATGGCGCACCACTACGGCGCGGGCTGGCGGCTGCACACGCTGCCGGACCTGGCCGCCGCCGAGCGCGAGGCCTACGCCCAGTTCCGCGGCCTGGCCCAGGTCGCGGCCACCCGCAACGTCCTGCTTCCGGTCGGCGCGGACCACGTCATCCCGGCCCGCTGGGTGACCGACATCCACCGGGACTGGAACCAGCGGTACACCTGGCCCAGGTTCACCACCGCGGTGCCCCGCGAGTTCTTCGACGCCGTCCGCGCGGAGGCTTCCGGCTCTGGGGCGGGCGCGTGGATCACCCCGCAGACCAGGGACATGAACCCGGTGTACACCGGCAAGGACGTGTCCTACATCGACACCAAGCAGGCGCAGCGGGCCATCGAGACCGCGGTCGCCGAGGCCGAACGGCTCGGCACCCTGGCCTGGCTGGCCGGGGCGCCGTACCCGCACGCGGCGCTGGACAAGGCCTGGCGGCTGCTGGCCTACGGCGCCCACCACGACAGCATCACCGGGGTCGAGTCCGACCAGGTGTACCTGGACCTGCTGGGCGGCTGGCGGGAGGCCTGGGAGCTCGGCTCGGGGGC
>Ga0335073_10013702_pt1 | contig 11367 bp, 5 predicted proteins | sample Lox_Sample_22_FD_207093 | JGI IMG/M metagenome (GOLD analysis project Ga0335073, IMG submission 207093) | Soil microbial communities from Loxahatchee National Wildlife Refuge, Florida, United States - Lox_Sample_2.2 | ecosystem: Environmental > Terrestrial > Soil > Wetlands | place: USA: Florida... | reverse complement strand
GATGGCAACTGTCGGACGCAACTCCAGGTATCCTCGCGAGCCGATGAACAATGTCGGACTGCGCCCCCGCCTGTCCACCCACGACCACCAAAAAGAACAGGAATCCCGCAAAAACTCCCAACAACAGTTTGCCCATGGTCAGCCTTCCACATTTCCCCTGCAGTGCTCGCTCCTCAAGCGATTCCCAGGACTTGCCGTTCCTCTCGATCCGGATCGTTCTTCGCCTCGCACGTGTTGTCGAAAATCATCACGGCTTTGTCCGCCGCAGTGAACGCGGGCCACTTTGGCAGGCCCGGATGATTCGGGTCGCCGCGCCGCGCGAGATTAATCCACGCTTCGCTCACCTTCGCCGCCAGCGCCCGAGGACCAGGCCCACCCCCCGTCATCGGAGCGCAACGATCGGTATTGTCGAACACAAATGACAACTCCGAACAATGAAAAGCCCCCGGCCGGCCGTCGAGCACCGGGGTCTTCCAGCAGAACCAGTACATGTGAACCGGCGCACCGCCGAGAGCCGCTTGCCGCGTCGCCTGCGTAATCGCACTTTGCCTCACCGGAGCCGCGGAAATGCGCGACATCAAATCGCCCGGCGTCTCGTTGGGATGCGCGGCGCGAAACACCTCGATGATGTGATCCGCCTTATCTTTATATTGTGCCGCCACGCGCTCCTTCAACTCGTCGTTCGTCAGCGTGGCCAGCTTCGTGTCGTAAAGTGCCGTCGAGAACTCGTTCAGCACCGTCCCGACCAACAAAGGAATCTGCGCCGACATCGCCGGCGCCACGGGGTCGCACGGCTGCGTCGGCAGATTCTTGCCGTCCACGGTCGGTTGCCACCCGATGCGCGGCAGCCGGAACGCGCCGCCCGCCTGAAATGGCGGCGCTAGGCTCCTGACGCCCGCAATCCCCGCCGAAATCAGTTTGTCGACTGGCACCTCCTGAATTTTATCGATCTCCGCCGGGCTGATACCCAGCTGTTCCAAAACCGCGGCGCCCAGCTTGGCCGAATCCTCCGGGTTCGACGCATCCAGCAGCGAGCCGCTCTCGACCGCCGCGCGATGAAACAACCCCTTCGCCGCCGGCATAGCCATCAGTGCGTCCACCTTGCCGCCGCCACCCGACTGACCGAAAATCATCACATTGCCCGGGTCGCCACCGAAATTCGCAATGTTATCGCGCACCCATTCGAGCGCCGCGACGATATCCAGCATTCCGAGATTCGCCGAGTCCGCGTATCTCTCACCGCCAATTTCCGCGAGGTTCAAGTAGCCCAGCACTCCCAGCCGGTGATTCAAAGACACGACCACGACATCTCCGCGCCGGCTCAAGTTTTCTCCGTAATACGACTTCAGTTCCTGCCCCGAGCCAGCGGAAAATCCTCCGCCGTGCAGCCAGACCATCACCGGCCGCCTTTTGTTGTCGTTGACGCCGGGCGACCAGAGATTGACGCGGAGACAATCCTCTCCGGGTCGACCGTCATCCCAGTCGAACATCCAAGCCACTTCGTCGTTCGCCCACCCGGCGCGCGGCTCTTGCGGGCTCACCAATCCGTACTGCATCGAGCTGCGGAGTCGTGCCCAGGGATTCACCTTGGCAGGCGGCGCGTAACGGGCCTTGCCTTCGGTAGTGCCCGCATACGGAATGCCAAGAAACGTCCGAATGCCGTTGCGAGTGAATCCGCGCACTTTTCCGGCGCTCGTTTCGACGATCGCGTTTTCATTCGAGGCGACGATTAACGTGTTGCGGTATTCCAGTTTGGGAGCGGCGCTGTCGGTCGACGCGCCACGCGCGCCAAGGGGAATCGCACTGGACGCGGCGAGGCCCGCTGCGGTGGCGGCAGCGTCCCTCAGCAACTCTCGTCTGCTGATTGAATCGGGATTGAATTCTCGAAACTGCGAGTCTTGATTTCTGCGGAATGTGATTTTCTTCATGGCTGTCTCCGGGTCCTGAACCTACCGCCTCTATCAAACGGAACTGCGCCGCTCCTGCACTGCGAAACTGACTAAACGAGCGCAGCCCACGGGGGGTACGCGGGCTGCGCCTCGTTTAGCCGCCGCCATGGTTCTTGCACCATGCGGGCGCTACGGGAAAAAAATCAAAATACGATTCGAGCAGCGAGTTGCAGGATTCGCGGATCGCGCACGCTGCTCACAGTACCAAACGCCGTGTCGCTGTTCACTCCAGGCGTTGGCCCGTTGATCAAACCCCCGAAGAAATATAGCGCCAGGGAGTTGACGCCCGAAAACTGTGCATGGTTGAACGCGTTGAACGCATCGAACCGCAGCTGAATCGCTGACCTTTCGGTGATGGCGAAGTTCTTCTGCAGCGACATATCCCAGTTGTTCCAGCCTGGCGCAAACAGATACGCCGACGACCGCGGCGACTCGAGTCCCCGGCTCGGTGCTGTTGGTTCCGCGAACGCTGCCGGATTGATTTGCCCCTGTGAGCCGCCGGGACCGTGAAGCGGCTGGCCCGTAAGGGCGATGTTCGCTGGCTCGGTATAGGATCCCGTCACCGTCTGGTCCACGCCAAAGACGTAGATCGGATTGGTGATCTCAATGGCGAAGTTACCGCCCGTCTGCAGATCGGCGAACGTCACGTGATACGGATTGCCAGTCGAGATCCGTGTAACGCCGGAGAACTGCCATCCATCGACGACGCTATGCGCAAGGCCCGAGTGAAACAGGCTCGGGAAGTTGTACACGTAGTTGATCACCAGATTGTGCCGCTGATCGAAGCTCGTGTAGGTGTAGTTGACGAGCTTGTTCAGCCCGTCGATCCGTGAAGGATCGAAGTCCGATCCCAGGAAGCCGTTCTGCGGCGTTGTTGTCAAGTTCTTGCTGTACGTGTACGAGGCTCCGAGGAATAACCCCCTCCCGTATCGCCGCGTCACTCCGACTTGCAAAGCGTTGTAATTCGCCGTGCCCGAACTGTTGTATTGCCAAATGTCGCCATACCCTGGGTACGGACGCACCAGATTTTCCGGCAGCGCGCACGTCCCCGAGTACCCGCCTGCACCTTCAAATCCCACCGTTGCCGGATTGACGCACTGGGGACCGCTCAGTGTGGGATCCTGATTCTGCGGCTGGAAGGTGGTGCCGTAGGAGATGCCGTTCAGGTTAACCTCGTTGGTCAGTTGGTTGGAAAACGTCCCGACGTAGGTCGTGTTCAGAATCATTTGGTACGGTAGTTTTGCTTCCACGCCGAAGCTTGCCTCATAAACCGACGGGATCTTCGCCCGCTTGTCTGTCGCATACAGCGTCGGCGGGAATTCCAGCGTGTTGGTGGAGCTAATGCTCGCCGCGCCGGACGGGCAGACGGTGTTGACGCAGGCGTAGTGAATTTCTGGCACCACAGTGTCGGGCGGGTTTTGGATTAGCGAGAACACGCGGTTGCCTTGCACGCGGTCGTAATAGATACCGAAGCCGGTACGCAGCACGATGTTCTGCCGTCCCGTAATGTCCCATGCGACCCCGATCCGCGGCCCCAGCTGCGGGAAGCGGTTTTGCGCGAGATACGAATTCGCGGGGGACGATTGCACGATTCCGTTCGTGAGACTCCCAGACCCGGGCACAATCGCCCCGATGTCCCCGGCCGGCAGCACCGTATTCGTTTCTGAATCAAATGCGACTCGCTGGCCGCCGACGAGCGCCGGCTGATATAGCCGTACCTCGTTGCTCGCCTGGAAAAGATTGGGGAAGAAGTTCGAAATCTGGTCTCCTTGGTCGAACTGCGGCTCATACCAGGACATACGCAGGCCGAGATCGAGCGTCAGGCGCGGAGTGACTTTCCACGTGTCCTGAAAATAGCCCTCGATGTTGTAGTAGCGGTATTGGCCGGTAAGGAAGGCGCTGGCCTGGTCGAACGTATCTACCAGCCCGAGCAGCATGTTCGCAAGCCCGTTACCCGTATCGTACGGATTAGTCGCGTCCGTTCCGAACTGGTAATTTCCGTTCGCGTCGGCAAACGACGTTTGGTTCTTGCGGCTGCGCTGGATGTAGATTCCCGTCTTGAAGGTGTGTTGTTCCCAAACTTTGCTGACGTTGTCCGTGAAGTCGATGTCCGTGTTGAAGTTCAGGAACGGGGCATTCGACGCATTTACAGCCGCGCCGGCGCCCCCTTGTGGATTGCTGCCGTAGCCGACGGTCGGCAGGAAATCGTCCTGGACCGGATTGTTGAACAGCAGCGGGAGGCTGACTCCGCTGCCCGTCTGGGTTAGAGGCGGAGGAACCGGGTTGTGCAGTGAATTGTTGCTGACGCCAAATTGGAAATCGTCCACCAGCGTCGAACTGAAAATGTAAGTCCCTCCGATTCCCCACTGGTAGCCTGGCGTCGGAGTCACAAAGGTCGCCAGCGGTACGGTCTCGCTAGGTGAAAGCCCGCCATAGAAGCCCGTGCTCGTGTTCGAGTTGTGGATCCAAGTCCAGTTGAGCCTGAAATTTGCGTTCACGTTGTAATCGAGCCTGAGGAGATCCTCGCGTCGCGGAGAGAGCGTCGATAGTTCCGAAGTGTAGTTATAGTTCGCTCCACCCGGTATGTGCAGGGCTGGATTGGGTGCGCCGACGGGCAGGATGCCGGGATTGAGGGCGTTCAAATTCGACAGATACTTCACGGCCGGCGCATAAAGTGGAATGCTGGACGGAATAATGCCCAACTGCGACGGATCGAAGGTTCCGCTTCCCGTCGCGGTCCCGTCAAAGCAACCACTGGTTACGCCAGGCCCGAACGGACTTGGCGCGATACACGGTGGAGCGCCGGCGAGGAAAGGATCGCGCGTGTACGCCAGCGCCCCGTCGGCGTTGAAATTGCCGGTCAAGTCCGCCGCCGTGGGCAGCCAGACGTTGTCCGGCGCGTTAGGGAGGAGCTGACGCTGGAATTCTTCGCTCCAGAAAAAAAAGAGCTTTTCTTTGTTGGTGTTGAAGTGCCCCGGGATGTAAATCGGCCCGCCGATGTTGTAGCCGGGGTCGTTGTAGCGGAACAGAGGCTTCGGCAAGTGCGTCTCGTTGTTCGTATAGCTGTTCGCGTTGAGTCCCTCGTTCCGGTGGAAAATGTACGCTTCTCCGTGAAAATTCGAAGTGCCGCTCTTAGTGACCAAGTTGACCTGGGCCCCCGAGGAGCGGCCGTATTGCGCCTGGTAGATTCCCGTCAGGACCGTAAACTCCTGAATGGCGTCCTGGCTGACGGTGACGTTCTGGTCGCCGTTCAATCCGGTGTCGATGTCGCCGATTCCGTTGATGGTCATATTGTTGGAATTGTTTCGCACGCCGTTGGCGGCGAATTCGCTGATGCCAATCGTGCTGGCCGCCTCGACGCTCACCTGGCTGGAAACGCCCGGCGTCAGCGTCACCAACGAGAGCGGGCTGCGCCCGTTCACCGCAAGATTTTCCATCTGCTTGTTTTCAACCGTGTCACCCAGCTGCGCTCCCTGCGTGTCGATCTGCGCCGTCGACTGGGCGGTGACGGTCACCGTCTCATTGACAGTGCCTACGGTAAGCGAAAAGTCCGGCAGAGCGATCTTATCGTTCACGTGCAAAACCACGCCTTCTTGGAAGAGTTTCTTGAAGCCCATGGCGTTTACGGACACGACGTAGTCTCCCGGGGGCACGTCCAAGATCGCGTAGTGACCCTGCACGTCGGTGGTTGCCGTATACGTTGTCTTTGTATCGTGCTCCGTCGCCGTGACAGCCGCCTTGGGCACCGCGCCGTGTTGCGCATCAAAAACGTAGCCGCTGATCGAACCATTCTCGTTCTGCGCCCGAGTTGCTGTCGCAAGCGCGAACATGCAAAGCGCGACGGTCCCGATCATCCACGCAGCGCGCCTCACCCACCGTTTCATCGCCATCTTGCTCTCCTTCGTAAGTTCGCGTCGCTCCCGCAGTGCCCACGCGAGCCCTCGCGCACATCGCCGTTTCGCTGCACCCAAGATTTCCGAATTGGCACGATCTGAATCGGGGTGGGAAGATACGCCGGAAGCTACGCTTGCAGGCAAGGATGGTACGGTAGGAAACTGTTGATCCGGCGGTCAGCGCTGAGGCTGAACCACTTACGAGGATCGATGCCGACGTATCATACGGTAGCGTCTAGGTTTTTGATTGACACCGTCCTTCCTTGGAGGGAAACTCTGCGCCAACGAGGCGGGGGGATCTGCTATGTCGTCGCGCCCAAAGGCGCTCGATCAGCCGGCGCCCAATGAGAGTGGCGCCCTTCTGTCGCCTACACCAGTCGAGCGTGAAGCTATTCATCAGCAGCTCGAACGCATTCTCGCCCACCCGCACTTCAAACACAGCAAACGGTATCCCAACCTCCTGCGCTATATCGTCGAGCGGACTCTCGATGGCGACGGACACCTGAAGGAACGAACTTTGGGCGTTGAAGTTTTTGGCCGGGATCCCGATTACGACACCAATGACGATCCCGTAGTTCGCATCACCGCCGGGGAAATTCGCAAGCGCATCGCGCAGTATTATCACGAGCTTGGACACGAGTCTGAAATTCGCATCGATCTTCCTCCGGGATCGTACGCGCCGGAGTTTCATCTGTCCGCCGAGCGGCCTGCGATCGATCAAGTTGGTGAGGAGCACGGGCCACAAACCTCCATCGCCTCGCGCGAGTTGCCTGCTGGCCGGTCGCGAAGGCGGCGTTTCTTCGTTTATTTTGCGTTCGTCCTTATTTTCGGGGCGGCGGCGGTCGGCACAGCTCGAGTGAAGGCGTGGGTGGCGCCGCGGCCAATCGATGATTTTTGGGCGCCGATTCTCGACTCGCCCGCACCGTCCCTCGTGGCCATCGGCGAACCCAGCTCCTTGCAGCAGCCCCAGAAGAGAGCCGACTGGAGCGTCTCCGACCATATTTTCGATGGCGACCAGATTTCGTTTTCCGACGCGAACGCACTGTTTCGCTTGGCCGTTCTTCTCGGCGGCCGGGGCAAGCCCGCTCACCTTCAAACCTCGGTAGCGACTTCACTCACGGACCTGCGGCAGGGGCCGGCCGTGTTGATCGCAGGTTACGACAACGAATGGACCGTCCGCTTTACTTCATCGCTCCGCTATCACTTTGTCGCCGGTCCCGATCGCGTGTTTTGGATCGAAGACCGCGACAACCCCTCGCGCAGAAATTGGCAGGTTGATTTCAAACAGAAGTACTCGCAGCTCACCCAGGACTACGCGATCGTATCCCGTTTCTCCGACTCCACGATCGGCCAGCCGGTTGTAATTGCCGCGGGACTGGGCGAAAACGGAACGATCGCCGCCGGCGAGTTTCTCACCGACGCCAACGAAATGAAAAACGCCACGAAAAACGCGCCCATGAACTGGCGCGCTCAAAACGTCGAGTTCGTCATCGCTACCCAAGTAATCAACGAGAGGTCCGGCTGTCCCCGCGTCCTCGCCACATACTACTGGTAACTCGAAATTTCCCAACAGCAAGCACAGGCCTCGCGGCTGGTTTTCCGCAGATTGTGCTCTAGCAAAATTGTCTCCAAGAGGACCAAGTGTTTCGGGACTTGCGATCAATGGCAAATGCTCTAGAATCGACAGTAGTTCCGGCCGTGGGCGTGTAGCTCAGCTGGGAGAGCACCTGCTTTGCAACCACGCCTTTATCTCACCTAAGCCGTTGAATCGGCGCCTTTTCACAGTGCAAATCCCTCTGCAAATTGGGCTACTGATTGGGCTACAGAAAATAACGGTGTTTTGTGATTCGATGAAGCACCGCGGCCTGGACGCTCGGGAGAGTGCCCCGGCCGTCTCACTTCGTGCCGCTTGCACCAAAGTCTTTTACGCGTCGTCGAGGTCTTTTTGTGCGATTTGACAAGGGCATAACCAACCCCCAAATATGTGACGCCCAGAAGCCGAGAGGCTTCGGGATAGGGTGAGTAACTCAGCGCACCCGCCAACTCATCTATACCTTTCTGATAATTGCGTGCGTTGTACTCAGAATGCGCATCGAGTGTAAGCGCTCGGGCACCCAATTGCCGTGCCTCCCGGCTTCGCGCGTTTGACTTCGGAATCTCGCCTAGAGTTGCTCTAGAGATCTTGACGATGTTCGAAGGCACCGACAGTTCGAACCGCGGCACCTCTCCGATCTTTCACAGGAAACTTCTCATCGATCACGATTTACGGATCCCGCGGCTCCGCCCGCGTCTAGGCTCGACGATTTCTGGTCAGCCTCGATGGGGTCCGGAGTGACCGGTTGGCTTATGACAGTAATTGCCGATGATGCCCATTTGAGCCGTTCGTTGCTATCTGCCACTTCCTTCGCGATTTTCGTGAACAACTGATCTTGCATCGCGGTTCGTTTCGTGTAATCCACAACGTAGCTGACTGTGAATTCCAGCGATCCGGAATTTACGGCCAGCGCGACGGTCGGTTCCAAGGGAGGATTTTCGCTTTGATAATTTTCGCTTATAGTTTTCCAGGAGGACTGTGCCTCCAATAGGTACTCACCGATCGCCTCCTTGGCTACCCTCAAAAGCATCGCCCTGGCGAATTGGGAGTCGCTGGTGCCCGTAAGCACAACTTTAATCTCGTCCCAGATAAACCGGAATCCCTGCGAGTAGTTGAACACGGACCCTTTCAAGACAGTGCTGTTGGGGATGCGAGCGATCCGGCCGTTGTATAAGTCCTTGCTGACCCAGTTCCCCGTTTCCATCAACGTTGTTCGCAGGAGTCCGATGTCGATCACGTCACCGCGAATATCGCCGATCTGAACTCTGTCGCCCACGGCATACAGTTTTGAAAAACCGATCGAGAAAGCACCCGCGATGCTGGCAAGCACGTCCTGGAGGGCCACTGCCACACCCGCGCCAGCGACACCCAAAGCAAAGCTGAGGCGACCCAAGCGATCTTCAAAGAGGAGGGCGAGGAAAAGTAGAATCGCAAGGTATCCGCAAAAGACCACGAACTTGCGGACCCTGTAACGCGCGTCGGCCCGGCCAAAGCGCCTGGGCAGCGTTTGTTCGAGCACCCGAAACGTGGCGTGGATGAACAGGATTCCGACAATTGCCGCAACGCACTTGCTGACGAGTGAAAGTGAAACAGCCTCTTTTATGAAATCGTTCATCCAGCCGCCGTCTCCCAGTCCGCCGCTCCAGGGCGAAGAGAGGCTATCGGATCCCGTAAAGCAGAATCAGGCCCTACAATCCGGCATGCGGCTCAAGTGTTCGCTTCGTACTTTTGCGAATAGAGCATGCGCCTGTGCAAGCTGGCAGATTTCTCAACCAACCCTGCACGAAAGGGCCGCCGGCTGTGTTCAGTGCGATCTGCTCCCGTTTTCTCGCGCGATCCGACCCAACCGAAGCACTCCGGCGGCGGCTGAAAAGCGCACAACATCTTTCCTGTCTGACATTGCAGGAATGATGTCCACAAGCAGAGTTGCATCTCCGCGCTTGGCGACTGCTTCGATTGCCGCCGCCCGGACACTCCAGTCCTTATCGGATACGGCTGTGGCAAGTGCCTGGCCGCTGCGCGGGTCCGGGTCGCCGGCTAATTCTCGCGCGGCAGCGGCCCGCGTTGGTGCAGTGCTTCTTTTCTTCCAGGCATGCAGGGCCTCCATCCCATATCCTCCGTAAGGCAGGAAACCAATGCCCTGATCAAATGCAAACCGGACTGCCCGCGAGGGGGTTTTCATTTGATTCAGTTCTTCGGTAATCGGTGACGTTCTGCCCTTCCGCACGCCAACGACAAGCGAATAATACACGTCATATCCCGAGTCGCTCTTGAGCTGGACAAGAGCGTGACCGACAGCAAGCGCGACCGAGATATCTTTATCCGTCAGCAAGCTTTGCAACTTCGGTATGGATTGGGCGGAATCAAGTGCGCCCAGAGCCTTGGCTGCGGCAGCTCGCACGTACGCTTCTTTATCCCCGAGCGCGTCCTCTGCCAATTGCACCGCCGCCGGATCTCCGGAATCGAGGCCGAGCGCCTGGATGGCATTCGCGCGCTTGTCGATGTTTGAGCTGTGTGCTCCCTCCACGAGCATGTTCCAAGCGTGCTTCTGAGCATCGAGCTGCCTCGCTGATTGCTGCGACGCGATCGGCAAGTCGACAGCCGCTGACATGAAACACAGCAACAGAACCAGAAATGCCATGACGGAACGCATTGTGGTGGCACCTTGCCTTTCTGGAGGTCGTGCGAGTCAGTAAGCGACAATCAGCCCGTCTGTTGTCGGAAACTCAAGTCAAGTTCTTTCACCACAAGGCGTGTCGCCAATGAGATCGTCAAATGAAGAATCAGGCAAAACTGCATTGTGATGCCCACAAGAGCGGCCCTCCCATTTGCGCTTGACAATAAGCCAGTGGGCCGTGGTCCTAGATTCCTATTGGCCTGACAGACGCGAAGATGTGAAACCATTCGGCTCTTGGTTCCGCCGAGCATGTCCTGCACAGGTTCCAGAAGACGTCTGGCCAGACGGTGTACCTGCGTGCGCGATGTGACCCCCTTGATCTCCACGACGCACGTGCCTTCCGGATCGGCATCCGCAGGGTGAATGTAATCGCCGCTTTGAGGCCGGCGCCCGTGTCCCTTGCGCGGCGGAGAACGGCATATCGAATGACGTTTATTGTGCCTGGCGTGAGATGCCGAGGCGGCGCATTTTGTCCAGCAAAGTTGTACGTTTTACGCCGAGTCTCGCCGCTGCGCCATGTGTACCTGCGACAACCCATTCGGTTTCCCGCAGGATTCGCAGAATGTGCCTGCGTTCGGCGTCAGCGAGTGTTTCAAATTCAGCAGAGGCGGCTCTGTCGGCCGTTTTTTGTTCAGGGAGCTGAGGACGATGAAGAACCGGCTCGGTTGACAGAATTACGCAACGTTCGATCACGTTCTGCAGTTCGCGGATATTACCTGGCCAGTGATATCGACGCAGAGTCTCGATGTATTCGCTCGGAATCGTGTCGATGCACTTGTTCAAGCGGCGAGCGTATTTAGCAACAAAGTGGCTGATGAGGCAGGGAAGGTCCTCCTGACGGTGACGAAGCGGCGGCAGGTCAATCGGAAATACATTCAAGCGGTAATACAGATCACTGCGAAATTGCCCGTCCTCGACCATCTGATTCAGGTCCTTATTGGTTGCGGCCACCAAACGAAAATTCACACGGATTGTTCGAGCGCTTCCTAGCCTCTCCAGTTCTTGTTCCTGCAAGACTCGCAAGAGCTTGGATTGCAATTCGAGCGGCACATCACCCACTTCGTCGAGGAACAACGTTCCTTCATGGGCAAGTTCGAAACGTCCGATGCTTCGGGCGACCGCGCCCGTAAAAGCTCCCTTCTCGTGACCGAAAAGTTCGCTCTCGAGCAATCCAGCCGGAAGAGCCACGCAGTCCGCCCTGACCATAGCGCGGTCGCGGCGTGAGCTGAAGCGATGGATCGCCTTTGCGATCAG
>Ga0335073_10013701_pt1 | contig 11367 bp, 7 predicted proteins | sample Lox_Sample_22_FD_207093 | JGI IMG/M metagenome (GOLD analysis project Ga0335073, IMG submission 207093) | Soil microbial communities from Loxahatchee National Wildlife Refuge, Florida, United States - Lox_Sample_2.2 | ecosystem: Environmental > Terrestrial > Soil > Wetlands | place: USA: Florida... | reverse complement strand
CGAAGAACGAGCGCAGCCCCGCCGACCTGGCCGAGGCCGCGGCGGCCACATCGTCGAGCCGCCCGCCCGCCTGCGCCGTCTGCGCGGCGGACATCGCGGCGAAGCCCAGGCCCATGCCGAGGGATCGCGAGTCGACGACCCGGACCGGGACCGGCGCGTCGCCCGCCGCCAGCCGGGCCGAGCCGACCGTCCCTGACAGGCTCGCGGACAGGTGGACCGAGACCACGGCCGCGGCACCCGCCGCCGCGGCGGCCGCGTAGGCGGCGGCGAATCGCTCCGGTGCCGGGCTGGCCGTGCTGAGCCGGGCCCCGCGGCCGACCCCCGCGCCGAGCTCGCCGGACAGCGCGGACGGGCCGTCGTCGGCCGACAGGCCGCCGGCCACGACGCGCAGCGGCACGACCAGGATTCCGGAGCGCGCCGCGAGGCCGGCCGGCAGGCAGGCCGTTGAGTCGGTGACCACCGCGACCGCTGCGGCCATGACCGAAGACTATCCGCCGCGACCCTGGGTCAGCCGAACACCGGCTCGCCGCCCCGCCACACCCGCAGCGGCTTGAGCCCGTAGGCCCAGGCGAAGGCGCCCTCGTGGTCGGCGTCCCAGGCCACGATGTCGGCGTAGCGGCCGCGGACCATCGCGCCCCGGTCCGGCGCGCGCAGGGCGTGCGCCCCGCCCACGGTGGCCGCGCGCAGCGCCTCGGTCACGCTCATCCCGAAGTGGGCCACCGCCAGTGCGATGACCAGCGGCATCGAGGTGATCCCGGTGCCGCCCGGGGAGTGATCGGAGCCAAGCGCCACCGGCGCTCCCAGGTCGAGCAGCGAGCGGACCGGCGGGGTCCGGCCGGCCTTCAGCGACGTGGCCGGGCAGACCACGGCGGCCACGCCGGCCCGGGCCAGCGCCGTGACGTCCTTCTCGTCGGCGTCGTGCAGCAGGTCGGCCGACGCGCAGCCGATCTCCGCGGCCAGCCGGGCCGCCCCGTTGCGCGAGTCGCCGCACGCGTGCAGCCGGGGCAGCAGGCCGCAGGCCCGCCCGGCGCTGAGCACCCAGCGGGCCTCGCGCTCGGTGAACCGGCCGTCGTCGCAGTAGACGTCGACGCTGTCGGCGCCGGCCACGGCCGCGTCGGCGCACCAGCCGCTGACCGCGTCGATGTAATCGTGGCGGCGCCCGAAGTACTCCGGGGGCACGGCGTGCGCGGCGAGGAACGTCGCGTGCACCCGCGGCACGCCGTGCTCGCCCTCCAGCGACCGGAGCAGGCGGATGTCGGCCAGTTCCCCGTCCCTGGTCAGGTGGTAGCCGGTCTTGGCCTCGATCGTCGTGGTCCCGGACTGCAGCCAGTCACGCAGCCGCGCCCGCACCTGGTCGCAGAGCGTCCACGGATCGGTCCCCCTGGTCACCGTGACCGTCGAGGCCATGCCGCCGCCGGCGGCCGCGATCTCCCTTGCCGAGGACCCGCTGGAGCGCATGGCCAGTTCCGCGTACCGGTTGCCCGCGTAGACGGGGTGGGTGTGGGCGTCGATGAGCCCGGGCGTGACCAGCCCGCCGTTGAGGTTTTCCACGTGATCGACGTCGACGATGTCCGCGATCACGCCGGGCAGGCTGCCCGGAAGCTCCGATGCCGGGCCAACCCAGGCAATACGCTCGTCATGGCACAAAATCGCCGCGTTGCTCCATACCTCGGAACCGGTCCACAGCCGGCCGATATTCGTGAGCAAGCGGACGGTCACCCTACGGCGCCCCCCTCGGAGAGGTGCCATGGCGCGGAACCCGGCCGGCCATGCGCGTCACCTGCCAAGACCTGTGCCCGGCGCGATAGCGCCGGCGCAATCACCCAGCTGAAGAGATCCCCGTATAGGAACGCTGCGGATGGTGCCAACCAACATATCGGTTGAGTCACGCTATTGCACCAGAGGGTCCTTGTACAGAGGCCCGCGCAGATTGCCTTGGCTAAATGGCAGACCGAAACGCTGAGTGCCCTTCCGCCTCCGGCGAGTCGCCCCCGTGACGGCCGGCCCGGGCACTTCGGCCGGGATGCGAACCGGCCCCGCGGGCGGTGTTCCCGCCGCGGCGGGGAGACACTCGTGCCCCGACAGCACTGGGCAGGCCGCGGCCATAACGTGGCCGTCCGCCGGGGAATCGCGGCGGCCGCGGCGCCGCCCGTCACGGGCGCTATCGCGGCTCTTCCGTCCGGCAATTGCCCCGCGCCGCCCGCGCGGGGACCCGCCCGCGCCGCGCCGTATCACGACGCCAGCCCGGCCCGGACGCCAGCATTGTCCGGTCAAGGAATTCCGGCCGGGAACCAATTGAACTTCCGCTATGTAATTGCGTGGTTATCGCGACATTGCGGGCCGCAATCGTGTGCATCCCGGCCGCGGGCACGCGAACGGAATTTCCCCTGGGGGATTACCGTGAGGACGCGGCGGAGGCCTCGAACCGGCCTAGTTCGGCGGCAAGGCCGGGCGGCACCCGCGCGGTGAGCTCGGTGCCGTCCTGCCCGTGCCGGACGGCCAGGACCTCGCCCTCCTGGTGCGCGCGGGACACCAGGTCGCCCCGGTCATACGGGACCGTGACAACGACCTCCCGGTGGCGGCGCGGCAGCAGCCGCTCGATCTCGCGCATGAGGTCGTCGACCCCGGCGCCGGTCCGGGCCGAGACCAGCACCGAGACGGGCTCGGCCAGCCGCAGCCCTTCCACCTCGATCGGGTCGGCCTGGTCGGCCTTGTTGATCACGACCAGCTCGGGGATGTCCCCGGCGCCGATCTGGCCGAGCACCTCGCGCACGGCGGAGATCTGCGCCCGCGGGTCCGCGTCCGAGCCGTCGACAACGTGCAGGATCAGGTCCGCCTCGGTGACCTCTTCCAGCGTCGAGCGGAAGGCGTCGACCAGCTGGTGCGGCAGATGCCGGACAAACCCGACCGTGTCGGTCAGCGTGAACGGCCAGCCGCCCGGCGTCCTGGCCCGCCGCACCGACGGGTCGAGGGTGGCGAACAGCGAGTCGTCGACCAGCACCTGCGCCCCGGTCAGCCGGTTCAGCAGGCTGGACTTTCCCGCGTTGGTGTACCCGGCGATCGCGACCGACGGCACCTCGCGCCTCCGGCGGCGGCCGCGCTGCACCTGCCGGCCGACGGACATGCCGGCGAGCTCGTGCCGCAGCTTGGTCACCCGGGCCCGGATCCGCCGCCGGTCGGTCTCGATCTTCGTCTCGCCCGGGCCGCGGGTTCCGATGCCGCCGCCGCCGGCCACCCGGCCGCCGGCCTGCCGGGACAGCGACTCGCCCCAGCCGCGCAGCCGCGGCAGCAGGTACTGCAGCTGAGCCAGCTCGACCTGCGCCTTGCCCTCCTTGCTGCGGGCGTGCTGGGCGAAGATGTCGAGGATCAGCGCGGTGCGGTCGACGACCTTGACCCGGACGATGCCCTCCAGCCTGCGCAGCTGGCCGGGGGCGAGCTCCCCGTCACAGATCACGGTGTCCGCGCCCGTCGACGCGACGATCTCGGCCAGCTCGGCCGCCTTGCCCGCGCCGACGTACGTTGCCGAGTCCGGGCGGCCGCGCCGCTGGATCAGGCCGTCGAGAACCTGCGATCCCGCCGTCTCGGCCAGCCGGGACAGCTCGCGCAGCGAGTTCTCCGCGGTGGCCAGCGTCCCGTCGGTCCAGACGCCCATCAGGACCACGCGCTCCAGCCGCAGTTCGCGGTACTCGACCTCGGTGACGTCCTGGAGCTCGGTGGACAGCCCGGCCACCCGGCGCAGCGCGTGCCGGTCCTCCAGGTCCAGCTGGCCGGCCTCGTCCGGCTCGGCCGGCCCGGTGCCGCCGGGCGTCACGGGCATCTGGCTCGGTAGTGCTGACATCTTCCTCCCACATTAGGCTCCGCGGCCGGGCACCGCCCGGCCGGCCGCCGGTCGTGACGATGGTCCCACGGCGCCGGAGCCTGGTCATCCGGTTAAACCCCGCCTCCGTCACTGATAGTGCTAACGCTCGAGGCGTGCCAGTCGTGACCCGGAACGGCCCGCCGATCGCGATCGCGCGCCGCCTGGGCCCGCGCGCCCCCGCCCGGTCGCGCCGGGCCGGGCTCGGCGCTATGGGCCTTGAGCGTTCAATTGGGTTGGAATGTGCGTAAATGGGCGGTCAGGCTGCCCGCTGCGGCGGGCGGCCGCCCGCACCCGCCCAGGACAGCCCGCCCGCGCCCCCTTACGCTTGACAGCACGCTGCCGCCACGACCCGGGAGGAGCCAGGCGTGACCGAGACCGAGGGCGTCCAGATCACCGGGCCAGCCGGTGAGCGCTACGACGAGATCCTCACCGACGACGCGCTCGGCCTGCTGGCCGCGCTGCACCGGGAGCTCGCGCCGCGCCGGGCCGAGCTGCTCGCGGCCCGTGCCCGCCGTCAGCAGGAGCTCATCGCCGGCGCGAACTTCGACTTCCTGCCGCAGACCCGGCAGATCAGGCAGGACCGGTCCTGGCAGGTCGCGCCGCCCGCGCCCGGCCTGGTCGACCGGCGGGTGGAGATCACCGGGCCGACCGACAAGAAGATGACGATCAACGCCCTGAACTCCGGCGCGAAGGTCTGGCTGGCCGACTTCGAGGACGCGAACACCCCGCTGTGGGACAACATGATCACCGGCCAGCTCAACCTGAAGGACGCGCTGGACCGCCGGATCGACTTCACCAGCGCCGACGGCAAGGACTACCGGCTGCGGCCCGACGACGAGCTGGCCACGATCGTGGTCCGGCCGCGCGGCTGGCACCTGGACGAGAAGCACCTGCTGATCGACGGCCAGCGGGCCTCCGGCAGCCTGGTCGACTTCGCGCTGTACCTCATCCACTGCGCCCGGCGCCAGCTGGACAAGGGCAAGGGCCCGTACTTCTACCTCGCCAAGATCGAGAGCCACCTGGAGGCGCGGCTCTGGAACGACGCCTTCAACCTGGCCCAGGACCGGATGGGCATCCCCCGCGGCACGATCCGGGCCACGGTGCTGATCGAGACCATCCCGGCGGCGTTCGAGATGGAGGAGATCCTCTACGAGCTGCGCGAGCACAGCGCCGGGCTGAACGCGGGCCGCTGGGACTACCAGTTCAGCATCATCAAGAAGTTCCGCACCCGGGGCCGCGACTTCGTGCTGCCCGACCGCAACGCGGTGACGATGACCGCGCCGTTCATGCGCGCCTACACCGAGCTGCTGGTCAAGACCTGCCACGCCCGGGGGGCGCACGCGATGGGCGGGATGGCCGCGTTCATCCCGAGCAGGCGCGACCCCGAGGTCAACGAGAAGGCGCTGGCCAAGGTCCGCGAGGACAAGACACGCGAGTCGTCCGACGGCTTCGACGGCTCCTGGGTGGCCCACCCGGACCTGGTGCCGCTGTGCCAGGAGGTGTTCGACGGCGTGCTGGGCGAGCGGCCCAACCAGCTGGCCAAGCGGCGCGACGACGTCGAGGTCACCGCGGCCGACCTGCTGGCGATCGACAAGACGCCGGGCGGCATCACCGAGGCCGGGCTGCGCAACAACGTCAGCGTGGGCCTGCAGTACCTGGCCAGCTGGCTGGCGGGCAGCGGCGCGGTGGCCATCTTCAACCTGATGGAGGACGCCGCGACCGCGGAGATCTCCCGCTCGCAGGTGTGGCAGTGGCTGCACAACGACGTGATCCTGGCCGAGGGCCAGCCGGTCACCAGGGAGCTGGTCGAGCGGATCATCGGCGAGGAGCTGGCCCTGATCAGGGAGCAGTACGGCGACGCGTTCGACGCCGGCCGGTTCGAGGAGGCCGTGGCGCTGTTCAAGGAGGTCGCGCTCGCCGACGACTACGCCGAGTTCCTGACCATCCCGGCGTACGAGCGCATGCCCTGACCGGTTCGCCGGGCTGGCCAACCGGGCGCGCGAGGGGCACGCTGGGAAGAACGGATCCCGGTGCCGGGCGGACGGCGGGCTGGAGGCGAGGCTGATGACAGCGCGGGTGACCGAGGCCGGGGCGCCCGGCGGGACCGCGGTCGGCGCGCTGATCCCGCGGATGACCGAGATCTGCGGCGCGGACGGCGTCCTGTCCGACCCGCTGCAGCTGGCCACCTACGAGTGCGACGGGCTGACCGCGCACCGGTGCTCGCCCGGGCTGGTGGTGCTGCCGGTCACGGCCGAGCAGGTGGCCGCGGTGGTCGCCGTGTGCGCCCGGGCGAAGGTCCCGTTCGTGGCCCGCGGCTCGGGCACCGGCCTGTCCGGCGGGGCGCTCCCCCGGGCCGACGGCGTGCTGATCGTGACCTCGAAGATGCGGCGCATCATCGCGATCGACGCGCAGAGCCGCCGGGCCATCGTGGAACCGGGGGTGACCAACCTCGCGGTGAGCAAGGCCGCGGAGCCGTACGGGCTGTTCTACGCGCCCGACCCGTCCAGCCAGGTGGTCTGCTCGGTCGGCGGCAACGTGGCCGAGAACTCCGGCGGAGCGCACTGCCTCAAGCACGGCTTCACCGTGCACCACGTGACCGGCCTGCAGATCGTCACCCCGGACGGCGAGCTGACCTGGCTCGGCGACGGCACCGGCGCCGCCCCCGGCTACGACCTGGTCGGCGCGTTCACCGGGTCCGAGGGCACGCTCGGCATCGTCACCAAGATCATCGTCAAGCTGACCAGGATCCCGGAGGCGGTGACCACGCTGCTGGCCGCGTTCGCGACCATGGGGGCCGGCGGCGCCGCGGTGTCCGCGATCATCGGCTCCGGCATCCTGCCCGGCGCGATCGAGATGATGGACGCCCTGGCCATCGAGGCGGCCGAGGCCGCGGTGGCCTGCCGCTACCCCGAGGGCGCGGGCGCGGTGCTGATCGTCGAGCTGGACGGCCCCGCGGGCGACGTCGAACGGGAGACCGCCGCGGTCCGCGCGATCTGCGAGCGCGAGGGCGCCTACGAGATCCGCGCCGCGCACGACGCGGCCGAGCGCGCGGCGATCTGGACCGGGCGCAAGTCGGCGTTCGCCGCGGTTGGCCGGATCAGCCCGGCGTACATCGTCCAGGACGGGGTGGTGCCGCGGACCGCCCTTGGCGAGGTGCTGGACCGCATCGCCGAGCTGTCCGCGGCCTCGGGGGTCCGGGTGGCCAACGTGTTCCACGCCGGCGACGGCAACCTGCACCCGCTGGTGCTGTTCGACGACACCAAGCCGGGCGCGGAGCAGGCCGCCGCGGAGGTATCCGGCGCGATCCTTGACCTGTGCATCAGCCACGGCGGCTCGATCACCGGCGAGCACGGGGTGGGCGTGGACAAGTCCCGGTACATGCCGAAGATGTTCGGCCCCGGCGACCTGGACACGATGCAGCTGCTGCGTTGCGCCTTCGACCCGGCCGGGCTGTGCAACCCGGGCAAGATCTTCCCCACTCCGCGGCTGTGCGGCGAGGTCCCCGGCGTGCGCCGCGAGCCGCACCCGCTGGTCGCCTCCGGGCAGGTGGAGCAGTTTTGAATTCCCCAACGCACCGTCTCGGGGCGGGACGCCGATGACCGCCGGCTCGCTGCCCGGGGCGCTGGCCGGGGCACTGACCCGGGCCTGCGCCGACGTCCGCGAGGCCGGCCCGGATGACGCGGTGGCCGGGGTCGTGCCGCGCTTCGTGGCCCGCCCGGCCGACGTGGCCGAGGCCGCCTCCGTGATGCGCGCCGCGGCCGACGCGGGCCTGACCGCGGTGCCGCGCGGGGCCGGAACCAGGCTCGCCTGGGGCTGCCCCCCGGCCGGCTGCGACCTGGTGATCGACGCCAGGGGGCTGGACCGGCTGCTCGAGCACGCGGCCGGCGATCAGGTGGTCCGGGTCCAGGCCGGGGTCGGCCTGGACCAGCTGTCCGCGACGCTGGCCGGGGCCGGCCAGCGGCTGGCGCTCGACCCTCCGCCCGCCCACGGCACGGTCGGCGGGTTGCTCGCGACCGGCGTGGCCGGCCCGCTGCGGTTGCGGTTCGGCACGCCGCGGGACCTGGTCATCGGGATCACCGTGGTGCGGGCCGACGGCACCGTGGCGTCCTCGGGCGGCAAGGTCGTGAAGAACGTGGCCGGCTACGACCTCGGGAAGCTGTTCGCGGGCTCCTACGGGACGCTCGGGCTGATCGCGGAGGCGGCGTTCCGGCTGCATCCGCTGCCCGGTGCGACCTCGTTCGTCAGCCTGGACGCCCCGGACGCGGACGCGGCGCAGTCGGCCCTGGCGGCGGCGGCCGGCTCGCCGCTGGCGCCGTCCGCGGCCGAGATCGACCGGCCCTCCCGGCAGGGGCCGGTCCGGGTCGGCGTCCTGCTGGAGGGCGACCCCGAGGGGGTGGCCGAGCGTTCCGCGCGGCTGACCACGCTGCTGGGCGAGCGGGCCTCGGCGTCCGCGGCACCGCCGGCCTGGTGGGGCCGGGACGCCGCCGCCGCGCCGGACGGCACGCTGATCCGGATCGGGTTCTGGGCCGGGGCGCTGGCGCGGGTGCTCGCGGCCGTGGACGCCGCCGCGGCCGAGGCCGGGCTCGATCCCCTGGTCGGCGGGTCCGCCGCGGCCGGGGTGATCCACGCCGCGGTCGGCGGGGACGCGCCCGCGGGCGCGGTGGCGCGGTTCGTCCGCGGCCTGCGCGCCGGGCTCGCCGGCCCGTCCGCCGCTCCCGCCGCTGCCGCCGCTCCCGCCGCTCCCGCCGCTGCCGCCGCTGCCGCCGCTCCCGCCGCTCCCGCCGCTGCCGCCGCTGCCGCCGGGCACGCCGGGACCGGCGGCCCGGTGCCTGCCGCGTCCCCGTCATGGGCGAGCGCGGTCGTGCTGCACGCCCCGGATGAGGTGCGCGCCGCCGTCGACCTGTGGGGCCCGGTGCCCGCGCTCGGCCTGATGCGGGCGGTCAAGGACCAGTTCGACCCGGAACACAGGATGGCGCCCGGCCGGTTCGCGGGAGGAATCTGATGACGGCGGCGGCGCAGGGTCCCGGCCGGCGCGACGCGGGGCTCGACCCCTCGGGCGAGCTGCGCGGGCTGGCCGGTGACTGCGTGCACTGCGGCTTCTGCCTGCCGTCCTGCCCGACCTACCAGCTATGGGGCGAGGAGATGGACTCGCCCCGGGGCCGGATCCACCTGATTACCCAGATCCTGGACGGGACCGCGGGCACCGCCGCCACCGCCACCCACCTGGACCGCTGCCTGGGCTGCATGGCCTGCGTGACGGCGTGCCCGTCCGGCGTCCGCTACGACCGGCTGATCGAGGCCGCCCGCGGCTGGGCCGAGGAGCGCCCGGGCGCGGCGGCGGACGGCGACGGGCCGGCGGCTACGGCAGCGCCGCTGCCCCCGCGGTCGCGGCGGGACCGGGCGATCCGGGCCGCCATCTTCCGGTTGTTCCCCTACCCGCGGCGGCTCCGGGCGGCCACCGCGCCGCTGCGCGCCGCCCAGCGGACCGGGCTGGACACGCTCATCGACCGCAGCGGCCTGGCGGGCCGGCTGCCGCCCGAGCTCGCCAGCGCGCTGCGGCTGGCGCCGCGCCCGGGTCCGGCGGGCCGTGCGGACGGCGCGGACCGCGCGGGCCGCGCGGGCCGCGCGGGCGGCGCGGGCGGCGCGGGCGGCGCGGGCGGCGCGGGCGGCGCGGACGCACCCGCGGACGGCCTGGGCCGAGCGGGCCGAGCGGGCGGCGCCGGGAGGGCGGGCGGCCGGCGGGCGCGCGCCGGGAGGCTACCGGAGCGCGTCCCGGCCCGGGGCCCGCGCCGCGCCACCGTCGGCATGCTGACCGGCTGCGTGCAGCGGGTCTTCTTTCCCCAGGTCAACGCCGCGACCGCGCGGGTCCTTGCCGCCGAGGGCTGCGACGTGATCATCCCCGGGGATCAGGGCTGCTGCGGCGCGCTTTCCCTGCACGGCGGCCGCAGGTCCGAGGCGGTCAGGTTCGCGCGGCAGGCGATCGAGACCTTCGAGCGGGCCGGCGTCGACGCGGTCGTGGTCAACGTGGCCGGCTGCGGGTCGGCCATGAAGGAATACCGGGAGCTGCTGGCCGACGATCCCGCCTGGAGCGCACGCGCGGCCGCGATGGCGCGCCAGGTCCGGGACCTCAGCGAGTTCCTGGTCGAACTCGGCCCGGCCGCGACCCGGCACCCGCTCGATGTCAACGTGGCCTACCACGCGGCCTGCCACCTCGCCCACGCCCAGCGGATCACGGCCCAGCCGCGCGAGGTGCTGGCCGCGATACCCGGCCTGCGCCTGGCCGAGATCGCCGACGGCGGCACCTGCTGCGGGTCGGCGGGCATCTACAACCTGGTCCAACCGGAGCCAGCCCGCGAGCTCGGCCGGCGCAAGGCCGCCAACGTCGCGGCCGCCGGTGCCGACCTGCTGGTGACCGCGAACCCGGGCTGCGCCATGCAGATCGCCTCGTCGCTCGCGGCGAGCGGGCAGCAGATGCCGATGGCGCACATCGCCGAGGTGCTGGACGCCTCCATCCGGGGCGCGGGCGCCTCCACGCTGCTCGCCTGAGCCTCGGCGGGGCCAATCGCGCCCGGCCGAGGCGCGGCCAATGGCGGCAAGGTCCCAACGCTGCTCTTCTTTTGACCGCGTTGGACAGGTCACGTCATTGAACGGGCCGACGGCACCGGCTCGGCTCGGTGCGATTTGCCCGATAAATGCAAAAAAACCGGCTTTCGGATCGGCCGGTCGTGGCCTTGCCGACCAATTTCGGACAGTCCTGAGTTTCGGACGAGCTTTTTCGGACCGCGTAGCGTGTCCGAATCTGATGGCATTCAAGCCCCGGGCCTTCAGGCGGGCTGCCGGCGCCCATCTAGACCGGTCCCAAGGCGGCTGCCGACATCATCCAGACGCCAGTCTCGACGCAGAGTGACGTCGCGGATGACTTGACTATGACGTCTACTGATGTCACCATGACGTCATGGAGCTGTCAGACTTCGTCGGGAAGCTGCGCGGGGAGCTCGTGTCGCTCACCCGTTTCGCGGGCGAGGACGTGACCCGGGCGGCAGAGCTGCTCAGCGAGGCGCTTGACTCCGCGGTACGGCTGACCCTGCTGGAGGTGCTGTCGGCCGCTGCCGCGGACGTCACGGCCCGGCTGGACGACACGGTGGTCGAGGTGCGGCTCGCCGACGGCGAGCCGGCGTTCGTCGTCACCACCGCGCCCGCGGACGCGGAGTACGAGCAGCAGATCCCGGCCGCGGCCACGGATGCCGAGCCCGGCACCGCCCGGCTGACGCTGCGGCTGCCCGACGCGCTCAAGGCCCGCATCGAGGCCGAGGCCTCGCGCGACGGCATGTCGGTCAACACCTGGCTGGTCCGGGTGGCCGGCCGGGCACTGGACAACCCGGGACGGCCCGGCAAGGCGGCCGGCCGGCGCGGCCCCGGGCAGCGCATCACCGGCTACGCCAGGAGCTGACGTGGCGTCCCAAATAGCAGCAGTACGTTCAAGAAGGGATCTGAAGAGATGACTTCGT
>Ga0335073_10013700_pt1 | contig 11368 bp, 9 predicted proteins | sample Lox_Sample_22_FD_207093 | JGI IMG/M metagenome (GOLD analysis project Ga0335073, IMG submission 207093) | Soil microbial communities from Loxahatchee National Wildlife Refuge, Florida, United States - Lox_Sample_2.2 | ecosystem: Environmental > Terrestrial > Soil > Wetlands | place: USA: Florida... | reverse complement strand
CCGAGATCCGCGGGTTTGCCTACCCGTACGGGTCGATGGACGCGGCGGCCCGCCGCGCGGTCCGCGACGCCGGCTACGAGCACGCGTGCGCCGTGGAGGCCTCGACGGCCGAGATGGGGCTGATGGCACTGCCCAGGATGTACATAGGCCAGCAGGACGATGCCGCGCGGATGGCAGCCAAGCGGCTGCTCTACAGGGGGCGTATCGCGCTCAGAGGGAGAAGTTCATGAAGGTTCTTCACGTGATCACCGGTCTCGACGCCGGGGGGGCCGAGCTGCAGCTCGCGATGATACTGCGGCACACGCGGCACGAGTCGGACGTGGTGACGCTGTACAACCCGGGCCCGGTCGCGGAGCAGATCGAAGCGCAGGGAACCACCGTGCGCAACATCGGGATGCAGAGCAACACCGAGCTGCCCGCGCTGCTGCGGCTGCGCAAGCTGATCAGGGACGGGCAGTACGACGTGGTCCACACGCACCTGTACCGGACGCAGATCTACGCCCGCCCCGCGGCGCGCCTGGCGGGGACGCCGGTGGTGCTGACGACCGAGCACTCGATCGGCGAGACGCACATCGAGCGGCGCAAGATGACCAGGGGAGTGCGCGCGCTCTACCTCACCTCGGAGCGGTTCTCCGACGCCACGATCGCGGTCTCCGACATCGTCAAGGACCGCCTCGTGCGATGGGGCGTGCGGCCCGGCAAGATCACCGTGATCCCCAACGGGGTGGACACCGACGGCCTCGGCTTCGATGCGGCCGCGCGGGACCGGGTCCGCGAGCAGTTCGGCATCTCACCGGACACGTACGTGATCGGCGCGCTCGGCCGGCTCGACCCGAACAAGCGCGTAGACCTGACCATGGAGGCCGCCGCGCCTATGCTGGGCGAGCGGTGCAAGATCCTGGTGATCGGCCGCGGCGAGGACCAGGCCAGGCTGGAGGCAGCGGCCGAGCGGATCGGCGTAACCGAGCACGTGATCTTCGGCGGCTACCAGAAGGACACCACGGCGATGCTCGCCGCCTTCGACCTCTACGTGGCCGCCTCGCTGCAGGAGACGTTCGGGCTGTCCGTGCTCGAGGCGCTGGCCAGCGGGCTGCCCGTGCTCTACACGACCTGCCCGGCCCTGGACGGCATCCAGACCGAACGGGCCCGCATGGTGGCGGGCACCGTGGACGTGATGCGGGACGAGATCCGCAAGGAGGTCGAAGCCGGGCCGCGGCCGCGTGCGGCCGATAGCAAGGTATTCGACCGCTATGGCATCGAGTCGGTGGTCCACCGGATCGATGACCTGTACGAGCAGGTTCTGGCGAGCCGCCCGCGACGGGCGCAGCAGAGGGTGGCGCGCCGGGCCGCGAAGGGTGCGAGCTGAACCTTTGAAGTCAGGTGACGTGAACTTATATGGATGTGGCGCTCATCGGGGAAGGCACCTACCCGCACCAGTTCGGTGGGGTCAGCGTGTGGTGCGACCAACTTGTCCGCGGGATGCCGGACTACGACTTCTTGCTGGTCGCCCTCGTCGCCACGGGCAAGGAACCGGTGCGGTGGTCGCTGCCCGACAACGTGACGTCCGTGACCGACGTGCCGCTGTGGGGCCCGCCGCCCCCCGGGCCGGCCTCGCGCCGCCCGGGCCTCGCCGGAAAGCTGAACCTCCGGACCGCGGCATGCCCGCAGCTAGGCGAGCTGATCGATATCTTGCTCGCCCCTCCGGCGGAGCATCAGGATCGCTTCGCCGACGTGCTGCGCGAGGTGTTCGAGTTCGCCCAGAAGGAGGACTTGACCGCCAGCCTGTCCAGCGAGGGCGCGATAAACCTGCTCAGCGAGGCCTGGCGGGACTGGCGGCCGGACGCGACCGACGTCTCGCCCACGCTGTACGACGCGGCGATGGCCATGCAGCTGCTGGAGCACTCGCTGCGCCCGCTGTCGCACCCGCCGGTGCGGGCCGACGTCGCGCACGCGGTGACCAACGGTCTGGGCGCGCTGCCGGCCCTGGCCGCCAAGTGGCGGTACGGCACCCCGATGATCGTCACCGAGCACGGCATCTACATGCGCGAGCAGTACCTGCACAGCCGCACCGGCCCGTTCCGGTGGCCGGTGCGCGCGCTACACCTGCGGTTCCTGCGCCGCATGTGCTCCCTCGGCTATCACGAGGCCGAGATGATCACGCCGGGCAACGTCTACAACAAGCGCTGGGAGGAACAGCTCGGCGCCGACCTGTCCCGGGTCCGGACGGTCTACAACGGGGTGGACCCGGCCGACTTCCCGGCCAGCCAGGGCGAGCCCGAGACCCCGACGATCTCGTGGGCGGGCCGGATCGACCCGGTCAAGGACCTGGAGACGCTGCTGCTGGCGTTCGCGCTCGTGCACCGGCAGATGCCTGCCGCCCGGCTGCGGATGTTCGGCTCGCCGCCTCCGGGCCAGGAGCCCTACCTGGAGCGTTGCCGGGCGCTCGCGGTTGAGCTGGGTATCGCCGAGGCCGCGACGTTCGAGGGGCGGGTGGCCGACATCCGGGACGCTTATGACGCCGGGCAGGTGGTGGCGCTCTGCAGCATCGCCGAGGGATTCCCCTACACCCTCATCGAGGCGATGACCTGCGGACGCCCGTGCGTGGCCACCGACGTGGGCGGGGTCAGCGAGGCCGTGACCGATACCGGCATGATCGTGCCGCCGCGCAGCCCCGAAGCGCTCGCGCAGGCCTGCCTCACGCTGCTGAAGGACGCCGACCTGCGGCGGCGGCTGGGCGCCGCCGCCCGCATGCGTGCACTGGAGTACTTCACCGTCGACCGGGCGATCAGCGCGTTCGACGAGATCTACACGTTCGTCGGCGCAGGCCTCAAGCTACCGACCGCCGAGGCGGACGACGAGGCGGACGACAAGGTGGCCACCCCGGCCGACCAGCGCGAGACCCTGTTGCTGGAGGTGGCCGGATGAGCAACGGCCACGCGCCCAGCCCGCTCCCGCCGGCCGTCCCGGCGGAGGTCGGCGACGCCGGGCGGATCGCGACGGCCAACGGCCACTCGCGCGCGCCCCGCACGGTCGCGGCGCTCTGCGAGCAGTTCGGCTCGATCTGCGAGTCGGCGGTCGATCCGCTGGAGATCGCCAGCGCGCTGGAACTCGAGGGCCTCGGCGATCAGGTGGCGAAGCTGCGCTACGGCTTCCGCGACGTGTTCGCGCTGGCCCAGGACATGTACTTCCGGGTGCCGCGCGATCCGACGACGGAGCTGGCGCCGCCCGCTGACCCGTGGCAGGGCAGCGGCAGCCGGTGGCGGCCTGCCCTGCACAGCCTGCTCTACGCCCTGCCGGGGATCTGCTTCCCCGCTGCGATCGGGCTGCTGATCGGCCGCGGTGTCGAGTTCGCGCTGATCGTGGCGCTGGCCGTGGCGTGGTCGATGGGCCAGGGACTGGCCTACCTTGGCTACACGCGGCTCGGCCGGACGATGGACGTGGGCCAGACCCGGCGGGTGCTGCGGCTCGGCCTGGCGGCGGGGCTGACCGTGGTCGTGCTCGCGATGGCGGTGACCGGGCGGGTGCTGCACACACCGACCTCGGCGCTGCTGTTCGGCGCGGGCGAGGGCGTGTACATGCTGGGCGCCGGCGCGGCGATGGTGCTCGGCGCCGAGGTGTGGCTCACGCTCGCGCTCGCGCCGGGCGTGCTGGTCAGCGCGGCGTTCCTGTCCCTCGGGCGGCCGGCCCGCCTGGAGCACCTCACCTGGGCCGCGCTGGCCGCCACCCCCATCCTGGCGCTGGTGATCGCGCTGGTCTGCACCCGCAGCACCGGCAAGCGCGAGGGCGAGCTGTTCCAGCGGGACGAGTGGATCGGCGCCCTGCCGGCGATCGGATTCGGGCTGGTCGCCGCGGGCCTGCTGATCTTCCCCGTCGCGGCGGGCCCGGACGGCCACGGCGGAATCAACGTCGGGGCGCTGCTCGCCGCGCTGCCGCTCTCGCTGAGCATGGGCGTGGCCGAGTGGTGCCTGCTGTGGTACCGCAGGCGCGCCCAGCGGCTGCTGCGCACCTCCCGGGAGATGTCGAAGTTCGCGGTCCGGGCGCGGCTGATCCTGCTGGCCACGGTGGCGATGTACGTGGTCTCGGCCGTGGCGCTGATGGCGCTGACCGTCGTGGTCGCCGCCCGGACCGGGCTCGTCGTGCCCCGCCTGGCCTACCTGCCCCAGCTCGGGGTGTACCTGGTCCTCGCGGCGGCCATGTTCCTCGCGCTGACGCTGCTGGCGTTCGGCTCGCGGATCTTCCCCCTGGTCGCCTGCGCGTGCGCGCTGGCCTTCCAGCTCGTTTTCCGCGAGTTCGGCATGCTCGCCCAGATCGTGGCGACCGTTGACCTGTTGCTGGCGGTCGGCGGGTACGCCGCCATCGTGCTGTCCAGGACGGCACGCCATGCCTACTACTAGGCCGGGGCAGCGGGCCAGGCCAACCCCGAAGCTGCACGTTGGGGATTGTGTAAAACCTATAAATATGGAGGAATAACGTCATGACCGACGATATTGTGGCAGTGACCGGAGCCGAGGGCTTCATCGGCTCACACCTGGTGGAGGCGCTGGTGCGGCGCGGGCACCGGGTCAAGGCCATGGTCCTGTACAACATGTTCAGCTCGAGGGGGTGGCTGGACACGCTGGACGGCGACGTCATGGACCAGGTCGACGTGGTGTTCGGGGACGTCCGCGACCCGGCGACCGTCCGGGAGCTGGTGGAGGGCGCCGCGGTCGTCTACCACCTGGCCGCGATCGGGTCGGTGCCCTACTCCTACAGCGCGCCGCGGTCGTTTATTGACACCAACACGATTGGCACGATGCACGTGCTGGAGGCGGTGCGCGCCTGCCGGACCCCGCGGCTCGTGCACACCTCGACCAGCGAGACCTACGGCACCGCGCGCACGGTCCCGATCAGCGAGTCGCACCCGCTGCAGGCCCAGTCGCCGTACGCGGCGTCCAAGGTGGCCGCGGACAAGCTGGCCGAGTCGTACCACCTGAGCTTCGGGGTTCCGGTGGTCACGCTGCGGCCGTTCAACACCTTCGGCCCGCGCCAGTCCACCCGGGCCGTCATCCCGCAGATCATCACCCAGCTCGCGAGCGGCTCCCGGCAGCTGATGCTGGGCGCGCTGGACCCGACCCGCGACTTCTCCTACGTGCTCGACACGGCCGAGGCGTTCATCACGCTCGGCAACGCCCCCGCGTCGGCGGTGATCGGCGAGCTGTTCAACTGCGGGCCGGGCGACGACATCGCGATCGGCAAGCTGGCCGAGGACATCGTCAAGCTCATGGGGGCCGAGGCCGACATCGTCGAGGATCCGCAACGGCTACGGCCCAAGGACTCCGAGGTGATGCGGCTGGTGTGTGACGCCACGAAACTGCGCGAGCGCACCGGATGGCGTCCCCGGTACACCAGGGACGACGGCCTGCGCGAGAGCATCGACTGGTACCGTGACCCGGCGAACCTGGCCCGCTTCAAGGCCAACGAGTACCACCAGTGAGCGGGGGAGGTTGGGGGGATCGGCCCCCCGGAGAACGGACGGCCCTATGCGGCTGCTGATACTCGGCGCAAGCGGATTCCTCGGCCGGCAGGTGTGGCGCCACGCCACCGCGGCGGGCGCGGAGGTCGTCACCGCCAGCCGGTCGGCCCGGCCGCAGGCGTCGGCGCACCGGCAGCTCGACCTGGCCGCCGGCGACCCGGCCCCGATCGCCGAGGTGATCGCATCGGTGGCACCGGATGTCGTCGCCAGCTGCGCGGGCGCCACCGTCGGCGACCCGGACCTGCTGGCGGCGGCCAACGTCACCGGTGTCTACGCGCTGGTCCGGGCGATGCTGGCGGCCGAGACGCCGGCCCGGCTGGTGCACCTCGGCTCCGCGGCCGAGTACGGGCGCGTCGAGCCGGGCATCGGCGTGGCCGAGTCCGCGCCGTGCCACCCGGTCGCCATGTACGGGGTCACCAAGCTGGCCGGCACCCGGCTGGTCGAGCTGGGCCGGGCGGGCGGGCTCGACGCCGTGGTGCTGCGGGTGTTCAACCTGGTCGGGGCCGGGGCGCCGGAGAGCAGCCTGCCCGGACGGGTAGCCGCGCAACTGCGCCAGGCCCAGGCCGACGGCACCGACGTGCGGCTCGGCCCGCTGGATGCGGTCCGCGACTTTGTCGACGTCCGCGACGTCGCCGCCGCGGTGCTGGCCGCGGCGGCCGCACCCGCGCTGCCGCACGCCGTGCTCAACGTCGGCAGCGGGACCGGGGTCCTGGCGCGCACGCTGGTCAAGGAACTGATCGCGATCAGCGGGTACGCTGGCCCGGTGCACGAGGACTTGCCGGGGTCGGCGCGCTCGAGCGACGTGCCCTGGAACCAGGCCGACATCACCCTCGCCCGCCAGGATCTGGACTGGCGGCCGCGTCATGATCTCGCGGCTTCCGTGGCCGACCTGTGGGCAGGCGAGTCATGGTCCGGCTAGCGTCGGACCGCGCGCCGCTGACGGCGCCGCGGCTGGTCGTGCCGGCCTACTTCCGCCCCGATGCCCGTCCCGACGACTGGCAGATGCTGGCCAAGCACGGCCAGCAGGTCCGGCTGGTCATACTCAACCTGGCCAACGGGCCGGGCCCGCAGCCCGACCCGGCGTACTATGCCGCGCTCAGCCGCCTGCGCGAGGCGGGGGTGGCGGTGGCCGGGTACGTGGACACCAACTACGGCCGGCGCCCGGCCCGTGAGGCCCTGACCGATCTCGATTACTTCCTGGAGTGGTACGCGGTGAGCGGCGTGTGCTTCGACCGGGTATCGGTCAGCGCGGAGCACCTCGGCTACTACGCCGCGCTGTCCCGCGACGCCCGGAGCGCCGGCGCGCGGGTGGTGCTGTTCAACCACGGCGCGCATCCGCTCGAGGCGTACGCCGAGCACGCCAACCTGCTCGGCACGTTCGAGGGGCCGTGGCGCGCCTACCTGCAGCTGGCCGTGCCGCGCTGGACGCGCTCCCGGCCCGCCAGCATGTTCTACCACGTCATCTACTCGGTACCGCGGGAAAACTTCGATCACGCATTCCTGCTCGCCACCCGCCGCCGGGCCGGCTCGGTGTACATTACTGACCGCAGCGGAGCCAATCCGTACGATTGCCTGCCCGATGGGGGACTCCCGCCGGAAGCATCATGGCTGCGATAAACCACAGCCGTCCGTACTGGGGCTGAAATGTCGAGGACCGGAAATCTCCCGGACGACTGGGTAAAGACGCGGAAGCGGCTAAAGCGGCGGGATTCGCGGGAGAAGCTGCGCGCCCTGGCCCGCAAACCGCTCACCATGCTGGCTGTTGCCGTCATTCTCGTGCTCGCCGCCGCAGCCGGCGTTGTCGCCGGGTTGAAATCGGAGGGCATCACCGGGCGCTACTGCCAGAAGACCTTCGTGCCGGCTTACTTTGACGCGAGCGTCTGGCCGCAGGCCACGGTGGGCAAGCACCGGCCCAGCGGTATGATCCTTAATCCCTCCACCGGCATCGGAGCAGGCAGCCTGCCGAATCCGGCCTATCAATCCGCCGCCCGGCAGGCGCACGCCAAGGGCATCATGGTCCTGGGCTATTCGTCGACCGCCTTCGGTAAGCGCCCGATCTCGCAGATCGAGGCCGACGTCAGGAACTACAAGGCGTGGTACGGCGTCAACGGGATCTTCCTGGACTCCGTCAGCGGGACCGCCAGCGCGATTCCTTACTACCGGCAGCTGGCTAATTACATCCATCAGACCATTCCGGGATCGTCGGTCTGGCTCAACGCCGGGGCCTATCCCGATCAGCGGTACATGTCAATAGGTGACGTCCTGATGGTATTCGAGGGCACGTACGCCCAGTACCGCGACGCCCAGGTGCCCTCCTGGGCCCGTAAATTCCCGGCGGCCAGGTTCGCTAACACGATCTACGGCGCCGTGACAAGCTCCCAGGCGAACAGCGCCATCAGCCTGTCCAGGAGCCGAAACGCGGGTTATGTCTTCGTGACGAACCTGACGGAGCCCAACCCTTACGACGCGCTCCCCGGTTACTGGTCCAGCGAGGTCATCGCCATTTCGTCGGGTTGCGGAACGTAGCGGCCGGGGGCTGGTTCCGGGCGGCCCCCCGCGGCCCGGCCGATTACTGAGGGAGATTTAATTCTTACTCACCGTGAAGCTTACGCCTCGGGGCGGCCAATGGCGGCCGGGCCGGGGCCGGATTCGCAGGGTAGCCCATTAGGTACGGCAGGTGGCCGGTCGCCGGGCCCCTCGGCCGTTCCCCCATATCAGGACGAGGAATCCTCATTCATCTGCATGAGGACAATGACCAGGTCGCCAATGCAGGCTAGACAGGTGGACGTGCGGCGGCTGCTCCTCGTTGATGACTACCGTATGGTCACAGAAGCGCTGGCCTCCCGGCTCTCCACGGCTCCCGATCTGTGGGTGGCCGGGTGCTGCAGCACCGACGACCCGCAGCTGCCCGAGGTCGTCCGCTGGCTGCGGCCGGACATCATCCTGATCGAGGTCGAGCCGCTCGGCTTCGCCATCAGCGAGGTGCTGGCCCGGCTCAAGGCGGCGTGGCCCGCCGCGCACCTGGTCGTGGTCAGCGGCGACCACGACACCGCCCACGCGGTAGAGGCCGCGCGGGCCGGGGCGGCGGCCTGGGTATCCAAGGAGCAGGGCGCCGATGAGCTCGAGACCGTGCTCCGCGGCGTGTGCCAGGGCTATTCCTGGTTCCCGCCGGACATGCTCGGCGAGATCCTGCGCGAGCTGCGCGACGACATCCGCCGGGCCCGCGAGGACAGCGATCCGCTCGACGTGCTGAGCCCGCGGGAGCGCGACGTCCTGGCCAGCATGGCGGAGGGCAAGCGCGGCCGGCAGATCGCCGAGGAACTGCTGATCTCCACCGACACGGTCCGTACCCACACCCGCAGCATCTTCAGCAAGCTGGACGTGCACAGCAGACTCGAGGCCGTGCGCGTCGCGCGCGCCGCTGGCCTGCGGCTTCCCGAGCGGTCACTGGTGACGGGAAGCCGGCCGGCGCCGGCGCCGTTCCGCCCGGACGGGCGATGATCGGATACCCGACCCGGCCCGGAGCCAGCACGAGAGTGCTCGCCGGGGACGGGCCGGTCCTGCCGCTGCGGGTCGCAACCGTGATCACCCGTCTCGAGGGTGGCGCCGGGGTGCTCGCCTTGCGCGGGGCCCGGGCCCTGGACCCCGAGGTGGCAGTGCCGACCATCGTGACCGGCAGCGGGGACCGGCTGCTCGACGAGGCCGCCGCGGCGGGCCTGGAGGTCGTCGTCGACCCCTCGTTGCGCGAGGTCATCGCCCCGCGCAGTGACCTGCTGGCGCTCGGGCGGCTCGAGCGGCTGTTCCGGCGGCGGACGTTCGACGTGGTGCACACCCACTGCGCCAAGGCCGGAGCCGTGGGCCGCCTGGCGGCGCGGCGCGCCGGCGTGCCCAGGATCGTGCACACCTTCCACGGCTTCCCGTTCCACGAGTTCCAGTCGGCGGCCCGGCGCCGGGCCTACGTATCGATCGAGCGGCGGCTAGGCCAGATCACCGACGTGGCGCTGTGCGTGGGCGGCGGCGTGGCCGCCGAGGCCGTCCGGCGGGAGCTGATCGCGCCGGAACGGGTCCGCACCATCGGCGTCGTGGTCGACGGGCCGGACCGGGAGCGGGCGAGCATGAGCGCCCGGCTGCCGCAGTCGCGCGAGCGCGCCCGCCTCGCGCTGGGCCTGCCGGCCCAGGCCACGGTGGTCGGCACGGTCGGCCGGCTGGCGTACCAGAAGGCGCCCGATGATTTCCTCACCGCGATGCAGAAGCTGGGGCGGCCGGACGTCGTCGGCGTGTGGGTCGGCAGCGGCGAGCTGGCTGAGCGCGTCGCCCGCCGCGCCCGGAGGCTGTCGGGCCCGCGGGTCATCCTGGCCGGAGAGCGCACGGACGTCCTCGGCCTGCTTCCCGCGTTCGACGTCTTTGCCCTGCCCAGCCGCTACGAAGGCCTGCCCACCGTGGTCGTCGAGGCCATGATCTGCGGCGTTCCCGTCGTCGCCACGGCCGTCAACGCCCTCCCCGACCTCGTGGTCCCGGGGGAGACCGGGTTGCTGGTCCCGCCGGGCCGGCCCGGCAGGCTGGCCGCCGCCATCCGGTACCTGCTCGACTCGCCGGAACTGGCCGCCCGCATGGCCGCGGCCGCCCGGGTCCGCCTCGGCGACCAATACGGCGAGGCTGCCCTGCGCGCCGCGCTCACGGAGGCGTACTCGCCCGCGGTCGCGGCCTCGCTGCTGGGGTCCCAGTAGTCCCAGTAAAAATTTCTGTCACGTAAGTCAAGCCACGTAAGGTAAGGGTCCGATAAAGTTCTTCGCGTTACCGGACTTGCTGTAAACGATCGCTGGGGTGAAGGCGTCTTCACCACGTGGGCTGGTTCACCCAGGAGATCGCAGACCGGGAAGCATTCGTTCCCGTTGCGGCGCTTGATCGGGGCTGGGCGGCCGGGGTACCTGACGAAACCAATCTAAAAGCTTCAGACCAGCCGGCGGCGGACGGCAGCGAGTGTCTTGAGGCGGGGGAACGTGGGGCATGACGGCTTTGTTTGACGCGGGCAGCGCACTGGCGGGGATCAACCGGCGGCAGCCGTGCGCGGCGAGTTGGGGGGGTGACCGCGTGGCGCGGCTGGTGCTGGGTGACGACCACGTCGTGTTCCTCGACGCGCTGTCGACCGTGCTCGGCCAGCATGGATACGCGGTCAGCGCGGTGGCCCGCAGTGCGGCGGAGATGATCGCCCTGGTCCGTCGGGACCGGCCGGACGCATGCCTGATCGACCGGAACACCCCGCTGGAGGACGACGCTCGCACGATCGGCCAGGTACTCGCGGCCAGCGAAGGCACGAACGTCGTGGTGCTCGGCGCCAGCGCGGGTCCCGAGGCGGTCAGCCGCGCGCTGGATGCCGGGGCCTCCGGCTACCTGCATCAGTCGCGCGGCGTGGGAGCGCTCGTTTCCGCGCTCGAGCGCGTGCTGTGCGGTGAGGTCGTGGTCGACGTCCCGCAGGCCTCGGCGCCGCGACGCGCCGCCGAGCCGAACCAGGCGCTCCGGCTCGCCGGGCACCTGACCGGCCGGGAGCGGGAGTGCCTGATGATGCTGGTGGAAGGGCTGGACACCGCGGCCATGGTGCAGCGGCTCGGCGTCTCGCGCACCACCGTGCGGACTCATCTCCAGGCCGTGCTCACCAAGCTCGGCGTGCACTCGCGGCTGGAGGCCGCGTCGTTCGCCGTGCGCCACCGGCTGCCCGACCTCTGGTCCTCCGGGGACAGCCTCCAGGCGGGGTCGCCCGCGTCCAGGCCGGCCGTTGGCGCTCCGGCGGCCCGGGCCGCCTCCGGCCTTCCCGCGGCGCGGTCGGCCGCGAGCACGGTGCGGCCGATCCGGCCGCGC
>Ga0335073_10013699_pt1 | contig 11370 bp, 12 predicted proteins | sample Lox_Sample_22_FD_207093 | JGI IMG/M metagenome (GOLD analysis project Ga0335073, IMG submission 207093) | Soil microbial communities from Loxahatchee National Wildlife Refuge, Florida, United States - Lox_Sample_2.2 | ecosystem: Environmental > Terrestrial > Soil > Wetlands | place: USA... | reverse complement strand
AAGCACTCGTTTCGGATACGCTACTTTCGACGAATGGAACTTTGTCTACCTTGCCTCAATAGATTTATTGTCCGCCTCTCCCGCTGAAGCGAGCGACTTTGTCGATTCTCACTTGCCGAGTATTCAGTCCATGTGTACCTGACTAACAGCAGATATCCAAGCGCAACATCCTGCCGCCAAAGCGGATTGCCTTTTCTTCCTCGATACACTAGAACAGTTAATCCCGATACTCCCGCCGGCGACAATCCGCGGTGTGCTATTCATTGTACGGTATTATCTTCAGCCGCTGCCAAATCCCTCGCTCCGGCCCCACTTGGAGTCTGCCCATAGCGTTTTCCTCGCAATACTGGCACGAGGAGATATCCTCCACGATCAAATACTCCCGTACCTCGAACAAGTCTACAATGTAACATCTCGGTGTGACCCTACTAACTTTAGGCATTCCCTCAAGCATTAACACCGCGACAAGTTCGACTTGCTTTCTCGACTGTGGTTAAACTGTCTCCTCCCGATCAAGTTACGATCATCCTGACAAGGCTTCTCCAACGAGCTCAACATGCGCAGACAACTCCGATAAGAGGAGGGACACGAGACGACGAGCAATTAACATACTTCCTAGCCTTTGTAGATTGCCTGCTATGGATTGAAACCGAGGCAATCGAGTTCTGGCTCAACCAACTCGTCTTCGCAGCTGCACCCCTCCAAGGCGGTCGACGGGATACTCTCCGTCAACACTTGTGGGAATGCATATCTGGTGTAATGGGCGGCGAGCCCGGTCTAAAAGCGGTAGAATGGTGGGTCAATAATCCAGGCGCAAAGATGTAGAATGTCATGTATATCTTTAAATCGCCTTGAATGCCATTTCCTAACGCCAAAAGATATCCGTCCTCTAAACTTTGCTTTTCACAGCATCCCCCGTCAATCTCGGTCTCATGACTCCATTGGGGGCATTTATGTTGACCCGTCTAACTTCATCGACTTTACTTTTACCCAAACTAAAGCATGGGGTAACCCATTTCCCACACGAACATCTCATGCCTTGCCATGCGTACGCGCCGACTTTAGAAGTACATTTGGGACATTCTAGTTTCCCGTCTAGTTCGCCTTGATCGATGGTTGATTGCATCCAGTCTTGCGGTTCGAGGAAGAAGTGTGCACACTGTGCGGGGAGCACAGAGTCGACTTGAGCGCGGGGTTTAGATGCTGCTTGTGCGTATGTGTTTCTGTGGTTGGGTGTATCTTCTGGTGGTTTATGTATTAGGAAGGATGAAGACGACGCAAGTATTCGCCTGCAGTCAGAGGGGTCAATCTCAGCCGGAAGAGTACCTGCATTTTTTGCACCGTAGGTCTATTATTGGAGATCCGGAGGCGTCTTGGTAGATTGTGCTTGCAGTTACGTACTTGACGTTATCTGGCTTGCCGTATTTCCCAGTGGTATCTGTCATGTTCAACGCTTGTGCCAATATACACAGAATACCTTTCTGCAATCGAGTTTCGCGGCGTAACTGCCAATGTCGATATGCAGCCCGTGACGAATTGGCCTCAAAGTTACAGTCCAAGTAGACCTGCAACTGCTCCCTAAACCCCTGATTCGGATCGACGTCTCTGACTTTCTGTATCTTCTCCAACGCCTCCTCCACACCAATATTCATTCTCTGCATCAAATACGCCGCAACGACAGTCGCACTCCTCGATCTCCCCGCCAAACTACCCGTTACTTACGAAACTCCTCGGGAACAAGTTACCAATGAACGACAACTTTTCCTCCCTCGGCAAGTGCATCGTCGATCCACTGCACGGCGGGCGCAAAGTAATCTATGATATCCTCGTCAGGGTCATCGTTGACTTCGATGAGCATCCGTTGAAATGGCTGTAGACGGTCCGAGGATGCGATGCCGTGCATGACACTGAGGATATGGGTTATGCCTTCTGCCTCGAGGATCCCAGCTCCGGTTATGGTGTACCATGCTGAGATGTAGAGATTGGGGAGGACAGTCTGCATTAAGGACCGGTGCTGGAAGAGAGAATTCAAAAGAGTCATCTGAAAATCACCATGGGTTAGGGGACCAGCGCTCCTGAGGACAAAAGGTACGAAACAAGCAACAGTTTATAACCGCGAAGACAGGTCAGCATGAAGTCTCGTCTGCTTAAATACACTTGAGGGTATACTTAGACTCTGATTGATAATTGCGAAATATCCCTCACGCGTTTGCCCTCCCATTCTCCGCGCGGGATCGCAGAAACTCAAATCTCGTGTTCGTCACCCGCAACTCCCCGCCAATCACTCACTTAAGGACCCCCACCGCCCACGTCGGGGACATCTCCAAACCCCACATAAGATGGGATTGACAATGATACTCTTAGAGGTACCATCTCCACTTTTTCTCCGATACTAATCCAATAGAGTCTTCGCGATTTGCCATATAACCGGTTTCCCCGCGATCAATTAACGAGGCAAGGCATGACACAAAACTCAGCATGACATCTGAAATCCTCCCACTGGAGACGGCAGTGAGCCGAACGCACTTTTAGGACAGGATTTCTTCCTGCGTGAACGACACTTGGGCATGTAGGTTGTGGAACTGCTTGGACCGATTATTTCAGTGATTTCCGAGCATTAATCATCGGCACTTGATCGTAGTGGAGTATCAGCATCTTTGTCTTGGAAGATATAGATGGCCGGCTGCTTTCCTTCCCAAATTTTCTCCAGTTTGCATTAACGATGGGTCTTGAAGAGGTGAAGTGAGGTGAGCGACATCCGGTGCTGAGATGTTGGGATCGTTGGGGATGGCGTTTGCAGTGGCGATGGACCCCTGTCCTGCATTGAGATGGAATCGGGGCAATTGGTGTCATCCTTTTCTGAGAGTCCAGTCGGGGAAGATGGAGGAGTAATCAAATTTGCAAGTTGGGTATTGACTTTGAGTAATGGTTTTCGCCATGCGAGGCACTCGGGTCCAGTTGTTTTGTATACTGGTTTTGATTGCACGTCTTGCAACGGTGCTCGCTGAGGCGATGCAAATCCCAATATAGTTGTCATGTTGTTTCTTGGAGCTGAGATTTCCGCCAAGGATCCATTTTCTTTCTTCTTCTTCAAATTGAGAGTGAAATGGCCCATGTAGGTGTTGATGGAGTGAGGAGGCGAGTGGTATGAGGCATTATAGAAATTGACAACGTGATGCACACTTTCCATCATGATGATCTGCGAATGCAGTGGACAAATGTATCATTGGGCAACCTTGCAGTCTTCATGCAGCACTGAATTCTGATCCCAGAACCTTGAAGGAGTACTCTTCAATAAGACTCCTCCGATCTCACTGATGCGTCCACAAAATGATTTTCCAACCACGGGATCTTCGCGAATATATTTAGTGCCTCTTCATGATTCAAGCTCCTTCACACCTCAAGAATTTCACAATGTTGACCTGTTTGGAATGCTTCGGGGCAGCTATCGCATCCATTGCGGGTCTCTGCGCTGCGGTGTCAGCAACTGTTCAAAATAGAGTACGCTCCGTAAATGCGAATTATTTTTTCGACAGGCGCAATCGGCAAGCACAGGATATTCGTGAAGCATATGCACGAGCCTCACCAGTTGGTGGCTCAATCACTCATTCGGTCACTCCATCTTTAGGTGGATTATCCTTTAGTGGAATGTAATATTGAATCGAAAACTGAGTTGAGGAAATCAGAGGAGCCTGAAATGGTAGTAAAGAGGGATGAGTGGTGTCCAGAACTCAAGAAGATGGAAGATCATTATGATGAACGGGTGGGTCATGGGCCTATTTTTGTATCGTAAAAATTGAGAAAACTGATTCTCATGCATACATTTCTTCAAAATGGGGGTTGAGATGCGGGTGATGGAGCGGTGTAATTCCCTCATCAGATATGTACGTGAAGCAAATTGATCTGCATACAAATTTCTGTGATTCATCCACGTTTCGTTCCTACGCGCGGAAGCACAAGACAGAATGTCGCTGTCCATTACAACAGGGCTCTTGCTGCTCGCAGCAATCGGAATCCTTGGCATTCTGACTGTACCTTCCTTTCTGAACCAACAACTGAACAATAGCTACTTCTCCTCCTGCAATACTTCTACGTCCCCCCTCGAAACCCATTCCCCTCAGAATTGAACTTTTCAACGCCCAACTCGCGAGGCAGTCCGTCGTCTCTGCCCACTCTCTCGCATCCCGCAGAAATAGTCATGTCAGTGGTGGTGCCGGCATACAACGAAGAAGCACGTATCAAGAGTATGCTCGCCGAAGCAGTCAATTACCTCGACAAGACGTACTTTGGCAACAGCGAATGGGAAATCTTGATTGTGGATGACGGGAGTAGCGATAACACGTCCAATGTCGCTCTTGACTGGGCTGCAGAGTTGCAGGACGCGGGAGCTTTCGATGACGGACAAGTCCGTGTGTGTCGTCTGGAGAAGAATAGAGGCAAAGGCGGCGCTGTGTCTCATGTAACCCCATTTACCTCATCGACTCGTTGAACTCGTAGGGAATGCAACATGTTCGCGGGGAGTATGTGATTTTCGCGGATGCAGATGGAGCGAGTAAGTTTGATGATCTAGGCAAGTTGGAGGGGAAGTTGAAGAAGATTGAGCGAGACGGACTAGGTATCGCTGTTGGTTCAAGAGCACACATGGTTCATTCGGCCGCTGTCGTTCAAGTAACTCTCTCCCTGTTCTCAGTGTATTCAACTAACGCGTTCATTTAGAGATCATTCATTCGCAATTTCACAATGTACGCATTTCATACGTTTTTGCATTTCATTGGCATTCGAGCTATCAAAGATACGCAGTGCGGATTCAAGTTGTTTACACGTCGAGCATGCGCCATGATTTTCCCATCCATGCATGTTGAACGATGGGCTTTTGATGTGGAGTGTCTTTATCTTGCGGAAAGACAGGGCGTACCTATGGTCGAGGTCCCCGTCACTTGGCATGAAGTATTGCCCCCCGTACGGAAACAGTGGGAATTAAACATGTTAGGTACCTGGCTCGAAACTATCGCTTGCGAAGGATAGTTTGTTGATTGCGCTCGACTTGATTCATTTTCGGTTGAATTATACCCTTGGCATTTGGAAGATTGGAAAGTCCAAACAAGAATAGAGTTTATTGCATAGCACATGTCCTCTTCATTCTCAGTCTAAGTGCGGATTGAGAGAAATGGATACCAAAAATATCTTTACAATTCTGTACTTATTTGTATGGTCGTAATCGCTCCCTACATCAGCTACAAAACCCCCACATATATGTCCCCAGGAACATCATTTGAGATAGTATATACAACCACCCTACCGAATCCTATTACCCGAAACTCCGCAGTATAAGAACGACCGAAAAAACACCAAAAAAATGCAACCACAATACAAATAAGTACACCACGTAAAACCGCGCGCAAGTTGAGAATATTTCGTTAAGCAAGACTTAGATCCCAACCCATCCCTTCCATGACATCCTCCCACCGGACCGATCCATTGACATCCGACTGCTCCCACGTACTGAGCATAACCTTCTTTGCCCTCTGCACATTCCCAATCCCAATCTTCTCCATCTCCGTCATCCGGAATTGCGCATACCCTCGAAGTGGACCCGTCGCTTCGACACCAGCACTGAACAACGGGTACAACAGCGAAATCTCCGGACCACTGCCGGGGGGGACTTGTTCGATCGCTCGAAAGACTTGTTCGACTGTTGGACGGACTTGTTCGGACGTCATGTTTCGGAGACGACGTTGGATGTGGAGACGTGCGGCGGAGTGGAAGGCTTCGTTACAGGCTCGGAGTTGTTGCTCTAGTTCTCCTGAGATTTTGTTTTCGCTCGGGAGGATGATGATGCCGAGTTCTGCGTCGTTGACATCTCGTTCCAGGTCATTGACGTGCTTGATAAAAGTTTCGTCTTCAGAGAGATCGAGGTTGAGATGAGCGCCAACACGTTTCTGATGCGCTAGTTTGCCGATACGTAATAGTAGGGGGAGGAGTCGTGACGTGAAGCCAGTGAAGGTATCAAATTTGGAGGGTTCCCAGGATTCGGTGCGATGGGTTTCGGTGACGTCCTCGATTAATGACACGGCAGACTCATAATTGTGTTCCTTGAGAGTGAGACCGCTTGCCCCGGCAATGACGTCCAGGTACGCAAACCATTTGGAGAGGAACGTGGCGATACTGCTTTCATGGATGGGACGAGTTGCGCGCCGATGGAGGATAATGTCTCGTGCACCATCAAGGTGCATTCGCCAATGAGATACGTCAGAGGAGATGATGTTGTACGAGGAGAGAGCAATGGCAGTGGCGAGTGTTGTATCTTGGGAGGCTTCCGTTGCATCGTCGAGGGCTCTTCGAAGACCTTCTAGAGTTGTTTGAAGGAGATTTGAGATGAGGTATTTTGGAGGTGCTTCGCCCTTGACGGCTGCGCGGTGGGCGGCGCTAGACGCGAGAAGTGCGGCGAGAAGATGCTGTGAAGATGGATGAAGAGCCATTTGAGCGAGGATTGTGCGGAAGGGATTATGTTGGTCATCGAAGGGGACAAGCACTCGACATGTATTTCGAATGAAATGGTGGTACAAGTGACGGAATGCGGGGTTCTTTTCCAATAGTGGAGAGGTGACCATTGACAAGGATGGAGGAATCGAATTGAGGACACTGAGATTTGCAAATGTGAGTTGCGGGTTGATGAATTGCGGCTCATTCTTCGTGATAAGGGTGTTGTTGCCATTGGGAAGTAAATCGCGCACAAGTTCTTGCACAGAGTCGTCGTGGTCTTCCCTTTTGATGTTGACGTCCGCGGTATGGGTCTGGAAGAGAGGTTGTGTAAGAAACACTGGGTCAAGAGAATTATCCATTACGGGGAGTTGAGCGGTATACGGGACCGGAGACAAGAGTTGTTGGATACTGCAGTCGAAGGAAGGACGGAAGGGGGAAAAGTCAATTGGATCTTGGACGTAGGAAGGTTGTTGATTCGACATGTCGCGAAAATTTTCGGGACTCAAGGTATCGGGGTCAGTCTCACAATAGCTCCCGGCTACCGCATTAGTCGAAGGATACTGGATTGGGAAATTACTGCCTCCACTGGGGGGACTGGTCATGGGGGGTTCGAATTGCAGAGTAAAGTTGCCAGTCATGCTTTCCTGTCGTGTCTTGACTGGCTTGCCTCCCCAGGTAAGTCGTATCGAGTAGTCACAGTTATATCCTTTGGAATTGCAGTGACTGCACACAGGCCTAGTACAAAGTCAGTATCGCACATCAGGGTGCCGGGTTTCGCACTTGAGTTCATCGCACTAGAAAAACATCAGCCCGGCCACGAGAGTATGGAAACGTACCTTGATTTTTCTTCGCTTGCAATTATGGCATCCTAGACATTGTGAGCAGTGAATTGGGGACCGAAGGAATACCATGCCGACTTCGTCTCTTTATCTCTTTCTTGGAATCTCCAGCCGATGGCGCCTTCCCCATCGTAGCAGGTGTCGATTGGTTGTGGTGCGGAGTGTTTTCCCAACGTGGAAATTAATGTGATGGCGAGGTCGTAGTTGTTATCGGGGGTCAGCGAAGGTGGACAGCCCACCTGTGGTGACGATTCTTCCTGTGATGGAGGAGAGGCTCTGGCGGGCGGGGCGAGGATGATTTGCAAGGGCCGCAGCGCTTTTAAATATTATCAAAAGGCGACAAGGCTCATTGGCAGATCCGGCCCCCCTTTTTGTCTTTTACGTTTAATATTTAATTTTTTCGTATTTCGGATTCGATCGATTTATTTTGCTCCGACGAAGTTCGGAGGGCGGCGAGCGGAGAGCGGGACTGGTGGGTTGAACGTGCAAAAGGTTGTTCTTGAAGTGTGTGAGAGTGTGTGTGTGGAATAAGAGTCGTCCCCCAATTTTCTAAACCTGGGCACAGACTGGATAACGCCCACTCCTGTCAGACCGCACACATGATTGGATACATTTCCCCACTCATCAGCTAAGCATACATTTCCAGCTAGTCCCGAAAGCTTAAAGCCGATGCGGTTTTAATCAAACTCAAAATCTTTTTCTTCCCGCACTTAATCCTCGTTGGGGCGTCGGAAAGCAGCATTTCTTAAACTCTTATAATTGCATATGACAATGATTGGCTTTTTTGCCTTTTAATAAGTTTTCACTACAGTCAAAAACGAGGCTGTGCACGTCAAATTTCCTCGGATAATTGCCATGGAATTCGGACCGCACAGTTCGTTTATGAAACCCACCTCTTCCCGACAACTCCCGAGAAATAGAACGTCAGCTGCCTGGTTTCTCCCCGCCTCGCCCACCATCGTCTGGGATGTGCGGAGTATGACCCAAGGACGGATAGACTTTTGAGGTAACCAGGGATTCCGCATGACCTCTTGTCGCAGACTCGCAGTGTCATTTGACCCCTACATACAATACTTTAAATTATCGGCGCGATTACGATAATAACGACATTAGCGCAAAGACAAAAAAAGGGTTGCTGGAACAATAACCGGAAATGACAAGGTTTCGCATTGGCCGGAACTCCGGGGATCCATGGATGATCGATATGATCAATTTGGGGGTAAGATCTTCAATCCCCCACATTCGCCGTATTTCCTAGAACGCACGTTTTTTTTGTTTGCCTTTATCGTGGGGCCTATCGTCGGGATCTTCCATCGATAGAGAAGCCCTGGATTGAAGTAAAAATAGCACATGCTTCAGAATTTGCATTGGAATCGTTTTAGGAAGGTGCAACCTTGAGTACGTGGGGGGGCGCGGTGGAGTTGAGATCTGAGCGCAAACTTTATATCTCCACCATCCGGCTCCAAGTATCTGGACTCGCAAAAAGGAGCAGTATTTTTACAGAAATAAATAAAAACTTGGAAGTTTGAGAATTTTCAAAGTATTTCTCCTCATATTTGCGTTTTATATCGGCCCTGCACGTTATAACGCTGTCCTTTGTAGCGCCCAGTAGGAAGCATCCCGAACCTACTCTTAAATCTGTGTGTGCTTCGGTGCAAAGTTGGTTGAAATCGCGATGACGACGCGACTTGCCGCTGATCCTCCTCCCCCATCGACGTATCCTCCAAAATGCCTTCCCAACTGGAGAAGGCAACACAGGCCAAACGCAAACCATCCTCCCAGCCAACACTCATATCAAACTACTTTAAAAAAGTCGACTCTCCAATCGAGAAACGCCAATCACCAACCACAACCGTGCCAAGGAAACGAAACGGCGTGACAGCAGCCCCTGAAACCCCCGATGAGAACGACGAAGAAGACTCCCCGGTCCCCAAACGACCTCGTCTACAGACCCCGCCCTCGGACGACTCGTCTGGACATGCGACTCCCACACGCGAACCCAACGCGTTGACTGCGTTGATGAGCCCGAAAGTCAAGGAATTTCGACCACCCCCGGAATCCCCCCGTACCGCACGCTACAAGTACCTGTCCATGTCTCCCGGGAAAGACGATGAGAATATCACGCCAGAACAACTCGCCAAGAAGAAATCTCTGCATGAAAAGTTTGTGGCAAAGCTGGGCAGACCGGAGAGTATGGCATCGCTTCGACGACCATCGTATAACGGTTGCACAGTCGAAGGGGACGAGGAACAGGACCAAGACGAGGAGGCCGCAGAGGATGAGGAGCAAGAGGAGGTTCCTGCGGCAAAGACGTTACGTGGGAAGTATGCTGCCAAGGGGAGTAGTAATGGCAAGAAGAGTGCGACGAGTGCGAAAGCGAAGGGGGAGAGTACGACCAAATTTACGCCTTTGGAGAGACAGTTTGTGGAGCTCAAGAAGCAGTACCCGGATACGTTGTTGTTGATTGAAGTTGGATACAAGTTTCGCTTTTTTGGGGAGGACGCTAGAGTCGTTCCCACAGAGATTTCGGACTGATGGTAGATTGCTTCAAAGGAGTTGGGCATTGCGCATTTCATGAATCATAATTTCTATAGCGCCAGTATTCCCATTCATCGGCTTCATATCCACGTTAAACGGTATCTCCACAACAATCTCGTGCTTATTTTAGACTCGTTACAGTAGGTCATAAAGTTGGCATAGTAAGACAGGTACACATTCGCCTGAACTCAACTGATTTCAGACCGAGACAGCAGCATTAAAAGCGGTTGGAGACAACAAATCCGCTCCTTTCGAAAGAAAACTCACAAACTTGTATACAAAGGGAACATATATCGACGACTTTAATCTGGACGATGAACTTTCTGCCATCGCTCCCTCGACGGGATACATTATGTGCATAGTCGAAGATCCAGGAGGAGGATCTGGCACAGACGAGAAGGTCAACATTGGAATGGTGGTACTCCCCCCTCTGAAGAAGGGAAAAGTTGAGTATCGTAGGCTGTGCAACCTTCCACAGGGGATGTCGTGTATGACGAATTCGAAGATGGATTCATGAGGGCCGAATTCGAGACAAGGGCGCTACATTTACAACCTTCCGAAGTCATCATTGCAGGCGAACTCACTAATGCCACCAAAAAAGTCCTATCTCATCTCTCCATTAATACGTACTCTCCCAGCATTCCCTCTCCTTCTAACCTAAAAGCAATTCTTACACCGAAACAATTCGCACCGAAACCGTCAAAAGACCCAAAACAACAGATCTCGCAATATCGCAAATTAAATCCTTCTACACCTCTCTCTCAACCGACACCCCAACTACCACCTCCTCCCCTCTCCTCGACAAAATTCTCTCGTTCCCTCGCTTAACGCTGCTGTCTCTCTCCGCTCTTATAACCTACACCGTAGACTTTGGTCTGCAAAATGTATTCACGTCAAAATACTTTCAACACTTCTCCTCACGGGCACACATGTTGCTCAATGGCAGCACGATAAGCAGTCTTGAGATTTACCGTAATCAAACCGATTTTTCAGAGAAGGGCAGTTTGTTGTGGGTATTGGACCACACGAGGACAAAATTCGGACGCAGAATGTTGCGCATATGGATTGGAAGACCGTTGCTCGCAAAAAGGTACTCCTGCAATTGGGATGTTCGTGGTGTTCATGGGTTGTAGGGAAGTTGAAGCACGACTTACCGCTGTGGAGGAGATTAAAGAAAGCACAAACTATAAATTGGAGGACATCGCGAGCTTGTTGACACGTCTCCCCGACCTGGAAAAAGGTCTCGTGAGAATCCATTACGGAAGAGTTTCATCCCCCCTTTGCATAGTGTTGACAACAAGTGTACCCGTCCTGAACTTTTGTCCATTCTCCAAGCATTATCGCGTGTGGCATCGAAATTTCAACCATTCGACTCGCCCAACTCAGTCGGCTTCAAATCTCCCATTATAAACGAAGCGTTATACTCTCTCCCCACCATCGCTGCCGACTTGATGACATTCCTCTCCATGTTCAATCACGCAGAAGCAGCCAACGATAATAAATTCGACAT
>Ga0335073_10013698_pt1 | contig 11370 bp, 7 predicted proteins | sample Lox_Sample_22_FD_207093 | JGI IMG/M metagenome (GOLD analysis project Ga0335073, IMG submission 207093) | Soil microbial communities from Loxahatchee National Wildlife Refuge, Florida, United States - Lox_Sample_2.2 | ecosystem: Environmental > Terrestrial > Soil > Wetlands | place: USA: Florida... | reverse complement strand
TGCGCCAGATCGGCGTCCCGATCTCGCTCACGGAGAAGATCGATGCCGTCCAGAGCCTCAAGCACCTGCCGCTCGACGGACGCGACGGCGTGCAGTCCGCGCTGCGCGCGGCGCTGGTGAAGAGCCATGATCACGAGCTCGCCTTCGACGCCCTCTTCGACCTCTACTTCTCCCCGTCGGCCGGCCGGGCGCGAGGCACCGAGCCGGCTGGCCAGCCCGCCGCCGTCAACGGCCAGAGCGGCAGCGGCGCGGGCTCGCTCGGGTCGCTTGACGATGCCGGGCTCACCGAGCTGCTGCTGACCGCTCTGCGGGACGGGAACGACGTCATGACCCGGACCATCGCGGGCATCTTCGTCGACCGGCACGCCGCGATCGAACCGGGCCGGCCCGTCGCCGGCACCTACTACGTGTTCCGCACCCTGCGCGCGCTGGATCCCGACAAGCTGATGGCGCGGCTGGTCGCGGCGGATGGGCCGGGCGGCGAGCAGCCGGCCTTGCTGCGCCGGCTGCAGCTCGACGGCCATGAGGCCCGGGTGCAGCGCCTTCGCCAGGCCGTCGAGGCCGAGGTCCGCCGGTACCTGGTGGCCGACCGCGGCGCCGACGCGGTGGCCCGCACCCTGCGCCACCCGCTGCCGGAGGACGCCGACTTCCTGACCTCATCCCGCGAGCAGATCGTGGCCATGCGCAACGTGGTCGACCCGCTCACCCGCAGGCTGGGCGGCCGCCTGGCGGAGAAGCGCCGGCACAAGCGGCGTGGCGCGCTGGACTTCCGGCGGACCATACGCGAGTCGCTCGGCACCGGGGGAGTGCCGGTGGAGCCCGTGTACCGCAAGCCCCGCCCGTCCAAGCCCGAGCTGTTCGTGCTGGCCGACATCTCCGGCTCCGTGTCCACCTTCGCCGCGTTCACGCTGCAGCTCATGTTCGCCTTGCGCGCGCAGTTCTCCCAGGTCCGCAGCTTCGTGTTCGTCGACGGGATCGACGAGGTGACCGATGTCCTGCGGCAGGCACCGGACGTCATCGACGCCACCAGGCACATCAACGCCAGCGGCAGCGGCGTCTGGCTGGATGGCCGCTCGGATTACGGCCACGCGTTCGAGTCGTTCTGGGAGCGGTGGGGCGAGCAGGTGCGCAAGCGCACCACCGTCATCGTGCTCGGCGACGCCCGCACCAACTACCACGACCCCGCCGCGGGCGTCCTGAAGGCCGTCAGGCAGCGCGCCGGGCATCTGTTCTGGCTGAATCCCGAGCCGCGGGCCGCCTGGGACAGCGGCGATTCGGTGATGGCGAGCTACCAGCCGTGCTGTGACGCGGTGCATGAGTGCCGGAACATCCGGCAGCTCAAGCACTTTGTCGAGGAGCTCGATTAGGCGGGTCGCTACGGGGCGGCCGGAACCGTGTCGGTGGTGAAGAAGTACGGCGCGCCGAAGCAGTCGTCCGGATTCGCGGCCAGCAGGCCGTCCCTGGGCCGCGTGGTCCTGATGTTCTTCTTGTCCAGCCACGCCTCGGCGGAATCCAGATCGCGGACGCTGAAGGTGATGCCGTAGATCATGTTGCCCCAGCGCGCGACGTGCTCACCCAGCGGTGAGTCCGGCACGAGCGGCTGCGCCAGCTGCAGGAGGCAGTCGCCGAGCTGAACCAGCTGATAGCGATACTGGCCGCCGTCGTCGACGCCGCTGGCCACGGGGATGGCCTGGATCCGCTCGATGTAAGCCTGGCTGGCCGCGTCCAGGTCCCTGACTCCGAGCGTGACGTAGGCCAGGCCCCTGATCCCGAGCGGATGGCCGATTTCCCACATCTTGACCTGCGACGACCACGTGTCGAGCAGCCGGGGGTCGTCCCGCATGTCCACTTTGCAGAGCTCGGCCATCAGCCCGTACATGTCCCGCGGACTCGGGTAGAAGTACGTCATCGACGGCTCGATGTGGTCGAGCTTGCCGCCGCCGGGCGCGCCGATGTAGACGCCCTGCTCGATCAGGTGGTTACCGAGACCGACCAGGTCGTCGACCTTGTAACCCACCGAGTGCAGGTGCCGCCCGAACTTGGTGTAGAACTTGCCCAGCGGCTTGGTCGGATCGGCCGGCAGGTTGGGTGCCATCGTCTCGATGCACAGGTCGCTGACGAGCAGCAGGCCCGCCCACCGGTCTTCGACCGGCAGGAAGTTGGGCTCGTCCACACCCATGTACATCAGGCCGCCGAACACCTCTTCGTAGAACCGGTTGAGGGCCGGCACGTCGTCGGTCATGTGCACCGAGTGGATCATGATGCCGATGCCGTAATCGCCGGTCGTCCGCACCGTCTTCTTCATGTCGTCTCCAACCTGCCAGCCTGGCGCTCTGCCGGCCTCTTACCGGCCCTGACGTACCTGGCTGAATGGCACGTCCCTGTCCGCCGCGAATTCGCGCGGCATGCCGAGGACACGCTCGCTGATGATGTTGCGGGACATCTCGGTGCTCCCGCCGCCGAGCGACCCGGCCTGGCGCATCAGGAAGGACAGACCGTAGTCCAGCGCCTGCCCGTCAGCCGAGGCCACGGCGTGCGATCCCAGGATCTCGACGCCGATCTCGGCCAGCCTGGTGCTGCTCTGGCCCGCGAACAGCCGCATGATGGCCGCGGCGGGCGGCGGCAGCTGCTGGGTGCGCATCCCCTCCGAGACGCGCGAGATCAGCTGCTGCTGCACGCGGGAGATCGCGTGCGCCTCGGCGACCAGCTCGCGCACCGCGGGGTCGTCCGCCTGGCCGGTCACCCGGACCATGTCGATGAGCGCCTGCGTCCCCGGCCCGCGGCGGGGCGGGCCGAACCCGCCGCTGACGTAGGGCGAGCCGCCGCCCACCGCGTTGCGCTCGTGGAACAGCTGGCGGCTGGCCACGGCCCAGCCGCCGTTGACCTCACCCACGACGGCCGACGCGGGCACCACCACGTCGTCGAAGAACTCCTGGCAGAATTCGTTGTTCCCGTTCACCTGCATGATCCGCTTGATCTCGATGCCAGGCTGGTGCACCTTCAGCAGGAACATGGTCATGCCGCGGTGCTTGGGAGCCTCCCAGTCCGTCCTGGCCAGGCACAGCGCATAGTCGGCGGCGTACGCGCCCGAACTCCAGATCTTCGAGCCGTTGAGGATGAAAACGTCACCGTCACGCGTGGCCCTGGTGGTGACGCCGGCCAGGTCGGACCCGCCGCGCGGCTCGGACAGGAACTGGACCATGATCTCGTCGCCGCGGATGACGGCCGACAGGTGCTCGCGCTTCTGTTCCTCGCTGGCCATGTCGAGCACGGTCGGCCCGCAGATGGAGAACGTCGGGGTGTTGAGCACGAGCGGCATCTCGTAGCCAGTGCATTCCTGATTGAACGCCCGCTGATGCGCCGGGGTGAGGCCAAGGCCGCCGTACTCCCGGGGATAGCAGATGCCGGCGAAGCCGCCGGCGTAGAGCAGGCGCTGCAGCTCACGGGCCCGTGGCCATACCTCGTCACCCCAGCGCGTCATGGCCTCGAGAGCCCCGCCCTCGCCGGGGCCGAGCCGCGGCATGTTCTCCGCCAGCCAGGCCCTGGCCCGCAGCCGGAAAGATTCGACGTCTTCCAGGTCAGCGGGGCTGGTCGCGTGTTCTGTCATAGCTAGTCCCTTGGTCAGACGCCGAGAATGTCGGCCAGGCGGCGGCGGTGCTCACCCGGTGTCCCGTACATCGTCCGGTTCACCGTCGCCCGCCGCAGGTAGAGGTGGATATCGTGCTCCCAGGTCACGCCGATGCCGCCGTGCAGCTGCACACAGTCCTGGATGATGTCGGTCGCGCGCTGCCCGGCGTAGGACTTGGCGACGCTGGCCAGTTCGTCGGCATCCCCGGCGCGCCGCGCGGTGGCGTGCGCCGCGGCGCCCGCCGTGGCCTGGCAGGCTTCGAGCCAGAGTTTCATGTCCGCGAAACGGTGCTTGAGGGCCTGGTACGAGGCGAGGGGGCGCCCGAAGGAGTACCTGTCGAACGCCCACTGCACGGTGAAGTCGAAAACCCGCTGGACCGCCCCGGCGGTTTCCGCGCACTGAAGCGCCACCGCGATCTGGGTCTGGCGGCTGACCGCGGCCTCGGCCGAGCCAGCGGGGCTTACCACGCGGGTGGCGGGCAGCCGCACGTCGTCCAGGTCGACGCGGGCGTACCGCCGCACGAGGTCGAGGCTCTGCTCGGCGGTGACCGTCACCCCGGGCGCGGTGGCGGGCACGATGAACTGCGCCAGCCCATCCGGGCCGGCCGCGGTGACGAGGAAGTAGTCCGCCTGATCGCCGCAGTCGACCCGGTCCTTGACCCCGGACAGGACATAGCCGGAGCCCTCGGGGGTGGCCTGGACCGCCGGCGTCAGCGGCGACCAGCCGCGCCGCGGCTCGTACACGGCCCAGCTGGCCACCGCCTCGCCTGCCATCAGGGCGGCGATCACCCCGGCGTGGTCGCCGGCATTGGCGGCCTCGCTCAGTGCGGCCGCCACCAGGTTGGTGCCGAGCAGCGGCCCTGGCGAGACCAGGCGGCCCATCTCCTCGGCGACGATGCAGGCGTCGACCAGCCCTTCGCCTGAGATGCTGTCACCGCCCGCCGCCGGATCGACGAGCATGGCGTTCCAGCCCAGCTCGCTGCCGCGCTGCCACCAGTCCGGCTCGAAGCCGATGCCGCTGCCAGCCAGTTCGCGGACCCGGGTCAGCGGCATCTCCTTCTCGAGGAATTCCCTGGTCGTGGCGCGGAACAGCTTCTGGTCCGCGGTCAGGTCGAAATCCATCGGGCGATCTCCTCCGGCGCGCGAGGTCCGCCGCGGACGTGGGGGCGGATTATCGGCACGCGAACGCTTCAGTTCGTTACTTTTACAAGCGTTGCACTATTTGCCCGGTCAGGTCAACCATCTCGACCAGGACATTGACCGCCACACGCGAACGGGCCCGGCACGCGACGCGTGCCGGGCCCGGAGGTCTTTCGCTACCAGGTGAGTACGGCGACTTCTTCGATTTCGTCGCTCGCGTCCCGCTGCCGGGAGATGGCCGCGACGCTGGCCGGTTCCTGCCGCTTCTTGCGCCGGCCCGTCTGCACCGACCCGTCCTCCGAGGCGACCACGGGCAGTGGCGTGGGGGCCAGTTCCCACAGCCCCTCGAGCAGGTCCTTGAGCACGTCGCGGCGCAGCGAGTAGTAGTAGTTGCGCCCCGCCTTGCGCGTGCTGATCAGGCCCGCGTTCTGGAGAATCTTGGTGTGGTAGGAGATCGTCGGCTTGGACACCGGGAGCGTGTCTTCCAGCGTGATGCAGGCCAACTCGTCGACTTGCGCCATTTGGACGATGATGCTCCACCTGATCGGGTCGCTCAACGCCCTGAAAACTTCGGTCGGTGGGTCTCCGGCCGTCAGCTTGCGAGCCATGACATAACTCGGTTCCCTCGGGGTGCCGAGACCATAACGATCCTGACACACTTTTGCGGATAACTTCGAGAACTATCATACAGCCCGCTAGGCCAACCCGACGCACGCGCGCCGGGAAGTCATCCAGAGTTAACAAGGGCACGCAACGTCCGCTTGGTGTCATCCCACAGCCAGGCCCGGCCGCCAACCGCCAGCCGCCAGGCCGTCTCAGCTGGCCGGGGCGGCGCTGGGAACCTCCTCGGTGCCGCGCACGATCGCGAAGACATGCTCATCCTCGGCCAGGACGGGCGAGTCGCCGCTGATCACGATCCGCCCGCGCTCCATCACGTAGCAGCGGCTGGAGTTGGCCAGCGCGCGCGGCACGCTCTGCTCGACCACCAGGATGGCCAGGCCCTGCTCGCGAAGCTGGCCGATCGCGTCGTAGATGGTGCGGATGACGATGGGAGCCAGACCGGAGGTGGGCTCGTCCAGCATCAGCACCCGCGGTTCGGCCATCAGCGCCTGGCCGATGGCGACCATCTGCTGCTCGCCACCGGACAGGAAGCCCGCGCTGCGGGTCGCGTAGGTGCGCAGGATGGGAAACAGCTCAAAGACCCGCTCCATCGTGGCGGCCGCCGCCTTGCGGCCGGACCGCCGGCGGGTGTACGCGCCGAGGCGCAGGTTCTCCTCGACGGTCAGGCTGCGGAATATCCGGTGCCCTTCCGGCACGTGGGCCAGCCCCGCGTCGACGATCTGGCGTGAGCTGGCGCGCGAGACCTCGAGCCCGGCCAGCTTCACGCTGCCAGGGAAGCGGCCGTAACGCAGGCCTGCGATCGCCAGCAGGCTGGTGGTCTTGCCTGCCCCGTTGCGCCCGATGAGGGAGACTGTCTCAGCCTCGTTGACCTGGAAGGAGATGCCGGCCACGGCCTCCAGCGACCCATAGCCGGCGTGCAGGTCGGAGACAACGAGCAGGGGTTCGCCAGTGGTCATGACGATGCCTCCAGCGGCTCATCGATTCCAAGGAACACGCTCGCGACGGAGGTGTCCGCGCGGAGCTCGGCCGGGGTGCCCTGGAATAGGCGCTTGCCTTGATGCAGGCAGGTGACGGTGTCGGCGATGGACAAGACCATCGGGACGTTGTGCTCGATCAGCAGGACGCCCACCCCCGAGCGAGCCAGGTTCTGGCAGACGTTGGCCACCATCTCGAGCTCGACCGGGCTCAGCCCCGCGGCTGGCTCGTCGAGCAGGACGAAACTGGGCCGCAGGGCGATGGCCCTGGCCATCTCGACCATCCGCCGGGTGCCGTGCGGGAGCGCGGCGGCCTGCTGGTTGATGACGTGCCGCAGGCCGAGCTGCTCGAGTATCTCGAGCGCCTCGTCGCGCGCCTGGCGGTTGACGCGTATCCCGCGCGGCAGCCGCAGGACCGATTCCGGGCCGGTACACCTGACCCGCAGTTCGACGGCCGGTATGACGTTCTCCAGGGCCGTCTCGCGGAGCATCAGCTTGGGGCTCTGGAAGGTCCGGGCGATTCCGGCCCGTGCCACCGCGTGCGGTGGCTGGTTGTCCAGCCGGGTGGAGCCGATCATGATCTGCCCGGCGTCCAGGGAGTAGAACCGGGAGATCAGGTTCAGCAGGGTGGTCTTGCCCGATCCGTTCGAGCCGATCAGGCCGTGGATCTGCCCCCGCGTGATGGTCAGGTGCATGTCGTCGACCGCGGTCACCCCGCCGAAGGTCCGCCTGGCTCCGTCGACGACCAGCGGGCTCGAGTCTCCCGCGCCGAGCACCGGCGGCCAGTCGGGCAGCTGCGCGGCGGGCCTGACGGCGGCGGTGGCGGTGACGGCGGTGACGGCGGTGGCGGCGGTGGCGGCCGTGGGCTCGGTGGCGGTGTCCGCCGGGGACGCCGACGGCCCGGACGTCAGGCTGGGTGCCCGCGGCCTGATGCCAAGCCGCTCGCTCAGCACCGTGATCCGCGCCATCAGCCCGTTCGGCAGGAAGACGGCGAACAGCAGCAGCAGGATGCCGAAGGCGATGCCGTTGTACTGCTGGAAGCTGGTGAAGAACTGGTTGATCCCCAGGATGATCACCGACCCGATCAGCGGGCCGATGATGGTGCCCATCCCGCCGATGGTCATGCCGGCCAGCAGCAGGACCGCGAACTGGACCGACGAGCTTCCCGGCGCGAAGAACTGCTGGCTGTAGACGTAGATGCCGCCCGCGATGCCCGCCATGACGGAGGAGATGAGGATGGCGAGCAGCTGGGTCCTGTACGCCCTGATCCCGATGGACGAGGCCAGCTGCTGGCTGGTGTGCAGGGCCACGAACCGGTGCCCGACCCGGCTGTGCACCAGGGCCCAGCTGAACAGCGTGGCCAGCAGGACCAGCGAGACCACGATGATGTACAGCTCCTCGCCGTTGATCTCGGGCGCGAACCCGCTGACGGCGTAAAGCGGGATGCCGGTGTCGGCCCCGACCAGGCCCCACTGCTGGGCGACGGTGGGGATGGCGAGGGCGGCGAACAGCGACACGAGGGCCAGGTAAAACCCCCCGACGCGCAACGCCGGCAAGCCGATGATCATGCCTCCCACCGCGCCGACGACGCCGCCGATGATGCACATGGCCACCAGGCCCACGCCGTGCGGGTGGTACTTCGCGGCCAGGATCGCGCCGTACGCGCCGACCGCGAACACCGCCGTGATGCCGAGAATGTACTGGCCGCCGTAGCCCATCGCGATGTTCAGGGCGACGGCGATGACGAGGAACGACAGGATCTCCTCGTACTCGCCCATGCGGAACGAGTCGCTCCCGCCGATCTGCGGGACGATGTACAGCACGATGATCAGTACCAGCGGTACCGCCCACCGCAGCCAGGCCCGGCTATCCAGCCCCAGCCGGCCTATCAGGTGGTCATTCATACTTCACGCACCGCCCTTGTCCCGAAGAGCCCGGATGGCCGTACCGCCAGCACGATCAGCACCACGATCAGACCGGCGAGAATCTCGTAGTTGGAGCTGATGTAGAGGTCGAACATCTGCTCGGCCACGCCAAGCAGGAGCCCGCCGATCACGCAGCCGCGCAGGCTGCCGAATCCGCCGGCGGCCAGCGCGATGAAGCCCTTCAGGCCGTACGTCAGGCCGACCGTCACGTCGGCCGAGACGATCGGCGCCACCACGAAGGCCGCCAGCCCGGTGACCACACCCGCGATCACGAACGCCAGCCTGCTGATCCGCAGCGCGTCGATCCCGCGCAGCGCGGCGACCTCGCGGTCCTCGGCGACGCCGCGCATGGCCGTGCCGAGCCAGCTGCGCTTGTAGAACACCTCGAGCGCCACCATGACCACGATCATGGTGACGAAGGCCAGGATGAACTTCGTCGCCACGTGGACGCCCGCCACGACGATCGTCCCTGAGCCGAACGCCCCGGGGATCGGGACGACCGGGTTCTGCCCGTAGATGATCGAGGCCACGGTCTCGATCACCAGCGAGAACGCGAGCGTGGCGATGAACCAGCCCAGCCCGACGACCGGCTTGCTGACGAATGGCCTGACGGCCACCCGCTCCTCGAGCAGGCTGATCGCCACCACGACCGCGAGGATCACCACCAGCGTCAGGATCTGCGGCAGGTGCCACCGGTCGAGGCAGAAGTACGACACCAGGACGCCGGCCATCATCAGGTCGCCCTGGGCGACGTTGAAGATGGCCGTCGAATTGAACACCACTGTGTAACTCAGCGCGATCAGTCCGTAAACCGACCCCACGGCCAGACCGGCGATCAGCGCGGTCAGGAATAGCGTCATCGAAAGTAACCTCCTGCCCGGCCGTCAGCGGCCGTAAGCGACGCCGCGAACTCAGTCCGTGACCTCAGCTCGCACCCTTTCAGACTTTTAGAGCCACACGCGCCGCGCCGCTGGCCAGGCCGGCCTGCCGACCGTCGGGCCACCAGCAACGGTTCAGCGTGTCTGAAACTATCTATAAATATGCCGGTCACGTCAAGGGCGCCAGGCCCCGCGGTGAACCCGGTCACGACGGCTTCGGCCAGACGTACGGCGCCGCCTCGTCCGGGGTCATGCCCAGCCACTCGCCCAGCACCTCGACCGTGTGGTCGCCCAGCCGCGGGGTCGGCCGCCGCACGGTCGGCGGCGTCTTGGCCAGCCGGTGCGGCGGGGCCGCGTACTCGGCCACCCCCAGGTCCGGGTGATCCATCTCGAGCAGGAACCGCCGTTCCCTGTGCTGCGGGTCGCGCACCACGTCCTCGGCGTCCTGCACAGCGCCCGCCGCCAGGCCCGCCCGCTGCAGCATCCGCATGGCCTGCTGCGCGGTCAGGGTGGCGGCCCACGCCGTCAGGGCCGCGCCGAGCGCCTCGCGAGCCGGCTCGGGCGGCGCCGCTTCCCCGGCCGGATCGGCCAGGTCGGCGAGCTCATCGCGGCCGAGGAAGGCGGCCAGCGCCCGCCAGTCGGCGCCGTCCTCGACCTCGACCGCGAGCCAGCGGTCATCCCCGCGGCAGCGGACGACCTCCGACAGCAGCGCCCCCGGCACCCGGTTCCCCGGCACCACGGAGCCCCGCCCGTTGACGATGTAGTCGAGCATCATCGGGCCCATCACCGCGGCCGCGGTCTCCACCTCCGCCAGGTCCACGTGCGTGCCCCGGCCGGTGCGGTCCCTGGCGGCCAGCGCGGCGAGCACCCCGAACACGCCATGGGCCTGGGAGAGGTAGTCGAAATGCACGCCGCTCGGATACCGCCAGGCGTCGGTCAGGCCGGCGAACGAGCAGACGGTCGCGCCGTAGGCCAGGTAATGAGAGCGCGGGCCGCTGTGCCCGAACCCGGTCAGCGAGAGCATGACGATGCGCGGATTCACGGCGGCGATCTGCTCGTAGCCGAGACCCCACCGCTGCATCACGCCGGGCGCGTAGTTCTCGACGATCACGTCCGCCGCGGCGGCCAGCCGCAGGAACAGCTCCACGCTGGCCGGGTCCTTCATGTCCAGCGCGACGCTGCGGGTGGTGCGGTTGAAGTTGGCGAACATCGGTGAGGTATCGGCGCCCGACGGCTCGTGCACCACCGGATCCTCGGGGGCCCACAGCCGGCGCAGGTTGTCGGGCCGGCCCGGCGACTCGATCTTGACCACGTCGGCGCCCAGCTCGGCCAGGGCGGTGCCGCTCAGCGCCCCGGCGATCGCCGTGCCGAACGAGATCGCCCGGATGCCGCTCAGCGGCCCGGGCGCCGGGGCCGGCGGCGCGGGCTCCCGCCACTCGCTGATGACCTCGCCCGCGTCGGTCGAGCCCAGCCGCGGGGCGGGCCGCCGGTACTGTGCGAGCACCCGCTCGGTGCAGCGGAACGGCTCGCCGGGCAGGTCGACGTCGCCGAGGCCGGCCAGCTCCCGGCGGACGAAGAACCCCCGGCTGCGCGGCTGCGGGTCGTCCACGAAGTCGCCCACCGTGTTGATCACGGTGCAGGGCAGGCCAAGCTGCTGGCCCCGCACGAAGAAGTCCTCACGGCTCATGGCCGCGACCAGCGGGCGCATGACGCCGATGATCTTGTCCTCATACGGATGCCGCACGACCGGATGGGCCCACGAGGGATCGGACAGCTCGGCGGGATGGCCGAGCAATTCCATGAGCGCGAACCAGTGCTTGTCGGTGGACGCGGTGAACTCGATCACGCCGTCCCGGCACTGCCAGGACCCGCCGCCGGAATACTGCCCGGTCATCGGGCGGCGCCGGCCGATCCGCGATCCGTTGGTGTAGCCGTAGATGTCGAAGGACGACTGGGTCAGCACCTCGTGCGCCGACATGTCGATCAGCTGGCCGCCGGCCTGCGGCCGGGCGCGCAGGGCGGTGAGCACCGCGACCGCGGCGTGTGTCCCGGCGAAGTCGTAAAGCTGCTGCCCTGGCACGACTACCGGCGGGCCGTCGGGCGGGCCCTGGACGTACATCAGGCCGCTCATCGCGTGCGAGACGAGGTGGGTGGCGCGCCAGGTGCGGTACGGCCCGGTCAGCCCGAACGGCGTGATCGAGCAGA
>Ga0335073_10013697_pt1 | contig 11371 bp, 8 predicted proteins | sample Lox_Sample_22_FD_207093 | JGI IMG/M metagenome (GOLD analysis project Ga0335073, IMG submission 207093) | Soil microbial communities from Loxahatchee National Wildlife Refuge, Florida, United States - Lox_Sample_2.2 | ecosystem: Environmental > Terrestrial > Soil > Wetlands | place: USA: Florida... | reverse complement strand
AGCGCCGCGGACGTGTCGGCATGATCGGGCTCAACCGTCCGGAAAAGCTCAACGCGATCAACCGGCAGCTGATCACCGACCTCGCGGCCGTGCTTGAAGAATTCACCGCCGATCCGGAGGCTCGCGTCGGCATTCTCTACGGGGTAGGCCGGGCGTTCTGCGCCGGGGCCGATCTGACGCCGGACGGCGGTTACCACGCCCCGGACCCGCTGCGCGATCGGGCGGCCATTGCCGACGGGGTCCGCGGCTGGCTCAAGCTGTGGGAATGCCCGAAGCCCATCCTGGCTCAGATTCACGGCTACTGCATAGCCGGCGGCACCCAGCCGCCGCTTTTCTGCGACATCGTGGCGATCGCGGAAGAGACCGTGGTCGGCTTTCCCAAGCTCCCAGTCGGCGGGGGATTTATCTCCCCTATGTGGAGCTTCCGGGTCGGCTCGCAGAATGCCAGGCTGATGTCCTATCTCGTGGGCAGCGAGATTACCGGCAGGCAAGCGTACGAGATGGGCTACGCGGCGCTGGTCTTTCCCGAGAGCGAACTCGCCGAAAAGACGTACGACCTCGCCGAGCGGATAGCGCGCCTGCCGTCGGAGATGCTGGCCCTGAAGAAGGCCGCCAATAACCGGGTGCAAGAGCTCCAGGGTTTCCGCACGGCGGTGCTGGGTGCCGCGGAATGGGACGCGATCGCTCACACGGCGTCGACCGTGGCGACGGCCCGCGAGTGGATCGCGGAGTTGGGCCTGCGCGGTGCCATCTCGAAGTTCGAGTCTGAAGGCATGTGATGCCACATGGAGCAGACCAGACGCGACTGCGCCGCCGAGGTGCCGTATGACAGCCTGCCCCTGCTACCGGGATCCGGGCTGCCGCACTCATGGGACGTGTTCGGGGAGAAGGACGAGGTCGGCACCGTCAACCGCATCACCACCGACGCGGTGTCCGCCGCCGCGCGCCTCATCACGGCAGGCCAGCGCATCGGCCTGACACTGCCCATCTCGCTGCCCGATCCACCCCTGTTCGGCCGCGAAGCTGCGCGGCACAGCATCAGTAAAGGAAAATACGGCTGGGGCGACCGGCTGGATGGCTTCGACCCGCAGGTGTCCACCCAATGGGATGGCTTGCGGCACATCAGGGGGCATTCGGACGGGTTTTACGGCGGCTGGATGGGCGACAGCGATCACGAGCCGGAGCGTCTTGGCGTCCAGCGCTGGGCCGAGGGCGGCATCGTCGGGCGCGGACTGCTGGTCGACGTGGCAGCGCAGGTCGATCCCTTTGCCGGGATCGCCATCACAACGCAGCACATTGAGAACGCTCTCGCAGGCGCCGGCCTCGAAGCGCGCAAGGGCGATATTCTGTGCGTCCGAACCGGCTGGGCTGATCGCTATCTGCGGCTGTCGCGGCCGGAGCGAGTCGCGCTCGCCGCGGAGTTCGGTGAGGGCAAACTGGCCCCCTGGTGCGGTCTGCGGGGCGACGACGAGATGGCGCGATTCCTGTGGAACACGGGCTTCAGCGCGGTAGCCGTCGACAACCCGGGCGTCGAGGTATCACCGGGGGACCCCTGGTTCGGGACGCTGCACCGGCGGCTCATCCCGTGCCTCGGATTCGCTATCGGTGAGCTATTTCGGTTTGGGCCGCTCAGCGAAGCCTGTCTCGCCCTCGGACGCTGGGAATTCTTCTTCGCCTCCATTCCCCTGAATTTCGTCGGCGGAGTTGGCACGCCGGCGAACGCGGTGGCGATTCTGTAAGCGAAACGCCAGTCCTCCCAGGAAGGGCCCGAATATCGTGTCGAGCGTTGCGGTCATAGGCGCCACCGATCGGAACCGCTGGTTCCGCGCCTTCAAGCAGAACCTCCTGGCGTACGGATACGACGGGGCGGTGTGCCCGGTGAATCCGAATGCCGACACCGTGGACGGGCAGCGGGCGTACCCGGCGCTTGACGAGATCGACGGCTCCATTGACGCGGTCGCGGTGGCGGTCGCCGCCCGGCGCTGTCCCGATGCGGTAAAGGCGGCCGTCGCGCGCGGCGTTACGGACATCGCGGTTGTGGCGACCGGCTTCGCTGAGGTTGGCGGCACCGAGGGCGGTGACGTACTTCAGTCACAGTTGATCGCGGCGTGTGGTCCAGATACGAGGCTGTACGGACCGAATGGCGTCGGCTTCGCCGATTTCACCAATCGACTGTGCCTCATCGGCCAGCCGGTCCCGTACGACAACAAGCCTGGAGAGATCAGCATCGTCTCGCAGAGCGGGGCCCTGCTGGCCGCCTTGCTCGCCGGGGTGATCGAAGACGGTGGCGGCGTGGACTGGTGCGTCTCGCTGGGCAACGCGCCGCAGTTTGATATCGCCCGCGCGGTTGACTACATCGTCGGCCGCGGGACATCGCGCGTCATCGCCGTCTACGCGGAGACGATCAGCACCGACCCGCAGTCCCTGAGCACCGCGCTGCGGCACGCGGCGGACGCCGGCGTGTCCGTCACGATGCTCAAGGCCGGACGGTCCGCGCTCGGCAAGAGGATCGCGTACTCCCACACGGCCAGTGTTGCCGGTGACGACGCGGAGATTGACGCGTACCTCGGGGCGCACGACGTCATCCGCGTCGATTCGCTGGAGGAACTGGCCCGCGTCTCCGTGCTCGCGCCCATGCGGCGGCGAGGCCGCGGAAGAGGCGTCGCGATCATCGGAAGCTCGGGCGGACAGGCCGCGGTGGCCAGCGAGCTTTCGGTTCGTGACGGTTTGCGGCTGGCCTCACTGAGCCCGGAGACCATGTCGGTTGTCCGGGAGAAGGCCGCGCCGGGCTCTTTCATCGACAACCCGTTCGACCTAACCGGAGCATCGGGAGTCGACCGGGAACTCTTCGCGACGGTATACGCGGATAGCGACGTCGGGTTCGTGCTCGCGCCGTGGAACATCACGTTCCCTGATGACACCGCGCTGTATGCGCCGAACCGAATGATCATCGACGTGATCATCTCGGCTGCTCTGGAGACCGGGGCTCCGACCGTGATCTCATCGCTCACCACCGTGCCCTGGACCGACTGGATCACGAGCGTGCGGGCCGCCAACCCGGACGTAGCCATCGTCCGGGGCGTCGAGACGACGATTCGCGCGCTGTCGCGACTGTTCCCCGCGGACCTCCTCGCCCCGGCTGGTCACTCAGCCGATCACCCGGACCACGATGACTCCGCGGCACCGGCCGGTCTTATCGGCGAGGGAGCCGGGCGGGAGATTCTCGCCCAACTGGACCTGCCGCTCGTGGCGGGCGAGAGCTGCGCCGGGGTCGAGGAAGCGGTAGCGGCGGCCGGACGCCTCGGCTGGCCGGTGGTCATCAAGCTGGACGTGCGCGGCGTGGCGCACCGGGCGAAACTCGGCCTCGTCAAAGTCGGGTGCCGCGACCGGCGGGAACTGCAGACCGCGGTAGCGGGCGCGCTGGCGGCGCTGACCGCCCACGGCCGGGACCCGCGGGACCTGCTCAGCATCCTCGTCCAGCGGCAGGCGTCTGGTACCGAGGTCTTGCTCGGCCTGCACCGGTCGGATCTCGGAGCCTTCGTGACGATCGCGCGGGGAGGAGTCCAGGCAGGTGCCGGCACCTTCTCCCGTACTCACCTGCTGCCGGTATCCGACGCGATCCTCGCCGGCACGATCAGCGAGGTTTCCGGTCTGCCGCCTGACTCCGCCGGGTGCCGGGCAGCGGCGACCGCCGCGGCCGTCCTCAGCTGGCACTTCCGAGGCGGTTTGCTCAGCCGGTACTCGATTGTCGAAATCAACCCGGCGCTGGTGTCCGCGGACGGCTGCTCGCTGGTGGACGTGCTGATGGTGACGTCATGACGCCGCCGACCCGGCACTCGGTATCGCGATCGGGCATCCGCCATTTCGCGCTGGCTACTGGCGCGGCCAACCCGATCTATCACAACGCGGACTACGCGCGCGCACACGGCTATCGCGACGTCGTGGCGCCGCCGAACTTCTACTCGGCTATCGCCCTGTCGCTCGGCCGTGAGCTCCCGCCAAGCCAGCTCCGCGCGGACGGCCTAGCGCAAAGCGACGAACTGGTCGGCCGGGTGGTGGCCGGCGGATGCGCGCTGCGCTGGCACGGCGCCATCTGCGCGGGCGACGAGGTCTCGGTCGTGGAGGAACATCTGCCGCCGCGGGAACGGCCGGGTCGATCGGGATCGCTCGTGATTCACTCAGTGCAACGCCGATACTACGTCGATGACCTGCTGGTACTCGAAGAGCGAGCGGACCGGATCGGCATCCCGGCGGACCGGACCGAAAGTCAGGCGCCCGCCATGGACGATGCTGCGGGAGAGCCGGTGGCCGCCGCCGAGTTCCGGCTGCGCGAGCTTGACCTGTTCATGTTCTGCGCCGCTACCTGGCTTACGCACCGGATTCATTTCGACCGCGACTATGCGCGGTCGGAGGGCTATAGCGATCTAGTGATCCCGGGCCCGCTCCAGTCCGCTCGCCTTGGCCAGCTCATCGCGGATTTCGCGGGCTCCTACGGCGGACAGCTTGAATATCTCGAGGTCCGCCATCGCTCTCCGGCCGTCTGCGGTACCACGCTCCGGATGTCGGCGACGATCGCCAAGGCCGAGGTCGGACCGGATTCGGTGGCGGCCACCCTGGACGTGCGCGTCACCGATCCGGACGGCCGGATCCATTCCTCCGGGCGCTCGGAGGTCACTCTCGCTCGCTCGCCTTCGGTTCTCGTACTTGTCCGTGAGCACAGCGTGGCGCGATGATCGGCATCCTCGGCGTCGGCCAGACGGAATTCGGGCGCCGCAGCGGCCGGTCTCTCCAGTCGCTGGTCGCCGAAGCGTCCCGGGCCGCGATCGTGGATGCCGGCCTGAAGCCGGCCGACATTGACGGTGTCATCCCGGTCGGCGGCTACATACACGTCGAAGACGTGCTCGCGGGGGCGGGCCTGCCGCTTCAGGTCGCGGACGCGATGCCCGCGCCCGGCGGGAACGCCGCGGTCGACTCGCTCCGAATCGCCTCCGCCCTCATCATGTCCGGGCAGGCGACGACCGTGCTGATCGTCTTGGCGAAGAACGGGTCATCGGCGAACAGGATCGATGACCGGGTCAAACTCCTTCCCGGCCAGCAGTTCCGCACGCAACTCGAGAGACCGCAGGGCTGGAGCGCGCCGGTCGAGTGGTACGCCATGATCTGCCGACGGCACATGCTTGAGTTCGGAACGACCAAGGAGCAATTGGCCGAGGTCTCGCTGTCCGCTTACAGCTTCGCGCAGCAAAATCCTCGTGCGATGCAGCATGGCAAGGCATTGACCAGGGAGAAGTATCACTCCTCACCCATGATCGCCGATCCGTATCAGCTATACGACTGCTGCCTGGAGACCGACGGCGCCGTGGCGGTCGTGGTGTCATCCCGGCTGCCGGCGGCAGGCTCCGGCAGCCGCCGCGTCGAATTGCTCGCCGTCGCGTCGGGACGACCGCAGAGCCCCGACGAACTGTCGAATCGCCACGACTGGTACGAGATCGGCCTGTCCTACGCCGCGCCTGCCGCGTACGAGCGGGCGTCCCTGGCGCCGGAGGATATCGACGGCGCCATGATCTACGACTGCTTCACCTTCGAGGTGCTGCACCAGCTGGAGGTCGCTGGATTCTGCGGCAAGGGGAAGGGAGGCCCGTTCGTGGCGTCAGGCGCGATCGGCCCCGGTGGTTCGCTGCCCGTCAACACGCACGGCGGCCTGCTCGCCGAGGGCCACATGACCGGAATGAATCACATCGCGGAGGCGGTCCGGCAGTTGCGCGGCGAGGCGGGCGCGAATCAGATCGACGAGGCGCGGCACATCGCCGTCACCGGCTGGGGTGACTGGGGCGACGGCTCCATGGCGCTGTTGGGAGGTCGATCGCGATGAAAGCCCGGCTCGGCCCCGACACGTCGAATCCCGACTTCAGCCCCTTCTGGGAAGGGTGCAAGGAGCAACGACTACTGGTCCCGTCGTGCCGGCACGAGCACCTGAACTGGCCGCCCCGCCCGGTCTGCCAGACGTGCTTCGAGTGGAACGACAAGTGGGTCGAGATAGCCGGCCGCGGCTCGCTCTACTCATGGACCGTGGTGCACAAGACGAGACTGCAATCGCATCTGGCCGAAACGCCGTACGTGGTGGGGGTCGTCGAGCTGCGGGGCACGCCGCCGGTGCGGATGGTCGGCCGCTGCGAAATCGACCCGGCGGCCGCGATGTTCGGGCTAGAGCTGGTCGTCGATTTCCATCGGGTCAGCCCTGACCTGACCCTGCCCTTCTGGCGACCCGCCAATCCAGCACGGGCCTCAGCACAGGCCCCAGCACAGGCCCCCGCACAGGCCACGCCATGAGCACCGCATGAGCACGGCATGAGATGGACGGTTACCCGCTTACTCTCGTCACGGCAATGCGCCGGGCTCGCCGGGAATTTGGCGATCAGGTCGTCGTCTCTGGTGGTGAGCAGACGCCTAGCGCCTACACCTTCGCCGACTGCTTCCGCCGCGCGGACCGGCTGTCCTGGGCACTGCGGGAACTGGGCGTCACGGCCGGAGAACCGGTCGCCACGCTCGCCTGGAACACCCGCGAGCACCTTGAGATCTACATCGCGACGGTCTCGACCGGGGCGGTCCTGCACCCGATCGATGTCCGCCTGTCCGCGGGCCAGATTGTCGAGGTCATCCGGCGCGCGGGTGACGTCGTGCTCTTCGCTGACGGCCAGCTGCTTGATGAGCTCGCCGAACCGCTGATCGCGGCGGGCATCCGGGTACCCGTGATTGTCATCGGGGCGCACCGGCGGGCCGACACCCGCATGCTGGTGAGCTACAGGTATGAGGAACTGCTGGCGACCGAGCCGGACGCGGAGTTCTTCTACGACGAGGTAAGCGAGCTCGCGCCCGCCGCTCTGGCGTACTCGTCGGCGACGGCCGGCCCGGCCAAGGGGGTCGTGTACAGCCACCGCGCCATGTACCTGCATACGACGATGCTGACGTCGGCCGATACATGGGCCATCAGCGCCGCGGACTGCGTCCTGCCGATCCTGCCCATGTGTCACCTCAACGCCTGGGGCATCCCCTTCGCCGCCCTCTGGGCGGGATCTCGTCTCATCCTGCCGGGCAGGCGACCGAACCCGGGGGAGCTCCTCCGCCTGCTTGCGGAAGCGACATTCGCCGCGGCCGGGCCGACCGTCTGGGCAAGCATATTCACCGAGATGCGGCGGACCGGGTCCGTGCCGCGGCGGCTGCGGGCGGCAGTGTGCTGCGGCGCCGCGATGGGGCCGGGCCTGCTGCGTGAGGCCGACGAGCTCGGTGTCCCGATCATGCATTCCTACGGGATGACCGAGGCGGCTCCGCTGGTGCTGGTTGGCCGGGCCCGGCCGGGCCGCGCGTTCACCGAGGAGACGCGGCTGAAACAGGGCTACGTGGTACCGGGTCTGGACTACCTCGTCCAGGACGAAATCGGGGCGGACGTCCCGAGAGATGGCCGCACCCCTGGCGAACTACTGCTGAGAGGACCGTGGATCGTGGACAGGTACTTCGGCGACGACATCCGCAGTAAAGCGGCCTTCTCCGGCGGCTGGTACCACACCGGCGACATCGTGACCGTCGACGCCGCGGGCTACATCCAGCTCATCGGCAAGAAGGACTTATGGACGGCGTCCGGCCGGAACGGCGACCCGACGTCGCCCCGGCCAGCGATGTCCTCGAGGTTCGCTCGGGCACTGTCGACAAGCGCGCGTTCCAGCACTGGGCCGCCGCGGTCGGGGACCTGAACCCGCTGTACTTCGATGAAGACTATGCCCGGTCGCTCGGCCACCTGGACGTCGTCATGCCACCGATGTTCATCAGCCAGGTCACGGCCGAAGTGCGCTTTCAGCACCAGCTTCGGCCGGATGGTATCCCGCTGGCCAACTCATTCGGGCTTTCGCTACCCGAGCGCCGCATGGCGGCGGAAGAGGAAACAGAGTTCCTGATGACCCTGTATCCAGGCGATCACGTCTCATCGACTCGCCGTCTGGCTGGCGTCGCCCGAAAGAACGGCCGATCCGGCGAATTCACGCTCATCACCATTGAGATCTTGTACGCGAACGCGGAACACCAACCGGTCGCGCGAACAGTGGCCTCGATTATCGCGCGGTAGGAGCTGTAAATGTCAGACCAACGGTATTTCGACGATGTCAGCGTCGGTGACCTCCTGCCGGCACAATGCCACGTTATCGGCGCCGTGCAGATGTTCCTTTTCAGCAGCGCGACCAATAACGCTCACCGCATTCACTATGATTACCGCTGGGCCACCGACACGGAAGGCTATCCCGATATCGTCGTGCACGGCCCACTGCAGGCCGCGCTGATGGCCAGGATGCTGACCGACTGGGCCGGGCCCCGCGGGCAACTCGTTCGCATCAGCGTGCGGAATCAGGGCGCGGCGTTCGCCGGCCAGCCGCTGATATTCACCGCCGAGATAGTCCGGAAATACCGCGATGGCGGCCGCGCGCTGATCGATCTTCAGTTGGCGGAAAAGCGGGACGGCGGGGAAATGCTAATGCCGGGCGCGGCGACGTTGCGTCTTCCATCCCGAGATGACAAGCCTTGACAGTCGCAGATTTACGGCGGTATGTTGGTTATACAGCCAGCGGAACTGAGTTTCATATCTGGTACTACCCCGAAACGGAGCGCAGATGACCGATGCGGCGGTGCCAGCAGCACTCCTCGACATCATCACCGACCCCATCAGTGAGGACGAATTGCGCTCGCATCTGGCCGATGCGAACATTCCGGCCTTGCTCATGCTGCTGTATCAGCTGACCGGGGATGAAAAGTGGCTGAGCCCGCCTTATCTGCCGGTCGCGATGAGCAGCCAGGGCCCGGATGATGACGACACCGGCGGCCTGTCGGAAGAAGCGCAGGCGCAGGTTCGCGAGAGTGCCTTGGCCGCCCTGCTGAGGTGGTACGCCGGAGAGCCCTTCGCCGTCCCCGCGCCCAACGGAGACCTGCTGCTGCGCATGATGCGGACCTGCGTGGGCGAGCCGGTGCCGGACAACTACGTGCCGATGATCGCCGCCCAACTGCGTTTCGACCCGATTCCTCTCGCGCATCCGGCCCCAGACGCTAACCTGGCGGGCTTCTTCGCCGTCGTCATCGGAGCGGGCATCTCCGGCCTGGTCATGGCCCACCGCCTGAAGCAAGCCGGGATCCCTTTCACCGTGCTCGAGCGCGGTGACACAGTCGGCGGTGTCTGGCGGGCCAATCGCTATCCGGGAGCCGGCGTCGACACCGCGAACGAGATGTACTCGTTCTCATTCGCGCCGCGAAACTGGTCTATGTACTACAGCAAGCGCGACGAAATGATGGAATACTTCAACGATGTCGCGGACTCGCTGGGGCTGCGGCAGCATATGCAGTTCAACACCGAAGTCACCCGGCTCGAATACGACGAGGACGCGCAACTCTGGCACGTGACCTGCGCCGACGGCAGTGGCACCGAGCGCGTGGTCGAGGCTAACGTGGTCGTCAGCTGCGTCGGCATCTTCGCCGAGCCTAAGCTGCCGCCAATTCACGGAATAGACACGTTCGACGGCCCGATGTTCCATTCCTCGCGCTGGCCGGCTGACCTCGATGTCAGCGGCAAGCGAGTCGCCGTTATCGGCACCGGTGCGAGCGCCATGCAGATCGTGCCCGCGATCGCCGACAAAGCGGCCGCGCTGCACGTCTTCCAGCGGACGCCGCCGTGGATCACGCCGTCGCCGAAGTATTTCCTGAACGTTCCCGAGGGACATCACTGGCTGGTCAACCATCTGCCGTTCTACCGGGAGTGGATCAAGTTCCGGATGGCATGGACCTCGTATGAGCGGCTCTTCCCGACTTTGTGGATCGATACCGAGTGGCCGCATCCGGACCGTGCGATCAATGCCAAGAACGACGTCGCGCGCGTCGGACTGACCCGGTACATCGAGAGCCAGCTCGACGGACGACCGGACCTGATAGCCAAGACGGTCCCCGACTATCCCGCATTCGGCAAGCGGATGCTGCTCGACAACGGATGGTACGCGGCGCTCAAGAAGGACAACGTCGAGCTAATCGCCGAGGAAGTCTCCCAAATAGACCCGGCCGGGGTGTCGTGTCCGTCCGGACTGCGCCGCGACGTCGACATCATCGTTCTCGCCACGGGATTCCAGACCACCCGCTATCTGGGCCCCATAGAAGTGATCGGCCGCGGCGGCCGGGACATCCACGATTTCTGGGGCGACGACAACGCCGAAGCCTATCTGAGCTTCATGGCTCCGGGTTTCCCTAATCTGCTGATCACCTACGGCCCCAACTCGCAGGGCTCCGGCGGCAGCTTTACTCTCTCCGCCGAGCTCCAGACACAGTTCGTCATTCAGATGATCGTGGCGATGCTCGACCACGACCTCGGCGCGGTCGAACCGCGTCCGGAAGTTTTCAGCTCCTACATCAGGAAGATCGACGACCGGCTGCAACGGATGATCTGGGCCCACCCGAACGTCTCCACGTACTACAAGAACCGGCACGGACGTGTGGTCGTGCCGCGCCCGTACTCGGTCGTGGACTGGTGGCACATGCTGCGGCGGCCGAAACTGGGCGATTACCTGACCGAGCCGAAGAGGTATCAGCGGCCCGTGGTCGGCGAGTCGGCGCGGGGCGAGTCGGCGGCGGCTAAGTTGTAGAGCCGTGACTGTTCTCGACAAGTTCCGCCTCGATGACCGGGTGGTGCTGATCACCGGGGCTTCGTCTGGCCTAGGCGCGGCCTTCGCGGTGGCAGTCGCCGAGGCCGGGGCCGACGTGGTCATCGCGGCCCGGCGCGCGCAGCGGCTGGAGGAGACGGCCGCCGCCGTGACGGCCACCGGCCGGCGCTGCCTGGCGGTGCCAGCAGATGTCAGCGACCCGGAAGCGTGCCGGGCACTGGCGGACTCCGCCATGAGCCACTTCGGCCGCATCGACATCCTGGTCAACAACGCCGGCGTCGGGGCGGCTGTGCCGGCCTCCCGGGAAACTGTTGACCAGTTCCGGTCGGTCATCGACCTCAACCTCAACGCCTGTTACTGGATGGCTCAGGCCTGCGGGAAGGTGATGCTGCCGGGCAGCAGCATCGTCAACGTCTCCAGCATTCTCGGGATCACGACGGCGGGTCTGCCACAGGCCGCCTACAGCGCGAGCAAGGCCGGCCTGCTTGGCCTGACCAGGGATCTGGCCCAGCAATGGGGCGGCCGGAAGGGCATCCGGGTCAACGCGCTCGCGCCCGGCTTCTACGAGACGGAAATGACCGACCAGTACTCCGACGAGTACCGGCGGGAAGTCCGGGCCCGGATCGTGCTCGGCCAGCTGGGCGACCCCAGCGAACTGGCGGCCACGCTGGTATGGCTGGTTTCGCCCGCCG
>Ga0335073_10013696_pt1 | contig 11371 bp, 8 predicted proteins | sample Lox_Sample_22_FD_207093 | JGI IMG/M metagenome (GOLD analysis project Ga0335073, IMG submission 207093) | Soil microbial communities from Loxahatchee National Wildlife Refuge, Florida, United States - Lox_Sample_2.2 | ecosystem: Environmental > Terrestrial > Soil > Wetlands | place: USA: Florida... | reverse complement strand
AGCAAGGAGCTGTCCCAGCTGCCCAGCTCGCCCGACTCGAAGGCAATGATCCGCACATCCGGGTGCTCCAGCAGCCGATCCGGTGTGCGCGCATGAGAACCTTCACCGCGGACCGACCAATCACCCCTCAGGGACAGCACCAAGGTGTCTGCACGCCGGCAAGCCTGCCAGCCCGGGCGGCTGGTGCACTGCGCGGGTGGCGCGGCGCTGCGCTCGATTCGCGCAGCGCTTGCGTCGGTCTTGATCGCGGATGAGGCTATGGCAGGCATGGGGCGCTATTGCGGACAGGTCGCGACGCGGGCGCGGACCGTCAGCTCGATGCCAGCATCTCGCGGGCGACCTTCAATATCGAGCTCGGGTCGAATCCGAACTTGCCCAGCAGCGCCTTCAAAGGAGCCGATCCGCCGAAAGTATGCATGCCGATCGTGCGTCCCTTCGGCCCGACGTAGCGCTCCCAGCCCAGCGTGGAGCCCTGCTCGATCGCGAGGCGTGCCGTGACCGAGGACGGCAGGACCGACTCGCGGTAAGCCGCGGATTGCTGCTCGAACAGATCCCATGAAGGCATGGATACGACACGGCAGCGAACGCCTTCGCTGCGCAGCGTCTCGTAAGCCTGTATCGCGGCGCTCACTTCGCTCCCCGTCGCGATGAGAATCAGCTGCAGCGGCCCGTCCGCGTCCGCGAGCACGTAGGCCCCGTTTGCCACCCCGCTCGCCGCCCCGTAGCGGCTTCGATCCAAGGTGGGCAGAGGTTGCCGCGAGAGCGCCAGGACCGCAGGTCGATGGCGCAGCTTGAGGATGTAGCGGTACGCCTCGATCACCTCGTTGGCGTCGGCGGGTCTGAGCAGCGTAAGGCCCGGCATGGCCCGCAGCGAGACCAGGTGCTCGATCGGCTGGTGCGTCGGACCATCCTCGCCGTCGCCCATCGCATCGTGAGTGAACACGTAGATCACCGGCAGCTCCATCAGCGCCGCCAGCCGCAAAGCCGGACGCGCATAGTCGCTGAATATGAAATACGTGGCGCAGAAAGGCCGCAGCTTCGATACCGCAAGCCCGTTGCAGATCGCCGCCATGGCGTGCTCGCGAATCCCGAAATGCAGATTCCGGCCGCCGGGGCTTTGCGCCTGGAAATCCCCCGCTCCGGGGAACTTGAGCGTGGTGCGGTTCGAGGGCCCGACATCGGCCGAGCCGCCCAGGAACCACGGCACGTTGCGCGCGATCGCATTGAGCGCCGCGCCGGACGCATCGCGCCCGGCGGGTCCCTTTGAGTCCGCGGGAAACACCGGCAGGTCCCGGTCCCATCCCTCGGGAAGCTCGCGGCGCTGCATCTGCTCGATTTCCGCGGCGAGAGCCGGGTAGGTCAGTCGATAGTTGGCGAGCTTTTCCAGCCACGAGCGATGAGCCTCGGCGCCGCGGGCGCCCACGCCGCGCGCGAACTCCTCGTAGACTTCCGGCGGCACCAGAAACTGTGCGTCCTCGGGCCAGCCGTAGTTGCGCTTCGCCACCCTGACCTCATCCGCACCGAGCGGATCTCCGTGCGCCTCCGCGGTATCCTGCACTTTGGGGGCCCCGTAGCCGATGTGGCTGTCGATCACGATCAGAGTCGGCCGGCCGCGGGTTTCGGGCAGCGAGCGCAGCGTCGCTTCGATCCGCGCGATGTCGTTGGCGTCGCCGACACGCATGACATTCCAGCGGTAGGCGATGAAGCGGGCGATCACATCCTCGGTGAACGCGATCGAGGTGGATCCCTCGATGGTGATGTGGTTGTTGTCGTAAATCCAGCAGAGGTTGTCGAGGCCCAGGTGTCCCGCGAGCGACGCCGCTTCGGAGCCCACGCCCTCCATCATGCAGCCGTCGCCGCACAGCGCATACACGCGGTAGTCGAACAGGTCGTAGCCGGGCTTGTTGTAGCGATTCGCAAGGAACTTCTGTGCCATCGCCATGCCGACGCTCGTGGCCACCCCCTGACCGAGCGGACCGGTGGTGGTCTCGACGCCGGAAACCCAGTGATATTCCGGATGGCCGGGCGCTTTGCTGTCGAGCTGGCGAAAGCGCTTGATCTCCTCGAGGGTCACGGCGGGAGCCCCCACCGTCTCGTAGTCGGCATTCACCGCGCAGGTGCGGGTCAAGTGCAGGATCGACCACTGCAGCATCGAGGCGTGGCCGTTGGAGAGCACGAAGCGGTCGCGGTTCGGCCAGATGGGATCGGCCGGATCGAAGCGCATGATGCGATTCCACAGCGTATAGACGAGCGGCGCCAGCGCCATGGCGGCGCCGGGGTGGCCCGAGTTGGCCTTCTGCACGGCATCGATCGTCAGCGTTCTGATGGTGTTGATGGCGAGCAGCGCAGGGTCCGGATTGTTCACGGTCAAGGTTCCTCGTATTGCGTTCATCGGCTCTCTCCAGTCACGATCGGATCGACCCAGCCGCCCGGCGGGGCGACCGCCGATGCTTGCTTGGGACCCCAGGTGCCGGGCTCGTAGGTCTGCACCGCGGTGCCGGCACTGAGCACGGGGTCGACGACGCGCCATGCCTCCTCCACGTAGTCCTCGCGGGCAAAGAGCGTCCTGTCGCCGAGCAGGGCATCGCTCAACACGCGCTCATAGGCATCGCGCTCGTTCGCCCCCGGATGACGGCTGACGAACAGCTCCGCCGCCTGGCCGATGCCGGTTTCCTTCGGATCCATCACGTTGAGCCCGATGGCGATGTCCTCGGTCGGCCCGATCCGAAAGCGCAGGTAATTCGCTCCGGAGCGCTCGTACAGAACCGAGGGCGGCCGGCGCAGACGCGCGACCATTTCGGTGCATGTCACGGGGAGCAATTTGCCCGCGCGGATGTAGAAGGGGACGCCCTGCCAGCGCCAGTTGTCGATCATGAGACGCACCGCCGCGAACGTCTCCACCTGGGAATCCGGCGCGACCCCCTGCTCCTCGCGATAGCCGCGGAACTGACCGCGCACCACATCATCCGCTGCGAGCGCACGAATGGATTTGAGCACCTTCACTTTTTCGTCGCGTATGGATTCGCTGTCGGTGCGCGCGGGGGGCTCCATGGCGAGATTCGACAACACCTGGAAAAGGTGGTTTTGGATCACGTCGCGGATCGTGCCCGCCGAGTCGTAGAACGCGCCCCGCCCTTGGATGCCGAAATCCTCGGCCATGGTGATCTGAATGCTCTCCACGTGCTCGCGGTTCCAGACAGGCTCGTGCAGCGAATTGCTGAACCTGAAGAAGAGCATGTTGTGCACCGGGCTCTTGCCGAGGTAGTGGTCGATGCGGAAGATCCTCTCCTCCGTGAAGTTCCTCAGCAGGATGCGGTTCAGGGCACGCGCCGAGGCGAGGTCGCGGCCGAACGGCTTCTCGACGACGACGCGCGCGCCCGCAGGCGCACAGCCCGCCGCGGCCAAATGCTCGACCACGGTCCCGAACAGCGTCGGCGGAATGGCGAGGTAGTGCGCGGGACGCTCGGCGCCGCCCAGCGCCTTTTTCAGCTGCTTGAACGTCTCCAGATCCTCATAGCCGCCGTCGATGTAGCGCAGCAGCTCCATGAGCCTCGCGAACGCCGCCGTATCGACGCCGCCATGATGCGCGAGGCTGTCGCGAGCGCGCTCCCGCAGCCGCTCGAGGCTCCAGCCGTTCTTGGCGACGCCGATGATGGGGATGTCGAGCGTCCCGCGCTTGATCATCGCCTGCAGCGACGGAAATATCTTCTTGTAGGCGAGATCGCCCGTGGCGCCGAAGAAGACCAGTGCGTCGCATTGATTGTCACTCACCGGAACGCCCTCCCTTGCGCGCGGATTTCTCCTCATGACCGCCGAAGCCCAGGCGCATGGCCGACAGCAGCTTCTCCTGGAATTGCGCGTTGCCCCGGGAGCTGAATCGCTCGTAGAGCGATGCGGTCAGCACCGGCGTCGGCACGCCGGTGTCCACCGCCGCCTTGATCGTCCAGCGCCCTTCGCCGGAATCCGATACGCGGCCCGCGAATCCCTCCAGCGTGGGGTCGAGGACCAATGCCGCCGCAGTGAGGTCGAGGAGCCAGGATGCGATCACGCTGCCCCGGCGCCAGACTTCGGCGACCTGCGGCAGGGCGATCTCGTACTGATAATGCTCCGGATCGCGCAGCGGCGTCGTCTCCGCGTCGACCGCGCGCTGCTCCTTGCCGGCATCGGCCGCGCGCAGCACGCCGAGTCCCTCGGCGTACGCCGCCATGATTCCGTATTCGATGCCGTTGTGCACCATCTTGACGAAATGCCCCGCGCCGCTCGGGCCGCAGTGCAGGTACCCGTGCTCGGCGGTGCTCTCGCCCAGCCGATCGAAGTCCGGCGTGCGCGCGATCTCTCCCGGCCCGGGCGATAGCGTCTTGAAGATGGGATCGAGCTGGCGCACCGCATCTCGCTCGCCGCCGATCATCATGCAGTATCCTCGCTCCAGGCCCCAGACCCCGCCGCTCGTGCCGACGTCGACGTAGCGCACGCCTTGCGCGGCCAGCATCTTCGCTCGCCGGATGTCATCGACGTAGTACGAGTTGCCGCCGTCGATCACGGTATCCCCCGCCGCGACGCAGGGGCGCACCCGCTCGATGGTCTCATCGACGGCGGCCGCAGGAACCATCAACCATATGAGGCGCGGCGGGCGAAGCTTGGCGATCAGATCCCCGATCGAGGCTGCTCCGATCGCCCGCTCGCGCACCAGCGGCTCGACGGCCCCGGGCGCGGGGTCGAATACGACGCACTCGTGACCGCCGCGCAGGAGCCTGCGCACCATGTTGCCGCCCATGCGCCCCAGCCCGATCATTCCCAGTTGCATAATGCCTCCGAGGTAAAGTACTAAAGAGTCTTCGAGGACCGCTCTGACCGCGCGCGGTTGAGCCGCCGGATCAGCGAATTGGTCGAGCTGTCGTGATCGAGGTTGGCAGCCGAGCCGTTGCGCAATTCCGGCAGGATGCGCTTGGCCAGCACCTTGCCGAGCTCCACGCCCCATTGATCGAAGGAGTCGATCTGCCAGAGCGTGCCCTGGGTGAATACGCTGTGCTCGTAGAGCGCCACCAGCCTGCCGAGCGCCGCGGGCGTGAGCCGCTCCAGCAGCAGCGTATTGGAAGGCCGGTTGCCCTCGAATACCCGGTGCGGCGCGAGCGCCCGGGAGGTCCCTTCGGCCTCCACCTGTTTCACCGTCTTGCCGAACGCGAGCGCCTCCCCCTGGGCGAGAACGTTGGCGAGCAACAGCTCATGCTGCTCGCCGAGCGGATTCAAGGGCTCCTCGAACGCGATGAAATCGCAGGGGATGAGGCGCGTGCCCTGATGCAGCAGCTGATAGAACGAGTGCTGGCCGTTGGTCCCCGGTTCGCCCCAGTAGATGGGTCCGGTGTTGTAGCCGACGGGCTTGCCGAGCAGCGTCACGTGCTTGCCATTGCTCTCCATGGTGAGCTGCTGCAAGTAGGCGGGAAAGCGCTTGAGGTACTGCTCGTACGGCAGCACGGCCACGGTTTCGGCGCCGAAGAAGTTGTTGTACCAGATGCCGAGCAGCGCCATGACCACGGGCAGATTCCGGGCGAACGGCGCGGTACGGAAATGCTCGTCCATTTCGTGAAAGCCCTCGAGCATCTCGCGGAATTGACCCGGCCCGATGGCGAGCATCGTCGAGAGCCCTATCGCCGAATCCATCGAGTATCTGCCGCCCACCCAGTCCCAGAACTCGAACATGTTGTCCGTGTCGATCCCGAACTTGCGTACTTCCGCGGCGTTGGTCGAGACCGCGACGAAATGTCGTGCGACCGCGCAGACGTCGCCTCCCAGGCCCCGCAGCAACCACTCCCGGGCCGCGGTGGCGTTGGTCATCGTCTCGAGCGTGGTAAAGGTCTTGGAGGAGACGATGAACATCGTCTGCGACGGATCGAGGTCGCGCACCGCCTCCACGAAGTCCGTCCCATCGACGTTCGAGACGAAGCGAAACGTCATGTCGCGCTTGCTGTAGGCCTTCAGCGCTTCGTAGCTCATCACCGGGCCGAGATCCGAGCCGCCGATGCCGATGTTGACGACATTCGTGATCGGCCGGCCGGTGAAGCCGAGCCATGTAGCGCTGCGGACCTTTGCGGCGAAGGCGCTCATCCGGGCGAGCACGTCGTGCACCTTGGGCACCACATCCTCCCCCGCGACCCGTATGGACGAGCTCCCCGGAGCACGAAGCGCCACATGCAGAACGGAGCGATGCTCCGAGACGTTGATGGCCTCGCCGGCGAACATGGCGTCGATCCGCTCGCGCAGGCCCGACTCCTCGGCGAGCTCGACGAGCAGCTGCAGGGTCGCGCGAGTGATGCGGTTCTTCGAGTAGTCGAGATAGATCCCGGCGGCCTCGAGCGTCAGCTCCTCCCCGCGATCCGGCTCCTCGGCGAACAGCTCGCGCAGATGGCGCGAACCGATGACCTTGAAGTGCGCCTGAAGCTTCTTCCAGGCGGCCCGCCGCTGCAGCGGTAGTGCAGATGCGGTCATGACAGCTCCTTGCTGGTCGCGGCGGTCTTCGAGTCGATGAGCCCGAGCAGATCCTTCCACGAGGCGACGAAGGCGGCCGCACCCTCTTGCTGCAGGCGCGCTGCGAGCGCCTCGGGATCGATGCCGCTGCGGATGAATTCGCGCAGCACCGCGGCCGAATCACCGCCGTCGGGCCTGAGCTCCGGACCCATTTCCCCGTGGGCCGCGAACGCCTGCAGGGTCCCCTCCGGCATGGTGTTCACGGTCAGAGGGGCGATGAGCTCCTTCACGTACAGCACGTCGGAGGCCTTCGGATCCTTGGTGCCGGTGCTCGCGAACAGGAGCCGCTGCGGGCGCGCCCCTGCATTCTGCGCGCGCCGCCAGCGTGCGCTCTGCAAGAGCTGCGAATAAGCCTGGTGGGTTTGCTCGGCGACGGCGATGCCGAGCTTGTTGTCGAGCGCCGCAGGCACCTTGCCCGCCACCGCCACATCCCAGCGGCTGACGAACAGCGACGCGACCGATGCGACGCTCGGATTCAGGCCGGCCTCGATGCGACGCTCCACGCCGCGCAGCCACGCCTCCGCCGCCGCCCGATACTGCTGCGCGGAGAACAGCAGGGTCACATTGATCGGGATGCCCGCGAAGATGGACTCTTCGATCGCCTCGAGCCCGTCCGCCGTGCCCGGAATCTTGATGAACAGGTTCGGCCGGCCGGCTCGCGCATGCAGATCCTTCGCCTCGGCGAGCGTCGATTTCGCGTCGGAGGCCAGGAGCGGTGACACCTCGAGGGACACCCAGCCGTCGACGCCGGCGGTGCGCTCGTGGATCGGCAGGAACAAATCCGCCGCGCGTGTGATGTCCTCGAGAGCCAGCTCGAAGAACAGCTCCTCGGCGGAGATGGCGACCCGCGCGCGCCCGCGCAGGCTCTTATCGTAGGCAGTCCCGTGTCTCAGCGCCTTGTCGAAGATCGTGGGATTGGAGGTGAGCCCGGTGACCGACAGATCTCGAATGTAGCGCTCGAGGGTTCCCGTCAAGAGAAGATCGCGGGTGATGTTGTCGAGCCAAATGCTCTGGCCCGCGCAGCTCAGTCGTTTCGTCGCTTGCATAAAATGTCCTCATGGTTCGCACTTGAATGTTCCTGCTCGCGGCATGCTTCAGGCACGGCCGCCGATCTCGTCGATGTGGCGCAGCAGATCCGCGGGGTCCTCGTACACGCGGATCGCTCCCGCGCGCTCCAGCTCGTCCTGGCCGTAGCCGCCGGACAGCACCCCCACGCCGAGGCCGTGCGCGCGGCGCGCCGCGAGCATGTCCCAGATGCTGTCGCCGATGATGGCCGCGGAGGCGACGTCGACGTGAAGCCGGTCCGCGGCGGCAAGAAACAGATCGGGGTCGGGTTTCGCCCGCTTCACATCGTCCCGGGTGATGACGGGAACCGCCTGCGGCTCGACCCCCAGCAGCTCGAGGTTGGCTCTCGCCACGTCCAGATTGCCGCTGGTCGCGACCGCCCACGGAATTCCCGTGCGCGTCAGGTACTCGAGCAAGGGCAACGCGCCCGGGAGCGGGTAGACGCTGTCCACGAGCGTCCCGTCCAGATCGAATATGAAGCCCACTTCGTTGCGTGCCATGGTCGAGCGGCGTCCTTATCGAGTGACCAGGCCGAGCGGCACGGGGATATTGCGATCGACGGGCTTGCCCTCGATCAACAGCTGCGCCGTATCCACGCCCAGCTTGCCGATCAGCTCGGGCTTTTGCTGCACGGTCGCGGCGAGCTTGCCCGCCTTGACCGCGGCCACTCCATCGGGTGTGGCGTCGAACCCGACGATGGCGACATTCTCGAGGCCCGCCTCCTCGATCGCTCTTTGGGCGCCGAGGGCCATTTCGTCGTTCTGCGCGAACACGCCCTGGATGTCCTTGTCGCCCTGCAAGATGTTTTCCATCACGGTGAGGCCCTGGGCGCGGTCGAAATTGGCCGGCTGCTCTGCCGCGAGCTTCACGCCCGGCTTGCCCTCGATTGCCGACTCGAAGCCCTCGCCGCGCTCACGCGCGGCGCTCGAGCCCGCAATGCCCTCGAGCTCCACCAAGTTGCCCCTGCCGCCGAGCCTCTTCAGCAGGAACTCGCCGGCCATCTTTCCGCCGGCCACGTTGTCCGAGGCGATGTGCGAGCTGACCTCGGCGCCATTCACGGCCCGGTCGAGCGAGATCACCTTGATGCCGGCGGCGGTCGCCTCTTTCACCACGTTGGCGACGGCATCGGAGTCGGTGGGGTTCAACAGGATCACGGGCACTCTTTTCTGGATCAAATCCTCGACGCCCGCGATCTGCTTGGCCGCATCGTTCTGTGCATCGACCGTGATCAGGTTGATCCCGGCGGCCTTGGCCTCCGCCTCCGCGCCGTCGCGCAGCGCGACGAAAAACGGGTTGTTCATCGTCGAGATCGACAGGCCGACGCTCACGGCGCCGGGAGCCGCAGCGGTCGAGCCGGCCGTGCCGCCGGGTCCGGTATCCGGTCCTCGATTGGAGCAGGCAACCAGGGCGATGAGGCCCGCAACCAGGATTGAAATGCCGCGCATCATGCCGGTTTCCTCGTGTTTGTCGTCATGCCGTGTTCCTCTACGCCTTGCCGCCGCGATCCAGCAGCACCGCGAGCAGAATCACCGAACCCTTGACGACCTGCTGGTAGAACGAGGACACGCCCATCAGATTGAGGCCGTTGTTGAGCACGCCGATCAGCAACGCTCCGACCAGCGTGCCGAAGATCCAGCCGCGCCCGCCGGCGAGGCTGGTGCCGCCGAGCACGACCGCGGTGATCGCATCGAGCTCATAGCCTGCACCGGCGGTGGGCTGAGCCGAATCGAGCCGCGAAGTGAGGATCATGCCGGCGAGCGCGGCCATGGCGCCTGAGATGGTATATACGAGTATCTGCACCCGGTCGGTGTTCACGCCCGAGAGCCTCGCCGCCTCGGCGTTGCCGCCGGTGGCATACACGTGCCGCCCGAACACCGTTCTTTTGAGCACGAACCAGAACAGCGCGAACATCGCCAGCATCAACACGACCGGCACCGGAATCAGGTGGGCCACGTAGCCGCCGCCGAGCATCGCGAACAAATCGCTGGAGAAGCCGCTGATGGGACTGCCGTTCGAGAGCACCAGCGCGGCCCCGCGCAGCAGCGTCATCATGCCGAGCGTTGCGATGAACGGCGCCACGTTCCCCTTGGCGATGACGACGCCGTTCAGCGATCCCATCCCGGCGCCGGCCAGGATCGCGATCAGGGCCGCAAGTCCCGCGCCATGGCCGCCCTTCATCGTCATGGCGGCGAGCACCGAGGAGACGGCGAGGATCGAGCCCACCGAGAGGTCGATGCCGCCCAGCAAGATCGACAGCGTCATGCCGAAGGCAATCACCGCATTGATCGACACCTGGCGCATCACGTCGAAGGAATTGCTGACGCTGAGGAAGTTCGGGCTCATCAAAGCGAGCCCGATGCACACGGCAACCAGTGCGAGAAGCGGGCCGAGCTTCTTGAGCGTTGCCTGTTGCTGCGCCGTCATGCTGCTCTCAACCCTTCGCTGGCGGCGGTCATGACCTGCTCCTGGGTTGCGGTCCTGGCGTCGAGAATCGCCGCTTGCCGGCCCTCGCGCATCACCAGGATGCGATCGCTCATCGCCAGCACCTCCGGCAGCTCCGAGGACACCATCACGATGGCGGTGCCGGCGGCGGCCAGACGGTTGATGGTGTGGTAGATCTCGGCCTTGCCGCCGACATCGACGCCGCGCGTCGGCTCATCGAGCAGCAGCGCCTTGGGCGGCTCCGCAAGCCACTTCGCGAACACGACTTTCTGCTGGTTGCCGCCCGATAGCGCCTTTACCTCGAGCTCGGCATCGCGGGCTCGAATTTGCAGCTCGTCCATCAATTCCTTGACCGCCGCGCTCTCCTCCTTGCGATTGACGATGCCGAGGCGGGCGTATTTTCCGAGGTGCACCAGCGTGACGTTCTCGCGCAGCGACAGCCCGAGCACCAGACCCTGGCTCTTGCGATCCTCGGTGACGAACCCGAGGCCCGCGGCAATCGCATCGGCAGGGCTCTTGATCGACAGCCGCCTGCCATCGAGGAGAACCTCGCCCGAGGTCCTGCGATTGATCCCGAACAGCGTGTTGAGAACTCTGCTGCGCCCGGCCCCGATCAGGCCGGCTATGCCCAGCACCTCTCCGCCGCGCACCTCGAAGTGGATGCCGGCGATGTGGCCCTGGTCGGCGAGATCCTCGACTTTGAGCCGCACGGGCCCGAGGGAAGCTTCGCGCTTTGGAAACCGCTCCTTGAGCTCGCGGCCCACCATCATCTTCACGAGCTCATCGAAGCCGGTCTGCGCCACCACACGCTCGCCGACGAAATGTCCATCGCGCAGCACCGAGACCTTGTCGCAGATCCTGAAAATCTCCTCCATCCGGTGCGACACGTAGACGATGCCCACGCCGCGCGATTTCAGGTCCTTCATGATCTCGAACAGCCTGCCGATCTCGCGATCGGTGAGCGAGGCGGTGGGTTCATCCATGATCAGCACCCGGGCGTTGAGCGACAGCGCCTTTGCGATCTCCACCAGCTGCTGCAGCCCGATGGAAAGCGTTTCCGCCGCTCGATTCACATCGATCTGTCCGGCGCCCACCTTGCCGAGCCAGCTCGCCGACTCGCCCCGCATGCGGCCGCGCTCCATCACACCGCAGCGGTTCGGCTCGCGACCCAGGAAAAGATTGTCCATCACCGAGAGCTGCGGGATCATGTTGAGTTCCTGGTGAATGATGGCGATGCCGAGCGCCTCCGCCTCGCGGGTCGAGCGAATCGCGACGGCCTCGCCGTCGATGAGGATGCCGCCGCCGTCGGCCTGGTACGCGCCGCAGAGGATTTTCATCAAGG
>Ga0335073_10013695_pt1 | contig 11372 bp, 7 predicted proteins | sample Lox_Sample_22_FD_207093 | JGI IMG/M metagenome (GOLD analysis project Ga0335073, IMG submission 207093) | Soil microbial communities from Loxahatchee National Wildlife Refuge, Florida, United States - Lox_Sample_2.2 | ecosystem: Environmental > Terrestrial > Soil > Wetlands | place: USA: Florida... | reverse complement strand
GCTGCATCCGGTGGTCGCCGAGAATATCGAATATATCAAGGCGATCGCGAAACTCGACGAAGTATCGTTTCATATGAGCGGCACCGAGGCGGTGATGGCCGCGGTCCGCATGGTGCGCTTCAACACTCGGCGAAAATATATTGTCTCGTTCGCCGGTGCCTATCACGGATGGTGGGACGGTGTGCAGCCGGGCCTCGGCAGCGAGCGCAATATTACAGATTGCCTGACGCTCAAGGACATGAATCCCGCGTCCCTCGATCTGATTCGCTGGCGAGCCGGCGAAATCGCTGGCGTCCTCGTCAATCCCGTTCAATCATTTCATCCCAACATGCCGCCGCCGAGCGATACCGTTCTGCTGACTAGCGGAGTTCGCAAGACCCAGGATTCAACTTCCGAATACTCGCAGTGGCTGCACGAGCTGCGCGAGGTATGCACGCAAGCGGGAGTTCCCCTGATATTCGACGAAGTATTCAGCGGGTTCCGCGTCGCTCCTGGCGGAGCGCAGGAATATTTCGGCGTTCAAGCCGACATGGTCGTGTACGGCAAGACGATCGCGGGCGGAATGCCGATCGGTGTGGTGTGCGGAAAAACCGAACTGATGCGGCGCTTCGACCCTGAGCATCCGATGCGTATCGCGTACGTGATCGGAACGTTTTCCGCGCATCCCGTCGTGATGGGCGCGATGAACGAGTTTCTGAAGTGGCAGGCGCAGCCGTCCACCGAGGATACCTACGCGACCGCGAAGCAACGCTGCGAAAAGTGGGTTCGCGACACCAATACTCAACTTGGCACGCTCGATCTGCCCGCGATGGTGATGAACCTGGGTACGGTATGGACCGTGCTGTTCAAGCAACCCGGCCGCTACAACTGGCTATTGCAATACTATCTGCGCGCAGAGGGCGTCACGCTTAGCTGGGTGGGGACGGGCAGATGCATGAGCAGCCTGGATTTTACTGAAGGCGACTACGATGAACTGCGCACAAAAATCGTGAGCGCAGCGGAGAACATGAAACGCGATGGTTGGTGGCTGAACGAGGAAGAACTGCCGGGGAGAGACAAAATCATGCGATGGAGCCTGATCAAGGAAATGGCGAAAAGTATTTTGCAGATTCCCAAGCCCGTAACGGGTTTTTACAGCGAGGTGATGCAGCGCAAGCACGATGATCACGTCGCTTCGCACAGCAACCTGATTAACCAGTTCTTTCACCTGCTAAGCTCGAGCACCTTCATTTATTGCTATTTTCTGCTGTTCACGAATTTGACGCTCGCGATGTGCCTGGGACTGGCGGCGCTCTTCGTGCGCCAATTCGGTCACGCGATCCTGGAGCCGCCCTGCCACGACAAGGAAAAGGCCCTGCTCGGCTTCAACACGCGGAACAAGACTATAATCGTGGCCGCCTACATACTCATTCCGATAATACATATCGTGAACGCCGGCACGATCTCTTTAACAGCGTTGAATGCGATGCTGCCGACGATCGCGCAGCAGTGGTTCATCCTGACGCTGGTCGCGGTATTCGGGCGCGTGTTGTTCCTCATCTGGGAACACGACCTGCGCAGCTCGCTCATCTGGTTCATCAAGCTGATCACAGATCCCTTTACCGACATTGGCGCATACTTCGGGAGCGTCGCGAAACTGCTCCATCCTTCTTCGGCCAGCTAGGAGCCAATCACAACCGCATCAGGAGCCGCCGCGGTCCGAGTCGGGTTCGCCAGCGCCGCGGCGGTTGAGATCATACGATGCGATGCGTTCGACGAAGCGCGCGCCGAAATCCGCGATCTTCCGCTCTCCTATGCCGCGAATGTGCCGCAACCCTTCGAGCGCGGTGGGCTTGAGGCGCGCGAGGTCGCGAAGCGCCGAGTCATGCAGAATCACAAACGGCGCGACCTTGCGTTCGCTCGCGATCTCGCGGCGGAGCATCCGCAGATCTTCGAACAGCGCCGGATCGACGTCCTGCCACGACGATTCCTCGAGGCGAGTCCGCGACGCCGCAGGCTTCTTTGCCTGGAGCAGACTTACGGGACGCTTACCGCGCATCACTTCCCATGACGCGGGGTTCAGCTGGAGTGTGGGACGCTCGCCCGGCGTCCGCTCGAGCACGCCGGCATCCACGAGTTGATAAATGAGATTAGTCAGTGTCTTGCGCGGCAGATCTTTCAAAAGTGCGTAAGTGGAAAGCTTCTCGTGATGCCAGCGGCGGACGCGCTCGTTGTCGGAGCCGATTAACACGTCGACGACATGCTCGACGCCGAAACGCTGCTCGACGCGCGCCACGCACGAGAGGACCTTTTGCGCGAGAATAGTGCCGTCAGCTACGCCCTCGACCTCGCCCAGACAGAAGTCGCACGCCGCGCAGTTCGATTTTGCGTATTGCTCACCGAAATAGCTGGATAGCGAGCCGTGGCGGCATCCGATGACGGTTGCAAAGCGGCGCATCTCCTCGAGCAGCAGCTTGCCGTTTTCGGCAACATCCGCTGGGACGTCGGCGTCCTCCGCGCTGCGCTCGATGAGAGACTGCCAGCGAATTACATCGGCGGCCGAATAGAACAGGACGCATTCCGCCGGCAGGCCGTCGCGCCCGGCGCGGCCGGTTTCCTGCTGAAATGCTTCGACTGACTTGGGCAGCGACGCATGGATCACGCATCGGATATCGCTGCGATCGATTCCCATGCCGAATGCGACCGTTGCGACCACGACGTCAATTTCCTCAGCGGCGAAGCGGTCTTGCGTGTCGCGGCGCTCGTCCGTTTCCATCCCGGCGTGATAGTGGGCGGCGCGAATTCCCGCGCTCGACAGGTGGCGCGCGATCTGCTCCGTATCCTTGCGGCTGATGCTATACACAATCGCCGCTTCCTTCGGATGCCGCCGTAGTACACTGACTATTTGCTCATTGACGGAAGCTTTCGGGATGACGCGGTAGAGCAGGTTCGGACGATCGAACGATCCCACCAGCACCGCAGGATTGTCGAGGTGCAACTGCTCAACGATGTCATGGCGAACGCGCTCGGTCGCAGTCGCGGTGTAAGAATGCAAGCTGGCTTTGGGAAAATGCGTCTTCAGCTCCGCGAGCCGGCGATACTCCGGGCGGAAGTCGTGGCCCCAGTGACTGATGCAATGCGCCTCGTCGATTGCAAAACTCGATACGCGAAGCCGCGCGGCGAGTTCCAGGAAGCGCGGCGTGAGCAGGCGCTCCGGCGCGACGAAGATCAGGTGATGCTGCTGCTCGGCCAGCGCCCGCTCGGCGCGCCGCATCTCATCGAGATCGAGTCCGCTGTGCAGAGCGATCGCCGGATAGCCGCACTCGCGGAGCGCATCAACCTGATCCTTCATTAGTGCGATGAGCGGCGAGACGACGATATCGGTGCGGCCCGCGACCGCGGGCGGAACCTGGTAGCAGAGCGACTTGCCGCCCCCGGTCGGCATCACCACCAGCGAATCGCGGCGATCGATTCCGGCGCGAATCGCCTCGGACTGGAGCGGACGCAATGCGTCGAATCCCCAGTAGCGGTGCACCGTGGCGAGGATCGGGTCGCGCCTCTGCTCGCTTACTTCATTGTCGGCCATCGCGGTGCGAGAAGGATACGGCGCGCACGGCCATGCGAGCAAGGAAAGGCTGGAGTTGGTTACAGGTTGGAAGATTCAGATCGTGCAGCAGCGCCGAAATTCAAGTCGGCGCTGCTGTTGTTTGAGGCTCATCTTCTTTTCACATCAGGTTCAACAGTGAAGCGACAATCCAGGTAAGGGTCAGCCCGGCAAAGATCGCACCCGGAACTTCTTCGAGTGAACGACGCTGGTTGAAACGCTGAGCCTCACTGACTTCGGTCGTGGTGGCAGTGGTCGCGACCTGCGGCATCGCCAGGGGGTTACTTATGGTTTCCATCGTTTAACTCCTTCTACGACTCAACCTTCACTTCCAAGGCGTACAAGACAGTTGAACCGCACGGTTCATCGCAATTGACTGCGGTTCAATGGCACGAGAAATGTCAGCGGCTTTTGATGGTCAAAAATCAGGCGGAATTACTGGAAAATCCGAGCCCTTGACCTAAGCACAATAGTATTGGATGTTCCCAGCCTGCTTTAAACTTTCATTCGGGGGATTTCGTTATTGTCTGAGACGCGACCAATAAAGGTTGCAATCGTGGGCGGCGGCTGCGCTTCGATCGCCGCGGCCTTCGAGCTGAGCCGCCCCGAGCATCAGGGAAAATACGAGATCACCATTTACCAGGTCGGATGGCGAATCGGCGGCAAAGGCGCCTCGGGACGCGGGCTGGCCGATCGTATCGAGGAGCACGGCCTCCACGTCTGGATGGGGTTTTATGAAAACGCGTTTCGCCTGCTGCGCGAGTGCTACGCCGAGCTGAATCGCGATCCGAAGCAGTGCCGATTCGCGGACTGGCGCGACGCTTTCGTGACCGAACCGATCAACGGCGTCCTCGACAAACTCAGCAACGGAAAATGGTATCCACGCCTCACGCAATTCCCGCCAACCGACGGTTTCCCCGGCGACCCGCTGTCGGAGCACAATCCTTTCAGCATCCGCGGATACCTGATTCGGGGCTTCCAGTCGCTGCGGGTTTTGCTCAGCGCATCGCAGCTTCGTTCGAGTCAGGGCTCATACGGCGCCGATCAATTCACGTCCACGCCGGAGCCGAGCTCGAGCACGGCGGAATTTATCCTCGATAATATTTCGCGGCTGTTGCGCTACGGCATCGTTGGCGGAATCACGGGCGTGATCGAGGCGACCGGCTTGATGCAGGTCGCGCTCGAATTCGTGCCCTTGGTGAGCGAGGGAATCCTGGTTCGCCTGTGCGAACTGATCGCCGAGAGTGCTCGCGCCGTGCTGCGCCCGCTGATCGAGAGCGACGACGAGATGCGCTGGATCTGGGAAATCACGGATCTCGTGGTCGCGAGTGCGCTCGGCGTGTTGCGCTGCGGGCTGCTCAACGATCCGCGCGGCCTCGATCCGCTCGACCAGTACGAGATGCGCGAGTTCCTGGTGATGAACGGCGCGTCGGAGAGCACGCTGCGATCGTCGCTTCTGCGCGGATGCTACGACCTTGCGTTCGCCTACGAGGATGGCGATTTTTCGCGGCCGGCGATCGCGGCGGGGCAGGCGATTCGCGGCGCGGTGCGGATGTTCTTCACGTATCGCGGCTCGATTTTCTGGAAGATGCGCGCCGGCATGGGCGACATCGTATTTGCGCCATTCTACGAAGTGCTGAAACGGCGCAACGTCAGGTTCGAGTTTTTTCATCGGCTCGAAAACGTCAAGCTCGCAAAGCATCTGCGGCCCGGCGAGCGATGCTACGTCGAGGCGCTCGAGTTCGACGTCCAGGCGCGGATAAAGGGCGGTGGCGAGTATCAACCGCTCGTCGATGTGCGCGGTGTTCCGTGCTGGCCGTCGCTGCCCGACTTCGATCAGCTCGTTGATGGACAACGCTTTGCGGGCGAGCGGCGCGATTTCGAATCGCACTGGGAGCGAAGGAAAGTCGCAACGCGAACGCTGCGCGTCAAGGATGACTTCGACGTCGTCGTGCTCGGCGTCGGCCTCGGCGCGATTCCATACGTATGCGGCGAAATCGTGCATCACGACCGCCGATGGTCCGAGATGGTCAAGCACTGCAAAACCGTCGCAACCCAGGCGTTTCAGATCTGGATGTCCAAACCAGTCGAACACCTCGGCTGGCGCTACAATCAGTGCACCGTCACTTCGTTCGAGCGTCCCTTCGATACTTGGGCCGATATGCGGCATCTGATCAGCGAAGAGACGTGGACCACGCAGCCGCGCGCGATCGCGTACTTCTGCTCTGCTCTTCCCGATGCGCAAATTCCGCGTCCCACTGACAGCGACTATGCCGAGCAGAGCCTCTATCGCGTTAAGCGCAATGCCATCGAGTTCCTCGAGCGTAGCATGGGGCATCTGTGGCCCGGCGCGGTCGGCCGCGACGGGTTTCGCTTCGATCTGTTGATGGATCCGCAGCATCCAAATCGCCCGGGCAGGGCTAACGACGAGTCGGCTTTCGATACTCAATACTGGCGGGCGAACGTCAATCCGTCGGACCGCTATTGTCTGAGCGTGCCCGGATCGATCAAGTTCCGGATCTCGCCCCTCGACAATACTTACGATAACTTGTGCGTAGCTGGGGATTGGACATACTGCGGATTCAATCAAGGCTGCGTCGAGGCGGCTGTGATGTCCGGGCGGCTTGCGGCTCATGCGATTTCCGGGTTTCCGCGGCTCACTGAAATTGTCGGCTATGATCATCCGTAGCCATGACGGCCAGTCAAGCGAGGATATATACTCGTGAACGAGCGCGATCGATTTCACAAGCCTGATCCGAAACGGAACCAGCCCAAACGCACAGTCAGCGAGGCGTTCCGCGACGAGGATCCGTGGAGCGTACGCCCGCAATCCGGAAAATCTCGCGATACCGATTTTGGTGATGATTCCGTGAGCGACGGCGTCGATGAAGCTTACCGCGTGGCTGACGACCAGATGCGCGAGGGGCAATGGCGGGCGCGATCGCGCGCGCAGCGCGGCTACGATTGGCGCGGCTATGGCTCGCCATTCGGCGCGGGATTCAGCGGCCGCCCGAGCGACGGTGTGCTCGAGCAGATCACGCGCGTGTATCTCGACATGATGGGTGTGGTCGGCTCGCTGGTGAATGGTCTCGTGCGTCCGCCCTATTCGCGCGCGCCGTTCGACAACCGCCGTGAACCTGAATACGGTCCGCCGCCGGTGCGGATGCGCTCGGCTTCGGTGCGCGTTGAGGTGAGCTCGAATCAGAGCAATCACGTTGCGCTGGATTTGCGGCCGCTCGAGGATGGCGTCGAGCTTTCGGTGCCGCCGCTGCGCGCGCAGAACAATGGCAAGCCTGACTTGCGCGACGTCCAATTCGAAACCGAGAACGGACGCTGCATATTGCGGATAAAGATCGCGGATAGTCAGGCGCCGGGACTCTATTCAGCAGCCGTCGTCGAATCGCGCACCGGTGAGCATTACGGCACCGTCGCGATCCAGGTCGGGAACAAAAGCGAAGCTCCAGGTAAGCGCCGCAAATAACTACTGGTTGTGAGCTCTGGTGACGGAGTAGCGGAAATTGTAGGGTTATCTCGGCTCGCGGCATAAAATCTTAAGGGAGGGCTCTGCGATGCATCGCGCACGCCGACACAGCGACTACTCTTCGTCTCGCTCTATCGCTTGCTACGATCCCCGCGCCTGCTGGCCGGATCGCCGCTCGTCTCCGATCACCGATCTCAATCAACTGATTTACTGGCCGATGCGATTTCTTTCGTCGCTCGTGCCCTACTACGGATGGGGTTCGATGCTGTCGCCGTCGCGATGCGGGCGATGCGGCCAGGTCGATTGCCGCTGCCGGACCGTGCGCTGCGCCCAATGCGGCGAGGTCGATTGCCGATGCCGCAGCTATCGCTGCCCGCGATGCGGCGAGAACGAGTGCCGTTGCGGTTACGGATGCGCGCGCGCCATCGAACTAGTCGTGACCAAGCACGAATGCAAGTTGGACTATTGTATCGATCTCGAAGACCTGGATTGCGATTCGGACTCACTGCTCAAAGTCGGCGTGTTGCGCGGCCTCGACAAGGACGGCGAGAATAATGAGCATTCGATAGATGCGCCCGAAGTCGAAATCAACCGCGACTGCATCAAGATTATAGTCAAGCTCGATGCGCGCACGGCCAAGGATACCTACTCGGCTCCGGTGTGGGACGCCAAACAACCGATCCGCGAGATCCTGGGTTATCTGAAGCTCATAGTATATTGAGCAGCGCTCCCCACATGAGCAATGGCGCGAGGCATTCATCGCGCATCGTTCCGCAAAAGCTGCGCGAGTATGGCACTCTCGTCCGCACCGAACTTCAGCGCTACCTGCCGCATCGCGAGCCGCGGCGCTATCTATACGATCTAATCGCCGATTATCCGCAGCGCGGCGGCAAGATGATGCGGCCGTCGCTGTGTATCGCGACCGCGCGCGCTTTCGGTGCGAACCTCGAAGAGGCGCTGGGCTCCGCGATCGCGATCGAGTTGATGCACAATGCGCTCTTGATTCACGACGATATCGAAGATGAAAGCGAGGAGCGCCGCGGCCGTCCGACGCTGCACATGCTGCACGGCGTTCCGCTCGCGATCAATGCCGGAGACCTGCTGAGCCTGCTCAGTCTACGGCCGCTGATGGACAACATGAGTATGCTCGGTCCGGAGCTGGCGCTGCGAATCCTCGAGGAGACTGACCTGATGGCGCGGGAGACGGCCGAGGGTCAGGCCCTCGAGCTGGGATGGCGTCAGGAAAACTCGACCGCGCTCACCACCTCTGATTATTTGGAAATGGTGCTGAAGAAGACCTGCTGGCTCGCGACTATATATCCAATTCGTGTCGGCGCACTTATTGGCACTCGCGGGCAGGCAGATCTTGATGCATTTTTCCGGTTCGGATTTTTCCTCGGGGCGAGTTTCCAAATCCAGGACGATCTGCTGAACCTCGCTCGCGACGACGGGCGCTACGGCAAGGAACGGGGCGGCGATTTGTGGGAAGGCAAGCGAACGCTGATGCTGATCCATTTGCTGCAACATCTGGAGGCCGACGATCGGGTGCGCCTGTGTTCGATACTAAGCACCAAACGCGAGGAACGCAGCGCAAAGGACGTTGGCTGGATACATAAGACGATGGTCGATCGCGGCAGTATCGCCTATGCGCGGCAGATCGCAAATCGGCTCGCGGGTGTGGCGCTGCACGAGTTTGGTATGCTCTTCTCCGACCTCGAGGACTCGCCCGACAAGCGCTTTCTCGAGGAGATCGTACCCTGGGTTATCGCGCGCGATCTCAACTGACTGCAACGGCGCGGCGGCACCTCCGATCAAACGCCGGATGACTTGACGCACGGGAGAAACGACATGGGCAAGACGCTGCCCTTCTTCAGAGGACTGCTCCAGGCGCAGCCGCTCACAAATCAGAATCGTTCGATCATGACCGGCGTCACGCGCCAACTCTTTACGCTGCGCGCCGACATGGCGCGGCTGCGCCGCTTCATCGATTCCTACCTGAACTTCATCGACGACGAGCAAGCGCCGCCATTCTACTTTCAGCCGGCCGCCCCATTCGTGCTGTTCGAGCTTTTGCAATATCCATATCTCTCGGTTACGACGCGCAACCTGATTGCCTATCCACAGCGCGAGATCAGCTTCTCGATTCCACTGGAATGCTACGCCGTCGAGCATGGCGCGCTGGTATTCAAGCAGTACGCGACCTGCGTGCCGTTCCTTTATGTCGATGAAGCGCTGTCGGCCGCGAGCGGCCGCGATCTGTTCGGCTTCCCGAAAGTCGTCGTCAAGTTCGAAACGCTGATTCCCGAGCTGCGTCCCGACCATCCGCGCCAGGTCGATCGCATGACGCTGCGGGTTCCCGGCCGCGACGGCGATCGCTACGTGCCGTTCATCGAAGTGTATCGCGATCCGCCGCGTTATGTTTCGGCGCGCCAGGCTCCTATGAATCTGATGACCGCGATTCCCGACGCGCTCAAGGGCTTCGCATCGGTCGCGGCGTCGGCGTGGGAAATGCTGGTGCAGCCGCCGATCCTGGGATTCGAGCGCTCGCGTGACATCGAGTCAATTCTCGCGATGTATCGCGCCAACGCCGAGGCGATAGCGGCCGGCTTTCCGATTTTCCCATTCTTCCGCGAAGCACCGCAAAGGTATGAGAGTTCCGCGCTCGACACGATGGGCCCGCTGATGACCGACATAATCACGTTCAAGCAGGTCCGCGACGCGAGAAATCTCGAGATGGCGGCCTTCCAGTCGATAATCAGATCGACGATGTATCTCGATCGGCTTAACGATGGCGGCATCCTCTACAATCCGCTCGGCGGCGATCCGACTGGCGACGTCGTGGTCAAGATTCATCGTATCGCGGGACAGCCGATCGTCGATTCGCTGGGGCTCTTCAGCGACGAAACGGGCGATCCGGCAGCCGACGCTCAGCGCGGGCGCCATGTTCGTGCGACCTCGACGATCCGGCCAATTTTCCCATACTGGCTCAACGTCGATCTGCTCTATGGCCTCGGCACCAACCTTTACTGGCGCGGAAAGAATACGCAGTGGGCGTGCGGCGATTCTCCCGGGCCGCATAGTAATGGAAACCGCTATCTTACTTTCGGTGGCGGCGCGTTGGAGGAAGATCCGACTCCGATCGTTTCGCCCGACACCATTATTTGGGTGCTCGAATTGGAGTTGGACGGACCCGAAGGGGCCGAACGGCTTAATCGCGCCTGCGAAAAATATCTCGAGAACGATCGCTTTGTGTTCAGGCTGGTCGAGGATCCTCGCTCAGCCTGGATGCTGGTGCGGAACATGCGCAACACCGGAGAAGGCAGCGGCCCCGACGTTGAGCAGGAAGTCGAGTTCGCCGCGCTCGTACAATGGTTTGAAAAGCGCAATGGAAAGCCATCCGGCGATCCGCTGGGCGTCGCCTTGATGCCGATACTGGTTCTGACCGACAGCGAGAGTGCGGCGTTCACCGAGGCTGAAGTCTTTGGCCGCCCCGCGCTGCTCAGCGATGTGGATTTTCTGAGCAACAACTGGACGTCGGGCAGACTTGCTACTGCCCTTACGGTCAAGACGCTGCTCCTCCCGGAACTTTTTGCAGGCGGCACGCCAGCCAATCGCGAACTGGTTCGACTCGAAGTCGATCTGACGCATCCGCCGAGTCAGAATCATGCGCCGGGCAACAACGAAGGAGTTCTTCGAGTTCCCTCGGTCGCATTCAAACAGGTGATGGACGTCATGCTGCCCGAGCGCGCTGACTTCCAGTCAATCGTGCCGCAGGTCGTGCGGTTCACAGCGCGTCCAGGCGGGGATTTGGCTGCGCCGAACGGTGTGTTCTTCAATGAAAAAGCCTGGTCGCTGAAAATATACCGCTACCAGTCGTTGCCGCTGGTGCGTTTCATGGGGCTCAAGGTAAAGACTATTGAGCCTGGGCGCGATACCACCATCGACGTCATTCAACCAAAGAATGTCTGGGCGTTACGGGCCCAGGTCCAGGATCTCGGCGCATTCAACCTCGCGTGGCGGCTCGGCAACTCGCCCTGGATGTACCCGGAGAACTGGGAAGACGAGTTCGAAAATATTGCACCGGGAATAATCGCCGGAATGAAGAACACGAATATCGTCAAGTTCCTGAATGACGTGACCCTCTGACCGCGTCAGCAATAGTCAATATCGCGATACCAATCGATCGAGTCGCGGAGCGTCTCGTACAGCGGACGCACCGGAATCCCGAGCTCCTGGAAGGCCGGGCACGGCGGGAGCCATTCGTGCTGATACATCAGGATCGGCGCGAGCGCTTTTACCGGCGGATCG
>Ga0335073_10013693_pt1 | contig 11372 bp, 9 predicted proteins | sample Lox_Sample_22_FD_207093 | JGI IMG/M metagenome (GOLD analysis project Ga0335073, IMG submission 207093) | Soil microbial communities from Loxahatchee National Wildlife Refuge, Florida, United States - Lox_Sample_2.2 | ecosystem: Environmental > Terrestrial > Soil > Wetlands | place: USA: Florida... | reverse complement strand
CGACGGCCCGGCTCGCGGCCGCGGCCGAGCACACGGCAGCCACCCGCACCGATCCGGCCAAGCCGACGGCCCCAGCCGAACCCGTGGCCCAGACCAAACCCATAGTCACCGCCGAACCCACAGTCACTGCCGAACCCACAGTCACCGCCGAACCCACAGTCACTGCCGAAACCACAGTCACCGCCGAACCCGCGCCGTCCGTCCGGGGCACGACCCAGGCCGGGCGCGCGATCGCCGCCCGCGGCACCTCACCGATCGAGCGCGCGATCGCCGCCCGCGGCACCACACCGGCCAAGCCCGCAACCCCGGCCCCCGGCACCACACCGGCCAAGCCCGCAGCCCCCATCCCCCACACCGCGACCACCAAGCCCGCAACCCCCACCCGCGGCAGCTCACCGATCGAGCGCGCGATCGCCGCCCGCGGCACCTCACCAGCCAAGCCCGCAACCCCCGCCCCCGGCACCGCGACCACCAAGCCCGCAACCCCCGCCCCCCACACCTCACCGGCCAAGCCCGCAGCCCCCGCCCGCCACTCAGCGACGTCCGGGCCCGCCGCCGCGGCCGCGCCAGCGTCCGGCCCGGCAGCGCCCGTGCCAGCATCGGCCGCCGGGCGGCAGGCCACGGCAATCATCGGGGTCAGATCCTGGGCCCGCTGCTACGCCGAGCAACTGCGGCCCATAGCCGCGGACGCGCTTCCGGCCGGCGATGACCGGCCGTGGCGGGTGCGAGCCGCCACCCGGCGAACGTTCGGGCCGCTGGTTGGAGAACTCTTCAACGATGATCCCGCGGCCGATCGCGCGCTGGCGATCGTCGGTGACGCGGCGAACCCCGACTCATGCGCGGTGGCACTGGCCGCGGCCCGTGACGCGATCCGCAGCGGCCGACTGGTGCTGATCACGCACGGCCCGGGATTCACCGGCTTCTGTGCCAGCCTGCACGCCGAGCATCCCGAGCTGGGGATCACGGTGCTGCGGGTGCCGGAGAGCGCCGACGGGCTGCGTGCCGCCAGCCGGTTCGCCGCCGCGGTGCCGGGCACGTTCCTTGAGCTCGTGATCGACGACGACGCCAAGCCGCACGAGGTCATCATGGCGCCGGCGCATACCCCCGGTTCCACCGAGTTCCCGCTGGGCCCGGGCGACGTCGTGCTGGTCAGCCGGGGCTCGGGCGGGGCAGGCCTGGCCCTGGCCCAGGTCCTGGCCTGCTGCGGCGCCCGCATCGCCGTGATCGGGCGGGAAGGCCCGGGCGAGTCCGATGAGGTGGAGGCGGGCCTGGAGCGCCTCAGGTCGGCCGAGGTCCGGATGGCCATCGAGGCGGTGGACGTAACCAACCCGGCCAACCTCCGGCGCGCATTGCAGCGCATCGAGCGGCGGCTCGGCCCGGTGACCGCCGTCGCGCACGCGGTCGGCGTCAGCGGGCCGCGCCCGGTCGCCGAACTGGCCGAGGAAGAGCTGCGGGCCCAGGTTTCCGCGGAGACGGCGGGGCTGCACCGGCTGGTCAGCGTGGTCACGGCCAGGCGGCTCCGGCTGATCATCACGTTCGGCTCCGTGGTCGGACGTTACGGGCTGGCCCGCGAGGGCCTGCTCGCCCTGGCCAGCGGCGCGCTCGCGGAGCAGGCCTTGCGCATCGCCGAAGGCATTCCCCGGTGCCGCGGCATGCACGTCGACTGGCCGGCCTGGTCCGGATCGGGTCTCGGTCAGCGGGACAGCCTGGCCGAAGAGCTGGCCCAGTCAGGGGCGACAGCCATCCCGGTCACCGAGGGCGCGCGGATGCTGCTCAAGGCGCTGGGAACGCCGGGCCTGCCGCCCCGCGTTGCCGTGCACGGCCGGGTCGGCGTGCCCGGGCCGCCCGCGATAACCGCCGCGGCGGCCGGGCAGGGCGGGCAGGATGCGCGGACCGGGCAGGCCGCGAAGCCCGAGACCGCGAAGCTCTGGCGTGGCCGGTTCCTGGAGAACGTCCGGGTGCATTACCCCGGAGTCGAGCTGGTCTGCGATGCCCGGCTGACCCTGCGGACCGACCCGTACCTGTCCGATCACCGGATCGACGGCATCATGGTGCTGCCGGCGGCGATGGCCCTCGAGGCGATGGCCGAGGTGGTCGCGGCGCTGGTCGGGCAGCCGATGCGGCGGCTCACGGCGGTGTCGATGAACGCACCGGTCGTGGTCCCGGCCGGCTCCGACGATGCGCACGCTGTCATCAGGATCTGCGCGCTGAGGGAAGGCACTTCGGCCACGGCCGTGCTCCGGTGTGCGGAGAGCGGCTTTGCCGTGGATCACTTCCGGGCCACGTTTCACAGCTCGGAGGCCCGCACCCCGGCGGCATCGCGGGCTGCGCACCTGCCCGAGCTTGACGAGATGCCCGCCAGCGACAGCGGGATCGTCGACGGCACCGAGCTGTACGAGGCCATCTGCTTCCAGTCCGGGCGGTTCCGGCGCGCGGCGCTGCTTCCCGAGGTCACCTCGCGGTCTTGCCGCGCCCTGGTTCGCGGCGGAGACGCGGCGCCCTGGTTCGGCTACCTGGACGGCGTGTCCGACGCGAGCCTGATCCTCGGCAGCCCGGGCCTGGCCGACGCGACCTGGCATGTGCTGCAGGCGTGCGTACCGCACCGCAGGCTGCTGCCCTCGGGCTGCGACGCCGTCACGTTCAGCGGCCGCGTGGCGGACGGCGCCGTGGAGATCCGCGCGGTCCAGACCGGTGCGGCCGGGACCCGTCCGCTGGCGGTGCCCGAGCAGCGTTCAGCCGCCTCGGCCGCCCGGCCGGTCTCCGAGTACGTCTGGGATGTCGAGGCAGTCGATGCGTCCGGCCGGTCGCTGGTGACCTGGCGCGGGCTGAGGCTGGCCGACGCGGGTCCACTGCGCCGTGATGCGCCCTGGCCGCCGTCGCTGCTGTCGGTCTACCTGGAACGAAGCATGGTCGCGCTCGGCCTGAACCCCGAGCTGCACGTCATGGTAAATCGCAGCCAGCCGGACGGCGCCGACCCGCCCGAGGGTGGCCGCCCGCTGGACGCGGCCGCGGCTGCGGCCGCGGCCGCCGTGGTCGTGCCGCAGCCGTCGCCCTCGCCTGACCGCCCGCCCGGCGCCGGGCTGCATGGCACTGGACCACATGGTTCCCTGGTCACGCACACCGTGCCCGGGAGCGGTCACCTCGAGGGGCTCGTGCTGAGCGTCCGGGCTCCCGGCGCCGCGGCCTGCGGCTGGGAGCCCGCCACTCCCCGGCCGACCAGCGGTCCCGAGCCCGGCCCGGGTCTGGTGGACATCGAGGACCAGCTGCGCAGCGGCTGGGAGGAGCCAACCACCATCTTCGGCGCGCGCCTGCGGGCCATAGCGGCCTGCCTGGCCATGGCGGGTGCCTCGGCTGCCTCCCCGGTCGTCACCAAACCGGCCGCCGATGGTGGCTGGCTGCTGCTCCGGGTGGCCGGGGCCTCGCTGGCCTGCACGGTAGTGGAGATCAGCGGCGTTTGGAGTCCCGTGGCGATCGCGGTCATGACCGGGAATGCCGGCCGGGGCGACGAGCGGGCCGACGGGCCCGGCCGGCATGCGGGACGGCCCAGCACCGAGGAGACCAGCGTGGCCGGGAACACCGGGAACCGGGGGCGCAGTACGTCCCGATTGTGAGCGGCCAGGGGCCGCCCTTCCCGGCGCACAGCGGCAATGCCACCATGAAACCGAACGCAGTTCTAATCGGGAAAGGCGGCCGCCGTGACCAGTCCAACCCCCGCCCCCATCTACGGTCCGCTCGATCTGAGCCAGAACGAGTTCTGGGAGCGGCCGCCGGCCGAGCGCTACGCCGCGTACGCGCGGCTGCGGGCCATGCCGCAGCCGCCGTTCTTCGAGGCGCCGGAGTCCCCGTTCGGCACGCCCGAACGCGGTTACTACGCGCTGGTCAGGCACGCGGACGTGGCCGAGGCGAGCCGGAACCCCGAGGTGTTCTCCTCGGCCGCCGGGGCCACCAGCCTGATCGACCTGCCGACCGAGTTCAACGAGTACTTCGGCTCGATGATCAGCATGGACGACCCCAGGCACGCCAGGCTGCGCCGGATCGTCTCCCGGGCGTTTACCCCGAAGATGATCAAGAAGTTCGAGGAAGACGTGCAGCGGACCGCGGCCGAGATCGTTGACGACCTGCTGCAGACCGGGCCCTGCGACTTCGTGCAGCACGTGTCGGCCAGGCTTCCTCTCAAGATCATCTGCGAGATGATGGGAATCGGCGACGAGCACTACGCCATGGTGCTCAAGAACACGAACATCATCCTGTCCGGCGCCGATCCGGAGTTCATCAGCGAGGACCTGAACGAGGCGATCACCCAGATCCTCACCGCCGGCCAGGAACTCGCCGACCTGGTCACCGGCCTGGCCGAGCGCGACCAGGCGGACCAGACCGACGACCTCGTGTCGGCCCTGGCCACGGCCAACATCGACGGCGAGCAGCTCGCTCCGGCCGAGCTGGCGTCGTTCTTCATCCTGCTCGTGGTGGCGGGCAACGAGACGACCCGGACCGCGATCTCCCATTCGCTGAACCTGCTCACCGAGCACCCTGATCAGCGGGAGCTGCTGCTGGCTGACTTCGAGGGCCGGATAGGCCCGGCGGTCGAGGAGATCGTTCGCTATGTCTCACCGGTGATCTGGATGCGGCGCACGGTGACCCGAGACACCGTGATGAACGGGCACGCCTACCGCGAGGGCGACAAGGCCGCGCTCTTGTACCAGGCAGCCAACCGCGACGAGTCGGTCTTCGGGGACCCGGAACGCTTCGACATCACCCGCTCCCCCAACCCGCACGTCGGATTCGGCTCCGCGGGCCCGCACTTCTGCCTCGGCGCACACCTGGCCCGGCGCGAGATAACCGCGGTCCTGCGCGAACTGCTGACCCGGGTGCCCGACATCCGTGCCGCGGCCGAGCCGGACTACCTGCTGTCCAGCTTCATCAACGGCATCAAGCACCTGCCGTGTGAGTTCGGCTAGGGCCCTTCGCGTTCCGCCTCGCCTTGGGCTGGGTCGGGGTGCGTGGGCTGGTCGCGGTGGCGGGTGTAGTGGCGGCGGGCTCGCTCGCGGTTGCCGCACAGGCTGGTGCTGCACCAGAGGCGGGTATGGCTGCGGGTGCGGTCGAGGAAGAGCCAGCCGCAGCCGGGCCCGTGGCATCGGCGGAGCAGGGGCAGTTGCGGGGACTGCAGCAGGTCCAGCACCTGGAGTGCGAGCAGCCGTGGGATGTCGGGGTGCTTGTCCGCAGTGAGCTGCCAGCGCATCGGCGGGCCGGTCAGCTCGCTCTGGACGAGCGCGTCGAGCAGCAGGGCACGCAAACCCGGCGGGGTCACGACGACGCGGGGGGGTTCGGCGTCGCCGGTGAGTGAGGCGAGCAGCGAGTGGCTGTGCTCGCGGAGCGTGCGGACATCGCGCACGGTCTGCTGGGTAAGCCGCGGGTGGCCAGGCGCCGCGGCCAGCAGCCGGCGGGCCGTGCCGGGGTCGAGCAAGCCGGCCTGCTGGCACCAGCCGATCAGCGCAGCGTAGTCAGGCAGGTCGTCGCGCCTGCGGTTCTCGTCCAGGCGCCAGGAGACGGTGTTGACCAGGTCAAGCGCGACGTGACCGCCGACCAGGCCCGGCGCCGGGGTGCTGGTGGTGCTCATCGGCGTCCTCCTGACGCTCCGCGGCCACCATTTCTAATAGTCTAACGCGCTGAAGCATGTTAGGTTCGCGACGTGGGAAATCTGGTATTGAGCAGCACACGCACCAGCAGCGGGGCGCTTGCCGACGGGATGCGGCTGGGGGCTGGCCCGGGCGCGGCGACGTTCGTGCTGGGGCTGGCCTACGGAGCCGCGGCCAGCGCCGCGGGCTGGGGCGGCGCGGTGCCCCTGGTCTTCTCGGTGCTCGCGTGTTCCGGCTCGGCCCAGTTCACGCTGCTGACCACGCTGCCAGCCGCCAGCGCCGCGGCAGCGGTCGCCGCTGCGGTCCTGATCAACGCGCGCTACCTGGTCATGAGCGTGGCGCTCAACGACAGCCTGCGCGGTGGCCGGCTGCGGCGGGCCCTGCAAGCCCAAGCGCTGCTGGATGCGTCGTTTGCCGTGGGACACCGCGGAAACGGCCGGTTCGACATCGCGCGGGTCATCGGGGCCAGCATCCCGCAATGGATGGGCTGGGTCGGCGGGACCGCAGTCGGCCTGCTCGCCGCGCCATCGGCCCACCTGATGCACGCCCTCGGCGCCGACGTCGTGTTCCCGGCCTTCTTCCTGATGCTCGCCCTCGACGAACTCCGCAAGTCCCGGCAAGCCATCGTTGCCGCGATCTTGGGGGCCGGCATCGCCGCGGCGCTGCTGTTCGTCACCAGCCCCGGTAACGCGCTGCTGGGCGCCACCGCGGCGGCCCTCATCGGCGCCGCCCACAAAGGCCGCGCCCCCGCGCAGCGCTCAGCAAGGACGTCATGATGCTGTGGCTACCGGTGCTCGCGGTTACCGCCGCGAACTGGGCCATGAAAGCCGGCGGGCCCCTCGCGCTCGGTGAGCGGCGGCTCCCGCCTCGCGCCGTGAGGGTCATCGGCTTGATGGCCCCCGCGCTGCTGGCCGGCCTGATCGTGATTAATCTCGGCGGGACCGCCTGGAGCGAGGTCAACTGGGAGCAAGTGCTCGGTGTCGGCGCAGCCGGGCTGGCGCGCACGCTCCGGGCGCCCATGCTGCTCGCCGTTGGCTGCGGAATAGCCGTAACCGCGCTACTGCGGCACCTGCTTACCTGACGCCATGCCCGGGCTCCCCGGGCATGGTGTTTTTCATGATCCCGGTAGTTTCTCAGTCGTCATTGCGGAAAATCCACCGGGATCATGAAACCGGGCCGTTCTCGGTGGCTCAGTGGCTCAGTGGCTTGCTGAGAGGGCGGTCAGGACCGTGAGGGTGATCGCGATGGCGGCGCCCGCCCCGTGCAGCGCAACCAGCTGCGGCGGGAAGTTCCAGGCCGAGGCCGCGTGGTGCCTGGCCGCCTGGGCGTTACGGACCAGCCAGCTGAGCCCGAGCCCGATGGCAGCCACCAGGATGCCGAAGGAGATCCAGGCGAACGGGTGGTAGTGCACGAATACGAACATGAACCAGCAGGCCAGACCGGTGACGGCCAGCGCCGGATGACTGAACTCGAGCAGCGGGTGCTCTCCCGGCGGCGTGGCCACCCTGACCTTGGGCACCGGCGGCGGCTTCCCCTCGTCGGTGAGCGGGGGCGCACCCATCCGGACCGGCGCGCTGGCCGATCGCGCGGTCTCGGCCTGCGCTCGCGCCGCCTCGGCGGCCAGCCGCCGGGCTGCGCCGCCGGTGCTCAGCAGGGACACGCCCGCCGCCGCGGTGATCACCCACAGGACCAGCGCCACTATGGCCAACGCTGCTCCCTCCGCACGGTTGGGTCCGGTCTCAGCTGGATCCGGTCTCAGCGCTTCAGGCTAGCCGACCACGGACGGCGCCAAGCCGGGCGGGGACTCGGCCCAGGCGGCTGCCGCATCAAGCCGGCTCCTCAGCCAGCCAGGTGGTCCCGTGGATGCCCAGGCGGCCGATCTCCCCGGCTCTGGCTTCAATCCTGTAACTAGCTGTAGTCAACTCTGTGCACCGTGTTATAACTAGAACCCCGCGCGGCACTCGGGGCCCGGTTAGCCGGGCCGCACGCCGAGAACCAGTCCGTGGACCCGTAGCCGGCCCCGGCAGACAGGCGACCCGGGTCTTGGCCGGATCACGGACCGACGCCGCGCTGGAACGGGGGGGATCCGCGAGTCGTGGAGGGGGATCGTCGTCCCCGGCCCGGGGCGCGCCGGCTGAGTCGCCGGCGCGGGCCACGCGCCGAACGTACGAGGTTGCGACGAGCGGAGAGATCTTCGCCCTGTGGGCGGCGCCACCCGGGGGCGTGGCGCCGCCCACAGGCGAAGGCAGCCCAGCGCAGGGTCAAGCAGCAGGGTCAGCCAAGCGCGCTGATCTTCCCGGCCAGGTCGAAGTCGGCCGCGGTGAGGCCCCCGGCCGAATGCGTCGACAAGGTCAGCGTCACCTTGTTCCACTGGATCAGGACGTCTGGGTGGTGGTTGGCCTGCTCGGCCAGGTAGGCCACGGCTCCGGTGAAGAGCATGGCGTCCCGGAAGTCTTTGCGCGTGACCGTGGTGGCGATGCTGCTGCCCTGGCGCTCCCAGCCGGGCACCCCGCCCAATCGACCTGCGATCTCGTCCTCGGTAAGCAGTTCCATGCCTCCCGACTATCACACACCGAGAGAGCGTGGGCCACGAGGCGGGGCCAGCCGGGCCGGAGCCGGGATCGAGCGGACTACCGGAAGATCAGGGAGGAACCGGCCGCAGGCCCGGCGGCCCGCCGCCCGCTCGATAGGCTGACCTCAGCCGGAACGCCGACGCAGCCGCGGCTTCCGCTCTGACCCGCGCCGGCTGCTCGCCCCGAAGATGTGGTCGAAAGGTGCCCGAACTCAGATGACAGACTCGCGTCGGCCGCAACTGCGCCGCACGCCGCTGACCAGCGTGCACGAGCGCCTCGGCGCGACGCTCACCGAATTCGCCGGGTGGCTGATGCCGCTGCGCTACGGCAGCGAGACGGCCGAGCACAACGCGGTGCGCAGGGCGGCCGGGCTCTTCGACCTCTCGCACATGGGCGAGATCATGGTCACCGGCCCGGACGCCGCGGCGGCGCTTGACTACGCGTTGGTCGGGCAGCCGTCCGCGCTGGCGCCCGGCCGCGCGCGCTACACCATGATCTGCGCGCCGGACGGGGGGATACTCGACGACCTGATCGTCTACCGGCTCGCCGATGACGAGTTCCTCGTCGTCGCCAACGCCGCCAACACCGATACGGTGCTCGATGCCCTCACCGAGCGGGCCGGGACGTACGGCCCGGCCGGCGCGCAGGTCGCGGACCGGACGGCCGACTACGCGCTGATCGCCCTTCAGGGCCCGAACGCGACGCGGATCCTCGGGCCGATGACCGACGCCGACCTGGCCACGGTGAAGTACTACGCCAGCTATCCGGCGACCGTCGCCGGCCGCCGGATCCTGCTGGCCCGGACCGGTTATACGGGCGAGGACGGCTTCGAGCTCTTCACCCAACCGCAGGACGCCGAGCCGCTCTGGGAGGCGCTCACGGAAGCGGGCGCGGCCTGCGGGCTGGTCCCCGCGGGCCTGGCCGCGCGCGATACCCTCCGGCTGGAGGCCGGGATGCCGCTCTACGGCAACGAACTCGGACCCGACCTCACCCCGTTCGACGCGGGCCTGGGGCGCGTGGTGAAGCTCGACAAGCCCGGCGACTTCGTCGGCCGCACGGCCCTGGCCGAGCGCGCCCTGGCGAAGCCAGAACGAGAGCTGGTGGGGCTGGTCGGCCGGTCCAGGCGGGTGCCCAGGCACGGCTACGACGTGCTCTGGGACGCGGCCGCGTGCGGGAAGGTGACCAGCGGCGCCCCGTCCCCCACGCTGGGCAGGCCGATCGCGATGGCCTACGTTGAGCCCAGCGTCGCGTCACAAGCGCGCGAAGCCGGGCCGAACAGCGGCCCTGACCGGCTCGCCGTCGACGTCAGGGGCAATGCCGAGCCCGCGGACCTGGTGCCACTGCCGTTCTACCGCCGGCCGGCCTGACCGGCCGGCCACACTCAATCCCTGCTAAGGAGAGGGTCGTCATGACCGTTCCCGACGAGCTGCACTACACCAGTGAGCACGAGTGGATAGCCATCGCCGGATCCACCGCTACGGTGGGCATCACCGACCACGCGCAGCAGGCCCTCGGCGACGTCGTCTACGTCTCCGCGCCGGCTGCGGGGAGCAAGGTGACGGCCGGGGAGCCATGCGGGGAGGTCGAGTCCACCAAGTCGGTGAGCGACATCTTCTCGCCGGTCGACGGCGAGGTGGCCGAGGTCAACCCGGAGATCGAGGAGAACCCGGGCCTGGTCAACTCCGACCCGTACGGCGCCGGCTGGCTGTTCAAGGTCACTCTCTCCGGCGCCGCGGGCGAGCTGCCGCCCGGCCTGATGTCCGCTGCCGAGTACGAAGGACTCATCGCCACCCAGTAGTGAGCGTGGCCGCCACACCCGGCCCCCAGCCAGATGCGGACGGTAACCGGGCCTGGCTCAGGCCGGCCGGGCAGGCGGGCTATGCCAGTGATTCAGCGAGTTTCCCCTGATCGAGGGGAAAAGTTATCGCTGCGACCGCTGCAAACTACCGAGAAGAGGGTAAGTCGTTCCATTGAGACAATGAACGCAGCACGCTGCTTCTAGCCAGCGGAAGTGAGGCGGCCCATGACCCGGCAAGACACCGCCACGTGGGCGCCACCGACCAGGCGGCCGGAGCGGCAGGCCGGCCGGATCGTCTTCTGGGTGCTGGTCGGGCTCGCGTTCGCGGCCCTGGCGGCCAGCGTCGCGATTCCGGTTGCGACCATCCAGGCCTACGTAGATCAGTCCACCTCGATGCAGAACACCCTGGCTCCTGGTGACCGGTTGTTCACCGTGCCCGGAGGCAGCCTGCGCCGCGGCGATGTGATCATCTTCCGTGAGCCGACCCGGGTATCGAAGACCCACGCCCTGGTCGTGAAGCGGGTGATCGGCCTGCCCGGCGATCACGTGGCCTGCTGCAACTCCCGCGGACGGATCACCGTGGACGGAAGGGCACTGGACGAGACCTACCTGTATCCCGGTGATCCGCCCTCACGCACCAGGTTTTCCGCGACGGTCGGCCGGGGGCAGGTCTGGGTGCTGGGCGATCACCGCAACATCTCGGTCGATTCACGGAAGTGGGGAGCGATCCCCGCGAGCAGCGTGGTCGGCCGCGTCCTGTTCGTCGCCCACGGTTCCTCGATCGCGGCCCTGCGCACACCGCAGGCCTTTGTCGCCGACGGCCTGGCCCCGAGGGACACCCGCCTGGACTTCTACCTGCGGCTGGCGCTCCTGGCCATGGCGTCCGCGGCGGTGCTGCTGGTCCTGGCCATTGTCGGGATCACCCGCTTCGTCATCCGCCGGCGCCGGGCCCGCCGGGCCCCGCCGTCACGCGGGGCCCGGCCGTCACGCGAGGCCCAGCCATCAAGCGGGGCCCAGTCGCCTGCGCCACTCGAGCCGATGTGGGGGGTTTACCGTGGCCTGCCGGACCCTCCCGACGGGCCTGCGCTGCCTAGTCAGCCGCAACTCGACGCGTAGATGTAAGGCTTGATGCTGGCGCTGTTCATGTTGCTCGAGGTGACCGCGATCAGCGGGGTAGCGATGTTCTTGGTCACCGGCTTGCCCTCGATCGCGTTCAGGGCCTGCTCCACGCCATCGGCTCCCTCGAGCGCCGGCTCCTGGGCGATCGCCAGCTGAATCGTGCCCGCGTGCATCATGGTCATCTGCGTCGCGTCGGCGTCGAACGTGGCCAGCTTCACCTTGCCCGTCTTGCCCGCGTGGGCGATG
>Ga0335073_10013692_pt1 | contig 11372 bp, 6 predicted proteins | sample Lox_Sample_22_FD_207093 | JGI IMG/M metagenome (GOLD analysis project Ga0335073, IMG submission 207093) | Soil microbial communities from Loxahatchee National Wildlife Refuge, Florida, United States - Lox_Sample_2.2 | ecosystem: Environmental > Terrestrial > Soil > Wetlands | place: USA: Florida... | reverse complement strand
TAGGCGCCAGCCATCAGCGCATAGGCAGCCACCCCGGTCATCGCCAATCGTGCCGATCCGCTCACGATCAGCGCGAGCGGCAGCACATAGAGCAGAAGCATTCCGATGACGGTTCCCGATAGCAGCAATCCGGAGTGATGCAGCTGGTTGAACGCCGTGCGCGCGATCATGCGCTCGACTTCGGCGAACGAGTTGTAAGGTCGCATGCTGTGGGTGTCGGAGGTTGCGCCGAGCCAAACTTTTCCGCCTGATCGCTTGACCGCGCGGGCCAGCGCGCAATCGTCGATAATTTCGTGACGGATCGCGGCGATTCCACCGACGCGGTCCAGTGCCGACCGGCGAATCAACAGGCAACCGCCGGCAGCTCCAGCAGTTCTGCGACGCGGATCGCGGACCCACTGCGGCGGATAAAGCAGGAAGAAGAAAAACACGAACGCGGGGATGAGCAACTTCTCGGCGAAGCTCTGGCAATGAAGCCTCACCATGAACGAGGCTACGTCATAACGGCCGGCCTCGGCGATTCCCACCAGCGTGGCGACGCTGCCGAGCGCGTGCTCGATGTCGGCGTCGGTCAACAGAAGAAAGTCGGGCTGGATGCGAAGTGCCTGTTCCACGCCTTGTTGCACCGCCCACAATTTGCCCGACCAACCTGCCGGCAGCGGAACTCCGGAAATGACCGTGAGCTGGTCGGACGACGGCGCTGCTTGTCGCGCAGCATCGGCCGTGCCATCGGTGCTGCTGTCATCGATGACGAAGACTTGCAGATTCCTGAAATTCTGGCGGAGCAGCGATGCAACGGCGCGAGCGATTACATCAGCTTCGTTGCGCGCGGGGATGACCACCGCCACCGTTACGGTTTTTTCCGCCGGTAAGGCATGCCCCGGGGCGCGCGGAATTCGCCAGAATCCACCGCGCGCGGCCAGCAGGTAGAGCCACGCCAGGACACAGACCGATCCGGCAGCAAAGGCGAACGTGAACATCCGATTCAGGGTAAACGACAGAGACGGCCAGAACGGGCGGACGCCGCAAATGGGCCGTTGTAACACCAAAGTAGTACAGACGCACTTGACGATTGTGCTATTCTGTGAGTGTGGGGTAGGAGCGAGTCAGACGTGTCTCGCTTCCGCCCCTTTTGTTTTGCGGTCGAAGCGCACGACGGTGCGGCGGGATCGTGTAAGCAGAACGAGCGGGCCCAGAGTTCAGCTCGGCGCGGTCTTTGACAACTGAAAGGAAATATCACTGCCGTTGCGCATTGGCACTGCGCGACGGATGAGCAAGGCCTGGTTCGCCGGTGCGGCGGAACCTCTGCCCGGCCTTGCTGTTTTGCATGGGTCAGGATCAGATGCGCTCCGCTATCACATGAAACGATAGCGTCGAAGCGGTTACGCGGCTGCGGCCGTAATAGAGAAACAGCGCGATCCAGAACAATTGCAGCGCCAGCACGGTGGGGGTGGCCAGCAGTAGGGAGAATGCCGCCCAAAGATCGGGCGCGGCCGGCGCCGAAGCGGGCATCACCACCAGAAAAGTTCCCAGATAGAGCACGGAAAAGATCGCCATCCACTGATACACGGAGACGCGCGAGTTGCCGCGATAATCCGCGCGCAGCCACTCAGAACACGCGCGCCATCCCCAGCTGGCGACCACCGGAACCAGTGCCGCCAGGCGAAAGTGTCCCGCGAGGAACAGTCCGACTCCCACAATGCCCGACACAGCAAACACTGTGGAAGTGATCGCCTGGACGGGAATCAGCGGCTCGCCATCGAGCCCTGAGGCGTAGGCAGCCTTTTTGGTCGAGCCGTGAATCACGAGATTATGTTTCTGGAACAGCCGGGCAATCACCGGACTGGCGTTGCGCAGCGGCCTGCCGTAGCAGCATCCGAAACTGAGGCACGCCAGCCGTCCGATGGATTCGCCCAGCGCGTAGGCAGTAGCCGCGGCCGCGAAGACAGGTACGATCGCCAGTTCGTGATGCAGCAAGCGTGATGCCGCAGGCCGTAACGCCAGCGCCAGCAGCGGCAAGATCAGCGTCGCCACAAAGGCTGCGCCGGCCACCGTGAAGGTGTTACGTTTGCGCTCCACAATGGCCGCGATGACCCGCGACGCGGGCACGCAAACCAGCAGCACGAAGATCACCAGCAGCAAGCTCACGATCACCGGCATCCCCACCGAAGCCAGCAGCAGCAACATCACCGCAAAACCGAAGGTCGTGGCGGTGGCGCTGAAGAAGCCGTAGAAGGTCAGGTTCAAGCCGCGCCACGAGCCGTCATCGCCTTTGGCGATGGGCACAGCCGCGAGCATCTGCCACTTTTCGCCGGGCAGGGTGCGTACTCCCCAGAACAAAAGCGCGAACAACCCGGCGGCCAGCGTGGCGACGAACAAGGCGTTCAGCATGGGTCCTCCTCGGCCGGCAGCGCCAGCAGCGAGCGCACGGCGACGTCGGTTTCGGTAAGCGGCTCTCCCAGCGTGACGGAGAAGCGGCTTTGGACGCCGCAGCGATGTTGATTGCGGATGAGGTCGGGGGCGAAGCGAATGCGGCCGCGCTGAAACAACAGAACGACCGTGCTGCTGCCGGGACGGAAGAGCGCCTTCGGCGCGCCGGCTTGCAGCAGCATGCCGGGTTCGACGGCGCGCGGATTCTCGTAACGCTCGTCACTGTAGCGTTGCTCGATTTGGCCGACCATCAGCGCCACAACTTCGATCATGGCGACGCGGCCGATGCCGGAGCCGCCGGCGTAATCCGTCTCCAGGAGGGTAACCACGCGGCGGTTCTTCGATACCGGCGTCAGCAGCTGTACCGCCGCATTGGGATTGCACGGATGATATCGGCCGCCGACGGAGTAGATTTCCAGCACGCGTCCGGAGACCGGACTGTGCGTGTAGTGATATTTCTCCGGCGTCAGGCGGAAGACCGCGTAGTCCCCGCCGGCGAAGGATGACTGCCAGGGCGAGCCCTCGCCCAGCAGTTCGGGGAAAGAGAAGAATTTCTGCTTCAGGTACAGGCCCGATGACTCGCGCATCGAGCCCACAAGCGCGCGTGAATCGGCAGGACAGACCACCGCGCGCTCGCCAGGCGGCAGGGGGCGGCAGTTCCAGTAGCGAATTTGCCGCTCGAAGATCTTACGCGCGGTGTCGTACTCGGACAGGTTGCCTACGAACTCCGACAATGCGATACCTGACTGTCGCAAATACCTCAGCATGCCGGTAGCGCGCGCGGATACCACATTGTCGTAGTTCAAATACCCGAGCACGCGGGACAGGTAACGGCTGGAAGCGAGCCGCGTCAGCAGCGGAGCTTTTTCGAGAGCGGGGGAATACAAAGCCGCTATGACCGAGTTGCCCAGCAGCTGCTCGCGCACTACATTCCCCGTAGCACGGTCGATGTATTGGTGCTGATGCGTGTTCATGATTCGAGTTGCGATGTCCGCCGGTCGTGCCAGACCAGCAGGATCAGCAAATTCAGCAATGCCGAGATCTCATGCAGCGACAGATCGTCGGCCATGATTCGCTCCCGAATATCGCCCAGAAATCTCTCGCGGTCCTGCACGCGAACCCCGTGCCGCAAGCAGGCTCTGACCTCGCTGCCGGCTGCATGCTCAAGGTCTTCCATGTCCTGGCGCAGGTGAACCACGCCCTCGCGGAGATGCTCCAGCCGCAGGCGATCGCGATAAAACTCTTCGGCCATGCGATTGAATTCTGCCGCCTCGAGGCGCATGGCGCTTTTGCCGAAGCCGTCGAGAATTCCCTGCAGCAGACGCTGGCGGGCGCCCAGCTTTTCGTCGTCGCAGCGTGCGGCGATTTCGTCCAGCAGCGGCTGCGCGTTCATGACATCGACCAGATCCCCGGCCTTCTGCTGCATGCAGGTCAGCAGCGCCCGGCGATAATCGCGGAGAGAGATGCGAATGTAGCCGGCGTGCCTGCGGCTCGGCCGGATCTTTCGGCAGTGGGCGAGAATGTCGCGCAGGAACTCATTGCGCGAGTCGCGATGCACATAGAACGCGGGTACTCCCGCGGCAGAGAAGAAGAACGGCTGGCGGCGCTCGCTCTCCGAGGTCGGGTCGTCGGGAATGTGTTCATGAATGACCGTGCCCTCGAGCGCCAGTCGGTACGACAGCGCCAGCAGGAACTGTTGCAGCCCGATGGCCGGGGCCATATCGCGGTCGTAGCTGGGGAAGAGGCTGTAATAGCGTGCTTCGAATCCGGAGTACCCCTGCCGGGCATGCTCGCGCAGACGCAGCGGCATGTAGAACGACATGCGCTTATCGACAATGCCCAGCTCGTCCAGCTCCGACGAAAGCTGCTCGATGTTTCCGGCGGCGCCGTCAAGCGCCGACGAGTGTTCGGTCGCCAGCCACGCGACCGGATAGGTCAGCAGGCGCGCGTCGGGTACACAGTCGCCGCGCAGCCGGAAGAGCTTGGAAATCATGCCGTCGAGCCAACTCGGCCCATACGGCGTGAGCGCGTGCCCGCAAACGCTGAGCTGCGCCTTCTCCTTCCACTCGCGCCACAACAAACGCAGATGGGTGAAGTCGAGCTCGTGGGGCAGAAACGACAGCAGGCGTTCAGGATGAAAATGGGTGAATCCCACGCGGAAGGGAGCGGCGCTGTAGGTTCCGACGAACAGTGCGAGGAAGTGCTCGTAGATTTTGATGACCAGGTCGCCGAGACGTTTTTCGTCTCGCGGGAACAGCTCGCGATTGCGGAGTTGCCGGCCGAGCGAGCGGCTGCCGAGGCTGACGTGAATCCCGTTGTTGCCCAGGCTGACGTTCGACAGGCTGGGCAGCACGATGAGATCGTTGGCAATGATGCCGGCTTCGCGCAGCTTGGCCACGGCATTGAGCTGGCTGCGGCTCAGCACCTGATGGCAAAGGTGCATGTATTGGTACTTGGCCTCGCCGTCGCTCCAGCCGGAGAGGCACGGGCTCATGAACAACTCGCGGTAAAACGAATCGGAGATGCAGCCCGAGAGCGCTTCCTGATGCACCGAGGGCACCGGCGCGTGATAAACGAGCGCGCGTTGGCCGTTCTCGAGCAGCCCGAAGCGGCGATTCGCCCATGACATCAGCAGCGACGTGAACAGAAACCGCCGTGCTGCTTCCCGCGCGACGCGCTCCCCCAGCGAGTAGCGGCCGTTACCGGCAACGATGTGGAACGAGGTGGTCTCGGGCGAGGTGTTGTCGTTGAGAAAATGCCGCATCATGCGTAGGGCTTCGTTGCGCATCGGCTCCGGCATGTGCGGTTGCGAGCCCACCAGATCGGCGAGCGACAGTTTCAGCGCATAGCTGACCGGAATGCGGAGCCAGGTCTCGCGGCCGTGCACAAAACGAAAGCGCGAGGCGTCGGGGCGCTCGGCGATGACGCCATCACGTGTGACCTGCAGATCGTCGTCGAGCACCTGGCGCGCATAGCGACTGAGGCGGGATTCGGGAAAGCGCACCCAGCTGTTCTCCCAGACGCCGCGCGAGTCGTTGAGAAACAATTCCAGCTCGCTCAGAGTGCGGCGCGGAGCTTCACCGCTGGCGCTGCGGCGGGCGATGTTCCGGAAAAAGCGCGACTCACGAATGGTGAGCGGCAGGTCGCAGTGGGTGGAAGAACCGACGACGACGGCTTGCAATTCGTCTTCGCTGCCGCCCGTGGCGTCACCGGCGGTGAAGGGGAGCTGGTCAAGGGCAATGCGCGAGGTGTTTGTTCGACGAGGCGTCTCCACCAGCGTTTGCGCGCGAATTGTCGCCATCCGCTCCAGCCGGCCCGGCCCGCAGATTAGGGACTCGGGCAGGACACTTCCAGTCTGCCAGTCAATGTTGACGGATAAGTAAATGCCGCATGAATAGTGCATAAATTGAACAGAGCAGAACACGATTGAGTACCGGGCGCGCCTTCGGCCTGGAGGTCTGTCGCTGGCGCTTGTCCTGATGGCATGGCGTTTCGCGAGAGAAGACCGGCCATTCGCCAGCGGCGGCGATTGTCGCGGAAAGAAATGAGGTAACGTTGGCGGATGATTTCGTCGCCAGGCTGGCAGGAGCTGCGGCCGCATCGGCCGCTGAAAACCATCGTGACGGCGGGATTGGTGGCGGGGCTGCTCGACGGGTTGGATGCGGCAGTTGTGATCGCCGCGATGAACAGCGTTTCACCCGCGAGGATCTTTCAGTTCATCGCCAGCGGCTTGCTGGGAGTGAGCGCCTTTCACCATGGAACGCCGGCGGCGCTGCTGGGGGTGCTGCTGCATTTCACGATTGCCATGGGAGCGGCGGCCACGTTTTATTTAGCAAGCACGAAGTTGCCGATGTTGCTGCGCCGCCCGCTGCTGTGGGGTCCGGTGTATGGCATCGCGGTGTTTCTCTTCATGCACTATGTGGTTGTACCTTTGTCGGCGGCGCCCAGGCAGCCGCCGTCCAGCGCAGCGGCGTTGCTGAACCTCATCGGCTCCCATGTGTTCTTTATTGGCATTCCGATCGCGATGGTGACCGGCAGGTCCGCACGACGCGTCTAGCCTGGGCATTCGCGCCGGATGTTTTCGGACAAAGTCACTGCCGAAATCAAACCCTGTCATGTACGATTTCTAGCGATCGTCGCCAGGCAGCGGCGACGATGCCAGGGAGCCAGATTGGCGATCACGCGGCCCAGCTTCAAATCAGCACAGGATTCCGAGCGCCTCTTCGAGGGCTTCGAAAACCTGATGCCGTTTCGCGTAAACGACATTCTGCTGGTCTCCAGCCTGTACGATTCGTTCATCCTGCGCGAGGACGGGCGGCTGAATGAACTGCTAATCGGCGAATCGCTGGAGATGCATCTGCATCAGGTGCCGGGCATCACGCACGTATCGACCGGCAGGGAAGCGGTGGAACTGGCGCAGACGCAACCGCGCTTCAACCTGGTGGTCACCAACCTGCAAGTGGCCGACATGGATGCGGCGCAACTGGCGCGCGAGATCAAAGCGACGGGCCGTGATGTGCCGGTCATCGTGCTGGCCTACGATCATCGCGAGATCAAGAATTTCCTGGCGCGTAATCCGGAGACCGACATCGACCGGGTCTTTCTGTGGGAGGGCAACGCGCGCATCCTGCTCTCGATCGTCAACTACATCGAGGACAAGCGGAACGTGGTACACGACACGCATGCCATGAGCGTTCCGGTGCTGCTGATGGTCGAGGATGACATCCGCTATTACTCGCTGTTTCTGCCGGTGATTTACACGGAAATCATCGGCCAGTCGCGGCGGCTGCTGAGCGACGCGCTGAACGTGGCGCACAAGCTGGTGCGCATGCGCGCGCGGCCGAAGATCCTGCTGTGCTCCAGCTACGAAGATGCCGAGCGCGAGGTGCTGAAATATCGCGACTACCTGCTGGGCGTGATCTCCGACGTCGAGTTTCCGCGCGAGGGCGAGTTGGTTGCTGAGGCCGGCTTCGAGCTGGCGCGCATGGTGCGCGACACCATCCCCGACGTTCCCATTGTGCTGCAATCGAGCCGCACGGAGTTTATGGACCGGGCGTATGCCGAGGGCTTCTCGTTTTTGCAGAAGCGCTCGCCAACGCTGCTGGGCGACTTGCGGCACATCCTGATCGAGGAGATGGGCTTCGGCGATTTCGTCTTTCATCTTCCCGATGGGAAGACGGAGGTGGGCCGTGCCAAGGATCTGAACGAGCTGGAACAGTCGCTGGCAACGGTACCGGAAGCGAGCCTGGCTTATCACGCCGAGCGCAATCACTTCTCGCACTGGCTGATGGCGCGCACGGAGTTTGCGCTGGCGCAGCGGTTGCGGCCGCGCAAGGTCGGCGATTTCGGCACGTTGGAGAATCTGCGCCGCGATTTGATTGCCTCCATTGCCGAATACCGTCGCGAGCAGAACCAGGCACTGATCGGGGAATTCAATGCGGCGACCTTTCAGCCGAGCGAAGCATTCTTCCTCCAGATTGGCGGCGGCTCGCTCGGCGGCAAGGCGCGCGGTCTGGCATTCATCCGTCATATCCTCCGACAACGTGGGATCAACCGCAGCTTCCCGGGTATTCGCATTGGAGTACCGCCGACGCTGGTGATCACGACTGCGGTTTTTGATCGCTTTCTCGGGGAAAATAGCCTGCTCGACCTGGCTTTGCATAGCAATGACGACGCGGAGATCGAGCGGCGTTTTCTGGCAGCTTCGTTTCCCATTGCTCTGTTGGACAGCTTCCTGGCATTTCTCGAGGGCGTGCGCTACCCGCTCGCGGTGCGCTCGTCGAGCCTGCTGGAGGACTCGCAGTACCAGCCGTTCTCCGGTGTCTATGAGACGTTCATGCTGGCCAACAGCCATCCGGATATTCAGGTGCGACTGGAGCAGCTGCTGGAGGCGATCAAGCTGGTGTACGCCTCGACGTTCAGCCAGCACGCCAAGACCTATGTACGGGCGACGCCGTATCGGCTGGAAGAAGAAAAAATGGCGATCGTGGTGCAGCAGGTGGTCGGTGCACTGCACAAAAATCGCTTCTACCCGGATTTCTCCGGCGTGGTGCGTTCGCGCAATTTTTATCCTATGCCGCCGATCAAGGTCGAGGACGGCATTGCCGCGGTGGCTCTCGGCCTGGGGCACGCGGTGGTCAGCGGGGGAAAGTGCCTGACCTTTAGCCCGCGCCATCCGCGAAACCTGGTGCAGTTTTCGTCGGTGGAAGACATGCTGAGGAACTCGCAAAGTGAGTTCTGGTCGCTGGAGTTGTCGCATGAGGTGCCGCCGGACAGGCCGAGCGACGCGCTGCGCGAGATCCCGTTCGATCTGGATGTGGCGGAGAAAGACGGAACATTGCGACTGCTGGCGTCGACGTATTCGCGGGACAATCATGCGGTGTACGACGGCGTCAGCCGCCGCGGGCCGCGGATTGTAAGCTTCGCGCCCATCCTGAAGCACGGCATGTTTCCGCTGCCGCAAATCCTGGAACGATTGATGTGCCTGGGCGAGGACGCGCTGGGGCGGCCGGTGGAGATCGAATTCGCTGTGCGGCTGCCGCAGAGTGAAGACGAGCCGGCGGAGTTCGGCTTCCTGCAACTGCGACCGCTCGTGCTTTCGCGCGCGGGCGAGGACATTCACCTGGATGAGATCGACGAGCAGACACTCATCTGCCGTAGCTCGGTGGTGCTCGGGCACGGTCGCATCGACGATATTTGCGACATCCTTGTGGTCGATTCGCATCGCTTCGAGCGCGCCCGCAGCCGTGAAGTGGCCCAGGCGGTCGCGCGCATGAACGCCAAGCTGAGCCACGAGAGTTTGCCTTATCTGCTGATCGGCGTGGGACGATGGGGATCGACCGATCCCTGGCTGGGAATTCCGGTGGCGTGGGACCAGATCTCAGGGGCGCGCGTGATTGTGGAGTGCGGCTTTCGCGACTTTCGCGTGGCGCCGTCGCAGGGCAGCCACTTCTTCCAGAACCTCACCGCCTTTCAGATCGGATACTTCACCGTGAATCCCGATGCGGGTGAGGGGATGCTGGACTGGGGATGGCTGGCGCAGCATGCGGCCGTGGAAGAACAGGATTGCGTGCGCCATCTTCGCTTCGACTCTCCCATTACCGTGCTGATGAACGGGAAGACAAGTGAAGGAAGGATCATGAAGCCGCGCGTTAGCAACTAGCAATCTGCCTCCCCAGAGGGTGTGCCCACTTTATTCTCTGCGTGCGAACATGAAATCCGAAAGTGCTGGTGGGAGATCGGTTAAGTTGAGGTGAATCCACCTGCATCTAATTGCTAGCTGCTAATTGCCAAGTGCGATTTTTTAGCTGCTGGGCCTGTAAGCCGAATTCTGTCCCCGCCCATTCTCCTCGCGCATGCCAGAGGCACGTGTGAAGACAATGGGCGGGGGACGGTCATTCCTCTGGGCCGCACATTACTGGGCGGCTCTAGCGACCTACCCGGGAGTGGTAACGCGCCGAGCCGGCACGTTCTCGCGAGACCTCAACCCGCGCGGCATGAACGGCGCGAATTGAGGTCCCGCGAGTTCCTCCCCTATTTGGTCTTGCTCCGTGTGGGGTTTGCCCTGCCACCGCCATTGCTGGCGGCGCGGTGCGCTCTTACCGCACCTTTTCACCCTTACCCCGCCCATTTAGCTCATCCTGGCGACGGCGCAAACGCTCGATAGTTCGCAGCGCGCCACGCTTCGATGAGGAAAATGGGCGGGGCGGTATGTTTTCTGTGGCACTTTCCGTCAACGGCCCTTTGAGAGCCGCCGCCCGGACGTTATCCGGCACACCGCTCTGTGGAGTTCGGACTTTCCTCTGCAGGCTCGCTTCGTCCCCACCGAAGCCGGGATAACGCGCGCCGGCAGCGACCGTCCGGCCCAGCAGCTAACAACATGATTATAGATTCGACGCGCGAAGGGAAGTGGCGTCGCAATGTCTCAGATTTGCCTGCGCCAAGGTCAGGGCGTCGGCGAGCGCGCGCTCAATGATCGAGGTGTCCGTAGTAGATGTTGGTGTCGTACTCCAGAACCACGCGGCCATCGACGGCGTGGTCGGAAAAGAGCCGGGGCAGTGCCCGGATCATCGCTTCGTAACCCTCACCGCTGTTGGGGATGTAAGACGACGACAGCAGGCGGCCGCGGAGTCCATCGAGGTCGAGATGTTGCTGGTTGCGTTGCTGGATCAGCGTCATTTTGTTGGGCGCGAAGAAACGTTGCAGCGAGTCGTAGGTCGCGACGTAGTGATGAGCCACCTGCTGGTAGTCGACACCGAACTGCTGGAGAAAGTCTTCGTACGCCCGCAGAAACGGCGTAGCCGCGGTGTTGCGGTGATGCCAGATGAGGACCCCCGTGCCGCCGGGCTTGAGGATGCGCGCGAATTCCACGCGGGTTTCGACCGGGTGAAACCAGTGAAATGCCTGCCCGGCGATAACGAAGTCGAACCGGCCGGGCTCCAGGTTTGTACACTCGGCACTGCCCTCGACCATGCGAAAGTTGGAATAACGCGCGAGATATTTTTCGCCCGCCGTGCGCATTTCCTGGTTCGGCTCGACGCCGATCACCCGATTGCCGTTTTGCAGAAAGACCTCCGCCAGCAGCCCGGTTCCGCAACCGATATCCGCCAGGAGGTGATCGGGACGCAGCCCGCAAGCGGCGTGAATCGCGGCTACCACATCGTGGGAGTAATGTGGACGATACCTGGTGTAATCTTCGGCGCGGTCGGAAAACCGGACCAGGGGGTCACGAACCGGATCTGTCATTGAAGAGATGGTAGCATTTTGACTGTCCGCCACGAGCCGCCAGCACTCAGCAATTCACAGAGGCTGGACGACGTTTTCCGGCAAGCGGCGACGATCTGCGAAGGAAGCCAGTCGCTGCCGGCTAACTGCAAAATGCTCAGGGCCAACTCCAAACTGCCGATGGCGCAAGCGATCGCGGCCGCCATTCGCCGGGTGCC
>Ga0335073_10013689_pt1 | contig 11373 bp, 10 predicted proteins | sample Lox_Sample_22_FD_207093 | JGI IMG/M metagenome (GOLD analysis project Ga0335073, IMG submission 207093) | Soil microbial communities from Loxahatchee National Wildlife Refuge, Florida, United States - Lox_Sample_2.2 | ecosystem: Environmental > Terrestrial > Soil > Wetlands | place: USA... | reverse complement strand
ATGCGGGCGACATTTCGCATTGAGATGACGACCTCGGAGGAGGATGGCTATTGGGGTGCATCGGGAATCGATCAGGTTGTGTATATGATCTCGACGAATCCCGGCGAACCGCTGCGCAGGCTGGAACATATTGCTTCGGGCGGAGAGTTGTCGCGAGTGATGCTGGCGCTGAAGGCGAGCGTGGAGGCGGGATCTACCAAGATCAAAAGCTCCAGCCTCCCGCAAAAAACGCGGGAAGGATGGGGCACCCAACCTCCCACTTCTCGCAAAAGCGGCGAGAAGTGGGGCATCCCAAGGTCGCAACGGACTTTGGTTTTCGACGAAATTGATACCGGAATTGGCGGGCGCGCGGCGGAAGCGGTCGGAAAAAAGCTGAAGTCGCTGGCGCGGTCGAATCAGGTGCTGTGCGTGACGCATCTGCCGCAAATTGCCACCTTCGGCGATCAACACTATGTGATCGAGAAGAAAGAATCGGGCGGGAGGACGAAAACCAGCATTCGCGCGGTCACTGGCGAAGAGCGCACCGAAGAAGTAGCGCGGATGCTGAGCGGGGCCAAGCTGACCGAGACTTCCCGCAAACACGCCGAGCAGATGATCAAAGCGAACGCGTAAGTCCCAGAGTGGGGTCCGAGGCCGAGGTGCGATTGTGATTTAAGTCACTGCGGGCGTCCCGGCGCGCTGATATAGGCACGGAATGGGCGCGAACAACGGAAATCGCAGTGCCTGGCTGCAGGGGCCTTCTGCCCCATGCGAAATTCAATCCAACGGCTTTGGAACTCCATGGAGGCTGGTGCTGCTCGGCGCACCCGGCGTGGGAAAAGGCACGCAGGCCGAGCTTCTGACCGAGCGGCTGGGGGCCTGTCACCTGTCTACGGGCGATGTGTTTCGCGCCGTCGCAAAGGGAGAGTGTGAGCCGAGTGCGGCGATGAAAGAGGCGCTCGAATTCATGCGGCGGGGCGAACTGGTACCGGATTCCACCGTATGGCAGATGGTGAAGGAGCGAAGCGGTTGCCTGCGCTGCGGCGGAGGGTTCATCCTGGATGGCTTTCCGCGCACCCTTGGGCAGGCTGAAGCTCTAGCCGAGTTGATCCAGAGCGAAGGGCTTGCGTTGACGGCGGTCGTGGACTACGAACTGCCGGCGAGCGAGATCGTGGCGCGGCTGTGCGGGCGAAGGACTTGCGAGAAGTGCAAAGCGGTTTATCACGAGACGGAGCGTCCGCCGAAAGTGGCGGGAATCTGCGACAAGTGCGCGGGGCGGCTGCTGCAGCGCGAAGATGACCGGCCGGAGTCGATCAAGGTGCGGCTGGAAACTTACGAAAAGAGCACGGCGCCGCTGATCGACTTTTATCGAAAGCGCGGGTTGCTGGTGCAGGTCGAGGCGAAGGGAACTCCGGAAGAGATCTACAAGAAGACGTTGTCAGCGTTGGGTCCAAGGCGCAACCAGTTTCGAGCTTCTTAAACAGGGATCGGACGCCCGGAAGCCGGATCGCGGTTTAGCTGACCTTGGGCGAGCTGTCGCCGACTCGGATGGTGAAGTTCACGGTGATCGTGGCTTGGGTTTCGACCGGTTGTCCGTTCTGCAGATAAGGCTTGAAGTGCCATTCGCGGACGGCCTGCTGCGCGGCAGTGGCGAGGATCGCCGGGCCGCTAAGAACCCGCAGATTTTCGATGACGCCGTCGGCTCCGATGAAGGCCTGCAGAACAACCGAGCCTTGCACCCGCATCTGCTGGGCAAGAGCGGGATAGGCAGCGGTCATCGAGAGCTGAGCGGAGGTCGGGCCGGCGACTGGAGCGTGCTCGGCAGCGCTGGTGGCTGGGGCAAAAGCGGAGTGCGCTGGCTTCAGGATTTCTACTTTCAGGGCGTTGCTTCCGGGACGGATCGTCTTGTGCGTGTCCCCGGCAACCACTTCAACATCGAGCGGGGCAACCGCGGTGCGATTGGCAGTGACTGCCGGAGCCGCCGCGGAGGGAGTCTGGGTCGACGTCGCGGGCTTCGATTCCGGAACTGCCTTAGGCACAACTGGCAGCTTCGTCACAGCAAGATGTTTCTTGGGAGCGGCGGCTGGCGTAGCCGAAGTTTGCGCCGTTTGCGCAGGAGCCGATTTCGTGACCGGCTGCGCAGTCGGGGCGCTTTGATCTGGGGTCGCGGCTGGAGCGCTGGTTTCGGGCTCGGTCGAGTCCAGATCGCTGGACTGATCGGAGCCGAACCAGAAATCGTGATCGCGGGCGATTACCGCGGCGAAGGCGACTACCAGGAGCAGAAGGGCCAGCAGAAGGCGACGAGGCTGCTTACTACGGGAACCTGTCCGTCCGTTCGAAGGTGCCGTCGGTCTGTCGTTCAGATCTAGCATCGCTCACCTGGGAGTTCGCGAATCAGCGATGACAGATTGCGTCAATTACCATTTTGTTTCAATGGCACGGGGCGGTGGGTAACAGGCACGAAGGGGCCATAAGACTCTACTTCAGCAATAGCGACCGGTTCGTGCTGCAAGGAAAATAAGGCCGTCCGTTCAATGGATAGATTCGCCGCTCGCTGCTAATTGCTGCAATTTCTAAGGCTTACGTTGACCAAGCGGGTACTTTCCAGTAGTTTTAAAGCAGTGGGAAACTGGGGATTTCGTATCCTTGGGGCACTGCATGTCGAATTGATGCGGACGTGGGGTGCATCTTATAGACGAGCGAATTTTCCGCAGGGTTAGGGTACCTCGGGAGTCCTTTGCTGCACAAAAGAGTCTGGCTCAGGATGACAAGGAGCTGAGGAAAAAAGACGGAATGAGAACGAGTCACGACGAAAAGACTTTATTGTTGCTGAAGCCGCGTGGGTTCTGCGCGGGCGTAGTACGGGCGATTGATGTGGTGCGCATCGCGCTGGAGGCGTTCGGGCCGCCAATTTATGTGCGCAAGGAGATCGTCCACAACAGCTTTGTAGTGGAAGAGTTGCGCGGCAAGGGCGCAATCTTTGTCGACAGCGAAGATGAGGTGCCGAACGGCGAGCGCATCATTTACAGCGCACACGGGGTTTCGCCGGAGGTGCGCGAACACAGCAAGCGGCGCGGCTTGCGCGTGATTGACGCGACCTGTCCGCTGGTGACCAAGGTTCACGTGGAAGCGGTGAAGTTCGCGAAGGAGGGTTATTCGCTCATCCTGATTGGACACAAGGATCACGATGAAGTGGTTGGCACGCTGGGCGAGGCGCCGCTGGTGACGCAAGTCGTGGGATCGCCGCAGCAGGCGGAAAAGCTGAGCGTACCGGATCCGAATCGCGTCGCGTATCTGACGCAGACCACGCTGAGCCTCGACGAGACCAAGGACATCATTGCAGCGCTGAAAAAGAAGTTCCCGAACATCAAAGGGCCGGCCGCGCAGGATATCTGTTACGCCACGGAAAACCGGCAGGTCGCGGTGAAGCAGGTGGCGTCGGAGTCGGATCTGTTGTTGGTGGTTGGTTCGGAGAACAGTTCGAATTCGAACCGTCTGGTCGAAGTCGCCCGGAATCTGGGCACCAACGCGCACCTGATCGATAGCTGCAACGACATCGAGCCGGAATGGCTGAAGGGCGTGAAGACGATCGCGCTGACGGCGGGAGCGTCCGCGCCGGAATGCCTGGTGGAAGAGACAATAGCGTTCCTGCGTGGAAAAGGATTCAGCAATGTGCAGGAACTGGAAGTGATGCCGGAGAATGTGCGCTTCGGGCTTCCACCGGAGATCGTGGAAGCGATCGCAGCGGCTCCGGCCAGCGCGACGGCAGATTAGGCGGACTTGGCATGGAGGACAGGAAAAGGCCGTGGTGAAAAGATTTCGAAGTAAGAGGTAAATGGACGAACGAATGAATACTGACTCCCCTGAATCGCACCAGAAAACGACATCCACGATCGGTTCCGATCCCCAGCTTCGCTTCGGAAAAATTCAGGAACTCTCATCCCGCGTAGGCGCTGCCATTGCGGCGGCGCGGGATTATCTTTTTTCCGAGCAAGATGAAAATGGATACTGGTGCGGCGAACTGGAAGCGGATACGACGCTCGAGTCGGATTACATCCTGCTGCATTCTCTGCTGGGCACGGGCAATCAGGAGCGTTTCGACAAGTGTGCGAACTGGATTCTGCGCCATCAAAACGAAGACGGCGGGTGGAGCATTTATGCGGGTGGTCCCTCAAACATCAGCGCCTCGGTGAAGGCATATTTCGGTCTGAAGCTGGCCGGGTATAAGGCCGACCATCCGGCGCTGCTGCGGGCCAAGAAGAAGATTCTGGAACTCGGTGGAGTCACGCAGGTCAATACATTTACCAAGATCTATCTATGTTTCTTCGGTCAGTACGACTATGACGCCGTGCCGGCCATTCCCCCGGAGATTGTGCTGTTCCCCAACTGGTTCTGGTTCAATATTTACGAAATTTCTTCGTGGTCGCGGGCGATTTTGGTTCCGCTCTCGATCTGCTACGCCAAGAAGCCATTCAAGAAAATTCCGCGCGAGATGGGCGTCGAAGAACTATTTGTCGGCGGGATGCAGAAGTCGCGGATGCATCTGCGCTGGGCGAAAAAGTTCGTCTCGTGGCGCAACTTCTTTCTCGTGCTCGACCGGATCACGCACTGGTTTGAGCGGGTGCATGTGCGGCCGCTGCGCTCGATTGCCTTGAAAGCCGCGGAAGAGTGGATGCTCGAGCGCTTCGAGATGAGCGACGGCTTGGGCGCGATTTACCCCTCGATGATGAACGCGATTATCGCGCTGCGCTGCCTGGGGTATTCGCTCGACGATCCCCAGGTGATTCGCGCGATGGACGAATTCGAGAAGCTGGGGATCGAAGAAGAAGATACCTTCCGCATGCAGCCCTGCATGTCTCCGGTGTGGGACACGGCTTACGCGCTGTTTTCGCTGGCCGAAGCCGGCGTTCCGGCGAATGATCCGCGGATGGTGAAGTGCGCCGACTGGATCCTGCAGAAGCAGGTGCGTAACGTCGGCGACTGGAAGGTGAAGAACAAGAAAGGCCAGCCGGGCGGCTGGTATTTCGAATTCAACAACGAGTTTTATCCCGACGTGGACGACAGCGCGATGGTATGCCTTGCTCTCAGCCGCGTCGAGCATCCCAACGGCCGCTATCAGCGGGAGTCGGTGCAGCGGGCGATCGACTGGATCTTCTCCATGCAGTGCAAGAACGGCGGCTGGGCGTCGTTCGACAAAGACAACGATGAAATGATCTTCCAGCACATTCCATTCGCCGACCACAACGCCATGCTCGATCCGGCGACGGTTGATATTACCGGCCGCATTCTAGAAATGCTCGCGACCTACGGATACGACAAGAATCATCCCGCCGTAAAGAAGGCGATCAAGTTCATCCGCAGCGAACAGGAGCCCGATGGAAGCTGGTTTGGGCGCTGGGGCGTGAACTACGTCTATGGCACATTCTTGGTTCTGCGCGGGCTGGAAGCCATTGGCACGGATTTGCATGAGCCGTGTATCCAGCAGGGAGCTGAGTGGCTGCGCATGGTGCAGAACCCCGATGGCGGATGGGGCGAGACCGTGGGATCGTATGACGATCCCACACTGCGTGGGCAGGGCGACAGCACGCCATCGCAAACCGCGTGGGCGATTCTGGGGTTGCTGGCGGCGAATGACACGCGTAGCGATTCGGTGGCGCGCGGGATCGCCTATTTGCTGCGCACGCAAAAAGAAGATGGATCGTGGGACGAGCAGTTCTACACGGGCACGGGTTTTCCGCGCGTGTTTTATTTGGTGTATCACCTCTATCGGGAGTATTTCCCGCTGCTGGCGCTGACCACGTATCAGAAGGTGATGGAGAAGAACGGGAACTAGGTGCTGTAGACCGGAGATGGGTTGCGATGGAAAACGTCGACGTTATTTTGAAACGCTTCGAGCAACCCGATGAGATTCGCACCTTCGAAAAAGGAAAATTCGAACTCGTTCACATCGGCGGGATGAGCATCGGCCGGGCGACCTACGAGCCCGGATGGAAGTGGTCGACGCATGTGGGGCCGACGGTGGGCGCCGCACGCTGCAACGTGGAGCACGTCGGACTTGTCGTTTCCGGATGCGCGACCGCCGCGATGGAAGATGGAACCATCCGCGAACTTCGCGCCGGCATGCTGTTTTACATTCCTCCCGGGCCTCCGGGACATGACAGCTGGGTGGTCGGCGATGAGCCCTATGTCTCGTTGCACTTTGTCGGCGCCGCACACTACGCCGCCAAATAGTCTAGAGATTCTTCGACTCGCGCGGATGATGAGTGCCACACCTCGGGCCGGTTTAGCCAGAAGTGGGGACTTTGATTTTGTCATTCCGACCGCAACGAGGAATCTGCTGTTTCCTCTGTCATCCTGAGCAAGCACCCGCGTGTCCTCAGTGCCTTGCTACGCATCCCAGCCGTTGACAAAGATTCAGCGAGTGCTGAATGCTGATGGCTGCATGCTAGCTTTCGTCACTGGCGCTACTGGATTTCTCGGCTCTCATGTCGCACGCGTGCTCGCCGAGCAGGGCGCCGAGCTGCGGTTGCTTGTTCGTCCAACGAGCAATCTGAAAAATCTGGAAGGCCTGAAGGCCGAGACCGCCACAGGCGATCTGCGCGATCCAGCTTCGCTCGAAAAAGCTATATCCGGCTGCGATGCGGTCTTTCATGTGGCCGCGGATTACCGTTTGTGGGTGCGCGATCCCGGCGAGATGTACCGGTCGAACGTCGACGGAACGCGGGCAATTCTCGAAGCGGCGCGAAAGAATGGCGTGCGGCGCGTCGTGTACACGTCGAGTGTGGCGACGATCGGGTTCCATGCGAATGGCCGTCCTGCCGATGAAGATTCTCCCGTCTCGCTGGCAGATATGATTGGCCACTACAAGCGGTCGAAGTTCATGGCTGAGCAGGTCGCGTTGGAAGCGGGACGAAGGGGCATGCAGGTGGTAACGGTGAATCCGACGACGCCGATAGGCGAGCAGGATGTGAAGCCGACGCCGACCGGACGGATCGTCGTGGATTTCCTGAAGCGCAAGTTTCCCGCGTACGTCGAGACCGGATTGAATCTGGTCGATGTGCGGGAGTGCGCCCGCGGACACGTGGCGGCGTTTGAAAAGGGCAAGACGGCAGAGCGCTACATTCTGGGCGGGGAAAATCTGACGCTGAAGCAGATCCTCGACAAGCTCGGCCGGATTACCGGATTGCCGTCGCCGAAGGTGAAGCTGCCCTATGCGTTCGCGTTTGCCGCGGGAGTTTTCGGGGAGATGATTACCGGACGCATGCTGAAGGGCGAGCCGCGCGCGACAATCGATACGGTGAGGATGGGCAAGAAAAAAATGTTTGCCAGCTCAGATAAAGCCGAACGCGAACTGGGGTGGAAGATCGTCCCGGTGTATGACGCGCTGCGACGGGCGGTGGAGTGGTTCCGGGCGAATGGATATGCGTGACAGGTTGTACCTGTTTGGGAGTCAAAATCTCCTTCCTGTCGCAAGAACGCGACAAGGATGGGGCACCCGCTCCGCATGAAATGACCAATCAGGAAAATAAAGTTGCAATTGTGGCGGCGATCGAGCGGGAGGTGCGTCCGCTAGTGAAGCAGTGGCGCGTTGATGAACGCGAGCACGAAGGCCGGCGATTCAGGTTTTACGAAAAAAATGACCTGACACTTGTATGCGGAGGGATGGGCCCTGAGGCAGCGCGGATGGCCGCGGAAGCGGTCATTGCGTTGTATCGTCCGGCAGAAATTTATTCCGTTGGCTTTGCGGGAGCGTTGGACTCGACGCTGTGTGTGGGAGACGTGTTTCGTCCGCAGCGCGTGCTCAATGCCGGGGATGGGAGCAGCGCCGAAGCTGGTGGCGCGGACGGAGTGCTGGTAAGCTTCGCATCCGTAGCGAGTCCGAAGCAGAAGCAAAATCTGCAGGAGGCGTACGGCGCGCGTGCCGTGGACATGGAAGCGGCTGCCGTGGCACGCGCGGCTGAACTGCATGGAATTCGTTTTGCCGCGGTGAAGGCGATTTCCGATGAATGGGATTTTGAATTTCCGGAGATAAGACGATTTGTAGACGGGCAAGGGCGGTTCTCCGAATTCCGGTTTGCGCTGTATGCGGCTTGCCGCCCGTGGATTTGGTCGAAGGTGATAAGGATGGGAAGAGATGCGAGCCGCGCATCGCGGGCACTTTGCGAGTGGTTGGGGAAGAATGTCGTGCGGTAGGGATTCTTCGACTCGCGCGCCTGTGGGGCAGCCGCGGGCGTTTCGCGCAGAAACACGAGATGACCGCCTGTGCCAGAATGGATTTTTTCGTTGCTGGATTGGGTACATGCGTCCGAAGCCGAGCCCGGCTTCATCTATAATTAAGGCAGGCGTTCTCCTCAAATCAGATGCATCTTCTCTTCTTGCCTGCAGTGTTTGTCGGCGGCGAAATCGTCGACATGATTTCCAATACCGGTCCGGTCGCGAAGCTGGTCCTGCTCTTCCTGCTCGCCTTCAGCTTGATTTCCTGGGCGATTATCTTGACGAAATGGGGCCTGTTGCGGCGCGCGCGCATGCAGAGCGGGCGCTTCGTGCGGGCGTTTCGCAAAGCGCAGCGGCTGCAGGACATCGCGGCGGTCGCGGACCAATTCAAGCCCAGCCCGCTGGTGGGCGTGTTCGAAGGCGCCTATGAGGAGTATCGGCGTCAGGCGTCGGTTTCCGGCGCGCTGCGCAATCTGACGGCGATTCAACGCGGCATGCAGATTGGCGCCTCAGAAGAAATTACCCGGCTGGAGCGAAATATGCCGTGGCTGGCGATCACCGCGGCCGTGACCCCATTTATCGGATTATTCGGAACGGTGTGGGGAATCATCGACGCGTTCCAAGGCCTGGGGACGGCCGGCGCGGCAACCCTGCGCGCCGTCGCTCCCGGTATTTCCGAAGCATTGATCACCACTGCGGCGGGCCTGGCGGCGGCCATTCCGGCAGTGATCGCCTACAACCTGATTGGAGCCTCGATTCGCGAGTTTGCCGCCCGGAGCGATGACTTTGCGCTCGAGGTGCTTAACGCGGTGGAGAACAGCCAGGCTCAGGCTCAGACGCAGACGCAGGCCATGGCGGAGATGAGGCGCTGATGGCGTTCACGACCTCCAACGGACGCACGCAATCGGCGCTGGCCGATATCAACATCACGCCGCTGGTCGACGTGGTGCTGGTGCTGCTGATTATCTTCATGGTGACGGCGCCCGTATTGCAGTCGGGAATCGAAGTGAACGTTCCCAAGACGCGCACGGTGAAAGAAATCACCGAAGAGCGGCTGGTCATTACCATCAATAAAGATCAGCGCGTCTTTCTCGGCAACGATCCCATCAACATCAATGAGATTGCGACAAAGTTGCGGCAGAAGATCCGCGACCCGAGGAATCAATTCATCTTCGTACGGGCGGACGAAGATGTTCCGTTTGGTGCCTTCGCCACGGTCATGGATGCAGTAAAGCAGTCGGGAATCACCAACGTCAGCATCGTGACGCAGCCGCTGGATCAAAATGGCCGCAAGCGCTGACATTTACTTCGAGCACGACCGATGGGGACGCCCGCTGGCGTGGTCGGCAGGGCTGCACGTGGGAATCACGTTGCTGGTGCTCGCCTATGCGGTGTTCTTCTCCCGGCCCAGCGGGTCTGGCTGGGGCGCGGGCGGCGGTGGCGACGCCATGGGCGTAACCCTAGTCAACACGGTGCCTTTGCCCGCGAATCCGGCACAAACCCAGAATGTGCTCGCCAACGAGTCGAAGGGGCTGACGCAATCGCAGCCGAAAATCGAAAAACCAGAGCCGGACGCGATTGAAATTCAGGGCAAGAACGCCAAGGTCAAGCCCAAGAAAAAGCAGGAAACTCCCACCAAGCAAAAACCGGTTGCAGAGCCCGAGCCAGACACGAACCAAGTGGCCTTTGGCGAGGGCGGCCCGGTCAGCGGTCCTTATGGAACTTTCAGCGCAGCCGGAGCGAAGGGGGGATTCGGAGTCACTGGCGCTGGCGGCGATTTTGGGACGAAGTATGCCTGGTACGTGCATGTGATTCAGCAGAAAGTTTCAGAGAACTGGCTCAAGTACGAAGTGGATCCGCGGATCACCAGCGGGCAGCGTGTTTACATCACCTTCGATATCGCGCGGGACGGGCATCCTTCGAATATTCAGATCGAGCAATCGAGCGGCGTGCCCTCGCTGGACATTTCCGCAGTGCGCGCCCTGCAGCGAATTGACACCTTCGGACCGCTTCCAGGGGATTATTCCGGAAACAAGATTTCAGTCGAATACTGGTTCGATTACAAACGTTGAAATTGATAACCGACTTTCGTACGGGAGAAACCTTGCAAAGCCATAAGTATCGGAATACGATATTATCGTTCAGAGTAAATTATTTTTTCGCTTCCTTACGGATGAAAAGGGGCTTTCCTTCCACTCCCGGGCGTAGTCCCAGCAGGTTTGGAAGTGCTACGCTCGCTTCGCTGTTCGCGCTTTTTTGCTTCTTCCCGGCAATTCTTTCGGCTCAGGATTGGGTGAAGACGGGGACCAGCCTGGGTGTGGAGAAGGTGCGGCTGGCCGTCCCCGATTTCAAGCCTTCGACCAACGATCCGCAGAATGCCGCCCTGCTGAAGACCTTCAATGACACGCTGTGGAACGATCTCGACGTGTCGGGAGTCGTGGAGCTGGTGTCGAAGAGTTTTTATCCATTGCAGGTGCCCGGGCAGCCTACCGATGTGAATTTCATGGCGTGGAACGTTCCGCCTCCGAATGCCGGCATGCTGGCCTTTGGCAATCTGGGCGTCGCGAGCGGAAAGCTAACGGTGCAGGGATGGCTGTACGACGTGAAGAACACGCAGTCGCCGCAGGTGCTGGGCAAGCAATATACCGACACGGCCAGCGACGCGTCGGCGCGAGTCATGGCGCACAAGTTTGCCGATGAAATCATTTTTCGCCTGGGCGGCGGCATTCCGGGGATCGCGGAGAGTTCGATCGTTTTCGTCAGCGATCGTACCGGTCATAAAGAAATCTGGGCGATGGATTACGACGGATCGAATCAGCATCAGCTGACGCATCTGGGATCGATTTCGATTTCGCCGCGCATTTCGCCCGACAATTCCCGCGTGGCATTCAGTTCGCTGACCAAGAACGGCTGGGAACTCATGATGTACTCGACGGATCTGAACCGGCTGGTGAGTTTTCCCCGATACGGTGGATCCAACCTCTCGCCGGCGTGGTCGAGTGATGGAGCGAAGCTGGCATTTTCTTCCTCGCGGACAGGATCTCCAGAAATTTATGTTGCCGACGCATCCGGCGGGAATCTAAAGAGGATGACGGACGATAGGGGGCCGGACGTAGCTCCCACGTGGAACCGGAAGACGAACGCGCAGATCGCGTTCGTGAGCGGGCGTACGGGATTGCC
>Ga0335073_10013688_pt1 | contig 11374 bp, 10 predicted proteins | sample Lox_Sample_22_FD_207093 | JGI IMG/M metagenome (GOLD analysis project Ga0335073, IMG submission 207093) | Soil microbial communities from Loxahatchee National Wildlife Refuge, Florida, United States - Lox_Sample_2.2 | ecosystem: Environmental > Terrestrial > Soil > Wetlands | place: USA... | reverse complement strand
ATCTATGGCTCCATCGCCGGATTCAGCATCAGCTTCATCATTTCGTGGCTGCTTCGCGAGCTGTTCTGGATTCGCCTGATTGGGGGCGCTTTGCTGATCGCGATCGGCGTGGTGTATTACCGCAAGAGGCCCAAGACGTTGAAGGAAGCTTCCCGGAGCGACTCTCCAGGCTCGAACGCGGCATCGGCATTCCTGCTGAATTTGACGAATCCCACCACGGTGCTGTCCTTTCTCGCGGTGTTGGCCATTCTGGGCCTGGGCCAGCGCCGGCCCTGGATATTGACGGTTTGTCTGGTGGGAGGGATCTTTGCGGGCGCCATGATCTGGTGGGTGGCTCTGGCGTTCGCCGCGGGCCACTTCCGGCGCCGGTTCAACGACCGCGGAATGGTTTGGATGAACCGCATCGCGGCGGCCGCTATCGGCGTTTTCGGATTGATTACGATGGGGCTGGCCTTCAAGAAGTAGGTGCGGCTAAGCGCGCGCCTGCGCTTTGGCAGCGGCCTTTTTCTGCGCCTTTTTCACGCGCCGCGGCAGCCGCGGCTTGTTCTTCCTGGCGAGTTTCGCCGGCTTGCCGCTGTGCTTGTGCTCCGGCGCCGCTCCGGCGACTCCCGCCAGCGACGCGATCTTGCCGGCCGTGGCTCCAATCGTCTTGGCGGTAGAGGTCAGAAGATTCTCGTGGGCTTTATCGGACATGAAATTGCGCCTCCACAATGACCGGGCACGCGGCGGTCCAACGTGAGATTTGGCATAGCCGCCGATCGGTTAATATGAATCGTTTATGCTGCGTCGACTATTCTGGCTGGCTCTCGCCGTAGCTGTTACCGCTCCGGCCCAGAAATACGACGGCCCGGTGCCGCCGAAATCCGATTTGCCATACCTCAAACACGGCGATTCCTTGATTCCGGCTGAGGCCGCCGAGGCCAAAGAGAACAAAAAGAGGGATGACACGGTATATGTCATCGAGGGCGAGAATTCGCCCGCGCGCACCCCACTCGCGTCGCCGATTTTGCTGATGAAGGCCGACAAAGTTCTGCCGCCAAATTTGCAGCTTTTCAAGTTGGAGGTGAAAAACGGCCACCGCGAGCTGATTTTTCCCGCGAAACGCGCGCCGCAACCGATCCGCATCGTGGTGACCAAGCTATCCTCCGACGGGATCTGGAAAATCGAGGTGGATGAGAGCTTGGATCCCGGCGAATATTCGCTGAGTCCAAGCGACTCCAATGCCGCGTTCTGCTTTGAGGTGTTCTGAAGAGATCCGGCCGGGAAAGCAACAAGAAAAGACTGCCGGCGGGTATCCCCGGATTTCTCTTTGCGACTGCGCATCTTTGCGGAAACTGCCCGAGGCCTCGGCGAGACCTCTTTTCGACTAATTTCTCCGAACTTTAAGCGTCCCGGTTCGTATCAACCACTATGCGGAACGGAATCGCCGCTCTCAGGCGCGATCTCACTTATAGCATTCGGATGTTGGCCAAACGGCCGGGGTTTACGGCCGCCGCGGTTGCCGTACTCGCCTTGGGAATCGGCGCCAACACTGCCATTTTCAGCATCGTGAACGCCATTCTGCTGAAGCCGCTGGTTCTGCGCAATGCCCAGGAACTCAGGCAGGTCTTCAGCCGCGATGTCATAAAGCCCGACGCGTACCGCGATTTTTCCTATCCCAACTACGCCGACCTGCGCGTCGCCGGCGATGCCGTCTTTTCGAGCCTCGCGGCGCACAACATCACCATGGCCGGACTGGCGGAGGGGGAAACTACCCGCCGCATCATGGCCGAAATGGTGTCCAGTAATTTCTTCGACACCCTGGGCGCGCCGGTGTGGCGCGGCCGCACGTTTTCGCCTGAAGAAGAGCGTCCGGGTAGCGGTATTCCGGTCGCCATCGCCAGTTATTCGTTCTGGAAGCGCAACGGTGCGCCGGCGGATTTCTTGGGACACACGCTGCGAATCAACGGCCAGATGGTAACGGTGGTCGGGATCGCGGCGCAGGGATTTAGCGGCACCATGGCGCTGCTGAGTCCCGAGCTGTATCTGCCCTTGGGCATGTACGACCGTGTCGCGGCGGATTTCGACGGTCCTGTGCGCCCGCTTGCGTCCCGCGACAATCACTGCCTGATTCTAGTGGGCCGTCTGCGGGCCGGCCAGCCGGCCGAAGGTGTCGACAACCGGCTCGCCGCCATTGCGGCGGCCATGGAGCGGGCGTACCCGGCCGAGAACAAGAACCAGACCCTCACCGTCCATCCGCTTTCGCGGCTCAGCATCAGCAGCAATCCGTCGAATGACAGCGCGGTATTCGTCCCCGCTTCGCTCCTGCTGGCGATGGCCGGCGTGGTGCTGTTGATTGCCGCGCTGAATGTCGCCAACATGATGCTGGCGCGGGGCACCGCGCGGCGTAAGGAGATCGCCATCCGGCTGGCCCTGGGCGGCGGCCGCAAGACCATCGTGCAGCAGCTCTTTCTCGAAGCCCTGGCGCTCGCCGTCCTCGGCGGAGCGGTGGGCATGTTTCTTTCCTTCGCCGGTACCGGCTTATTTGTGCAGTCGATGATGCGGCTGATTCCGTTCGACGTGGTGGTTCCGACCGGTCCGGACGTGCGGGTGCTGGGCGCCACGCTGGCGTTCTGCGTTTTGAGCACCGTGCTCTTCGGATTCTTCCCGGCCTGGAATCTCTCGCGTCCCGGCCTTGCCACCGACCTGCGCGCCAGCGACAACGCCGACCCCTCGCGCGGACGCGGACGCCTCTTTGCGCGCCGCAACCTGCTGGTGATCGCGCAGGTATCGCTCTCGCTGGCGCTGCTCACTGCCGCCGGGCTGTTCATCCGCAGTTCCGCACGCATGGCGGGCGCGAATCCCGGTTTCCGGGTCGAGAATCGCGTGGTGGCGGAATTCGACGCAAGCCTGGCGGGTTATAACGAAGAGCGCGGCCGGCAAGTGTACGCCTCGCTGCTGGATCGCATGAAGTCGCTGCCCGGAGTGCAATCGGCCGCGCTCGCGGCCACCGTGCCTTTCGGGATGGTCTCGCTGGGCAAGGATGTGCAACCCGCCGGCGCCACGCCAGTCAAACCGCAGGATCTCAGTTACGATATCGTCAGCGCGGATTATTTTCAGACGCTCGGCATTCCGCTTCTGCGCGGACGCACTTTCAATGCCGGCGAGGCCTCCGTCAAGGCCCATCCGGTAGCCATCCTCGACCGGCTCGCCGCACACAAACTCTGGCCGGGCGGCGATGCCCTCGGCAAGCACATCCACATCCTTGGACAAGGCGACAGCGACATTCCCGACGTCGAAATTGTGGGAATCGTGGGCGACGTGCGGGAGCACATCATCGGGTCGGCGATGGGCCACGTGTCCGGGGGCGAAGGCGGCATCGATGGGCAGCCGCACTTGTATGTCCCCTTCGGCCAGCAATATATGTCCGACATGCACATTCACCTGCGCACCGCGCCGATGGATGGCGCTTCCACGACCCGATTCCTCGCCACCGTGCGCCAGGAAATCCGCGCGCTGGACAGTGGGCTGCCGGTGCTTGGTGTCTGGACGCTGCGGTCGCACGTAGAGGCCAGCACGGATTACTGGCTGATGCAAACCGGAGCCAGCATGTTCTCGGTGTTCGGCGGCGTGGCGCTGCTGCTGGCGGTGATCGGGCTTTACGGTGTGCGGGCATACAGCGTGGCCCGGCGGACGCGCGAGATCGGGATCCGGATGGCGCTCGGGGCCAGCGCCGCGGAGACGCAGAAGATGGTATTGCGCGAGGGTGTCCAACTGATGGCTATCGGCGCGGCAATCGGACTGGCGCTCTCTTATTTGGTAGGGACGGTACTTTCCGGTATGCTTTTCCGCGTGAGCGGCACAGACCCGCTGGTATTTTCGTTGTCCGTGGCGCTGCTGGGTGGAGTATCGATGGTGGCGTGCTATATTCCGGCGCGGCGCGCCGCGCGGATCGATCCGATGGTTGCCCTGCGGTGGGAGTAGGGACGCAGGGCGATTTGCTGCCCGAGGTACCGCTAGTTTATACTAAATACTTGAGATCAAATGCCGAAACGCACTTTTCAACCGAATAACCGCCACCGCGCCAAGACGCATGGCTTCCTCACCCGGATGGAGACGAAGAATGGACGCGCGGTGCTCGCCCGGCGACGCGCCCGGGGCCGCAAGAAATTGACCGTGAGCTCCGAGAGGTAGTAGTCCATCCCCGGTTTTCCCAAACGTGTACGCCTGCTTCGACCGCAAGATTTCCGGCGCGTTTATGACCACGGAACCCGCTTCGCCGGGTCCCTTTTCGCGGCTTTCTGCGTGCGCGAAACGGAACCGGACGGACCGCACATCGGGTTCACGACCCCTCGCGCCCTCGGCAAAGCCGTGGTGCGAAATCGTATCCGGCGGCGCGTCCGCGAGGCCGTCCGCCTTCAACTCGATCGGTTGAATCCACATTGGTCCATCGTCATCAATCCTCGCCGCAAAGCGCTCGATGCGTCGATGGAGGAGTTGCGGCTGGAAGTGGCGCGGCTGTTTCTCCGCTGCAGTGGATCGTGACCGGGTTGCTCCGCGTATATAAGTTATGTGTATCCCCCTGGCTGCCATCGGCGTGCCGCTACTATCCGACCTGTTCGGATTACATGCGCCAAGCCGTCGAGCGGTATGGCGCCTCCAAAGGGGTGTGGATGGGACTGCGGCGTCTGGCGCGATGCCATCCGTTTCATGCCGGCGGGTACGACCCCGTACGGTGATGCCCCGGGATCGAAAGCACGAATCGAACGGAATTTTCTGAATGGCCGAATCGAACGGTAACAAAGGGCTGGGGCAGCCGCCCGAGCAGATGTCGACGGAAACGCGACTGCTGCTCGCGTTCCTTCTCATGGGCGCGATCATGTTCCTCACGCCCTACTTCTTCAAAACGCAAACACCTGCCCCGACCGCCAAGAAATCCACCCAGCCGCTGGTATCGCAAACCACGCCTCCCACTCCCGCCGAAGTCAAAGCGCCGCCGGTTCCAGCCGCCGCAGCCGCCAAGCCTTCCGCTCCCGTCACCGACGCGCAATCCCAACCCCCGCTCGTGATTCAGACGGACCTGTTCAAAGTCACCTTCAGCAACCAGGGTGCGAACGTACGAAGCTGGATCTTGAAACAGGAGATTGCCGACGGCAAGCCGCTCGAACTGGTAAACACCGCGGCGACGGTCGATAGTTACCCCTTCGATCTGTATCTGCCCGAGCACCAGGACCTGGCGAAGAAGCTGAACTCGGCCGTCTACCAGCAAAGCGTGGATTTCGACGGGCTCGGCGTCACATACAGTTTCTCCGATGGCCACGATACGGCTCGCAAAACCTTCCGCTTTCAAAAGGACAGCTATCTCGCCCAGGTGACGAGCGAGGTGACGATCGACGGCCAACCGGTCATTAACGCCCTCGAATGGCGGGGCGGGTTCGGCGATTTCACCGTCAGGAACCCCGCGTCGTATCAAAGGACCATCTATTTCAATATCGATGCCAACAGCCTGAAAGAACAAACCGTGAGCGCCGCCAAAAACGGTCCGGCCACGGCGGAGGGCAATTTCTCTTTTGCCGGAATCGAGGACAATTTCTTCACGGCGGTTTTCCTTCCCGATTCGCGGAATGCCACCGTTCGGGAAACTACGTTCTCCGACACCACGCGCGCACCGCACGAAGAAAAGGCGGTGCCCTATACGGGCGCCGCGATCTCCATGGGCGCGGTAAATCACTTCAAGGTTTTCGTGGGTCCCAAAGACTACGATCTGCTCAAGCGCGTCGATCCGAAGCTCGAACAACTGGTCAATTTCGGTTGGATGTCGCTTCTCGCCAAACCGCTGTTCCTGATCGTGAACTGGTTCAACGACAACGTGGTGCATAACTTCGGATGGGCCATCGTAGTCGTCACCATCGTCATCAACATGGCGCTGTTCCCCGTCAAGCTGTCGAACATGAAGTCCATGCGGAAAATGCAGGCGCTCAAACCGCAGGTGGACGCCATCAACGCCAAGTACAAAAACATCAAGATGACCGACCCCCGGAAAGGGGAACAGAACCAGGAGGTCATGGATCTCTACAAGAAGTACGGGGTAAATCCCATGGGCGGCTGCGTTCCGATGCTGTTGCAGATCCCGTTCTTCTTTGCGTTTTACCAGGTGCTCAAAGTTTCGGTGGAGATGCGCGGCGCCAACTGGCTGTGGATTCACGACCTCTCCCAGGCCGAGCCTTCGGCGATCAAGATTCTGCCGATCGTCATGATCGTCAGCCAGTTTTATATGCAGCAGATGACGCCGCAGGCGAACGTCGATCCTAATCAGCAGAAGATGATGAAACTAATGCCGCTGATCTTCGGATTTATGTTCTATCAGTTCCCCAGCGGCCTGGTGTTATACTACTTGACCAGTAATCTGGTAGGCATGGGTCAGCAGTGGTTCTTTAACCACACCGAGGCAGCGCAGGAAGCCGCCCGATCCGTGGAACCGCCCAAAAAGAAAAAGGACGGCAAGAAATAACCGTGAGTGAGCGAAAGTACTCGGTAGCTTCTACCGGCATTAAGATCGATGGTTTCCTGCAGGCCACTCTGGAGAACGGCGGTTTCGACCTCGATTACGACATTCAGGACCAGCAGACGTCCGAAGACGATTTCGAGACCCCCGACGTGGTGGTGAAATTCTCCGGCCCCGACGTGGACCTGCTGCTTTCGAACAAAGCGGAATTGTTGCTCGCTCTCGAGCACCTCACCATGGAGCATCTGCGGATGCCATCCGAAGATCATTCGCGCATTTCGTTCGATGCCAACGATTACCGTCTGCTGCGAATTGAAGAGCTTCGCTTGAGCGCGCTCACGGTGGCGGAGAATGTGAAACGCACCGGCACGCCCTTCCGCTTCAATCCCATGAACAGCCGCGAACGGCGCGTGATCCACCTGGCGCTGCGCGCCGAAACCACGTTGCGCAGCGAAAGCTCGGGAAGCGGTCCGGGGCGCCACGTGGTGGTGTATCCCGCCGGCATGCCGAGTTTGCCGGAAGTCCCGTATGTTCCGCCGCGCCCTTCGGGTCCGCCGCGGCACGACCGGGACAGCCGGGGAGGTCCGCGCAGGGACGGTGGACGGGGAGGCCCGAGACGCGACCGCGGCGGACGTCCGCCCAGACGGGGCTGAACCAAGAAAGCGTTTCACGCAGAGACGCGGAGCACGCAGAGAAAAAACCAGTCGGGATTGGGTGAACGCCGTTTTCCGGTGTTCTTTGCGTGCTCCGCGCCTTCGTGTGAAAAGGTCGTAGCCTTGACCCTCGATGACACCATCGTTGCCGTATCCACCCCACCGGGGCGAGGCGGCATCGGTGTCGTCCGCATCTCCGGCCCCGACTCTGCCAGCATCGCCTGCATCATCCTGCGCGGCGCAACCCTCGAACCCTGGCGCGCTAGTCTCGCCGAACTCACCGACGCCAGCGGCCACACGGTCGATCAAGTCGTCGTCGCTTTTTTCCAGGCGCCGCGATCCTACACCGCGGAAGATCTGGTGGAGATTTCCTGCCATGGGTCGCCGGTGGTTCTCCGCCATGCCGTCGAACGCGCCCTTCGCGCCGGAGCGCGGCTCGCGGAACCAGGCGAGTTCACCTTACGCGCATTTCTCCGCGGCCGGATCGATCTGCCGCAAGCCGAAGCCGTTCGCGATCTGATCGACGCCACCACGCTTTACCAGGCGCGCATCGCCGCGCAGCAGGTGGGCGGGTCGGTGTCGCGCCGCATCGCCCCCCTGAAAGAACAGCTGCTCGAGTTAATCGCTCTGCTCGAAGCCGGCATCGATTTCGCCGAGGACGATATCAGCGTGGCACCCGATGGGGAGATCCTGCGGCGAATCGCGCCCGTCCGGGCCGGCATCCAGCGGCTCGCCGAAAGCTTCCAATATGGTGCCATGGTGCGGGAAGGCCTGACGCTGGCGCTGGTAGGCCGCCCCAATGTGGGAAAGAGCAGCTTGTTCAATCGTCTCCTCGAGCAGGACCGCGCCATCGTCACCAACATTCCAGGCACCACCCGCGACCTGATTTCGGAAACCGGCGCCATTGCGGGAATCCCGGTGAAACTGTATGACACCGCCGGAATCCGCGAATCGACGGAGTTGGTGGAAAGCCTGGGGATCGAACGCAGCTACCAGGCGATGGCCGATTCCGACCTCACCCTCGTCGTAATCGATATCTCGCAGCCGCTTGGAGATGAGGACCAGGCGCTGATCGCGCGCGCCCGGCACCAGGGCCGGCACCTTATCGTGGGGAATAAATGCGATCTCGCGCACGGCCTGCTGCTGGACTCGGCCATCGCGGTATCGGCGCTGACCGGCGACGGCATTCCGGAACTCCGCGCACGGGTGCTGCAAGCCATCGCGCCCAACGGTGCTTTCGAACCGGAGACGGGCTTCATCACCAGCCTCCGCCACGAGCAACTCCTTCGCGAATCGGCCGCTTACCTGGAAAAGGCGGCGGCCGCGGTGGAATCGGCAATCCCGCATGAAATGCTGCTGCTCGACCTGTACGCCGCGCTCCGCCCGATCGACGCGATCACCGGCGCCACTACCGCCGACGACATCCTCAATCGCATCTTTTCCACTTTTTGTATCGGCAAGTGACTACTTCTTGTGGAAGAATCTCTGCTCGATGTCCGGCCAGAATTCCGACATCAGATTGCCTACGGCGCTGCCCATCATACTCGTCCACAAGCGGCTGGCCATGACCGTTCCGGTCCGGCTGGCGCCCGGGTAATAGAGATTCGAACTCGCGATGCCCAAGGCCATGCCGCCGACATTCGATACGTTGAAAGCCAGCCGCCCGGAATCCTGGTGCGCGACCACCAGTTGGCGGACCGAGTAGAGCACGCGAACCAGCAGCCTGGATTGCGGACCTCTGCGGAAATAACGAGGGTCCTGGTGGAAAACAGTGGCCAGGACGCCCGCACTGAAGAAATTCTGCGAAGCGAAATCGAGCTGGGCCGCGTAGACCCGGCGGCCATAGTTCGACCAACCTTCCCCGTACTTAGGAGTCTGATTGCCGGCTTGCGACTCGGCAGCGGTGAAAAAGGCGGTGGCGAAATTGAAGGGATCGGCGGTTTCCTTGGCCGCGAGCAGCCACTTGTCTTTGACCGCAAGCGGGGCCACCTGGCGGGTGGTGTCACGGACAGTCTGATAATCCGGCATCACCCCCATGATCCGGTCCTGATTGAAAATGGGAGCGGGCCGAACGGTTTCGAGCGCCATCGGCATTTCAGGATTCGGCCACGCACCCTCCAACTCGGCCGCGGTGATCGCACTATCGCCCGCATATTCAATGGTTTGGGAGGCGGCAGGCCAGCCGGCCAAGAGTACCGCAAGGAGCACCGGCCAAGCTCGGCGACCATTCCCGGCATGGCTCTGGCGCTTCACGTTGCCTCTTACGACGGCGTGCCCCCGGGACCGGTTACGGCCAAGAGTGTAGCCATAGAGAGGCATCTACCTTTTCATTCCGGAACATTTCGAAAGAGTTCCGCGTATGCTGGACTAAAGGAGACGCCTATGATCGACCGAGGTTGGGCCGCCCTAGCCTGGCCCTTTCTGGTTGCGACTTTGTGCCTCACCGGTTGCGTGGTGGAAGTTCACAGCGGACCGACCCGCCATGAGTCCCGCGTGTTCGAGCGCAAGGGAATCGAGCGCATGCGAATGGAATTGCACATGGGCGCCGGTGAAGTGAAAGTGCGCGGCGGCGCGCAGGAGTTAGCGCAAGCCGATTTCACTTACAACGTGGATGCGTGGAGACCCGAAGTCACATACCATACCCTCGGCGGCACCAGCGACCTCACCATTGAACAGCCGGGAAGCAGCCACACCCATATCGGCGACACAACCTACATTTGGGACATCCAGGCGGCGGACGATATTCCGCTGGAGTTGATCGCTCATCTCGGCGCCGGCAATGCCCGCATGGATCTCAGCAGTCTCACCATGCGCCGCGTGGAAGTGGAAATGGGAGTGGGCGAACTGAACCTGGACCTGCGCGGTCAGCCCAAACACGACTACGATGTGCAGATCCACGGGGGCGTCGGTGAAGCAACCATCCGCCTGCCGCGCGACGTCGGAATTTATGCCACCGGCAGCGGCGGCATCGGCGAAATCCATGTCGAGGGTTTGCACAAGCAGGGCGACCACTGGGTGAATGACGCCTACGACGACGCCAAGGTCCGCATTCACGTAAACGTGGAAGGCGGCATCGGGCAAATCAACCTGCTCGCGAGTTGACGGCCGAATCTTCCAACAGCTTTACGAGTGTTACCAGTATTTCGCTCACCGGTGTGGCGATTCCCAAGGCAGCTCCACGCCTGACCACATAGCCGTTGAGCGAATCGATTTCGGTAAGGCGTCCCCGCGCGATATCCTGCGCAGTCGACGAGGTCGCGCCGCTCATCTTGCCGGCCAACGCGTAGACCGCCTCCATCGTTTGCGGTAACGAAAGAGGCACTCCTTCGGCCCGGGCCACTTCCACGGTCTCGGCCACCGCGGATTCCATCGTGTGACGAACCTCCGGAAACTCCATCATGCGCCCGTAGCGCGCCCGCGTAAGGGCCGAAATGGCGTTGTACGCGCAATTCATCGCCATTTTCGTCCACAGCTCAATTTCGATGGACTCCGACACGCGGCAAGGGATTTCCGACTTTTCGAACACCTCCGCCAGCGGCGCGCCGCGAGGGTCGACAATCAAGTCGCCGCGCCCGGAATGCGTCACCACGCCCGGTGCAGTCATATCGACCGCCACGTAAACCACCACGGGATTGGCACTGCGGCCGATTGCCGAATAGATACGGTCCACATTATCGACCCCATTTTGCAGGCTCAGGATCGTGGCATCCGGCTTTAAAAAGGGTGCCATCTCGCGGGCGGCGGATTCCGTGCGGACCGTCTTCACGCAGAACAGGACCACGTCAGCGCCGCCCAAGCCTTCTCGCAGGCTGGTGGTGGCCCGGACGGGAATGCGCTCCCGGACGCGAACGCCTTCGATCTTCAGTCCCTCGCGCGCAATCGCGTCCATATGCGACGCACGGCCGACTAAAGTAACATCCGCACCCGAGCGCGCCAGCATTCCGCCGAAATAGCATCCCACGGCGCCCGCGCCCACGACGGCGATGGTTGGAGGCATGCTATCCAGCATCGCACGGGGCGGAACCGGGGCGCCCGCCAGCCCCTGTCGTCTTTGCCTCTGCGTGATTTGGTTCTCGCTTTTGATGAGGTCGTGATCGGGACCGGCACATTCGTGATCGGCGTTTTCCCATTACAATCTGATTTGACGCAAATCTCCTTTGAACTAGTGGCGGAGTGCCCCGTGACGGGTGCGCGCGCAGGTATCCTCCATACCCCTCACGGCCCTTCGGCGTCAAAA
>Ga0335073_10013687_pt1 | contig 11374 bp, 13 predicted proteins | sample Lox_Sample_22_FD_207093 | JGI IMG/M metagenome (GOLD analysis project Ga0335073, IMG submission 207093) | Soil microbial communities from Loxahatchee National Wildlife Refuge, Florida, United States - Lox_Sample_2.2 | ecosystem: Environmental > Terrestrial > Soil > Wetlands | place: USA... | reverse complement strand
CTCGCAGAGGTGCCGCTGGCTTCGCTGCTGTTCCCCTGGCAGGCGCTGCACCGGCAAGTGATCATCGAGGGCCCGGTAATGCCGTTGTCAACTGCGGAGAGCGAGCCGTACTTCCACAGCCGGCCGCGCGGCTCGCAGCTCGGCGCCTGGGCGAGCAGGCAGTCGACTGAGCTGTCGTCGCGCGCCGAGCTCGAGGACCGGTATGCCGAGCTGGAGCGGCGCTGGCCGGACGGGACGCAGGTACCGATGCCCGAGTTCTGGGGCGGCTACCGGCTGACACCGGAGCGGATGGAGTTCTGGCAGGGCCGGCCGAGCCGCCTGCATGACCGCTTCAGGTACACGCGGCAGGGACCTGGCTGGCGCGTTCGCCGCCTGGCGCCCTGACCAGCGGCCCTACTGGGTGAAGTGCCCAGAAGTGCCCGTTTCCCTCCAGTTGCGATAAAAAGCTGATGGGTTCGCTGCGCAAGCGTGTCGGCATAGCATCGATCTGTGACAGCGCACGGCCTAATCGACACCACCGAGATGTACCTTCGCACTGTCTTCGAACTCGAAGAGGAAGGTATCGTGCCGCTGCGCGCCCGGATCGCAGAGCGGCTGTCGCAGAGCGGCCCCACGGTCAGCCAGACGGTAGCCCGGATGGAGCGCGATGGTCTGGTACGCGTCGAGGGCGACCGGCAGCTGGCGCTGACGGAGGACGGCCGGGGTCAGGCCGTGCGGGTCATGCGCAAGCACCGGCTGGCCGAGTGCCTGCTCGTAAGCGTGATCGGCCTGCCGTGGGAAGAGGTTCACATCGAGGCGTGCCGATGGGAGCACGTCATATCCGACAGTGTTGAGCGGCGCCTAGTCGAATTGCTCGACTACCCGGTTCGCTGCCCGCACGGAAATGTCATTCCGGGCCTGACCGAGCTCGGCGTGCCCGATGACGCCACCAAGCGCGCCGACGCCGCCACGGCCGAGCCGGACATCGCGATGGCTGCTGTGGCAGTTCCCAGCGGGGAGCAGGTCATGGTCAGCCGGATCAGCGAGCAGGTTCAAAGCGATGCCGCCCTCATGCTTAGACTCAAGAACATTGGGATACAACCCGGACGCGAGGTAACGCTTGCGGTCAGCGACAACGGTGTGCGGGTGACGGGTGCAGACACGGTCGGCGAGGTCGGGGCGGAGCTGCCCGCCGAGATCGCCACGCACGTATTCGTCACGCGGCTGTGAGTTCAGGTGAGCCCCCGATGAGGCCGCCGGAGGATCTGCCCGAGCCGCTGCTCACTGCCAGCGATGTACTCGACCAGGTGTCTACCGGCGTGGTCGTGATCGACCGGAACTGCATGCTGCTGTACGCCAACGCCTTCGCCGTGACGCTGTTCGGCTTCCCCGACCAGTCGGCCCACCTGGCTGGCCGTCCGCTGCTGTCGCTCGGCATCGAGCAGTCGGACGCGGCGACCGTGCAGCACATGGCAGAGAACGTGCTGCGGGGCTGGCCGTGGGAGGGCACCTTCGCCAGCCAGCGGATCGACGGATCCAGGGTGTTCGTCCGCGCGCATGCCGCCCCGCTGCGCACTGTGGAAGGTGAGATCACCGGCATCGTGATCATGGCCAGGGAGGCCACACGGCGCGGCGGCCAACGGGCCAGTGACCGGATCGGCCTGCTCGAGCGGATCGGCGAGCGGCTGTCCAGCTCCCTCGAGCTGGATGTCACCTTGCGCCAGGTGGCCGAGACTCTGGTACCGCAGTTTGCCGATCACTGCTTCATCGACCTGCTCCATGGCGACACGCTCATCCGCCGCGCGCAGCTGCACTCACGCGGCTGGATGCCGGAGCCCGGCACCTGGGCGCTAGCCGGCGAGACGATCACCTACCCGAAGGGGCACTTCTGCGACCTCGCTATGTCCCGCCAGGACACGGTCGTGGTCGCGGATATCGGCGAGCAGAAGTTCCCGGCGCCGACGCCGGAGAGCCTGAAGACGTCGAGGAACGTCAATCTCACCTCGGTCATGGCCGCACCGCTGGTTGCCCGCGGCCAGCTACTCGGCGTGATGAGCCTGGCGCTGTCCTGGCTCACCGATCGCGAGGAACGCCATTACGGCGCAGATGATCGCGACTTCCTGTCCGCGATCGCGAGCCGGGTGGCGATCGCCATCGACAACTCGCTGCTGTTCGAGGAGGAGCGCCGCACGGCGCTCGCGTTCCAGACCAGCTTGCTACCGAAGGACCCGCCGTTCGTGGACGGGCTGGAGGTCGCCTACAAGTACGTTCCGGCTAAGCCGCTGGAAACGCACGGCCAGGGGATCCAGACGCAGGTCGGCGGCGACTGGTACGACATCATCCCGCTGTCGGCCGGCCGGGTGGGCATCGTCATCGGCGATGTGGAGGGACGCGGAGCCAGGGCTGCGGCCGTCATGGGCCAGCTCCGCGCCGCGCTGCGCGCGTTCGCTCAGGACGACAAGTCGCCAGCTGAGATCCTGCGCCGGCTCGATGACTGGGTGCGGGCGCTCGGACCGGCCGCTGCCGAAGCACACGGCCTGGCCGAATCCGACCCGCCGACGGTGAGCTGCACCTACCTGGTCTATGACGCGTGGGCGCGCACGCTGTCGTTCTCCAACGCCGGGCACGTTCCGCCACTGATCGTCCGCGGTCACGATGTGAGCCAGCTCGAGATCAGGGACCGCGGCGTGCTGCTCGGCGTCCGCGGCAAGGGCGTTCCCGGCCTGCCGACTTATCGCGAGGAGATGCGCTACCTAGCGCCGGGCTCGACGCTGATCTTCTACACCGACGGGCTAGTCGACCGGCGTCAGCGTTGTGACGGGAACGGGCACTACACCGATGCCGAGGTCATGCAGATGCTCCGCGACGCGGTGCGCACTGCGGCCGATGGCAGTGTCGATCAGATTGCCGAGGCCGCCGAGCACGCCGTTCCGGGAGAGATCGACGACGACATGGCCGTCGTCGTCGTGCGGACGTCGGAGGTCGACCTGGCCTCCTGGGAAGGCCAGTTCCCGGCTGAGCCGATCCGGGTGTCGGAAGCCAGGCGGCTGGCGCACGAGACGTTCACGTCCTGGGGAATGGACATCGAGCAGGCCGACCTGAGCTGCCTGCTGGTCTCAGAGGTCGTCACGAACGTCGTGTTGCACGCGGCAGTCTCGCCGACGCCCCGGCACGAGCTCGTGCTGGAGGGTGCCGGACCGGGCCCGCTGGGCATTCTCGGCGACTGGGAGATCCCGCCGTTCGACGAGAACTTCCCAGGACCGACAGGCAAGGATTTCACGCTCCGGCTGCGCCGTGGCCACGAGGCGATCTGGGTTGAGGTGTTTGACTCCGACCTGCGGCTGCCGAGGATCCGCAGCGCGGGCGAGAGCGACGAGGGCGGCCGGGGCCTGTACCTGGTTGACCAGCTAGCCAGCCGGTGGGGATCACGCCCGACCAAGGACGGCAAGGCCGTGTGGTTCGAGATGCCGATCAAGGGTTCGCACGGTCAGGGAAGCCTGCCGTAGCGGCTGGCCGCGATGGCGGTCTAATGCTCAGAGCCTCTGACCAGCGCTCAGTGCGTCTGACTGGCCCACAGCGCGAGCAGGCCGATGATGACGGCGACGATGACCACCAGCCAGGTCTTGCCGGTGACAAGCAGTCCCATCCGGCGGCGCGTCCTCGCCACTACGTAGGCCACGATGAGCGCAATCACTATCAGCAGGATGATGCCCTGACTCATCGCAGCTCGCCGCCTCCCGGTGTCCGCAGTCCAGCATAGACATTGCCGTAACCTTCGGCATGGCAGGCCACTGCGGCAAACGGGCGAGTAGGCAGAGGGTGCGGTCAGGCGGCACCGTTGCCGGTTAGCGGCGGGACGATGGTGAGGTCTGCCCGTCCCGTCACGGCAGTGCCGAGTACCGCGGATACCGGCAGGTCACTGTCGGGAGCCCGGACTGACGCGTGGAGCCGGCGCAACACGGTGACCTGGCGGGCCAGCGCCTCGATCTTCTCCTCGACGAGACGGGCTGCGGCCTCTCGCTGTCCCTGGCTGACCGAGCGTCCGGCCGCCAGCCGCGCCAGCGGCTTGACCTCCTCGAGGCGGAAGCCGAGGTCCTTGAGCGCGAGCGCAGCCGTGATGTAACCGCCGTACTCCCGCGGATACTTTCGCGTGCCGCCTGGCGACCGCTTCGGCTCTGGCAGGATGCCGAGCTCCTCGTAGTAGCGAATCGTTCGGCTGCTGACGCCCGCCGCCTTGGCCAGCTGGCCGATGCTGACAAGGCCCGCGGAATCATCGCTGATCTTTGTCATGAGCGGCGGCGTCCCCCGTCTGGATGCTGGTCTACTTACGGATAGTAGCTGCCCGACTACAGTTCCGGGCGGCAATCGGGAGACCGGCGACATGCTCTGTATGGCTTTCCGGGACGGTCCGGGCTATGTCCCCGGCGGTAGGGACTATGGCACCAGCTCACCGTCGCGGTAGCCTCGATGTGACGGCCACTGTCCGCGGGCGCATCCCGCGATCTGCGCGGACGCGGGTGGCCGCGCCGTTTGGGCTCATGGAGGTCAGGGTGTCTGAGGCATACATCGTCGGGGCAGTACGTAGCCCGATCGGAAAGCGGAACGGTGGCCTCTCGTCAGTCCACCCTGTCGACCTGGCAGCGCATGTGCTGCGAGAGCTCATCGCTCGCACGGGCGTCGACCCGTCGGCGGTCGAGGACGTGATCATGGGCTGCGTCTCGCAGGTCGGCCCGCAGGCGATAGATATTGCCCGGAACGCCTGGCTGTCGGCAGGGCTGCCAGAGAACGTGCCCGGAGTGACCATCGACCGGCAGTGTGGCTCGTCCCAGCAGGCAGTTCACTTCGCTGCCCAGGGTGTGCTTTCTGGCACTCAGGACCTGGTCGTCGCGGCCGGCGTCGAGAGCATGAGCATGGTCCCGATGGGGAGCACGGTTGCGCTGCCGCATAAGGAAGGCATGGCGCTGCCTTTCGGCCAGGGCTGGCGCGACAGGTACGGCGACCAGGAGATCTCCCAGTTCCGCGGTGCCCAGCTGATGTGCGAGAAGTGGGGCATCAAGCGAGCTGAGCTTGAGGAGTACTCGCTGGAAAGCCACGCCAGGGCCATCCGGGCGATCGACGAAGGCCGGTTCGACCGCGAGATCACGCCCGTTGGCGGCATCACTACGGACGAGGGCCCCAGGCGGGACTCAACGCTAGAGAAGATGGCAGAGCTCAAGCCGCTTCGCCCAGGCTGGGAACTGACGGCGGCGACGGCCTCGCAGATCTCCGATGGCTCGGCGGCTCTTCTGATCGCGTCTCCAGCTGCCGTCCGCAAACACGGCTTCACCCCGCGCGCCCGGATCCACACCCTCGCGGTGACCGGCTCCGATCCGGTCTACATGCTGACCGGGCCGATCCCGGCGACCGAGCTGGCGCTGTCGAAGGGGCACCTGTCCGTCGACGACATCGACGTGTTCGAGGTGAACGAGGCGTTCGCTCCCGTCTTGATCGCGTGGTCGCGGGACACCGGAGCATCGCTGGAGCGCACCAACCCCAACGGTGGCGCGATCGCGCTCGGCCATCCGCTCGGCGCGACCGGCGCGGTCCTGATGACCAAGCTGCTGCACGAGCTAGAGCGCACTGGCGGCCGGTTCGGGCTGCAGACCATGTGCGAGGGCGGCGGCCAGGCCAACGCCACCGTCATCGAGCGGCTCGCCTAGCTTCACCCAGTGTCTGCGAACCCGGCTGGCCTAGCGCCAGCCGGGTTCAGCTGTGTGCGCCAACTTTGCACCCGTTCGGCGTCGAGTAAATCGGACAAAAGCTCATCAGGCGGGCGCTAAGACCGCTCGAACGGGTGCAAAGCCGTCCGATGGACGGGCGGCTAGACCGGCTCGACCGCCGACGTTTCATGCAACTGCCCGGCCCGAATGGCGCGGTCCATCTGCATGACCAGCTGTTGCCAGCCCGTTCCCAGGAAATATATAGTTGCTGTTGTAGGTTTTATGAAGCAACAAGCTTAGGAAGCCTCAGTCAACCGGCTGAGGATGCACAGGAGGATGACAGGGACATGCTGCTTACGACATTCGACCCGTTCGCCGAGTTTCACCGGGCACTGCGGACCGCTGATGGCGGCCACGGGGCCATGCGGATGGACGCTGTCCGCCGCGACGACGCCGTCGAGCTTCGGTTCGACCTGCCGGGGATCGACACCGACAGTATCGACGTCACGGTGGACCGCGGTGTCCTGACCGTGAGCGCCACGCGCGCCGAGGAGTACACCGAGAGCGAGAAGCCGTTCATCCGGGAGCGGGTCATGGGCTCGTTCACGCGGCGTATCCGGCTGTCCGACCGGGTGGACGCCGACAACATCAGCGCTGCCTACGAGGGCGGCGTGCTGAGCGTCCGCGTTCCGCTGGTGGAGCAGGCGCAGCCGCGCAAGATCGAGGTCAGCAGCACTGAGGCCAGGGCCGCAGTCTCTGCCTGATCCCGCGATAACCTGCGAAGGGCCCCCGGCGCCGTGGTGCGCGGGGGCCCTTCGCCAAGCCAGGGAGGTAAGCGTGGCTCCGTTGCCCCTGGACGACGAGAACAGGCCACTGTTCACGGTCGGCCAGGTTGCCGAGATGCTGGAAGTCCAGCAGGCGTTTCTGCGGCGCCTCGATGAGTTCCAGGTGGTCCGGCCGTCCCGCTCGGCGGGCGGCCAGCGCCGGTACTCCAGGAGCGAGATGATCGTCGTCCAGTACGTTGTCGAGCTCATGGATGACGGGCTGACGCTGTCAGCGGTACGCCGCGTGCTGGAGCTTGAGGCCAGGGTCCGCGAGCTAGAGGCCGAGCGTGATGCACTACGGGCGGCGCTGGCGAGGCGGGAGAGGCAGGCCTAGCGAGCGGCGCCGGCCTCCGCCGCGGTCTGGCTTGCACGGCTAACGAACACTTGTGGGCTGATGGTATGCAGGGCGGTGAGCATGTCGCCAAGCTCGTCGTCACGTGGCAGCTCCAGGACGACGTCCCCGGACAGCTCGGACTCAGTCCCGGCGCGGGGAGTAAGGCGGATCGCACTAACCTGCTGCTTGGCCAGCACCTCATTCAGCCGCGCCCGGCTCCGCGGGTCGTCGGCCAGGTTGATCCGGATTCTCCACATGGCCATGGGCTGGACCTCCAAGTCTGAGTCGCGCACATTCACCAAGGTGCCGCCGTCCCGTTGCCGAGGTGATTCTGGTGCGTAACGGCAATGTGAACTAACTGCCGCGCGAGGCCTGCCATTCCGCGGGGCAGCAGAGCCAGCTGCATGGGAGTCAGCCGAGCTGCGGCATTTCGGTCGTAGATCGTTTAGGTTAGCCACTTTAGGTATGGTCAGACTTTTGATCGGTAGAAATTCAGGTAAGACTTCGACGGCGTCGGACCCCGCTGGTTTTGGTACCGCGAGCCGTAGACCTGCGATCCGTACGGATGCTCGGCGGGAGAACTGCACCGGAAAAGGCAGAGCTGGCCGATCTTCATTCCAGGCCAGAGCTTGATCGGCAGGGTGGCCACATTCGACAACTCCAGCGTCACGTGGCCGGAGAAGCCGGGATCGATCCACCCGGCTGTCGAGTGCGTCAGCAGCCCGAGGCGGCCCAGCGAGCTCTTACCCTCAAGCCGCCCCGCCACATCGTCCGGCAGCGTGATCACCTCATACGTCGATGCGAGCACGAACTCGCCGGGGTGCAGCACGAACGGCTCGTCGCCGTCAGGTTCGACCAGCCTGGTCAGGTCAGGCTGTTCCACGGCAGGGTCGATGTGCGGATATCGATGATTTTCGAAAACGCGGAAATAGCGGTCCATCCGGACGTCGATACTGGACGGCTGGATCAGCTCGGGCAGGAACGGGTCGACCTTGACGCGGCCCGATTCCACCTCGGCTTTGATATCGCGGTCAGAGAGCAGCACGTTGGCAACTTACCGTTTCCGGCAAGTGACGGGGCCACTGTCGCGCTTGTGCCCATGTCTGAGGCGGTGAGCGGGCCAAGCCGCGGCCGTCCGGGGCATCCGGTACGATGTCGGGGCAGGTCGCGTCTGCGGGCGGCAATCGTCAGCCGGACAGGCGATCGGCCGCAAGCGGGTGTAGTTCAATGGCAGAACGTCAGCTTCCCAAGCTGATAGTGCGAGTTCGATTCTCGTCACCCGCTCCACACATAAGCCGCAGGTCAGGCCTACCAGTCGGTATTTTGCTCCTGCCGTGCGGACCGGTTGCAGCTCGCCTCGCGCAATTAACGTGCAGTTAGGCCGACGTCTGATCTGCAGACAAGCCAGCCTGATCGTCGGTCCGGGCTGCCTCGATCTGGCCCTCGTCCGCACGTACCTGGCCTGGTCGCTTCGGCCGAGACGTCCAGAACAGCGCATGACCGCCGTCGTCTTCCGGCACGAACTCCTCCCGCTCGATCACTAGCCCCGCCTCAGCCATCCAGGACCGGTACGTGGCGACGTCAGCAACGCTCCACCACATCGGCGCCCCGGCAGCCAGCCAGTTTTCCTCATAGCCCGTCCAGGCCCAGTAGCCGGTCGTGGCCACGAACAGTCCACCGGGCCGCAACCAGCCAGCGATTCGATGGAGCAGCGGCAGCTGATCACCAAGCGGAAGATGAATAAGCGCAAAGAACGACACCACCGCATCAAACGACTCGGATTCGAAGTCAACGCAGCTGATGTCCGCCTGCAGAAATTTTGCAGCCGGTACAAGCTCCTGGGCCCTTTGGATCTGGACCCCGCTAATGTCGACGCCTAACACATGGCACCCAGCAAATGCCAGATCGCGCGCGACAGGCAGCCCGCTGCCGCATCCGAGATCGAGCACCGAGGCGCCCTCCGGGATCCGGTCACCAATCTCAGCAAGCCAGCCGGAGTACTTGGTCTCACCGTCCGACCACTCGTCATAGCGCACCGACACCGCGTCATATCCGCGGCGCACAACGTCCTTAGGATCCTCAGTCGCCATGCTGTCGGGCGCTATCGAATACACTGACGCGACGCCAACTGGCATAAGGGTCACGTCCCCGACCTTGACGCAAGAGACGGTCTTTGACAGGGCTAGCTAGCTCCGGTATCGCGCCAGTTCGCACCATCGAAGTAAGCCCTCTCGTCTCAGTCCATGTGCGTGGGCAAAGCCTCGTGTCGGCGTACGCGGTCTCCAGCCCGGACCGGTGACGGGACAATGAAGGTACGCGGCGGCCGGTGCCGCATCAGTCGGTGCTTACTCAAGATGGGCCACCGGCTCCAACCTTGCACGCACGGGTGGATCACAGAATCCAACCTCGCTCATCAGCCGCGTGACGATCTGTTCTTCGCTCTCCTCGCCGGTGATGATCGACTCGTCGACGAAACCGAGGAGATCCCGAGGCCGGTACCAGTTGCGCAGCATCTCCGGGCTGACGCTAATCAGCTGCTTGGCCTGGTGCCGCCGCAGAGTCTCTTCCAAGCCAATGTCGAAGTAGTAGCACCTACTCACGCCCACGTGGTCATCTGTGAGGCCCTGCAGCATCTCGCCGTACCGCTCCGAACCAAAAATGCCGTCGGCGATCACGTGATAGCCGGCGTCGAGGGCGTACCGAGCAACCATGTCGAGCAGGCCAATGTTCGGAAGACCTGGCCGGTCATGCTCCCGGAGCAGCGTGCGACGCAAGTAGTCCTGCTCGACCCAGGCGACACCACGCCCGAGGCGCTCCCTCAGCAGCTTCGCGACTGTCGACTTGCCCGAGGCGGAGTTGCCACGCAGGATCACCAATCGGGTTTCAGGGCTGCCGACCACGCCGACACCATAGTCGCGTGGAGGGGAGGCGGACTCATAACTCAGCGATTCGACGGAGCGCACGCAGCAAGATCGCCGTGCAGTTAACGTGCAATTAGGAGCGGTCACAAGCGGTTGCTCACGGTGGCTCGCGGACACCTGGACCCGCAGGTCAGGCTAGGTAGAAGCTCGGATTGGACAGATTCCCAAGCTGATAGTGCGAGTTCGATTCTCGTCACCCGCTCTCAGCTGACGAATCCCAGCTCAGGCACCCTTTCCGGCATGATCAGCTGACCCGTTCTCCTGCGGCTCTTTGGGGTCCGCGTGCCTGCTGCGTGCCCGATCGGCTGCTGTCCGGGTTTGCTCGTGGCTCGTACCGGCACTCATACGTCGAGAAACTCGCGCACGGCGCGCTTAGACCGGAGTACGTACATCGCCACATGCTCTCCGTGCTGCGAGATGATCTTCAGCTCTGTCTCGCGCTCAGAGCGGCGGACTCGCCAGATGCGCCAAACCAGCCACCACTCATCGCGAAGCCGACGCAAACGGGACTCGTCACAGCCGTCTGGCAGCTCGAAGCCAGCCGGGCGCGTTCGAACCCCGCGCACGAGCGCGCGCCATGCGCAGACCCACCACCGTATGTCGAGGAGCACGACCGTGTCTGCTCGCTCGAGTCGAAGATCGAGCGTGGCGTGGTAGTTGCCGTCGGCTATCCAGTCGTCGCCGGCGAGCAGCCTCTTCTGCTTCTCGCGCCACTCGGCCTCGGTCGGCTCGGCCCAACCCGGCAGCCAGAAGTGGAAGTCGAGAACAATGATGGGGAGACCGGTTTTCGCCGAAAGCGCTCGCGAGAACGTACTCTTCCCCGCCCCGGCCATGCCGGTCACCACGACGCGGCGTCTGACGGAGATCGCTCGTGGGATGTCGCTCATTCAGACAGCCGGCGACTGACCTCATCGGGATGGACTGCCTGCTGGTATGAGGGCGCGAGATCATCGGACATAAGGTGAAGGCTAGCGTCCGCGACTGGCGAGTCAGTCATCCGCCAATCCTTAACGCTGCCGAACCTGCTCGATGAGTCCGTGCCCTTTCGGGGCATCATCGTGAAGTGTCTAGCGGCTTGACAGTCGTGCCGTCTAGCTGCTGGCCGTACCCTGATGAGGGCGCGCGAGGTGAACAGATGGACCGAGCGGCGCGTTCCATATCGTGCGGTCATCACCCGCGAGGACGGTCACTGGCTCGCTGAAGTACCGTCCCTGCAGGGTGCGCATACATACGCCCGCAGCCTGCCCGCGCTGGATCAGGCCGTGCGCGAGGTCGTGGTCATGGCCGCCGATCTGCCGGATGAGGCGATGCCCGGCCTCGTACTCGAGTACGAATACCACACTGGCGACGCAAGCCTGGACAGGTCGGCCCAAGAGGTCCGCCAGCTACGCCGCCAGGCTGACGAGATCGCTTCCGCGGCTGCCGCCCGTACTAGCGAAGTTGCCGCCGAACTGGTTGCACGAGGTCTCTCGGTCCGCGATGTCGCCGCCCTGCTCGGCATAAGCCCCCAGCGCGTGTCTCAGCTGACCGCCCGCGCGAGCTGACTCGTCCACAAAGCCGCGCCGCGGGCAAGCCGGGATGTGCGCCGGGATCGGGCCCTGCCCTGGGAGTGGCGAC
>Ga0335073_10013686_pt1 | contig 11375 bp, 10 predicted proteins | sample Lox_Sample_22_FD_207093 | JGI IMG/M metagenome (GOLD analysis project Ga0335073, IMG submission 207093) | Soil microbial communities from Loxahatchee National Wildlife Refuge, Florida, United States - Lox_Sample_2.2 | ecosystem: Environmental > Terrestrial > Soil > Wetlands | place: USA... | reverse complement strand
CATCCATCCAGCGTTTGGGTCGGATGGGTGGGAAAGCACAGACCCGGGAAATACTCTTCACCTGAACGCCTCGGCACGGCCCCTACAATTGAATCCGAACCATGACCACTGAATCGAACGAAACCGCAGCGCCCGCCGCCATCGTCGACACTATTGCGGCCAAATCTACGCCGCCTGGCCGCAGCGGCATCGGCATCGTTCGCCTCAGTGGCCCGGAATCCGCTGCGATCGCCGCGCAATTGGTCCGCCTTCGCCAACCGCTTGAGCACGCGCGCGCCCGCTTGGCCGACGTCCTCGACGAAAACCATGGCGGCGACCCCATTGACGAGGCGGTTGTCACTCTTTTCATCTCCCCAAATTCCTACACCGGTGACGACCTCGTTGAAATCGCCGCGCATGGTTCGCCGGTGGTTCTTGACCTGCTCCTCCGCCGCGCTTTGGCACTCGGCGCGCGCCTCGCCGAACCCGGCGAGTTCACACAGCGTGCATTCCTCTCCGGCAAGCTCGACCTCACCCAGGCCGAAGCCGTTCGAGACCTGATCGACGCGCAAACCCTTACTCAAGCGCGGCAGGCTGCCAGCCAGATGGGCGGCGCTCTCAGCCGCCGCGTCGCTCCAGTCAAGCAATCGCTGGTCGAACTCATCGCCCTGCTCGAAGCCGGCATCGACTTCGCTGAGGACGACGTCGATGTCACATCTCAGGCCGAAATCGCAAGACGAATCGCCGATCTTACTCCGCCGCTCGCTGCCCTCGAAGCCTCCTTCGCCCGCGGCCGCATTGTCCATGACGGCCTCACCCTGGCCATTGTCGGCCGCCCGAACGCCGGGAAGAGCTCGCTCTTCAATCGGCTCGTCGAGCGCGATCGCGCCATCGTGACCGCGACTCCCGGGACGACTCGCGATCTCGTCACCGAACGCATCTCGCTTGACGGGATTCCGCTGGAACTGGTCGACACCGCCGGGCTGCGCGACACTCTCGAAGAAATCGAACAGCTCGGCATCGAACGCAGTCGGCAGGCGCTTGCCGATGCAGCAATCGTGCTCATCGTTCTCGATGCCACGCAGCCGCTGAACGAGGAAGAGCACGGCATGCTCATAGCCGTTCAAAACCGCCCGGCGCTGGTCGCTATAAATAAGAGCGACCTCGCCACCAACGGACAGGGCCAATTTGTTCTGCGCGCAGATCTCTCCGCAGCAGCAGGCGCAGGTCTTGTTTCTGTGCCCACCTCCGCCCTGACTGGCGATGGCATCGGCGACCTTCGCGAAAAGATCCTCGCTCTCGCCACCGGTGGCGCATCTGCCGAGCCCGGAATGCTGACCAATCTTCGCCAACAACAGGCAGTTAGCACGGCTCAGGATGCTCTCAACGACGCTGCCCGCGCCAATACAGCCGCCATTCCGCACGAAATGATCCTCCTCGACCTTTACCGTGCGCTCTGGGCCCTCGACTCCCTCACCGGCCAGACCACGCCCGACGACATTCTCAACATCATCTTCTCCACCTTCTGCATCGGAAAATAATCATTCAAAGCCCGCGGGCCAGGATCGTGGATGGAATCTGCGAAAGCGGCACGACCTTGTGCACGCTGTCTAACTTGATTGCTTCCTTCGGCATTCCAAAAACAACTGATGTGGCTTCGTCCTGCGCGATGTTATATGCGCCGGCCTGTTTCATCTCCAGCATTCCGCGCGCTCCATCGTCGCCCATGCCGGTGAGGATCACGCCCACCGCGTTGGGTCCTGCATACCGAGCCGCGGAGCGAAAGAGCACATCCACCGAAGGACGATGTCTGCAGACCAGCGGACCGTCCTTGATTTCGACAAAATAGCGGGCACCGCTGCGTCGCAACAGCATGTGATGGTTGCCGGGCGCAATCAGGGCATGTCCGCGCAAAACGGTGTCGTTGGTCTCCGCTTCCTTCACGCTTATGGCACAGAGACCGTCAAGCCTGTTCGCGAAGGCACGGGTAAACAGCTCCGGCATATGCTGCACGATTACAATTCCTGGCGCGTCGGCTGGAAGCGGCTCCAGCAGCGAGCGCAGAGCTTCCGTGCCGCCAGTCGATGCGCCCACTACAATGACTTTCTCCGTGGTCTCGGCCATGGCGTGCGTGGACTGCGGAAGAATGGCGTCCGCCGTGAGCTTCGGCTCTATCCGATGTTCGCGCTGGACATTCCCCAGGCGCGCGCGCGCCGCGGCCTTGACTGCTTCACAGATTGTGGTGCGCGAATCTTCGAGGAACTGGCGCGTGCCCAGGCGAGGCTTGGTAATAATCTCGACAGCGCCGTATTCGAGAGCTTTAAGCGTGCTTTGCGCGCCTTGGTCAGCAAGGCTTGAACAGATCACGACGGGAATCGGATGCTGCGTCATGATCTTCTTGAGGAAGGTGAGTCCGTCCATGCGCGGCATCTCGATGTCGAGCATAATCACGTCGGGAATCGCGGCGTTGATTCGCTCGGCGGCAACGAAGGGATCCGATGCGGCGCCCATCACCTCGATCTCCGGATCGCTCGAAAGCAGAGAACTGAGGGTTTGCCGCACCACAGCTGAGTCGTCGACAATCAGCACGCTGATTTGCTTTTTCGCCATTGTGGAGTGCCTATTTAGGTTCGCGCCATGGAAGCCGAATCCATGTTGTTGAGGCGACGCAGAAGGACTTCGCCCGTAGCGGTATGAAACTCGATAAAAACGCCCCGGCTTCCGCCCAGGCACGAGGCAGCGAGCCGAAATCCTTCTTCTTCAAGAACACGCACGGCAGTGTCAGCATTCATTTTTCCCACCGATGCTGCTTTCCTTGCCGTGGCAAGGACGTCGGCTCCCCCGAACAGCTTGACTTCGACTTCGCCGCGAGATGCTCCCTGCCTGTCGAGTTTGCTGGCCAGTTCGCCGATGATCGAGTCAACATAGCGACCAGTTGTCGCAGATCCCTGATGAAGGCGGGAACGCACCGCAGGATGCGGCAGCATGGGATGGCACATTGCGCCAATTCCGAGACGGGAAACGCGAAAGGTGATGCCGACACACGAGCCGAGCACCGTCTTTAGAACGGTGGGCCTGAGAACAACTTCCCAATCGCCCGGCTGCAGATAGATCTCGGGAATTTCAGACACGGGTATCGACCTTTCTATAAAGTGCAGGTGCGACCGGAATCACCCGAAGATCCATGTCGTGCAGTGTTTCAGAGTGACCAACGAAGAGATAGCCCTCCGGAACCAGCTGCGCAATCAGCTTTTTCAAGATCGCTTGCTGCGTGGCGCGGTCGAAGTAGATGAGGACATTGCGGCAGAAGATGGCATCGGCCATTTCGCCGAGTGCGTAGTCGGTGTCCATAAAGTTGAGGCGCCGGAACGCCACCGTGCGACGCAGCTCCGGCGAGATGCGGACCCGCGGAGGTTTGTCATCGCGGCTGCGCAGCAGGTACTTTTGCCGCAGACGCGGCGTAACCGGCGCGATAGATTCGGCTGAGTAGATGCCCAGCCGGGCTTTCTCGAGCATCGCAGTAGAGATGTCGGTAGCCAGGATGCGAAAGCGGAAACCGGAATGGCCGGCAGCAAATTCGCTGAGCACCATGGCAAGCGTATACGGCTCTTCGCCGCTCGAACATCCTGCACTCCACGCTAGCAATGGGCGGGAGCCGGCAATCTTCATGCTCAGTTCGGGCAGCGCTGTCTCGACCAGGAAGCCGAAATGCGACGGCTCGCGGAAGAAATCCGTTTTGTTGGTGGTAATGGCATTGATGAGGTAGACGAGTTCTTCCTGAATGCCGCCGCGACGGAAAACAAAATCGCAGTATTCGCGGTACGAATCCATGTTCAAGGCCCGCAAACGTCGCTTCAGGCGGACCTCGACCATGGTTTTCTTCTCCGGACCCAGACAGATGCCGGCCTGGGTACGGATCAAGTCGCTGAGGCGCAAAAAGTCGCGCGCGGAAAGCGACTCCTCTTCGCAGCTTTGGTGATGACACACTGCAGCCTCAGGCAGCCGCCACTTCGGTTGCGATTCTTTCCTGGGCGCGGATCGGCGTAAGTTCGTCGGCCGAAAACACGCGGTCAATGTCCAGAATCATGATGAAGTTGTTGTCCCGCTTGCCCATCCCTTTGATGAACTCCACTTGAATCTGCGTTCCGATTCTCGGGGCGGGCTGAATCTGTTCGGGCTCGAGGTCGATCACCTCTTCCACCGAATCGGCCAGCGCTCCGATTACTGTGGGCTCGTTGTCAAGCAACACTTCGACTACAACGATGCAGGTGTTGCGTGTGTTCTCAGTTTTTGACATGCCGAAACAGAGCCGGAGATCGACAACCGGCACCACGCTTCCGCGCAGATTGATGACGCCCGCCATGAAGTCCGGCGTACGTGGAACCTGAGTAATGTTGGTAAGGTCCAGAACCTCCCGCACCTTGGCGACGTCGGTTGCAAAGACCTCGTGACCGAGCTTAAACGTCAGGTACTGGCGCGTGTCGGTGATTGCATTCACGCTCATAGAGAAAACTCCTTTCTTGTGGCTGCGTGAGTGGGAGCGCCCGCGCGTCTCAGTACCGCTCGAACTCCCCGTCGAGCTCGTCGTGAGTATCCTTCATGCGCAACTGGACGCCGTGCTGTGCGGCCGGCGCGCCGTGACTCTTGCGCTTGATTGGAGATGGCTGGATTTCTGCCGGGTGCGTCTTGGCCGCCTTCGCCGCGGGCCGCCGTGCCGAAGCCTGCTCCTCGTCACCGGTGCGGAAGAATGCAAGGGCGCTTACAAGCTGCTCCGATTGGCCCGTCAGCTCCTCCGTGGTAGATGCCATCTCTTCGGCCGCCGAGGCGTTCTGCTGGATTACCTGCTCGAGTTGCTGCAGAGCCTTATTGATTTGCTCCGCGCCGGTGTCCTGTTCCTTCGAAGCCGCCGAAATCTCCTGCACCAGTTCGGCCGTGCGTTGAATGTCGGGAACAAGCTTATCGAGCATCTCGCCGGATTTCTCACTGACACGCAGCGTTGTCGACGAAAGCTGATTGATCTCTCCCGCTGCTTTTTGGCTGCGCTCGGCCAGTTTTCGCACCTCGGCCGCTACCACGGCAAAGCCCTTGCCATGCTCGCCTGCCCGCGCAGCCTCAATGGCCGCGTTGAGCGCCAGCAGATTCGTCTGCCGCGCAATCTCCTCAATGATAGAGATCTTGTTGGCAATCTCTTTCATGGCCGCCACGGCCTCGAGTACGCTCTTGCCGCTCTCCTGCGCATCCTTGGCGCTCTTGTTGGCGATTTTGTCGGTCTGGCCCGCATTGTCCGCATTCTGCTTGATGTTTGAGACCATCTCCTCCATCGAAGAAGATGCCTCTTCGGCGGCTGCGGCCTGCGAACTCGCCCCCTTCGAGACCTGAACGGACGCGGTCGAGATCGACTGGCTTGCCGCCGCAACTTCACCGGCAATCGATCGGATGTCGGAGACGGTGTGCGTGAGCTCGGAGACCATGGCGATCAGAGCCTGCATTAGCTTGTCCTGGGCTGAGCGCTCGCGCAAGGTGACCGTGAGATTGCCCCCTGCGATATTCTGCGCAGCGGTAGTGATCTCATTCATAGCTGCGATGAGCGCGTTCAAGTTGTTCTTGATGGTATTGAAGTCGCCATTGTAGTGATCCGTAATCTCGGATGGAATGTCGCCTTTGGCGATCATGTCCACATACCGCGCGGAAACATTGAGAGGACCAATCACCGCGTCGAGCAGGGAGTTCACGCCCCGAACGACATTGGCATAGGCGCCCCGCAGCAGTTCCGGATGCCCGCGCTCGGCAAGCTGCCCGTCCTTGGCCGCCTCCGTTAATCGCGCCAGCATTTTCTCGAGCGTCTGCAGCACGTTCGCGACATTATTAACGGCGATCTTCATCTTCTCGTGGTCGCCTTTGTAGGTCTGGGTGATCAGCTCTTCGATGTTTCCGTCGGAGATTTGGGCAAGAATCCGGTTTCCCTCACCGATCGGCAACAGAATGGCATCCAGCATTTCGTTCACGCCGCGCACGATGCCCGCATAGGCCCCGGCAAATTGTTCCGGCTTGCCGCGCTCGGAGAGCTGACCGTCGTGCGAAGCCGCTGTCAAACGCGCCATCTCCTTTTGCAAACCCTGGAGTACCATGGCAACATTGTTCACCGCAGTCTTCATCTTTTCGTGGTCGCCCTTGTAGGTCTGCACAATCAGTTCATCGATGTTTCCAGCCGAGATCTGCGCCAGAATGCGATTGCCTTCCCCGATGGGCAGGAGGATCGCATCCAGAATGTTGTTCACATCGCGAACAATCTCCGCATACGCGCCTTGCGTCCGTTCGGGGTGACCGCGTTCGTCCAGTTTTCCCTCATGGGCGGCATCGACCAAGCGCACGAACATCTCCTGGAGCTGCCGCAACACGATAGCCACGTTATTGACGGCAGCTTTCATTTTTTCGTGATCGCCGTTGTAATTTTGTGTGATCAATTCGTCAATTTTCCCTGCGGAAATCTGCGCCAGGACGCGGTTTCCTTCCGCAATGGGAAGCAGGATCGCATCCAGCATCTCGTTCACGCCCTGGATCAGCTCGCGCTCGGAACCTTCAAAGAGCTCCACTCGGCCGCGTTCGCTCAGACGACCTTCCTTTGATGCATCCACAAGCCGCATGATTTCGTTCAGCAGCTCGTCCCTGTCCTCTTTCGCACCATAAAGACTTCCATCCCCTGGTTGGCCGTGCGCCGATCCATTCGGCTTCCGGCCTGCACTTGCTACTGTCGTCGCCATCTGTTCCTTCCCTTCTTTGCTTTCCGTGCGGCATACGGCCGGGCACGGATCAATGCGAAATTCGTTTATCGGCACAAAGATCAAAATCGCGAGACCGGCAATCCCGGTTTACGCCGAAGGCTTGATGTGGCCGGCCTTCAATGAAATTCCGGGATGTCCGCGAACTGCCGGACGGACGGTACGAAGACACTCCTCTACCAACCGAAGCGGATCGAGAATCAGTGCAATTGTGCCGTTGCCCAGAATGGTGGCGCCCGAGATCGTCTGCAGGTGCCGATAGACACGTCCCAGCGACTTGATCATGGTCTGGCAGTTACCCAGCACCGCATCGACCATAAGCCCATAACACCCGTCTTCCGTATCGACCAGGATCACTCGTTCGAAATCGGGAAGATTATCGACGACTTGAAAATGATCGCGCAGCCGAATGTAGGGCACCGTCTCGCCCCGCACGCTGATCAGGCGCTTGCCGTGGGCGGCGTCGATCTCTTTGCGCGGAAGCTCGATGCATTCCAATACGCTGGTCAACGGCAAGACGAAGAAGGCTTTTCCGACCGCCACCAGCAGGCCGTCGATGATCGCCAGGGTTAACGGCAGACGCAGGGTGACGGTTGTGCCCTCGCCCGGCTTGCTCATTACATCGATCGAGCCGCGGAGCTTGTCGATATTGCGACGCACCACGTCCATGCCCACTCCGCGTCCGGAGATGTCGGTCACCTGCTTTGCTGTTGAGAATCCCGGTTGGAAGATCAGTGCGTAGACCTCCGATTCGGAGAGACTGGCGTCAGGTCCAATCATGCCTCTCTCGATTGCCTTGGCGCGTACCGCTTCGGCGTCGATGCCGCGCCCATCATCTGACACCGAGATCTGCACGGTCGCACCCGCATACCGTGCAGCCAGATGGATCGTGGCCCTGGCAGGCTTGCCGCGAGCAATACGTTCCTCCGACGTCCCGATGCCGTGATCCATGCTATTGCGGATGAGGTGCATCAGAGGATCACTCAGCTGATCGATCACGGATTTGTCGAGTTCGGTCTCCGCACCCTCTATCGTCAGCTCGACATTCTTATCCAGACTGCGAGCCAGGTCATGCACCAGGCGACGAAACTTTTCGAAGGTGCCCCGAACCTGCATCATGCGCATGTCCATCGAGTTTTCGCGCAACGCCGAAGCAAGGCGCTCGATCTCTTCTGATGCCGCGCTCAGATCTGCATCGTCGCGGCGCGCCGCCAGCTCGCTCAGCCAAGCCTGAACGGTCACAAGCTCGCCTACAAGGTTCACAAAACTGTCCAGCTTGGCAGCGGCGACGCGAATACTCGAAGCTTTTTCGCCAAAATCATAGTCGCGACGCCCTCCGCCCGATTCGCGCTGTTCGCCCACGCCTCTCGCAGTAAGATCCGTGTCCACAGCGTCCGCCCGGGACCCCGGCTCGATCTGCAGCGAGCTGCAATTCTCGACAAAGATAAAAACATCACGGATAGACTCGATTGGGGCTACAGTTCTTAGAGTCATTTCCCACGCGATATAGCAGCGTTCGGGATCGAGTTCGGCAAGTGGCGGAATTGCATCCAGGTCAGCCTTCACGGAGAGACTTCCGAGTTGCCCCAGTTCGCGCAGCAGGAGCGATGGACTGGCGCCGCAGAGCATCAGATCAGCCCCCGGCGCAAAGCGGATGCGCCAGATCTGCGTGCCTCCTGCAGGAAGCGAAGAAATCTTCCTTGGCGATGGGCTTTCCGGTGCCGGGGCCGCGATCTCGTCAATGGCTGCAAACTTTCGGAGCCTTTGGAGAATGTCGTCACACAGAGATGCTTCGGAAACAAGCCCGGCGTCGGGGCTCTCGGCCAGCATCGTTTTGATTTGATCGAGGGCAGCCAGAGTCAGATCGATCAAATCCGAACTGGTCTGCATGCGTCCATTGCGGACCAGATCAAACGCTGTTTCGAGATCGTGAGTAAACGCCGCCATTCGCTCGAAACCGAACATCGCGCCCGAACCCTTGATGGTGTGCAGGCCGCGAAAGATCCGGCTCACAAGCTCCGCGTCCCCGCGTTTCTCGTTCAATTCGAGGAGCGCAGATTCCAGATCAGCGAGAATCTCCCGTGCCTCTTCACGAAAGCTTTGCTTGAACAGCTCGGCGCTGCCTGAAACTGGCTCAAACATACCCGAAGTCACTCACCTTCTTGTCCGCAACCAATCGCCTGGACCACGTAATCATCAGATTGCGAGTCCAGCAGCCCATTCAATCCCATGCATTCGAGCGACCTTCGGATCGGCTCGCCCAATCCTTGAGTGATTGAGAACCTCAACCCTATGCGTCTCGCCTCGCGTTCTGCCGACCATAGCAACTGAAAAGCCGTCACATCGAGAGCGCTGGCGCTCTCAATCGAGATGCGAATTTCGCGGCGATGCTCAACAGCCTCGAGGAGCGCTGCCTTCAGCTCCGCCGCGACCGTGATGTCAACTTCGCCGTCAAGCCTGATGACGGTCAGCTCCGCGCTTGAGCTTGACGTAACGCTCATAATTCACTTCTCCGTTCCTGGCGGCGAAAAGGCCGGCAATAAGATCATCGACCGCTGCAAGCAATTGCTGAGTAGAAACGAAGGAGCTTTGCTGAACGTTTTCTAATGCAGCTCCGCAGGCGCTCCAATACTTCGGCTGGCCGACGTGTGCTCCGGACTCCTCCCCTAGAAGAGCTCGATAGCTGGCCCACTATGGCAGGTAGCCGCATTGCCCCCCGCGACCGTGAGGTGCGTTTCAGTCTGACTGGCCATCCGATATTGGCTTAACTGAGCATCGAGCATGCTCTTGAACGTGCGCTCCAGCGTGCCTTCCCAATCCGGGGCTTCTGGTTTCGCATTCAGCTCGAGAAGATGCCCGCTCATTTGCGCCAGCGCTTCCTGCACGTGCCCCAATCTCTGCCGCATCACATCCTGGAACTGGATGCATCCCATTGCTTCTGAAAGCCGCCCCACCGTCTGTGCGTAGCTCGATTCGACTTCGCGGATCACCTCCAGCAGCAGGTCGCCATTCTTGGCGAACTCCTGCTGCATCGCCTCGAGATCGCTGACAAGGTGGCTCATGGCCGTGCTTGCCTCCTTCTCGCTAAGGGACATCTGCGCTTCCCTTAGTTCGGCTTCAACATTCTTATGCGTAAAATTGATCTTCTCCGCGATCTCCGCCGCTGCTTTTGTGGTGAGCACAGACAGCTTTCTTACTTCCATTGCCACCACCGAGAAGCCGCGACCGGCGGTTCCGGCACGTGTCGCTTCGATCTCCGCATTCAACGCCAGCAGACTGGTTTGTTGCGCAATCGACGTAATCATCTTGATCAGCGGCGTCAGCGCAGAGACCCCGTTGGACAGGTGGCGGATGCGCTCAAAGTTCGCGCGCGTTTCTTCGAGCTGCATCCGCACCTGCGCCTGAATGGCTGCGATCAATTGCTTATTGGTCTCCGCCTTCTTCCGCGTAGACTCCGCCAGGCTCCTGCTGCTCTCCACGGACTGGGCGATGTGCTCCTTTTGTTTACTGCACTGGCTGATCAATTGATCGATACATCCAATTGCGCCGACCACCTGGCGTTCCGACTCGTCCAAGGAGTCACCAATCTGCCGTTGCAGCACTTCGAGGAAGGGCTGGGAATCTTCCACGTCCCTCCTGATGGCTCTGCGCCCCGAAAGCATGCGTGAAATCTGGTCGAACCGGAGCTGGCCAAACGCCCACATGTCGGCGATCGCTTTCCGAGCTCCCCGCCAATTGACCCATTCCACGAGGAGCAGCGGCATGAACTCGATCAGAAAGATGAGCCATGCTACCTGCCATTGGCAGGGGAAGAATGCCGCACCGAGGATCTGCCGCAGTCCGAGCCAGAGCATTGCATCGCATGCTATTCCGATGGCGACCTGCATGAAAAGGCGCCTTTGAATCCGGCCCAGACGAATCGCGAGATTTTGCCTTACCTCTGTAGCGTCGTTTCCGATCGCGGTGGCGCGTCCGCCCGGCAATACTCCCCGTATCGGCAATGCCGCATTCCCCATAACGTCACGCTCCCGGCAGCACTTTCCTGATTACGGCAACCAAGTCGTTTCCTGAAACCGGCTTCACAATCCAGCCCGTCGCACCGACAAGTTTTCCCTGGCTTCGCTTTGCTGCATCGCTTTCCGTGGTGAGCGTCAGAATGGGGATGAATTTCAGACGCGGTATCGCCCGAACGCTTCGGATCAGCTCCATACCGCCCATCACCGGCATGTTGATGTCAGTGAGAATCAAGTCCGGCCTGAATCCGGCCTGGAGTTTTTCGAGCGCCTCCTTTCCATTGGCTGCAGTCTCGGCCTGAAAACCATTCAGCGACAGAGTCGTCTTGAGGCTCATCACCATCGTCACGGAGTCGTCAACAACGAGAACTGTCTTGGCCATACTGGTCCCGGAGGTCCCTACTCCTCCATCGGCCCAAACGGCTGAACCTTTATTGCAATATGGTGGATTCGATCCGGGACTGCCTACAGGTTCACAGGCGCATGACCTCGCCTTCGGTGTACCAGTCTTCCCGAAGCAATGGAAGATGGCTGCAACCGGCGTCGGGCCGGCTCAAAAGCGTTTGATAGACTGCAATATTACCGCGACGAAAAGCCATCGCCG
>Ga0335073_10013685_pt1 | contig 11377 bp, 10 predicted proteins | sample Lox_Sample_22_FD_207093 | JGI IMG/M metagenome (GOLD analysis project Ga0335073, IMG submission 207093) | Soil microbial communities from Loxahatchee National Wildlife Refuge, Florida, United States - Lox_Sample_2.2 | ecosystem: Environmental > Terrestrial > Soil > Wetlands | place: USA... | reverse complement strand
GGAGCGCGAGCTCGGGGTCGACCCGCACGACTTCCGGCGCTGGGTGTGCCTGCACGAGGAGACGCACCGGACCCAGTTCACCTCCGTGCCGTGGCTGCGTCCCTACGTGCAGGAGCAGATGACCGAGTTCCTGCTGGCCTCGGACCTCGACCCGGCCTCGATCCTGGACCGGCTCAGGACGGCGGCAGATGCGGTGGCCGGCGCCGTCCGCGGCAGCGGTGAGAGCCTGATCGAGGCGATCCAGACCCCGCGCCAGCGCGAGATCCTGGACCGGCTCACGTCGGTGATGACGCTGGTCGAGGGCCACGGTGACTACGTGATGGACGCGGTGGGCCCCAAGGTCGTGCCCTCGGTGGCGGAGATCAGGGCCAAGTTCTCGGCCCGGCGGGTCAGCGCTGGCCGGATCGAGCAGGCGATCCGCAGGATCCTCGGCATCGACCTGAAGATGAAGCAGTACGAGCAGGGGTCCAAGTTCGTCAAGACGGTCGTCGACGAGGCCGGGATGGACGTGTTCAACAAGGTCTGGACCTCCCCGGAGTCTCTGCCGACCAAGGACGAGATCGCCAGCCCGCAGTCCTGGCTGGACCGGGTCGGCGGCAGCAGCGGGCACGAAGTGAACGGCAGCGACGCCGCGGCCGGCTGAGCGGAGTGACCCCGGATGGGCCCTCACCCAGCGGTCGCGCAGGTCCGCCTCGCCGTGCGCCGCGGCCTCTCCGGTGCCGGCCTCGACCCCGGTGACCTGGTGCTGGCTGCCTGCTCCGGCGGCGCGGACTCGCTGGCCCTGGCCTCGGCGCTGGCGTTCGAGGCGCCCCGGCTCGGGCTGCGCTGCGGCGGCGTCACCGTGGACCACGGGCTGCAGCCCGGATCCGATGAGCGGGCGCGAAAGGTGACAAAAGCCCTGGAGGGCATGGGCCTGCACCCGGTGGAGAGCGTCGCCGTGGACGTGGCACGCCCGGGCGAACCCGGCTACCCCGGTCCCGAGGCGGCAGCGCGGGCGGCCAGGTACGCGGCGCTGCACCGGGCCGCCGGCGCGTGCGGCGCGGCGGCGGTCCTGCTCGCCCACACCGTGGATGACCAGGCGGAGACCGTGCTCCTGGGCCTGGCCCGGGGCTCCGGCGCCCGCTCGCTGGCGGGGATGCCCGAGCGCACCGGCCCCTTTCTGCGCCCGCTGCTGGGGATCGCCCGGGCGGCCACCAGGGCGGCGTGCGCCGCGCAGGACCTCGAGCCGTGGGATGACCCGCAGAACGCCGATCCCGGCTTCGCCCGGGCCCGGGTGCGGCACCGGCTGCTGCCGGCCCTCGAGGCCGAGCTCGGGCCCGGCGTGACCGAGGCCCTGGCCCGCAGCGCCCGGCTGCTGCGCGCCGATGCGGATCTCCTTGACGAACTCGCGAATAACGAGCTGGAACGCATAGCCCCGGCCGGGTCTGGCCACCCGCTTCCGCTGGACACTCTGGCCGTGCTCCCGGAGGCGATCAGGTCACGGGTGCTCAGGAACGCGGCCATCGCCGCGGGCTGCCCGCCCGGCGCGCTGACCGCGCGGCACGTCGCCGGGCTCGAGGAGCTGGTGACCGGCTGGCGCGGCCAGCGCTGGGCCGACCTGCCGGGCGGTATCCGTGCCTGGCGCCGGTATGGCAAGCTGCAGTTCGGCTCGGGCGATGATGGGGAGGGCACAGGTGGACGCGAATGACATGGGCGCCGACCTCGAGGAAGTGCTCATCACCGCGGAGAATCTGCAGCAGCGCATCGCCGAGCTTGCGGCGCAGATCGACGCGGATTACGCCGATCGCGAACTGCTGCTGGTAGGCGTGCTCAAGGGCGCGGTCATGGTGATGGCCGACCTGGCCCGCGCCATGCGGCTCCCGGTCCAGATGGACTGGATGGCGATCTCCTCGTACGGCTCCGGCACGAAGTCGTCGGGTGTGGTGCGCATCCTGAAGGACCTCGACGCCGACATCACCGACCGGCATGTGCTGATCGTCGAGGACATCATTGACTCCGGCCTGACCCTGTCCTGGCTGGTGAGGAACCTGCAGTCGCGCGGCCCCGCGTCGCTGACGGTGTGCGCGCTGCTGCGCAAGCCCGGTGCCGCGCGGGTGGAAGTCGACGTGGCGTACACGGGTTTCGACATCGGCAACGCGTTCGTCATCGGCTACGGGCTCGACTACGCCGAGCGCTACCGCAACCTGCCGTTCATCGGGACCCTGGCCCCGCACGTCTACGGCGGGCAGTGAGGAGCCGGGGTACGGCCTGGCGCCGGCGGGCGGGGAAATCGGCGGGAACACACAGTGAGATGAAATACGTTCACGGGGGTAGGGAACCCTGCGGAGGCCAGGGCCCGGAGAACGTGGCTCCTGCGTGTCAGCACGGGTCGGCGCGGTGTACCGTCGATTATTGCCGTTATCAGGCGGGCAGAAAGGAAAGCTGCGCGTGGGCGCTGGTACGCAAGGCAGTCCTGCCGGAGGTCGGCGGGACCTGAGGCTCGTCAGGAGGGGTCGGCCCGCTAGCGGCGCGGCCGTTCATCGATGGATGTGAAGCGTTATTTCCGCGGGCCGTTCGTAGCCGTCCTCGTTGTCTTGCTGCTGTTTTTCTTCCTGTACCGCTATGCAAGCTCCGGTACCTCATACAAGCAGGCCGATACCTCGCAAGTCGTCAGCATGATCGAGAAGGGCCAGGTTAAGTCCGCCCTGCTGATTGACTCCAGCCAGACAATCCAGATCACCCCGAAGAGCGGCCAGCCGCTGCAGGCGTCCTGGGTCGGCAACCAGGGCCAGCAGCTGGCCACCACCCTGCAGCAGCAGGCGAACAAGGGCAACCTGCCCGGCGGCTATACCGTCCAGGCTCCCAAGGGCAGCTCGATCTTTGACGTCATCTTTGACTGGCTGCCGTTCATCATCATCATCCTGTTCTTCCTGTTCATCATGAATCAGATGCAGGGCGGCGGGTCGCGGGTGATGAACTTCGGGAAGTCCAAGGCCAAGCTCATCACCAAGGACACCCCGAAGACCACATTCGCCGACGTGGCCGGCGCGGATGAGGCGATCGAGGAACTGCAGGAGATCAAGGAGTTCCTGCAGAGCCCCGGCAAGTTCCAGGCGATCGGGGCGAAGATTCCCAAGGGCGTGCTGCTGTACGGCCCGCCCGGCACCGGCAAGACCCTGCTGGCCAGGGCCGTGGCCGGCGAGGCGGGGGTCCCGTTCTACTCGATCTCCGGGTCCGACTTCGTGGAGATGTTCGTCGGCGTCGGCGCCTCCCGGGTCCGTGACCTGTTCGAGCAGGCCAAGGCCAACGCGCCGGCGATCGTGTTCGTGGACGAGATCGACGCGGTCGGCCGGCACCGCGGGGCCGGCTTCGGCGGCGGCCATGACGAGCGGGAGCAGACACTCAACCAGCTGCTGGTCGAGCTCGACGGTTTCGACACCAAGGGCGGCGTGATCGTGATCGCGGCCACGAACCGGCCGGACATCCTGGACCCGGCGCTGCTGCGCCCGGGCCGGTTCGACCGCCAGATCGTGGTCGCCCAGCCAGATCTCGCCGGGCGCAAGGGCATCCTGCGGGTGCACGCGCGCGGCAAGCCGTTCGCTCCCGACGTCGATCTCGACATGATCGCGCGCCGGACTCCCGGATTCACCGGAGCCGACCTGGCCAACGTGATCAACGAGGGCGCCCTGCTGACCGCGCGGGGCAACCAGACCCAGGTCACGATGGCTTCGCTGGAAGAGGCGATCGACCGGGTCACGGCCGGACCGAAGCGCAAGAGCGTGCTCCTGTCCGAGAAGGAGCGGAAGATCATCGCTTACCACGAGGGCGGTCACGCCCTGGTGGGGCACGCGCTGCCGAACGCCGACCCGGTGCACAAGATCACGATCATCCCCCGTGGCCGGGCGCTCGGCTACACCGCTTCGGCGCCTGCCGAGGACAAGTTCCTGGTCAGCCGCGCGGAGATGATGGACCAGCTGGCCATGCTGCTCGGCGGGCGGACGGCCGAGGAACTGGTGTTCCACGAGCCGACCACCGGTGCCGCGAACGACATCGAGAAGGCCAGCCAGATCGCCCGCGGGATGATCACCGAGTACGGGATGAGCGAGCGGCTCGGCGCGCGCAAGTTCGGCAGCGGCGATGGCGAGCCGTTCCTCGGCCGCGAGATGTCGCATAGCCGGGACTACTCGGAGGAGATCGCGTCCGCGATCGACGAGGAGGTCCGCCGGCTCATTGAGTCAGCGCACGACGAGGCGTGGGACATCCTGGTCCAGTACCGCGACGTGCTCGACAACCTGGTGCTGCAGCTGATGGAGCACGAGACGCTGTCCAGGGAGCAGGTGCTCCAGATCTTCAGCCCGATCCGGCAGCGGCCCGGCCGTGGCTCCTACACCGGCTACGGCAAGCGGCTGCCCTCGGACCGGCCGCCGGTGCTGACGCCCAAGGAGATGGCCCTGACCGCGGCGCCGGACGGCGCTGGTTCAGAGCAGCCCAACGGCGGGAACGGGCAGGCCCTGGGTCTTGGCGGCCCGGAGGGGACCACGCAGGCCCTCGGCCCGGCTGGCTCGGGTGGATACGGTTCGCCGCAGGGCTACGGCTCACCGCAGTCCCCGGATAACGGTGCGGCGGGACCGGCCGATGGGTCCGCCGGCGGCCCGGCGGGCGGCTCCTGAACCCTTCCATTCAAAACCCCCATGACTGCCACGTACCCGGCGAGCAGCCGGATGAAAGGGTTCTCTCATTGAGCGAGCAGGGCTCGCCAGCAATCGACCACGGCCGCATCGAGCGCGCGGTGCGCGAGATCCTGCTGGCCATCGGCGAGGACCCGGACCGGGACGGCCTGCGCGACACGCCGGCGCGCGTCGCGAGGGCGTACGCGGAGCAGTTCGCCGGGCTGCGGGGGCAGCCCGAGAGCGTGCTCACCACGGTGTTCGACGCCGACCACGAAGAGATGGTCCTGGTCTCCGGCATCGAGATGTACAGCACGTGCGAGCACCACCTCACCCCGTTCTTCGGGGTCGCGCACGTGGGCTACATACCGAACGAGAAGGGCCAGATCACCGGGCTGTCCAAGCTGGCCAGGCTGGTGGACCTGTACGCGCGGCGACCGCAGGTTCAAGAGCGGATGACCAGCCAGATTGCCGATGCGCTCATGAGCGTGCTCGAGCCGCGCGGCGTTATCGTAGTGATAGAGGCTGAGCACCTGTGCATGTCCATGCGCGGCGTGCGGAAGCCGGGGGCCAAGACCGTGACGTCTGCCGTGCGCGGCATGTTCCTTGACTCCGACCGGACTCGTGCCGAGGCCATGAGCCTGCTGCTTGGTCGTCGCTGAGCATTTCCTCAGCGAAACCAGAACCAATCCGGCGCCGGGAGCGTCTTAAAGATGGCTGACCGAGAAACACGATCAACGGACGCGCCTGCCTTATCGCCCTCCGGGCGGCGAAGCCGGCCGCTCAGGAGGCTGGCTGCGGTGTTCAGGGGTTTGCCCGCCAGGGGCGTCGGCGATGACTACCCTGGTGCCCCGTGACCCGGGGTCCGACGCAGGTGACCGAGATGACTGACTACAGCGGACCAGAGCCGGGCGGGTCCCAAACCGGTGACACGGCGCAGGATGCGGAGGACGCCGCCCCGCGCGCCGCGAGCCTGGCGTCCACCGCGGCGGCGCCGCTCGACCGTCTGCTGGCTGGCCGCCCGCCGGACCGCAGGCACCAGCGCAGCTGGGTGCCGGTCACCGCGGCGCTGCTGTCGCTGCTGGTGGGCTTGGCCTACATCATCGAAGGCCTGCGCAGCGGGCCGGTCTACAACCATCTCAAGCACTCCCTGCACAAGCTCAACGAGGTCGCGCCGGGCGTGCTCAGCCTGTTCCCCCGGGTCGCCGACGTCATCGTCGGGATGCTGCTGCTGATGTTCGCGCACGCCCTGCGCAGGCGGAAGAAGCGTGCCTGGCAGGGCGTGATGCTGCTGCTTGCCTTCAGCGTGATCGTGCACGCCGTCAGGGCGATCGCTCGCGCCTCCCTGCCTGACTCCGGCCACTTCGTGGCCGTGCTCGGCGCCGCGATTCTGCTGGTCCTGCTGTGGATTTACCGCAGCGAGTTCTACGCGACCGGCGACCCGCGGACCCGGTGGCGCGCGGTGTGGGCATTCTTCGGCCTCGCCGTGGCCGACATCATCATCGGCTTCACCTATATCTCGGTCGGCGGCGGCCTGCAGGCCGACTACACACCGGCCCAGCGGCTGCAGTCGGCGATCTACAACCTGCTCGGCTTCAACGGGCCCGTGCACTTCGTCACCGAAACCCGCGCGGACCTGTTCGGCGTCGTGATGGGTGGCCTCGGGCTGCTCACCGTCGTCGTCGCCGGCTACCTGTTCCTGCGCCCGGCCCGGCGCGTGGGCAGGCTCGGTGCGCAGGACGCGGCGCGGATCCACGAGCTTCTCGGCAAGTACGGGGAACGGGACTCGCTCGGCTACTTCACCCTGCGCACCGATAAGAGCATCATCTGGTCTCCCACCGGGAAGTCGTGCATCGGCTACCGGGTCCAGTCCGGGGTCATGCTGGCGAGCGGCGACCCGATCGGGGATCCCGAGGCCTGGCCAGGAGCGATCAACGCGTTCCTCGACGAGGCCGCGCGGCATGCCTGGGTGCCCGCGGTGCTGGGGTGCAGCGAGCTCGGCGCCGAGACCTGGTGCCGTGAGGGCGACGGGCTGACCGCGCTGGAACTCGGCGACGAAGCCATCGTCAACGTCGCCGACTTCACCCTGCAGGGCCGGTCCATGCGCAACGTCCGGCAGATGGTCACGCGGGTGTGCAAACACGGCTACGTGGCGGAGGTCCGGCGGGTCGGCGACATCCCGCGCGAAGAGATCGACCGGCTGAACCGGCAGGCCGACTCCTGGCGGGGGAACCCGACCGAGCGCGGATTCTCGATGGCGCTTGGCCGTGTCGGCAGCGTCGGCGACGACGACTGCGTGATCGCCACGGCCACCGAAGACGGCGTGCTGCGCGCGATCCTGCACTTCGTGCCCTGGGGCACGGACGGTCTCTCGCTGGACCTGATGCGCCGGGACCGCGCGGCCCAGCCGGGCCTGAACGACTTCCTCATCGTCGAGGCCATCAAGCGCGCGCCCGATCTCGGCGTGAAGCGCATCTCGCTGAACTTCGCCATGTTCCGCGCTGCCCTGGAGCGGGGTGAGCGGATCGGCGCTGGGCCGGTGCTGCGGGCCTGGCGCAGCCTGCTGCTGGTCGCGTCGCGGTGGTTCCAGATCGAGTCGCTGTACAAGTTCAACGCGAAGTTCTGCCCGGAGTGGGTGCCGCGGTTCGTCGTCTACACCGGCACCAGGGACATCCCGAGGATTGGGCTCGCGGCGCTCGAGGCGGAGGCCTTCGTCGTCTGGCCCACCGTCGAGGTGCGCAGGATCGCGCGGCGGGCCGCCCGCAGGCTTGGGCTCGGCAGGCTCAGGCGCCGCGTACGGGCCGCATTCCAGCGGTAGCCCAGCCCTGGTTGCCGCACAGCCAGGGCGGCGGCCTCACCGTGGCCTCCAAGCCCGTAGATTGGCCATCATGACCATTCTGGAGGGCCTGCCCGCGGCGGACCGGTGCCTGGTCATGGGCATCGTCAACGTGACCCCGGACTCGTTCTCCGACGGCGGCAAGTGGCTCGATCCAGCGGCGGCCGTTGCCCATGGCCTCAGGCTCGCGGCCGAGGGCGCGGACATCGTCGACGTCGGCGGCGAGTCCACCCGCCCCGGGGCGCAGCGGGTGGACGAGGCGGAGGAACTGCGGCGGATCAGCCCGGTGATCTCCGGACTCGCCGCCGCCGGGGCCACGGTCAGCGTGGACACCATGCGGGCCGGCGTGGCCGAGGTCGCGCTCGGCGCCGGTGCCCGCATGGTCAACGACGTGAGCGGGGGCCTGGCCGATCCCCGGATGCCCCGTCTGGCCGCCGAGGCCGGCGTGCCCTACGTGGTGACGCACTGGCGGGGGTACGGCCGCGACATGCAGGAGCGGGCGGTGTACGACGACGTCGTGCGTGAGGTCGGCGCCGAACTCAGACGGCGGGTCGACGCGGTCGTGGCGGCCGGCGTCGACGCGTCAGCGGTCATCGTGGACCCGGGCATCGGGTTCGCCAAACTGCAGGGGCACAACTGGGCCCTGCTGACCAGTCTCGGCGAGATCGCCAGACTCGGCGGCGACACCCCGTTCCCGGTACTCGTCGGTGCGTCACGCAAGAGCTTCCTGGGCTCCCTGCTGCGGGAAGCCGATGGGGAGCCGCGCCCGGCCGCCGAGCGGGACGGTGCCACGGCCGCCGTGACGGCGCTCGCGGCGGCCGCGGGCGCGTGGTGCGTGCGGGTGCACGCCGTCGCGGCGAACGCCGACGCCGTCCGGGTCGCCGCCCGCTGGAGGGCGGCTTCCGGGATAGCCGCTCCGGCGGGGGCCGCCGGACGGGCCAGTCGCAGTGGGGCGGCCGGCCCCGCTCACGCGGCGGGAAAGGCGCGATGACCGGCGTGGACGGGACGGCCGCTGACCGGATCAGCCTGCTCGGCCTGCGCGTGTTCGGGCGGCACGGCGTGCTCGATCATGAGCGCCGCGACGGCCAGGAGTTCGTGGTCGACGCGGTGCTCTGGGTGGACACCCGGCAGGCCGCGGCCACCGACGACCTCTCGCTGACCGTCGACTACGCGGGGGTGGCCGACCGCCTGGCTGCCGTCGTATCCGGCGAGCCCGTCGCGCTGATCGAGACGCTGGCCGCCCGCCTGGCCGCCGCGTGCCTGTCCGCCCACGACGCCGTGCACGAGGTCGAGATAACGGTGCACAAGCCGCACGCCCCGCTCATCCAGTCGCTGCGCGACGTGACCGTGACGATCCGCCGGAGCCGCGCGTGACGGCGGCGGATCCCCGGCCAACGGTGGTGCTGGCCCTCGGCAGCAATCTGGGAGACCGGCTGGCCAGCCTGCAGGGAGGCGTTGACGTGCTGTGCGCCAGGCCGGGCCTGTTCGGCGTCGAGGTGTCGCCGGTCTACCAGACCGCCCCGGTGGGCGGCCCGGCCCAGCCCGAGTACCTGAACGCCGTGCTGGTCGCGACCACGGCGCTGTCCGCCCGGGCGGTCCTGGAGCGCTCCCGGGAGGCCGAGAGCGCGCTGGGGCGTGTCCGCGGGCAGCGCTGGGGACCCCGCACCCTCGACGTCGATGTCATCGTCTACGGGGCCGAGGTCAGCGACGACCCTGAACTGACCTTGCCGCACCCGCGGGCACACGAGCGGGCCTTCGTGCTCGCTCCGTGGCACGACGTGGATCCCGGCGCCGTTATCCCGGGGCACGGCCGGGTGGCCGATCTGCTCGCCGCGGCCGGCTGCGCAGGCGTCCGGCTGTGTCCCGGCACGAGGCTGCGCGGGCCCTCATGACCCCGACCCGGCCGTGGACGCTTCTGGCCGTCGCAGCCGCGTGCGCGGTCGTGGCGTGGCTGGTCGTCAGGTCGTCGCTTGCCGAGCTGCCGACGCTGCCGTGGACGGGGGCGCCCGCCCTGGTCGTGCTGGCCGCCGCCGAGGCCCTGAGCGGCCGGAACCTGCGGGCGAGGATCATGGGACGCCGTGACGGCAAGCCTCTCGCGCCGATTGCGGTTGCCCGGATGGCCGCGCTGGCGAAAGCGAGCTCTCTCGGCGGCGCCGTATTCGGGGGCCTCGCCGCGGGGTTCTTCGTGTATGCCGCGGGCTTCCTCAACCTGGCGGTACCGCGCGGCGACGCGATCAACGCCGGGATCACGGCCGTGGCGGCCGGCATACTGGTCGCGGCCGCCCTGTACCTGGAGCGCTGCTGCCGTGCCCCGTCACGCGACCACGACGAAGAAGATTGACTATCCTGAGCGTCGCTGTCCGGTACCGGCGAGGACTGGAACCACATGAACGCTGACAATTCGCCCATCCCGGGCGAGCACCCGGCCAGGCTGCGGGTGGGTGTCGTTGGCGCCGGCCGGGTGGGGACCGCCCTCGCCGTCGCGCTCGGCCGTGCTGGCCATGAGGTCGTCGCCGTCTCCGCCGTGTCCGATTCCTCCGTCCGGCGGATCGAGCAGCGCCTGCCCGGTATCGCCATCGCCCGCCCGCCGGAGGTGGTGGCGAGCGCCGACCTCGTCCTGATGACCGTGCCCGATGATGCGCTCCCCGGTTTGGTGGCCGGACTGGCCGCTACCGGGGCCGCCGTCGAGGGCCGCCTGATCGCGCACGCCAGCGGCCGCCACGGCCTTGGGGTCCTTGACCCGGTCACGGCGGCCGGGGCGCTGCCGCTCGCGCTGCACCCGGTGATGACGTTCACCGGGCGGCCCGACGACATCGACAGGCTGGCCGGGATCAGCTTCGGGATCACGGCACCGGACCCGCTGCGGCCGGTCGCCGAGGCGCTCGTTGTTGAGATGGGCGGCGAGCCGGTGTTCATCGCCGAAGAGCAGCGCGACCTCTATCATGCGGCGCTGGCCAGCGGGGCCAACTACCTGGTGACCCTGGTCACGGCGGCCAGTGACCTGCTGCGCGACGCGGGCGTGGCGCAGCCGGCCCGGATGCTCGGCCCGCTGCTCTCGGCCGCGCTCGACAACGCGCTGCGCCTCGGCGACGCCGCCCTCACCGGCCCCGTCGCGCGCGGCGACGCGGACACCGTGGCCAGTCACGTCAGCGCGCTGCGGGCCGACGCCCCGGAGGCGCTGCCCGCCTACCTCGCCCTGGCCAGGCTGACCGCGGACCGTGCGGTTGCGGCCGGGACGCTCAGCGCACCCGACGCACAGCGGCTGCTCGGCGTGCTCGGCGGGGCGCCACGATGAGCACCGCGCTGGTCAAGACAAAAGCAGGGTTCGCCGCGTTCCGCGCAAGCCTCTCCGCGGGGCCGGTGGTGCTGGTCCCCACGATGGGGGCGCTGCACCACGGGCACCGGATCCTGCTCCGCAGGGCCATACAGATCGCGGGCCAGCACGGAACCACGGTGGTGACCGTGTTCGTCAACCCGCTCCAGTTCGGGGCCGGGGAGGACTTCGGCAGGTACCCGCGGACGCTGGATGCGGACCTGGCGGTCTGCGCCGAAGAGGGCGTCGCGGCCGTGTTCGCCCCGTCGCCGGAGGAGATGTACCCGTCGCCGCCGCTGATCCGTGTCGACCCCGGCCCGGTGGGGCAGCTCCTCGAGGGCCAGTCGCGGCCAGGCTTCTTCACCGGCGTGCTGACCATCGTGCTCAAGCTGTTCGAGGTGGTTCGGCCGGACGTGGCGGTCTTCGGCCAGAAGGACGCGCAGCAGCTCGCGCTGGTCCGGCAGATGGCCGCGGACCTGGATCTCGGTGTGGAAATAGCCGGCGTGCCGATTGTGCGGGACCCGGACGGGATGGCAGTCTCCAGCAGGAACGCGTACCTGTCGCCCGCTGAGCGGTCGACGG
>Ga0335073_10013684_pt1 | contig 11379 bp, 8 predicted proteins | sample Lox_Sample_22_FD_207093 | JGI IMG/M metagenome (GOLD analysis project Ga0335073, IMG submission 207093) | Soil microbial communities from Loxahatchee National Wildlife Refuge, Florida, United States - Lox_Sample_2.2 | ecosystem: Environmental > Terrestrial > Soil > Wetlands | place: USA: Florida... | reverse complement strand
GGTCGGCGCATTCCTCCTCGCGGCCTTTACCGCGGCGGCGACGATCCTCGCCCATCGCTTCTGGCTCTATCGGGGCGAGCGATTTCGCCAAGAGCTGACGACGGCGCTTGAGCATCTGGCGATCATCGGCGGATTCCTGCTGATCGCCATCGTGGAATTTCCGGGAACGGCGCCGTGAAGGCGGCAACGCTTGCGGCTCCCGTCGCGGCGCATCCGCCGATTCCGGTCGCGGTCGAGACGATCGCCGTGATGACGATCGCGATGGTCGGCTCGAGCGTTTCCTCGCAGCTCGTCGATCTCGACATCGCCGATATCGCCGGCGCCTTTTCGGTGTCCGCCGATCAGGCATCGTGGATCGCCTGCGCGGCGACCATGGCCGAAATCGTCAGCATCCCGGTTGCGGCGACCTTGGTGCGGGCATCGTCGCTTCGGACCGTCGTGCTGTGCGCGGTAACGATCTATGCGGCATGCGCATTCGCAAGCCTTGGGCTCGAGACGATGGGCCCGCTCATCGTCGTTCGGACAATCCAAAGCTTTTGCAGCGGTGTGCTGTCGGTCCTGATGTTCGTCGCCGTGATGGCAAACCTGCCGGCCGGCGCGGGGCGCAATATCGGACTGTCGATCTTCGCCTTTGCGTCGACCGCCCCCACGGCGCTCAACGCGACCGTAGGCGCCTTCGTGACGGAACGCTGGGGATGGCAGGGGTTGTATTACTTCGATCTCGCCTGGGCGCTCGCCTTGCTGGCGACGGGATGGATGTTTTTGCGGTCGTCCCCGCGCGCGATGCGCTTTTCGGAGATCGACTGGATCGGGTATGCGCCATTGGCGCTTGGCCTCGCGGCCCTCATCCTGTTCCTGAAGCAGGGCGATCGGTTCTTCTGGTTCGACGATCCGACGATCGTGCGCGCTGCGCTCGTCGCTTGCGTGGCGCTCCCTGTGTCCGTTGCGTGGTTCGCGTGGCATCCTCATCCGCTCATCGACCTCACCCTCATGAGAACGCCGACTTTCGGCTGGGCCGTCTCGATCGCCACTTTCTATCGATTCGGCATGGTCATGACGGCGTTCGTCGTGCCCCAGGCGCTAATGCGCCTTCAAGGCTACCGCATGCCCGAGATCGCCGACGCGAACATTGCGATGTTCTGGGCCGAATGCGTGTCGTTTCCGGTGGCGTGGCTGTGGGCGACGCGGGGCGATGCGCGCCAACCGTTATCGCTTGGCCTGGCCCTGTTCGCGGCCGGCGCGTTCGTCGCCACGGGGATCACGCCGGCGTGGCAGGCCGATGATTTTCACCTCGCGCTCGTCCTGATCGGGTTGGGGCAGGGATTCTTCCTCGTGCCCACCTTGTTTTATGCGACGCGCGACGTCCTGCCGCAGCAAGGGGCCACGGCCGCCGCGCTGTTCAACCTCAGTCGCATCGCCGGCCAAGCGCTTGGAACCGGAACCATCGGTGCGCTCATCACCGAGCGCGAAAAATACCATTCCGCCATCCTGATCAACGGCATCAATGACGCCAACGACGCGGTCGCGGCACGCCTCGCTTCGCTCACCGCCATGTTTCGCGGCATGACCGGAGATGAATCGCTCGCCGCGGCACAAGCTTTGACGTCGCTTTCGGGCACGCTTTCGACCCAGGCCTTCGTGCTCGCTTTTGCCGACGCATTCCTGATCGTCACCGCGGTCCTCGGCGTATCGGCGCTGCTCGTGCTGATGTTGCCGCCTTTGCGGAAGGACCGCCAATGATCGACGGATTGAAGCGCATCGGCCTGGCGCTGCTCGCAATCGTCATTGTGGCGGTCGGCGGGTATTACGGATGGCGGGCCTATGACCGCTCGCGCGATGTCCAGACGACGGACGACGCCTATGTCCGAGGCGAGATCACGCCGCTCAGCGCGCGTGTCAGCGGCTATGCGACCGAAGTGCTGTTCGACGACGGCATGCCGGTCAAGGCGTCGGACGTGGTCGTCAGGATCGATCCGCGCGATTTCCGAATGGCGGTGGAAACGGCCCAGGCGGCGCTCGATCAGGCCAATGCCGATCTGACCGAGGTCGGCGCGCAGCGTCAGCTCGAGCAGTCGAAGATCGCCGTTGCCGAAGCGGCGTTGCGGTCGGCCGAGGCGCAAGCCAAGAACTCCGACACGCAGCTCATGCGCGCCTCCATCCTCTATCAGAAGAATGTCGGGAGCCAGGTCGCCCGCGACGACGCGCAAGCCGCGAACGTGACGGCGCTCTCGGCCGTCGATCAGGCGACGGCGAATCTTGCCTATGAACGCGAGCAACTCGTGGTCGTCGCCGCCAACGAAGCCGTGGCGAAGGCCCGAATCGACGCCGCTCAGGCGGCACTTTTATCGGCGAAATTCGCGCTCGACGATACCGAGGTGTGGTCTCCCCTCGACGGCGTCGTCGCCAACCGCTCGGTGCAGGCCGGCGAATACGTCGCCGCGGGTACCCGCCTTCTGTCGATCGTGCCGACCACCAGCCTGTGGATCGAAGCGAATTATCGCGAGACCCAGATCGGACGCATGAAGGCGGGCGATCCGGCGCGCGTCACGATCGATACCTATCCCGGACGGCGCCTTTGCGGCTATGTCGAGGCGATCGCACCGGCTTCGGGATCGGAGTTCGCGCTCGTGCCGCCCGACAACGCGACCGGGAATTTCACGAAGATCGTTCGCCGTTTCACCGTGCGCATCCGCTTCAATGCCCGCGAGGCGGATGCGGCGCTGGCACGGCCCGGCATGTCGGTCGAAACCGCCGTCGCGGTCACGACACCCGACGGCATGTCCGCTTCATCGCGGGCGGCGCGGCTCGGCTGCAGCTTCGATCCCGCCCGGGACATCGTCGCCCGCACGCCACTCGAATTGCCCGCACATCCGGGATTAGGCCGAGCGCGCCCGCAAGGGCCTTCCGGCGTCGAGCCGCCGGCATCGCCTTCCCGATAGCGAGATACGGCCGCGCCCTCTATCAGAGGACCGGATTTCCCTCTATTCCCAACGCATGCCCGCACCTCCGCTGCTAGCCCTCCGGGACGCGTCGGTCACCTTTGGCGGCCGGCCGACATTTTCCGGCGTCTCCGTGGCGGTCGGCCGCGGCGACCGCGCATGCCTTGTGGGCCGCAATGGAGGCGGCAAATCGACGCTGCTCCGCAGCCTCGCCGGACTGGCCGATCTCGACAGCGGCGAGCGGTTCCAGCAGCCGGGCACGCACATCGCCTACGTGCCGCAGGAACCGGTGTTCAATCCAAGCCTGACGGCGGCCGAATTCGTCGCGCAATACCTCCCGAGCGAGGCTCGGCAGGCCGACGATCGCCACCGCGTCGCGGCAATCCTGGACGAGGTCGAGGTCGATATCGAACGGCGGTTGGCCCATCTCTCTGGCGGCGAAGGCCGACGGGTCAGCCTTGCCGCGGCCCTGGTGACCGAACCCGACATCCTGTTGCTGGACGAGCCGACCAATCATCTCGATATCGCGGCGATCGAATGGCTCGAAGAGCGGCTTGCCGCGTTTTCGGGCGGTTTGTTGATCGTCAGCCACGATCGTACCTTCTTGCGGCGGTTGTCGCGCCGGACCTTGTGGCTCGACCGGGGCCGGCTGTTGGAGCTCGATCAGGGTTATGGCGCGTTTGAGGAATGGTCGGAGGATGTTCTCGCGGCCGAGGCCGCCGAACAGGTGCGCATGGACAAGCGCATTGCGAGCGAGACGCTGTGGCTACGCGAGGGACTCTCGGCGCGCCGGCGCCGCAATCAGGGCCGTGTCCGGCGTCTCGCCGAGATGCGCCGACAACGGGCCGACCGCGTCGGATTGCGCCGGGCTACGCTTACGACCGCAACCGCCGAGACCGGCGGCCGCCTGGTCATCGAACTCGATCATGTGACGAAGACATTCGTCGGCCCATCCGGCCCGATCAAAATTGCCCGGAACTTCTCGACGCGGGTGATGAGGGGAGATCGCGTCGGCCTGATCGGCCGCAATGGCGCCGGCAAATCGACGGTGCTCGGCATCATGGCCGGAACGATCGCACCGGAGAGCGGCACGGTAAGGCTGGGCACGAACCTTTTGCCGGCGATCTTTGATCAAAGCCGCGCGACGCTCGATCCCGAGGCGACGTTGTGGGAAACCTTGACCGAGGGGTCGGGCGACACGGTCGTCGTGCAAGGTCAGCCGCGGCACGTCACATCGTACTTGAAGGACTATCTCTTCGAGGATCGCCAATTCCGTGCAAAGGTATCGACCCTGTCCGGCGGCGAGCGCAACCGGCTTCTTCTCGCCAAGACATTGGCGCAGCGTTCCAACCTTCTGATCCTGGACGAGCCAACCAACGACCTCGACATCGACACGCTCGACCTTCTCGAAGAGGTGCTGGCGGACTATGACGGCACGCTGCTCCTCGTAAGCCATGACCGCGACTTCCTCGACCGCCTGGTGACCAGCGTGATCGCCATCGAAGGCAATGGCGTCGTCGAAGAATATGTCGGCGGCTATAGCGACTATCTACGTCAACGGCCGCCGCCGCCCGTGTCGCGGCCATCCCAGAAGCCCGTGACCAAACCCACCGAGCGCGTCGTCGAAAGGCGTGCGGAAAAACTCGGTTGGAAAGAGCAGCGCGAACTCGACGCCTTGCCGGCCCAGATCGCCGCGTTGGAGAGGGAGAAAGCCCAGTTGGAAACGGTGCTGGCCGATCGTGGCCTCTATGGACGCGACAGCGCCGCATACGCGGCGTCCGCCAGCCGCCACGCGCAGCTATTGGTCGAACTCGCGCGGGCAGAAGAACGCTGGCTCGAGCTTGCCGGTCTTGCTGAAGCACTATCCCGCACATCGCGCTGAACGCGACGCGCGGGATGGCGCGAGTGGTTCGATGGATCCTCGATTTAGGAAGCGCGAGCGCTGGCCGCCGGTTTGGCCATTTGCCTCAGCTTCGCCAGCAGGGTCTCTGCGGCTGGGCCTGAGGAATGGGGGTTCTGGCCCGTGATCAGCAGGCCGTCGCTCACGACGTGAGCCCCCCAGTTGGCCTTCTTCGAGAAGGTCGCGCCCAGTTTCAGCATCTCGTCTTCGACAAGAAACGGCACGATCTTGGTGAGGCCCACGGCTTCTTCTTCGCCGTTGGTGAAGCCGGTAACTTCCTTGCCCTGAACCAGAAGCGTGCCGTCTGGCGCCTTGACGTGACGCAGCGCGCCTGTCGAATGACACACGATGCCGATCGGCTTTCCGGCCGCAAGGAAGGACTCGAGCAGCTTGATCGAGTGCTTGTCCTCGGCGAGATCCCACATCGGGCCATGGCCGCCCGGGTAGAAGACGGTATCGAAATCCTCCTGTTTGACGCTCTCGAGGCGAACCGTCTTGTCGAGCTGCGCTTCCGCGGCCGCATCCTTCTCGAACCGGCGCGTGAGGTCGGTGCGGAATTCGGGCTCGTTGCTTTTGGGATCAAGCGGCGGCCGGCCGCCCTTCGGGGATGCAAGCGTGATCTCGGTCCCGGCGTCTTTGAAAACGAAGTAGGGAGCGGCGAGCTCTTCGAGCCAGAAGCCGGTCTTGCGGCCCGTGTTGCCCAGCTGATCGTGGGACGTCAGCACCATAAGGATTCGCATGTCTTACCCCTCTATCGAACGGTCCCGGTTCGGCAGACCATGGTTCCCGGCACGACTCGCCGAACCCCGAACCTCGCAGCAAGCCGCTTGAGAGGATTGAACAGGACCGCCATCGATTGAACCGGCGTCGCCGCGTTTCGCGCGCTTACCGTCGGTGCCGCCGACTTGTCCGTCGGGCGACGGACATCATCTCACGCCGCCACCCCGGGGATGACCTCTTCCTTGAACAGACGGACGCTGCGATGAAGCCGCGACGGGTTTTCCAGGTCGATGAGAAATCCGCAAATCATCACCCCCACGCCGGACGCTGCAAAGGCGCGCATCGCGCGTGTGACAGTGTCCGGGCTGCCGCAGACCATATCATCGGCGTTGCGCGCAATCGCCCCGCTCGGGTTCCGGCTGAAGAAAGCCTCGGCCTCCGATCTCGCCTGTTCGTCGGTCTCCGCCACATGCACCGCTTTCCCCACCGACGACCATTCCCGGGCGAGCCTGATCGTCTCCGCGTCGTGGCCGGAAGCCGCCAGCGCCGTGTGATAGCCGGCCATCTGCTGGCGCGCGCTGGCGGCGTCTCTTATCGCGGTGAACACCGGCCAGCCGCGCGCGGCGGTATCGGCCATCGCGGCCGGATTCAGGGTTCCACGGGCGAGGATGGGACGCGGCTTGCGGAAGGACGATGGGTTGACGGCGACGTCGAGCCTTCCACGGTCTGCGCCCACCGCGAACTCGAGCGGCCCGCCCGTGCCGTCGTAGCTCCAGATGTCGACGACGGTGCGCATCCCCTGCTCGAACAGAGCGTTGCGCTGGGCGAGGTCACGCCCGAACGCCACCAAGTCGGTGTCCTTGAAACCCGGGCCGAAAACGACCACAAGCCGCCCGGCCATCAACTGGTCGATCAGGTTGCACGATTCGACCAGCCGCACCGGGTGGTGCAGCGCCGGGTTCACCGTGGCAAGAATGAGCGTCGCCTGCGTCAGCCGGGGTGCCAGCGCGCAGGCGAACAAGAGCGAATTCTGATAGCCTTGATTCTCGTGAAGGTGGTGCTCGGTTAAGGAGATTGCGCCAAATCCGCCGGCATCCGCCTCGAGCGCAAGGTCGGTCATGCGGTTGATGAGCGGAAGCTCATTCCGCTTGTCTTGGATGCGGGTGCTCAGATGCATGCAGAACTTCATGGTCGTGCTTCTCGTCCTTTCTTCTTTCAGAACTGAGGCCATCGGCGACTGGCGCGATCAGTAATGCCTCGTAGCGTGGGAATGATTCAAGCCCTGCCGAGGGCACGACTGGGCGGGAAAGCGGAAAGCGGCCTCACCCGCTGCATCTTGCTTCCTTTCGCTTCCGCCATGCTTCCCCAGCTTCGCAGATCACGGCAAGGAAGCAGAAAACGGCCCCCCAGGGCCGTTCTAAGCAACTTATTTCCTTGAGGAAATCTGGAGCGGGCGAAGGGATTCGAACCCTCGACCCCAACCTTGGCAAAAGCCGCCAACCGGCCCGCTAGGTTTCGCTCCACTACGAAAAATCCAGTTTTACAGGTACTTAGCTTCGCCTTGTTTCGCCCGGGTAAGCTCGAATTTGCCTTAATCTGCTTACCCCGTGCTTACCCGCATGGTATGATCAGGTCGGGTAAGCAGGAGAATAGCCCCGATGACGCGACTAACAAAGCGGATCATCGATGATCTTCGCCCGCACCCGGACCGGGACATCCTTGCCTGGGACGGCGAACTGCGCGGCTTCGGTGTTCGCATCAAGCCCAGTGGAGCCGGGACCTTCATTGTTCAATACCGCAACAGCGAAGGTCGCAGTCGTCGCGTCACGCTCGGACCGATCGGCGTATTCACGCCTGAAGAGGCACGCAAACTCGCTCGCGGCAAGCTCGGTGATGTCGCTCGTGGCTCCGATCCCGCCGAGGAGAAGCGTGCCACAAGAGCCCAACCCACCGTTGCCGAGATCTGCGACTGGTATCTTGAGAAATCCGAAAGTGGCGAACTGCTCGGACGCCGCCGGCGGCCGATCGCAAAGGCGACCTTGGCCCTCGACCGTAGCCGCATCAACACGCACGTGCGCCAGCTCATTGGTAATCGAGTGGTTGGGAATCTCTCCGTCGCCGACCTTGAGCGCTTCCAGGCCGATATCAGTGCCGGCAAGACGGCGAAACCCCGCAAGGGGTCGCGAGGCGGCACCACCACCGGCGGGCCCGGCGTCGCCGGCCGCACCCTCGGAATGCTCCACACGATCTTTGAACAGGCTGCGCGCTTGAGGCTGATCCAGCACAACCCCGCCAAGGGCGTGCGAAAAGTCAGCACCGAGGGCAAGCTGGAGCGGCACCTGTCAGCAGCCGAGATTGCCGCGTTGGGAGAGGCTATGTGCAACGCCACCGAAGAGAGTCCGGTTGCACTCGCCGCGATCCGTTTCATGCTGCTGACCGGCTTCCGTCGTATGGAGGTTCTTGCACTCGAGCGGGCCTGGGTCGACACAGCCTCCTGCTGCGTGCGTTTCCCGCGCACGAAGAGCGGGCCGCAGTTGCGGGTGATCGGCAGCACAGCCGTCAAGTTGCTGAAGCAGCAGAAGCAGCACGGGGACAACCGGTACGTGTTCCCGAGCGAGGTTGGTGACGGACATTTCGTCGGTCTCGTCCGCGTGTTACAACGCGTGTGCGCCGCCGCCCAACTCGAGGAGGTGACGCTTCACGTTCTCCGTCATACCTTTGCAAGCGTCGCCGGTGATTTGGGCTTCTCCGAGCTGACAATCGCGGGCCTCCTTGGCCATTCCGCGCGCGGGGTCACGCAACGTTACGTTCATCTCGACAGGGCGCTAATTCTCGCCGCCGACAAGGTCGCCGAGGAGATCGAGCATTTAATGGACAACGCGGCAGGAAAGAAGCGTCCGCATACTGCGACATCGGCCGGCCGAGGCGTAAGAGCGCCGCACCCAATTGCGGCCGGCCTCGGGTAGGTTCCCTCGTTGGCGCCTGGGATCGAGACGTGTCAGCCCTCAAGCACACCGACGTTCACGATCTCTTCCAACCGTGTGATGCTTGTCAACACGTCCTCAAACCTCGGCACGGGACCGAAGATCATCGTCGCCATGGCGGCGTAATCGCGACGCAGATCAGCAATCATCCCATCATGGGGTGCCAGCGCGAACGTCCCCGTCGCCGCGGACGCAAGATCGAGATCGGGCCGGTTGAAGAACATTCGCGCGTGACGCACACAATTCGATGCCATGGCAGCATCCTTGAGGGCACGCGTCCCAACGTCCGACGCGACAAGGCAATGGATGTCGTAATAGTGCCGAGACACGCGCTGCCCTCCGCCACGGAGTTCGCCTCGCCGCTCGTACCATCGCCGCAATCCGTGGAGGATCACGACCTTGTCCCAAAATGTCCGCTCCGCATCGACAGTCACCACATTGGGCACCGAGAGGTCGGTCCCCATCATGTCGCTGCCAACGTAAGGCTTCACGATCACAGACGTGTGGGGATCGAGCGCTGATTTCGCGCCCGATTCGATCTTCACCGCGGGACGGACGTAGGTATCTCCGTCGGCTGCTACGCTCGGATACCAGACGAGCAGACTCTGACCGTCGGGATCGTCATCGTCGCTCGCAATACGAAGCCGTCCCGAGGAGCCTGCCTCGCGCACGGTCCGCTCCGCGACCCTGGTTAGCGCAGCTTGCAATGCGCCGTGGATATAAGCCTGACACGCCGTCTTTATTGCCTCGAGGCGAGCCGCTCGCCTCTTGCCGCTAAGAGTTTCCAGCTCTTCAAGCGAGGCGGGTTCTCCGATGTCTTCGCGAAAGACTGTCACATCGATGTCTTCCGAGAACCGCGCCACCAGCCCATAGGCCTTTGAGAGCGACGTACCCCCCTTGAACAACAGGCGTGGACCATCGGGTGGAAGTCCGTTGAACAATGCGTCCAATGTCCAGCAGACCCAGAAATCTTTTTCGACGTTCTGTGCCGTCGTGCCCAAGCGCGTCGCCGCTGTGAGGAACAGATCGCGTCTCTCTTGATCGGCAGCGCCGATTACCTGCAAGAATGCGTGGTTCATGAACTCGCTTTCGCCCTCGGACGTGTGCGCTGCTGTTTCAAGTGGACAGGAGCACGTCGTCGCGCTTCGCCAGTTCCGCCCGCCTTCTGCCCAACTTGCTTGTGATGCTGGCGCTGGTGCTGCTGCTGATCGTCGTCGGGCCGGTCATCATCGCCGTCATCTCCGCCATCGCCCGGTTTGACCAGGCCCCGCACAAGGTCCTGCATCCAAGCCGGCAGCGTCGGTAGCCCGTCCTTGAGATCGTTTCTGATCGCGGTACCATGCTGCGGATCGGCGAGAATCCCTCGGACCCGCCGAAGGATGCGATCCCGATCGTCCGGCTTCGACAGTGCATCACGCAGCCAATGTAGCGCCTGGACCACGCGCATCGCCGGCCGCCCGGCCCAAAAGAGCTTGCTTGGCGCTGTCGGCCGGAACGTCACGGTAAGATTGCCGAGACGAACCGGGCGCAGGCGCGCTGCAGTGTGCACGATCACTCGTCCCGGCACCGCATCGCTTAATCCGATGTCATTTGCTGCCGTCATTCCATCCACGAGCATGCGCGTCTGGTCGCGTCGCGCAATCGCATCTATCACAGCTCGGTAATCGGCAACCATCGGCTTTCCGGTCAGACGGTTGGTCTGCGGCTGATCATAGAGGCCACGGTCAATGCGCCGCACCGCGCCACTCCGCACCAGCCGCTGAAGAGCTTTGTCGACCGCGTCGCGCGGGCCTAGGTCGAGGAAATCGACAGGAGTCCACACGCCCGACGGTATCTGAGCGATCCGGGCGGCGATCTGCGTCTTCAGATCAAGCGTTGGGCCACGCATGGCGAATCCTTCTGTCCGATAAATGTAAGCATATTTCGGACAAATGGCAAGACGGCCTGTCAGTTCTTTGTATACATTTTTCGGACAAACGAGGGCCAGCTGCCTCCTCCCAAGACACCGGCACGCTGCAGCGCCCGCAGAGCCAGAGGGCCGTGCGAGTTCCTTGACGGGTCGAGCAGGCGAGAGAAAGTCTCTCGCCGGCCCGTCGCGGAGAACCGCGATGCCCCCTCTCGCCAGCCGCGCGCGCACCGGCCAGAACCGCGCCAGCCTCTACCAGGAGATCACCGACAAGATCGTCGCCGACCTCGAGGCCGGCCGCGTCCCTTGGGTCCAGCCATGGGGCACCGGCATGGCAAAGGCCGCGCTCGCCATGCCGAAGAACGCCGCCATCAAGCGTCGCTATTCCGGCATCAATGTGCTCATCCTCTGGCGCGCTGTCATCGATCGTGGCTTCGCAGGCCAGAGCTGGCTCACCTTCCGTCAAGCCCTCGGCCTCGGCGCGCACGTGCGAAAGGGCGAGCGCGGCACCACTGTCGTGTACGCCGACCGCTTCGTCCCCAGCGATGAACGCCGCCGCGCGGAGCGCGACGGCGACGAGCCGGAAGCAATCCCCTTCCTCAAGCGCTTCACCGTCTTCAACACCGACCAATGCGATGACCTCCCCGCCGAGCTCGCTACCGCACCGTCGCCAGTGCCAGAAGGCTTGATCCTGCCTCAGGCCGAAGCGCTGATTGCCGCGAGCGGTGCCGATTTCCGCATCGGTGGCGAGCGCGCCTTCTACGTTCCCGCCGACGACTACATCCAGGTGCCGCGCCCCGACGCGTACTTCGAGCCGATCAATTGGCACCGGACGGCGCTCCACGAGCTCGGTCATTGGACCGGCCATTCCTCGCGGCTGGCGCGCGACCTCTCCGGCAACTTCGCCTCGAAATCCTATGGCAAGGAGGA
>Ga0335073_10013683_pt1 | contig 11379 bp, 13 predicted proteins | sample Lox_Sample_22_FD_207093 | JGI IMG/M metagenome (GOLD analysis project Ga0335073, IMG submission 207093) | Soil microbial communities from Loxahatchee National Wildlife Refuge, Florida, United States - Lox_Sample_2.2 | ecosystem: Environmental > Terrestrial > Soil > Wetlands | place: USA... | reverse complement strand
CGCCGTGGGCGCCGCCTTCACGTCCAGATCCACTAGCAGCCCGCTCGGCAGGCTCGCCTGCGCCAGCCGGTCTTTGCGGACGGGTGTCGCGAGCAGCCGCGCGTACGGGTTTGTGTGTAGTTTGGTTTGGAAGGGCGTGCGCGCTGAGGGTTCCGGAGGTGCGGCCTTCGGCTGCTTATGTCGGGCGCGTTGCGCGATGCGCGAGGGGTCCATTAGAGGGGGGAGAGGGAGAGCGCGGTTGCCGTGCTGGCGGCGGTGGTGGGTTCGCGTGTCGGGGATGGAGGCGGGAGAGGAGAGGCTTCTTTGCGGGTTGCTGAATGCGCTGGCTCGTCGACATGTTGGTTGGAGTATCTGAAGGTGCTGTAGCGGGCGCAAAGCGCATCGATTGCTCATTCCATTGACGAATATGGAGCGTTCTCGCTCCAATGATCTTGATGTCGGTCTAAGTTCCAGAGAGAGAGATTTAGGATATATGGGCTGCGTATTCGGGAAACTAGTCACCGTCTGTGATTTTGTTGCAGTATCTAGATGCCGTATTTCAAATGCATGTTATATGTCAAAGTTTGTCAAAGACGAGTGGAGTGGGTTCAGTCTTCGACTACCTCAGATATCTTCGAAAAAGTTGTCAATTGCGACCTATAGAGTAGAGTAAGCTTCAGCCACCACCGCCACTTTCGCGACGATTGGCTTCCGCATTTTTGACAAGTTGAAAGCGCTGCTCGTTCTTTGAAGCTTCTCGACGGCTAGAGAGCAGCATGTCCTTGTGCTCTATCCGCTCATTAGTACTCTGGAATGTGACCAGAGCTTCCAGACGAACATTTTCGACTATCAGAAAGGATGGTGCCATCCCCTCGTCTTTGCAGCCACGAGGATGGACTCCTACTCCATACGTAACGGAGACAATAGGAGGAGCATGGCATACCTGTAAGTCTTTCCGATTAATTTTGTCTGTCATTTCTGACCTAGCTGAATAGATGATATCTTCTCCCGGCTGCTTAAAGAGCGCATCGTCTGTCTGAATGGCGAGGTGGATGAGACGACTTCGGCGTCCGTTGTCGCCCAACTTCTATTTCTCGAAGCTGAGAATCCTGAGAAGGCGATCAACCTCTACATTAACTCGCCAGGCGGTTCAGTAACAGCAGGTAAACGATCCTTGGCGTGGCTTAACAGCACTCGGTTACATGCTAACGCTTGAAAAGGCCTGGCCATCTACGACACCATGACCTACATTCATTCTCCTGTGACGACCATCTGCGTCGGCCAGGCCGCTTCTATGGGTTCCCTTCTCCTTTGCGGCGGCGCCGAAGGTCAGCGGTTCTGTTTACCTCACAGCTCGATTATGGTGCATCAGCCAAGCGGTGGCTACTTTGGCCAGGCCTCGGATATTGCAATACACGCAAAGGAGATCTTGCGCGTGCGGCATCAGCTCAATCAGATCTACCAACGGCATCTATCCAAGCCTCATTCACTGGAGGAGATTGAGAAACTTATGGAGAGAGATTACTTTATGGGTGCCAAAGAAGCGCTGGATCTCGGGCTTGTCGATAAGATCTTAGAAAAGAGAGAAGACAGCGAGGAGAAGAAAGAGTAGCATTTGGTTGATCAATCAGTATACGCATTACTGAAGAGCTAAGCCATTGCTGTTGCGCTCGACTAGGAGCGTGACTTCTACTGCCAGCCTGAAGTACGGCCTGGAAAAGATTTTGGTCTTTGGACGCTCTAAATGCGTGTCGAAAGACAAGACTCGTCTCCTCGGTTCTAGATGTATGAACATGCACGCTCCGTCACCTCTACTCGGTATCTCTACTCGGTACTGTTGGACTTCGCAGATGTGCAGACCGAGGCCCCAAGCTTCAAGTAAAGTGGAGGCTCAGCGCAAATTTAGGATATTGCTCAACTCTTGGCTGGATGTATAAATCGTGACCAATACCTATTCATCTCTTTCCAATCCAAAGTTCAATCGGCCTTCGATTCCACGTGCGCGTCGTTTTTTTCACTCGTTTGCGCGTCGTGCGGTCGCGTGAAGGCTGCGCGGCTGCTCCGGGCCGCGGAAATGTCGCGGGAGGCTTCACCTTTTCTCGTAATACGAACGTACCTTACAGCGACGCAGCGCAACCTCATCTCATGTGGTTCGCGTATATATTGAAGTTGAAGCATGCTCTTTCATGATCTTCATCGAAAACGACTCTTCCTCTCGAAAAACTTCCGGAACAGCAGACCGCACTTTGCTCAACAAAGTTTTTAATTGAATGTGCCGGTGAAGTCGGACCGCGGTATTCAGGGCGCGTTATCTCAACAAAAGGCACATAGTCGTGTCGGTCCCACGCTCCTTTCGTAAGAGCTAACGAGTCTCACTGATTTCCAATTTCGCTGAGCCATTTCGATTTTTCAATTGATGTCATTGCTCGTCCAGTCACGGTCCTTTTTATCGCGGGAGTCAGCATTAATGTATGTCAAAAGATTTGTAGTACGAGTTACGGCGACTGATAAGGCGGGTTGGACGGGCCACCCGACACGCCACTAAGATCGCCATCGGCCACTCACATCGCTGCCTGTTATCTTCGCATTCCGTTACTAACCACCGAACCCGAACCGCAATTCAGAGGATGGAATTGAGGGTGACGACGAAACGATCAGAGCGGCACCCAGACCATAGCCCCACCGTTTGCGCGCGCAATGGTTCGATTGTTGGATTGCAACAGGCGCGCCGTAATTGCTCGAGGTAAATCATCACGCTGTCGTATTCCGCGTCGCCGGTGGAATAATCCGGATGCGCCAATCCATTCGTGGCCGCGACAACTCAACCAGCAAATACTCGCAGCAAGTCAGCGGCCCGTGAAGCAGACAACCCCGACGGTTACTTGGTTGTGAATCCTTGGCATCCGTGTCTGGCCGCTGCAAGACACAGTGGACGCTTGACTCCATGGTAAGCGAGAGCCCAGTATCGTGGCACCCGGTCGCCGATTGTTTCAACTGCCCTGGTCGACTTCCAGTGAATATGGACTTCTCCGGATGGATGCACACCAAACGGCATGCCGTTGCTCCTTCGAACATGCCCGCCGCGAAGCCAGAACATCAAAATTGCTGGGCATCGACTTCTGAGTGGAACGTCTTCACTCTCCGGAACGTCGCCAATCCAAGCGCCTTCTTGGCGAACGCCCGCCGTTGCAGCTTGCGTGGTGTCAAAACCCCACAAATGGCATCCGGCAAGCTTGTTTTCTTGTTCGTTGCTGGTATTGCATGGGAGAAAAGCACTTTTTGCATCTGCTGGCCCGGGTGTTTGGAGGGTTTGGACAAAGCAAGCGTGGTTGCAAGCCTCTCCCACCCCCACGCCGCCTCTATCAGTGCGGATCCCTGCATCCTCGTCATCAAAACGACCAAGCGGATGAGCCTGGATTTTTGGCCAATGCACCATTGTAATTACGAGAATTGCGGTAGGTTCTGAAGGAATGAAGGGAATTGAAGGCCTCGCCAATTGGGGGCTGGTCGACTGCTGCAGGCGGCGGCGGTTAGAATGCGCATTAATCTGGAGACGGTTTTTGCAACGAAGTACCACGAAGCTTGACAGCCGCCGTCGTGGAGACAAGCGAAGCCACAGATAAGCAAAATCAGGCCCCGGCACCAATAGGAAGGCTGTCTGTCGTCGTCCAGGCCAACCCAAGCTCCCGCTCCGGTGCATCCACACTCAGTCAGACCTTCCCGAAGTTAGAGCTCGCCCGCGCATCCTCTCCACGCTATGGTGAACATCGAAGCTGGGCCTGTGTTTCCGGCTACACACCTACGGCGAGATCGCTGCAGGGTCTCCCGTCAATACGGACTGAGCGCTCCTCCGGGATGGCCTGAGAGGTTGTTGGGTCTGTGGGAAGAAGCTCAGGTCGTACTCCGTAACTCTCATTATAAGCTTCCCGCCCTACCAAATCTTTTTCCGTCGCGGTCCCATTTTGCGCGCGTCTTTCGCAAACTCCTCTTGATCAAACGCTTTTCTTTGTGTTCTTCCTTCACTTGTCTTCCCATCCATCCTGTTTCCTGATCCATTGTGTAGGCCTGCCGACTTCTAAATCATGGCCAACGTAACCGGTGGCCCAACCGAGCCAATCTGGCTCAATAAGGGCGACAACGCCTGGCAGCTTACAGCAGCTACCTTTGTCGGTCTGCAATCACTGCCCGGTCTTGTCGTGCTCTACGCCGGTGAGTTTCGCAATCTCATTCGACTTCCCACAGCTTCTCATGCCCACTAGGCACCGTCAAGACCAAATGGGCCATCAATTCGGCCTTCATGGTCTTCTACGCTTTCGCCGCAACCCTGGTGACTTGGGTGGTATGGGCGTACCAGATGTCTTTTGGCAAACAAATGATTCCGGGCCTGGTTGGATTACCTAGGCCTATATTGTCGTCGCACTCCGAATTGGAACAGGTGAGTTTACTCGGTCTCGTGTTCTGTTGCTTCATGCAGAAGCCTTTTCATGGCCACAGCTGATCTTTCCATCTGAACACCACTCATGCTGATCGCTGCGCATAGGCTGCTATCCCGTCCGCCGCTATTACTGCCAAGTTCCCAATGTCTACCATGGTCTTCTTCCAGTTCGTCTTCGCTGCAATCACTGTCATTCTTCTCGCCGGTGCCGTCCTTGCTCGCATGAACTTCCGGGCTTGGATGATCTTCGTCCCCTTGTGGATCACCTTCTCCTACGCCGTTGGTAAGAATCAATCTTAACTTTGACGCGTCTTAAACTGACCTGGGTCTTCAGGCGCGTACTCACTCTGGGGTGGCGGCTTTCTCTTCCAGCACGGCGTCATTGACTACTCTGGTGGTTATGTCATCCACGTCTCTTCCGGCACTGCGGGCTTTGTTACTGCATACTGGGTTGGCCCGCGTCTGAAGCACGACAGGGAAAACTTCAAGCCGCACAACGTCTTGCTCTCACTTGTTGGTGCCGGTATCCTCTGGCTCGGCTGGGACGGCTTCAACGGTGGTGATCCGTACGCCGCTTCGCCCGATGCCGGTGCCGCTGTGCTCAATACTAACATTGCAACTGCCGTGAGCTTGCTCATGTGGACCACCATGGACATTATTTTCTTCAAGAAACCATCCGTCATTGGTGCGGTCCAGGGCATGATTACTGGTTTGGTCGCCATCACACCAGCTGCAGGTGAGCAGACTTGAGAATGCTGCTTTCATTGCAATATTAACCATTCGATCCAGGTGTTGTCGCTGGTTGGGGAGCCATCATCATCGGTGTCGTTTCCGGTAGCGTGCCGTGGCTGACGATGAACATTGCCGGCAAGAGACTTTCGTTCTTCAAGGCAGTCGACGACGTCCTCGGCGTCTTCCACACCCATTTGGTTGCCGGTGTCTGCGGTGGTTTCCTCGTCGGTATCTTCGCCACCAGCGAAGGCGTTGTCGCATTTGCAGCCGTCTCCACCGGTGGTGGTATTACCGGCAACGGTAAACAAGTCGGCTGGCAGCTTGCCGGTGCCCTCTTCATCATTGGCTGGAACGTTGTCTGGACCAGCTTGATCTGCCTTTTCATTAAGTATGTGTGCCGAGTTCCTCTCAGGATGTCCGAACAGGACTTGATAGTTGGTGACGATGCCATCCACGGCGAGGCCGCTTATGCATTCCAGGATGTCGAGGACACCACATCTCAGTTCCTGGTTGGCGAGTCGCCCCACGACCCGGAGAACGGAGGTGCAACAAAGAAGGAAGCTTCTGCTGGCAATGGTGAGGCGGCTAACGAGCTCTCTGTCTGAACAGAGAGGGTTGTGTTCTGGAGTTGAGACTACAGATTTTCCAATGGCAAACCTGCTCGTCTTTTAGATTGATACCACTCTCTGTACCTTCACTACAAATTTAATTCTCTCGTACAAACTGCAACACCCATCCTTCCTGACGGCACCTCCGCTATATATATACGTATGTAAGACGATTCAGCCGAGATAACAACGTTCAGCCGCGCCTTGGCAGATAACAAACTCCAACCGCCAGAGAAAGTCTCGACCAGTGAATCGTGCTAGCTCGTCCGCTTCCATCTTGCGCAGCTTGGATTGTCTTGCTGCCAATGTTAAACTATAACCGGCTAAGGTTGTCATGTATCCTCGTAACCATCATGTTTCACGTGATGAACAGAGAGTGCGTCATCGCTGCGCAGTCAGGACAGCTCCAATCAAAAGTCGACCGACATACACCACTCCATCTCAACTTCGTACATTCGTTGCATCCACCTTAAGAACTCTGCCTCAGCTACCTTCTATAAAACATCTGATAAGCCTCAATTTTCCAACCTAGCTTCGAAAACGTCAAATTTCTACCATGTCAAGGAGAGTTGCGGTGCCCAATGGCACAAACAAAGAGCTGGAAAAGAAGAAATCAATAGAGCAACGTGAGATTGTAGCTCAACGCCTTTACCGAGATCAATTCTTAACCTCCTGCAGCGCAAGATAAACAGGCACGGCTATTGTCGCAAGAAGTAGGCCACTTCTCCTTAATCCGGTTCGTCCACTCGTGACACAGCACCTTTTGAATGCATGCAAGTGAACTAATGGTTTGCAGTGCTCTCCATATGGCAGACTACATCACCGAGCTTAATGGTAAATGTCTCGCACTAAACAGCGACCAAGAGCTGTGGTAACAATATATACAGGCTTTTGTGGCGTCATGTCCATTTTCTCATCACTCCGTTACTGCCTGAGCCCCGACCCTTCCGATTTCACCAATCTCTGGCTCGCACTCTCCTTCATGCCTTGCGGGTTGTTCTTCGACTTCATGGACGGCAGAGTTGCCAGGTGGAGAAAAAAGTCATCGCTGATGGGGCAGGAACTAGACTCACTTGCAGACCTGGTGCGCCTACACTGCTCTCTAGCATCCGTCGTCTAGAACGATTGAGAGGACTGACTTTGCCTTGCAGGTATCTTTCGGCGTGGCACCCGCGGCCGCCGCGTTCGCTATCGGCCTCCGAACTCCCGTAGACCACCTCCTCCTCACCTTCTTCGTCCTCTGCGGCCTCACACGCCTCGCCCGCTTCAACGTCACCGTGCAGACTCTGCCCAAGGACGAGTCGGGCAAATCCAAGTACTTTGAGGGCACGCCGATACCCACCACCATATGCACGGAGGCGCTCCTGATGGCGATATGGACCTGGAACGGCTGGATACTGGACAAGGTGCCATTCGGTGTTTGGGGAAGCGGTACCTGGTGGGAATGGCATCCGGTGTGTTTGATATGGGTATTGCACGGTTGCGCGATGGGTAGCAAGACAATCCACATCCCAAAACCCTGATACCCAGTATGAAAAACTGGAGAAGCAGTAGGAGACAATTCGTTTAAAACAAAGCGATTGTGGGCGCCGTTGATTATTGCGCGAGTGGGCATTTATACACGGACTGGTCACCTCTCTTGATGATACCAATGGCATTGGGTCTTTGAGTGCGCCTATGTTTTTGGGTGCTAATGCAGATTTTCTCTATTCAGCCACTGTACACTTTACGGACTTGCAAGCTTTTTGAACAATGGAGCCATCTGAAAACCACCTCGTTCCTGGTTTTGGCACGCAGAAATCACTATGATTAAGCTTTTCGAACTCATTCACATTTGCAATTACGAAATCAGCGACCATTCTCAAAGCTCTTGTGGAATTGCGTTACTACTCTGAATGCATTATCGTCGTATGAGTCGATGGTCGGAAAATTGCTTTAGGTCACACATCCGCCATGTAGAACCTCCACCTTCCATCTTTCGCAAGCTCCGCTTCTACTTACCAACAACACTCGTATCTCCTTCAGTTGCCATTGGCTCTTACCAATTCATTGCACGGTCAAAATAGGCCCTAAGCAAATGATTGAGTGACATTTACGAGGCTCAGCCTCGCGACGCTACCACTGTTAGCTACTACTTCCACTCAGCTTTGATTCATCTCGTCTGAGTCACGTTCATGACACTCTTGGATATGTTCACGCCCAGCGGCACAATCAATTCAGCAATGAAGCCTATATAAGCTCATCACATCCATCTCAATCCCAATCCACCATCCAAGCCCACCATGAGCGAAACCCTCAGCACCGCAGCCACAGGCGCCTCCGCCGAAGACGCGCAACCCGCCCAAACGCCCAGCAGCGCCCCAACCGGCGCAATCCTGCACCTCAGCAAGTCGACCATCCGGCACCTGGAGCTCTCCGACGCCGCCGAGCTCACACGCATCGCCGACAACCCGGCGGTGGGCCGGTTCTTGCGCGACCGCTTCCCGGCGCCGTACACGCGCGCCGACGCCGACTGGTGGATCGCGCACAACCAGCGCGCGCGCCCGGTGCGCAGCTTCGCGATCGCGGACCCGCGCGACGGCCGCATCATGGGCTGCGTGGGGCTCGAGCCCGGGGCTGATGTCCACGCGCGCGGCGCTGAGCTGGGCTACTGGCTCGGCGAGGAGTACTGGGGCCGCGGTATCGTCGGCGAGGTCGTGCCGGCGTTTGCGCGCTGGGCGTTTGCGCGCTTTGCCGACTTGGAGCGCATCTACGTGGGTGTCTTTGCGGAGAATACGGCGAGTGTGAAGGTCGTGGAGCGGGCGGGGTTTGTGTTTGAGGGGAGGCAGAGGAAGGCTGCGTTTAAGAGTGGGCGATTTATGGATGTTTTGGGCTATTCGTTCATCAGGGATGATTTGGAAGAAGAAAAGAGTCAAGAAGGCGCGTAAATTCCTTTCGTTTTTGTCTTCTGATCACCGGGGGTCCTTCGAGTCTTACGTTCGTTTGGTATCTTATGATGGAAGGAATGTTTTTTTTGATCAGTATTTGAACGGAGATATTAGTCGATGGTGCCAGCATACTACTTTCATCTTGCTAAACTTCGGCTAACTTCGAATCATCCTGTCCATTCCAACTTTAAGAGCTTCCTTGTAGTTTGATTTCAAGTCACAGCCGTACGAGCTTAGTCGGTAATTCTACCGCCTAATGCAGTAAATGTCGTATCATGGATCAAATAGACATCACAATACTATAACGAATGTAACGTTCAACACTGCTTCCAGTTCATGAACTAGCCAAGTTCTTCGGTTCAAAACGATTCCAGTGCGTCCAAAAGAATACTTGCAACCGAAGTCTTATAGAATGCCGCATTCCCCATAGCACTTTCGAACTCAAAGCTGGGAAGTCAAAGTATTAAAGGGCAAAAAAAGGATCTGCCCCCTGGCCGATTTGAACGACCGACCTCTTCATTCCGGCATAGCTTCCGCCTACGAGTGAAGCGCTGCTACCTAGATGTATTACGTCAGCATAACCCCCGCCAAAGTGTTATTGGTGCCTAAGGCCATCACATTGCCTGTGGGACTTAGAAATTTTTCTGAGTTCAAGTCACCGCTTCAACGCGGAGCCACACGACTCGTAACCGAACGTCGGAGTAATGGATGAACCAATTTTCAAGTCCCACAGACTCAGAGGTTGCACAGGATCTGGTGAGACTTACCACTGAGCTAAAGGGGCGTTTGCATATTGCATTTTAAGTCGAATGATTAGACATGCGAATATCTACCAAGTGATTAAATCCCTCAAGGAGTGTGGCCAAGGATTCCCCCGTCTTTTTTGAAGGCTGTGCAATCTTTTCCATGTATTTTTCCACTCCTCCATGTTCCTTGCCTTATCCCGAGGATGGGAGGCTGTACTGAGATGGTTGATAACGTGGATTTGAGTCTAAAAACCCCTTTGACACCATATAGAGGTTGGAGTACAACTCGTAGTCTATGATGGTGATTCCGTAATGCTATGAACAATGGGAGGCACGGCACGGCACATAAAGACGCATGAAGATGATCTACATTTCCTAAGACATGTCCGGATTCAGCTAAACTACAAGCGAAGAAGCGTGCGCTCCGGCAACCACGAGCTTATCTCAACGGCACGACCAAGCCACCCCATTCCTTCTCACAGCGGGAGGTGGTGCGCGGCAACGCCGCCGGGCGGACTGATGGGGCTGGGCAGGACGCTGGCGGTCGGGCTGAGCGCCTTGGCCTGCGGCGCCGGGCTGGTCGGGTCGCGCTGGCTGGACGTGTTGCTGCCGGGGCCGGAGCCGCTGGCGGAGCCGCTGCCGTTGCTGGACTTGCGGCGCGACCACAGCGGCGCGAGCGGGTGCCCGTTGCCGCCGCCGTTCAGCATCGTCGGTGGGAGTCCGAAGGGCGGCAGGGCCGCGTTCGAGGCCGAGCCTTCGTCGAGCCCGTCCGTGAAGTTGCTGACGTTGCTGAGCATTGAGCTTGAGCGGCCGCGGCCGGTGCGGCTGGTCGTGGGCATTGCGAGCGAGTCTACTACACTCGGAGCTGTGACCGCTGGGAACTGGAACGTTGTGAAAGGGATGTGGAGGTGGGCGTTTCCAGTTGAGCCACGAGTGCCTGGCAGTGGACCTTCCGGTGTGGTGGGCGCTTGTGACGTCGCACGGGCATACAGATCCTGGAGATGACGCACTTGAGCTTCGGTTTGTGCGGCTCGGGCGAGCAGTTCTTGGGTATGGCGACGATCCGCTTCGATGAGAGTGATGAGCTGGTCTTCTTGTTGGCGTCGCTGTGCTAGTAGATATTCACGATCGATATAGCGGCGTGCTTGAGCCTCATGGCCTTGCGCAGTCGCAGACACGAGATTCTCATGCTGTTCGCTGTACTTGGCCTGACGCTGTTGGAATCGCTGATGCTTTTGCTGTGCGGTTGCGAGTTCTGATTGCACTTGGGCAAGCTCGCGGTCAGCCTCAGCCTTACAAGCTTCCAACTCTTTCTTGCATGCCGCACGATGGTCCTTCTGTTCTAGCCAAGCGGCCCTTTTGGTTGCCGCCTCTTCTAGCTCGTGCTCTGGAATATCGCCATATTCCTTGATCTGCTTCTCCAACTCAGCAGCCGTCTCCTCTGCCCGTTTGATGCTTTGCTCCAATTGTCGGATCTTCTGGCGCTGACGTTCGTCGTTGCCACCGCTCGAATTTAGGCGAGCCGCAAGGCTATCGACATCTTTCTGAATGCTAGACGTAGCGGTTTTATGCTCCTTCTTTGCACGCTTGAGCTTGTTGCGCTGGCTTTCCAATTGCTGTTCGGCAGCTAGGATGGAATTCTTGACAGTGGTGGTCGGAGATGAAGGACGTAGAGTTTGAGTGGAAGCTGGTACGACAGTGACTTGAAGCATGTCAGATTATAAGCGCGTTATCTGCACCGATGAAGACGTACCTTGTTCGGCAGAAGGTGCCGGTTGTGTGATCAGATTTGTCGCACATATCGTATTGTCATCCTCTAGCCGGACAAACTCGATGTGGTATGGCGAGTATGCATTCAGGCCGAATATCCTGCCCGTCCACACATCCGCATATGCATCACCACAAGGAATGTTCCTCTCCGGACTTTGCATCTTGATAGAACTCCAATCCGC
>Ga0335073_10013682_pt1 | contig 11379 bp, 14 predicted proteins | sample Lox_Sample_22_FD_207093 | JGI IMG/M metagenome (GOLD analysis project Ga0335073, IMG submission 207093) | Soil microbial communities from Loxahatchee National Wildlife Refuge, Florida, United States - Lox_Sample_2.2 | ecosystem: Environmental > Terrestrial > Soil > Wetlands | place: USA... | reverse complement strand
CGGAGGAAGCGCAGGAGAATTTACGCCTTGCTCCCACCTGTGTAGGAGCGATAACTTATGCAGCTGGGAAACTATGGCCGTATAAATTCGTCAGTCAAATCATTCAACTTCTAGTTACCAAGGGAGTGAATATTCAAACAGAGACACCTGCAACCGGAATCACACGAGACGGAGATAAGTGGCGAATAATAACTCCTCGGGGAAGTATTCTCACCCAGCACATTGTTCACGCAACAAATGGATATACAGAATATCTGTTGCCTGAGTTTCACGATCTCATTACTCCTACGAGAGGCCACATGACAGCTCAAATTCCACCGACCTCTCTTTCCGTTCCTCCCCTCGAACACACTTATTCGTTCATTTATTCAAAAGGAAGATTCGATTACTTTATTCAACAACCAGAATATGATGGCTGCAAATTAATGCTTGGAGGAGGATATTATGAAGATCCTTGTCCGACAAGCTACGAGGACAACACAACATCTGAAGAGGCGCAGAGATATCTGCGTCAGCAACTGCCTAAAGTCTTCAAGTGGAAAGGCGAAGAAGACCCAGAGAAGAGAGTCTATATGAAATGGAGTGGGATTATGGGTTTCAGTGGCGACGGACTTCCTTGGGTGGGACCTTTATCTGAGGAACTTGGGGGAAAAGGTCAATGGGTTTGTGCAGGATATACTGGAGAAGGTATCCTGCTTCCTTTTGTAGCTAATGGCCAGGAATGGTGAATGCTTTGCTTTGCGCAGAGACTGTTGCGATGATGATTCTGGAGATGGAACCACCCGTGTATTTTCCGCGAAGTTATTTAGTATCGAGTGAGCGGGTTAGGAAGGTAAAAGAGGACGTTCTAAAGCATGGACGAGGAACATATACCAAGCGAAAACTATAGACCAGAATGCATTTCAATTCAGATATCTGATGAACAACACCTAGCAGCCAGCCTGTCGAGTTGTCGCTGAGATCGGATGTTACCGTGGCAACTGTGATCAACACGTTTAGTGCTTTGTGCGAAAGGACAAAGGACTTTTAGTCTGGAGGCAATGCCAATGCTGTGATAAAGAAGACAGCGGGCCACAGTGCCCGCTTCTCGCTACCATCAAGACATGCAAGTCGAACAGTCCCACAAATCTAGGAAGACTGCAGTCGAAAATCGTAAGTACTTGACCCCTGGGGACCTTGGACAATATCATCACCGCTCTTGCCAACTTGCACTCTGGAAGTTCTTCCACGAGGGACACCAACCCCGGAAAGGACAACAGGCTCCTTCCTCAATAACTCGAGGATTCTTTAAGAAAGGAATCAAATGGGAGGCTTCACTTGTCCAACGTCTTGAGGAACAAAATCTCATTTTGCGATTTTCAAGCAAGACACCTCTTGTGTCCCAGATTATAGACGATCCACGCTTTCATTTCTACATTATAAACTCTGCATTCGAAGGCAAAGGGTTGTTTAAACATGAGTATGAGGTGCGCGGACTGTCCCCCGTCGAGTTTGGTCAGTGGAAGCCTGATTTCATTGAAATTTGGAAACGAATTGAAGACGGTAAATTGACGGTGGAATGGCACGTCATTGACGCCAAATCATCAAAAGAGATGCAAGTAAAGTACACTATGTCGCAAATCGCTGATCTGAGATTTCACATCAAGCACAAGTATATTTCTATTGGCGTGCGTTACAGGAGATTCTTCCGTCGGACATTTTCATCGCTCACCCTGCTGCCTCGATTTGGCTTCTTAATGAAGAGACCCCGACGCCATTTTCGCCTGTTGCAATAAAGCCTCAGTTTGATACGTTTCTCTTCTCTTCGCTTCCAAGGATCATTGCACTTCCTGCGGCAGATGTTCCCTGGCATTATAATACCCTATGCGAAACTTGTAGATACGAATCTCAATGTAAGCAACGGACCGTCCAAGAGCAAACAGTCTCTTTAGTCCCCAATCTCAGCATCGAACAGGCCAGATTTCTCCGGGAGGTAATTCAGCTACGGGGACAAGGCGGGGAGACAGATATAGAGGAACTTGATTCACTTGTGAATGGAGGTATTCTTCGAATCGAGCGAGAGTATCCTACTACCGCCACTAAATTCCGCACTATGATGGGTATGAAGCGCGGCACAATTGGGGACAGTCCAGTTTTGAGTGCCGTTAAATCTAAGAGAGCTCAAGTATTTCACACCTTATCGTTGAGACTGAGACTAGATATTGGGAACGCCGACATTCGACTTCCCGAGGACAGAAGATATCGCAATTGTCATTTCGTTGATACAAGATCCAAGTTCTACATCATCGTTTCCTTCTCTGGCGGCATTTGATATCGTCGTCTTTCAAAATGGGAAATTCGTCTCGTCTCGTATCGGTGACAGCGATGACAAATTGATCATGGATCTCGCGGAACTCATTACAATGGTGTCTGAAAACCCATCGCTCACCGTTCAAATCTTCTGCTACTCCTGGGAAGAAACTTATGCGCTTAACCAAATTCTGGTCCAGAAAGCCTTGACAACAGACTCTCCAGATCTGCATATCTGCATTGGTGCAATACTATCCATCCCGCTCGCTTTACTTACTTCCATCCAACCCGAACTTCTCGACAATGTGCTCTACCGCTCATGGTCAAAGGTTTCTCGTCCAGAACTCGAGATTCATCTCGCGAGTCTAGGGTTGGAAACTGCGGGTGATTTAAATAGTTTACAAACCAGATTGAAAAATGCAATGACCTCCGATAATCCGTCTCTACGGAGATTACCTAAAGTTATCTCCCTACAAAAGGCTTTGGAAAATATTTTGGCGATGCCAGGGCCTGGATTTGCAAAATTGGAGGATTGGGCATGGCAGGTGTTGGGACCTTGTAATGTTCCGAGCGATGAAGAATTGTACACTTTAGTCAGCAATGGAGACGAACTTGGTTGGAAAGTCAAATTACAGGCCAGGGCGGAGATGGTATTTCGCATTGTCGTCGGGGTGAGGAAACTTTTGGAACGTGAATATGAGGATATTGGTCGGATATTGGTGAATGAGGCGAGACCTTTGAGTCCTTCCTACATTCAACTTTGTCAAGATCCTAATTTGAGGAAACTTCTTTTTATGCATGAGGTATCCGCGTTACATGAGTAATTTGCTTATCCTTAGTATGAGATGCTTCTTTCAGTTAAAGAATTTTGGCCCGAGAGATTGGATGAATCTCGTCCGGCTCCAATCGTTGAATTCCTCGAATCCGACCCCATTACAGAGAACGACAGGTTTATTCTCTTGGAAGGATCCCAGGAGGTTGAACTAGTAACCGACTCCAAGCTTTTTGAATTCCTATTATGTCGTCTTGGTGTCGAAGGAAACCCAATCCTTCTCTTTGACGATCTCAAATTCTTCAACAGAGTGTTCCCGAGCAGAAACAGTGAATGGTACCAACAACCACTAGCCGTTTTGTCCAACATCGCTCTTGTCAATCCTGTCGCCATAGACGCAACAGCAGGAAACCCTTGCGTCACCCTCAAATTATACAAGTCCCCAAAATTCAAATTGGAAGTAGGTCAAAAATTTCGACTTTTGAAAAGATACATAGATTTCAACACCCCGAAAATCGTCCGAAATTTCCTTGAAATCGATGTCAACTCACGACTACAAAAGCCATTAGTATTGAGACTTTTGGAGGAACCCAATGCAGTAGGTCAAACTCGAATGGCAAATGAAGAAGAATTCGCCAAGGAAGAAACTCGCATTTATCAACTTTATCGGAGTCTTTCACAGCTTGATATTGAAGCCGCTACGCCTCTTATCTTCACTCGATCTCAACGTCATGCCATGCGATCTATATTGAGACGTCAAGCAACTATCATTTGGGGACCTCCTGGGACTGGGAAAACACATACTTTGGCATTATCTATTCTTTATTTATTGGAGATTATGTATTTGTGTACGCAGGGGAATGTGATTGTTTGGATGACTGCCGTCACGAATGCTGCCATCAACCAATTCCTCAGGAAATTCGAAATGTTGATGGACAAGATCAGAGCAATTCCACATTTGCAGAAAGATTGGCTTGACGAAGTAAGTATTGTGCATCTGACGTCTGGAAAACAATCTGCTGTGCCCCCTCCCGGACGATTACGCGTTGTTGCAGGGACAGTGTGGCAATTGTGGAAACGCGAGGAAAGAATTCACGAGAAAGCGGATATCCTGGTAATTGACGAAGGCGGACAAATGAACATTGGGACTGCAGCCCTCGTAATTCGCTGGTTAAATGATAATGGTCGATTGATCGGTACATCACACTACCTGTCTAACTAACAAATAGTCGCTGGAGACCATTTACAACTTGCTCCTATTCTAAAGGGAACATATCCGAAATCCGAATGCGCATTATTCGGTTCGATATTAGATTGTCTCTTGAGAGATACCTCCGCCAATCGTACTTTGAAAGAAGGTCTCCTTGACGCTTCTCAATCAGAAATATTTTTCCAGTTAGAAGAGAATTTCCGCATGAATCCCAATCTCTGCAACTTTGTCGAATTAATCTATCAAAAGAAATTCCAACCCTCTCCAATTCGTCGCGACATCGCTCGAATGGGATTTGTGATCTCAGAATACCTAGAATCCGCCAAGTCGGAAGTACACCTATTTCTCAAAGGGGTCTCTGAAGTCATGCAATTTGGGAAATCTCAGACCATGAACAAACCTCCGTCTCTGGAAAACGTTAAAGGACCTATTCCAACTTCCCTGTTTTTATTTAATCTTGTTCCTCGACTGGATCAATGGGCACCCTTGGAATTGCATCTCAAGTTGGAAGCAAAGATGGTTGCAAATTTGGTCTCTGATTTATCCATCGCATTTGAAGAGGAAAAGATCTTTGTCGTTACACCTCATCGTGTTCAACGAAGCTTGATTACATCGGAACTCAGCTCTCTCGGTGTCGAAGTGAAAACTGCACAAAATGGGGATTCCAAGCGAATCTGGGTAGACACAACTGAACGAATGCAAGGTGGACTTTCTTCCATTGGTGTAAAGCTAATTATAGGTTCTGAAGCAGATATCGTTGTCTGTGTCTTTTCACGTACTCATACACCTTCTCTCCGTCGAGATCTCGATTTTCTGTATAACCGTCCACGTCTGAATGTAGCCATCTCACGAGCAAAGACACTTTCAATTGTAATTTCGTCGGAAGGGGTTCTGAATCCGCCTGTCGAAGCGCTCGTTGAGAAAGGCAATTTAGAGGGATTTACTTATTTGAAGGCATTCCAAGAACGAGCATGGAATTTTCATCAGATTGTCGACGGAAATATAGTGGATAAACAGATTATAAAGTACTTTCTGGATGAGGGATATAACTGACGCTAGATCGGCATTCTCATCGCAGGAGTATAACAATGATGGTTGGAACCAAGAGGTTGCAACGTATATGGTCGACCATCCGAATCCCAGTCAGGGGTCTCAAAATAGCGGATATGACGATGCGGGATTAGCCGCTCTATTTCAAGATATGCAGATCTAGTTTAAATATCGCTAGCAACAATTATTTCAAAATATGGGCGCTCTCATGGGTGGTTGCTAGCTCGGCTAGAAGGGACAATTTCTCGATCCGAGGCCACGCAATTTCGTTTTGGCTCCCACTTTGAGCTATCAATCATTTCTGATCTATCGGAAGAAGCCGCAAGCAACATTTGCCTTCCCCACCTAAGTAGACTAACTCAAAATTGAAATGGCGCCAAGTCTCGTGGTCAATTGGTCACTCCACTTTGACTCCGATCAGGCACGGAGAACGCACTGCCATGCGCTTACACAAGAGAACATAAACTCTATTTTGTTGCAGCGTCTTGCATCGTTATTGCAGCTTCTTGAATGCACTTTGCAACCCAGGGTCGTAATTATCCGTGTGGTGCCGTGGTATCGATGTCCAGATAAACTATAAAGGACAATCAACCTGCAGTTTCCATTGTCTGGGTTAGCCGAGGTGCAGGATCGATGAGGATCAAATGCGGGGACGCGCAAAACCAAGGTCATATTTGCTGGAGGTGCGTGTACTTTCTTTGCGAAACAAGGTTCAAAAGGGATCCGAGCGTGGGGGTTTGCGTCGCATAGTAGCGCAAGTTCATGTCCGCTTAAGTCCTATGTCGGAAGGATGCATTGTTTTGTAGTTGCAGTGAGTTGCATTGTATTTTTAATTTAAAGTGTGTTCATGGGATGGAGAACAGTTTCCTTTCTCCCGGATTTTGATAAGTAGCTCCTCGCCCTCGGAGAAGTATCGCAACACAATTCTACACTTCGGGAAACAGAATCGTATTGCGATGACTGAAGTACAAACAAGTCAAGACTTGACCTTTCGTTTTGTAGGAGGAAGAAGGTATTTCCAGTTTTATGGAACTTTACTTATTCTAGATTTCATGGGGTGGAAGATGCTCCTTATCATCTTCCAAACGATGAGCCGGAACAAGTTCGACTCAACCAAATCCAGTATTCTATTAGAACGACCTTGGGAACAAATATCATTGCTCCTATTCCATCAAATCCCTCATTCATTCTTGACATTGGTGCTGGATCGGGTACTCCTCTCTTTCCTATTCAAAGCTATAGAATCATAAACTAACTTTCTGTAGGTCGCTGGGCAGTCGAAGTTGCGGAAGAGTATCCAGAAACGCAGGTCATTGGACTGGACCTCTCACCAGTCCGTCCTCCATATAAACCTGCCAATTGCACATTCCAACTAGGAAATTTGCTGAAAGACTTGAAACTTGTGGATGAGGGCAAGTTCGATTTTATCCATTCCCGGATGTTGAATGGCGGCATCAAAGCGGAACAATGGGACGGTTATGTGGAAGACATTTTTAGGATTTTGAAACCGGGTGGATGGGTGCAGATGGCGGAAACGAACATGATTACCTGGGATGATGATAGTGTCCCTGAAGGTAGTGCGTATCTCAAGGTACACCCAATGTGGAGCTGGCTTTGCGGTTTCCTTTTTGGTGGATGTGTTGCTGATGCGGTTTAGTTTCGAAAACGTACGGAAGAACTGTTCGATCAGAAAGGTTTGTGTAGGGGTGGGAAACATTTGAAGCCACGTCTCGAAAAGGCAGGGTTTGTGGACATCCAAGTCCATGAAGAAAAAATGATTGTTGGGGATTGGGATGGAGGTACAGCCCTTCCTATACCCGTTCCCTATTATCCTTACTCTTGCACCTTTCAACTAACTAACATAACAGACACGACCAAGAAAGATGTCGGCATGGCGTGGAAAGATGTTTTTGGAAAACTGGTCAAGCCAGTTGTGCATCAATGGCAGGAATTACCAGATGAGAAAGCACGCGAACAATTTGCTGACCAAGTGCTTGACGACTTTTATAATGGAAATTATCATCTGTATAACGTTATGTATTTCTTGTTTGAGTGACTGATGCTAATGGTGCAGGTACTTTGTTATCGGTCGCAAGCCACAAGCCTAAACAAGCCTAGTTGTCATGTTGAGATGAGAATGTCTAATGTCGTAGTTGGCGGATCGAGTGACAATTTATTTTCTTGGTGATGTCTTGTAATACGTAGTACAGTAACGGTACTAGCACTGCTCGGAATTGCATTTTTCTAGGTCTTCATACATTTACATACAGTATTGTTACTTGTAGCGATATAAGTGTGATCCTATTCGTATCCAGTCCAGTGGTTTGATGTTGTGGTTGTTGGTGGAAATCACGTCTTATACAATAACTCAGGAAACGGCCCTGTCACGCCTCCACTCCAACGCAATTTCCGATCCGAGGTCCCACCGTCTGGATTAATCCGTTTATTGTTCCCCCTTTTGAAAATATCTTGTTTGTGTTGTGCATTATCTGCAACTGTAGTGCCCGTTTGCTGGAGCAAGTTATTCCGTCGATCATTCTCTTCTCCTGATCCGAGGTGACTCTTATCAACGCCATTTGTTTCAATTTCCCCACTCCACTCTGGCACATGGCTGCGGCCCTCCTGCGCCGAATCGCCGAGAATAATTTCCGTTTAATACGAAATGTCGATTGTGCATATGTCTCATTTGGGACAGGGCGTGCTAAACGAACTATATCCCTGGGTATAAACACCAAATGTACATATTATGTCGTATTCGTGTTCAAGGGGTTTTACATAGCCAAGTTTTCGGACAGTACCGATTGGCGGGATCCGTGTGGCAACACTTGCAACTACATCGTGAAATTAATATGCATGTAGTAATTAGCTGCGTCCGCTTTTCCAGCTGCAATTATCCCACCTCCCACATCAGACGATGGTGCACGAGCCTCCATGTGTCCTCCAATGAAAGAAGCGGTGTTCAAAAGTTGTAGTTTTGGGACAAAAAGTGTGAAATTCGAGGACAAAAGTTCAAAATTCGAGTGAAAATTGTGCACACAATAAAGGACGTACCCGCCGGTGCTATATTATAGCATCTTCTTACTATTTTCCTATCATTCGCATCAATTGCACGTTTGGAACGTCAGACAAAGGCGGGTAACCTCGGCTCAGTTCCAATAATACGGATAAGACATTTGTTTTCTCCCATTGACAAGACCGATGTCTCCACTCATCCCGAAATTGAACCGACAATGCCCTGTTCAGCTGGAATACGATGAGCTTTCCTACTTGAAGAGTCGTATTGAATGTTTACTCTAGCTTGTTTCAATTATTGGCGATGATTTTCGAGGCGTTGATTAGCTTAAAATTTGATTTGCAGCCAAACGTGGCAGGAGCGTTTGGACTGCGTAATCCCACTCTTCTGCTGCAGCGATTGTTAAGGGATCGTCCTTCTTTTTAGGGGGCTTCTTGTTCTCTGCATTTTAAACTTTGTTTGCTGGGGGAGCACCCGGCGCACCAGCAATTAAAGTTTCTGCAAAGGGCATTTCATTACTCAATATTGTAGGTATTTAGTACCCTGCAAAACTGTTGGCGGTCACAAGCGAGGTCCCCAGCGGAAACAAAGTTAGCTTGCAGCGCTGTGGCCCCCCCACTCTTCCCTCATTATAATCAGAAAAGCCAAAAAATATTACGACCGAAGCGCTCCGAGTCAATCGGTCGTACATCGCTCTGCTATGTCTCGCCGGATACAAAAAAGGCTATTTCCAGACTAAAATCAACACATATATTTCACTGCACTCTCGCTTCGTCGAGTTCTTTCTATTCTTCCGTCTTGAGTTGGATTGTTGGAATTGGGCAATATGGGTTGGAAATTCAGATCTTTGAACGAAGTCGATCCTACTGAAGGGACAGTCACCCTTGTTAAATTGGACGGTATGTCCCATTGCGTTTGTTTTTGCGCACCCCTTGTCTTCGGATCCCTAGCTAACATCTGTGTTGTGTAGCCTCCCGTCGTTTGAATTTGAAAGGAGATGGCAAAGATGATGGGATTATACTAATTCCTCAACCTACGAACGATGTCAACGATCCCCTCAATTGGCCAAAATGGAAAAAAGTCATGGCAATCCTCGCAATCTGTATCTACTCTTCCGTGTCAGAATGGCAAGTGACTGGTGTCGCCACCGCAATCGTCCAGATCGAAAAGTACTTCAAATCGAGTCTCAATGAAACTTCAACCGGGCTAATCACTTGGAATCTCTTTGCTCTCGGTATTGGCGTAAGCTCCCTTGCTCTCCACTGAGAACTTGCTGACCGGTCTTTTAGAACTTCCTCTTTGTCCCGGCTGCAAATTATTTGGGAAGAAGACCTGTGTTTGTCCTGTCTTCCTTTATGGTCTTCATCATACAAATTTGGGCGGCAAAATCGACTACCTTGGGAAGTATGATTGCAGCTCGCATTGTCGGTGCTGTATTCGCTGCTACAGGACAAGGTCTTGCAGAAGCTGTTGTCGCAGATCTCTTTTACCTTCATGAACGAGGAACTTGGATGGGTGTTATGGTCATCGGTATGTCCAGTGGGAATCCCCTCGCAATTGGCTCTGGTTTTCTCATCACGGCTTATGGATGGCAATGGTTTTACTGGGTATTTCTCCATCTCCCAACTTTTCCACAACGAGCTCTAACTTTGGATAGTTTGCTGGTATTCTTCTGGGATTCTGTTTCCTTGTGGTTTTCTTCTTTTTCCCTGAAACTCGCTATGAAAGAGATGTCAAAGCCGCTGTTGCCGGCGTCGGTGAAAATGCTTCAGAATCAGAAGTCTCAACAACCATCGATCCCAAAGATATTGCCACTGAAGAAGTCCGGGATGCACATTCTCCACCTCCCCAAAACAAAAAAACATACCTACAAGAACTTATCCCTATTTCTCCGCTCAATACAAAATACAGCTATTTACAACTCTTTATCAGACCATGGCCTCTTATTGTGTATCCAGCACTTATCTATACTTTCCTTATTTATGCGATGAATTTGGGGTGGGGAACCGTCATTTTGAATACACAGGCAAATCTTTATCAGAATCCGCCCTACAATATGACTCCTGGAATCAATTCGTTGATTAAACTTCCTTTCTATATCGGTATCTTATTTGGAACTGCAATTGGACCTATTACAGATAAATTTGCAGAATGGACAGCTAGGAAACGAGGTGGTGTTTATGAACCTGAATTCCGTCTTGTGTGGCTTATCATTCCTTATATCATCCAACCTGTAGGTATTTTGATGTATGTCCCCTTCTCCTATATTCGGTATTCTAACGTACGTTAGGTATGGGTTTGCAGCTCCTAGAAAATTGAGTTGGGCAGTAGGATGGTTCGGCTTTGCCTTCCTTGGAGTCGCATTAGGTTCAATCAGCACAATCATGTCAACCTACTGTATCCCTCCATGTCTTCAACAACTAACAGTTAGTGGTCGACTCGTACCTTGCTGTCGCACCTGAAATCCTCATGCTGGCACTCGGTCTCAAACAAATGTTCGCCTTCGGTTTCTCGTATGCGGCAATCCCATGGATCGATGCAGATGGATGGGATGGTACGTTTGGTGCGATGGCTGGAATTTCATTGGGGATTATGGCATTTGGACTTCCGCTTTGGTATTATGGGAAGAAAATCAGACATGCTTCTGCCAATTGGCGAGTTGTGTCTTGGTGATTAGCGTACCATTGGTACGTTCAATGGAATCAGTGGTGGGGAATTGTTCGAGTTATACATGGATGATGATGAATTGTAATTTCATTTTATGCATCAATATCTGGCGCGCGTGTTCGGAATGGTTTGCCGTTGTGCACATGTCGAAGTGACTTTGTCGTTCGTTTGAATACCAAAAGTATTAGTTAGAGGCATTTATTTAATTCCATAACAGTCTTACTTAGGTTTCAATATAAGCATATATATAATTACGTCTCTAAGACGAAGTGGAGTTGGAGTGTGTCTTCGAGAGAACGATGGAGGTGGATCGTCATGATGAACTGTGAAGCCACACTTTAAAGTTGACGGGTTCCTTTCCCTTTTAAGTTTTTGGCA